>MAAC01011180.1_pt1 | contig 165979 bp, 151 predicted proteins | sample 1115981 | NCBI WGS metagenome assembly MAAC01 (sample SAMN04961126, study PRJNA320927) | seawater metagenome | isolation source: sample BD02T64 sea water enriched with oil for 64 days | place: USA:Gulf of Mexico | collected 2013-07-27 | reverse complement strand
CGTTTAGTTCTCCAAAAAAGGATAAGATCAAAACGTTTTAAAAAATCCGATAACTTAGCATTATATTCAGGAAGATAGAGTAGAAGCTATAATTTCGTTAATGCACTATTGTTGCTAACTGGTTATATGTGGATAAATATACTCATTATCTAGATCTATTTTCCTGATAAGAGGAATTTTTGTTCCGCATTATGGCTCTTCTTAAATTGGTCTATCGCATGATCTAATGGGCTTTTTATCTCGAGTAAATCTTTTCTAGCTACATGTGTGTATATCATTGTTGTTTCTGGTTTGCTATGACCTAAAAGTTCTTGTATGTGTCGTAATCCAACTCCGTTTTCGATTAAATGTGTTGCGTAACTGTGTCGCAAAATATGTGGTGTTACTCGCGTTGTAATCTGTCCCTGAAAAGCGTACTTCTTTAAAAATTTGCGAACACTACTCGATGTATACTGTACACTCGGTTTTCCTTCTACAATATAAAGATCGGGTCGGTAAGTCATTAAGTAATTTTGTAAAAGCGGTAAAATACTCTCTGCAAGTGATACATACCTGTCTTTTCTGCCTTTACTATTTTTTATTAAAATTTGTCGCCTGTTTATATTAATGTTTTTAATTTTTAAATTTATTAGCTCGCTTATTCGTAATCCTGCCGAATATAATAAAGCAATAATAACACGATGTTTTAAGTTTTTTGCCCTTGTAATCAAAGTAATAATTTCTTCTTGTGACAGCACTATAGGAAGCTTTCTAGATCTGTAAGGTCTTACCAATTCTAAACCGTCAATTTGTGTTGAGGGTTCAAAAACAATAAATAGTTTTAATGCGCTAATAAATTGTCGTTGTGTGCTTATGCTATACTTGCGCTTTATATAAATGGTTTCTATATATAATTCTACATCTCTATTGGTTAAATTTTCAATAGGTATAGCTGTATGATAGTCAATAAAATCGGCAATATAAGTGACATAGCAATCTAAAGTACTTTTACTATAACGCTTGCCTCTTAAATATTTAAAAAAATTATTGAGTAATGTTTTTTGAGAATCTGTAAGCGTTCTTGGTGTATGTTTGTCTTTTAAGTATTTTGAATCATTAATGATTGCTTTATCTTCAAAATAGATATAGATTAATTTTAAGTTTTCAATAGTATCATTTACATACCAAATTCTATGTTTCACACTCCATAGTACATTTGGTAGCTTTTTAACTGTTGCTATAAGTTTGGAGTTAAAGTCAAAACTAATACCTATTGAATGCTGTTTCCTATGAAGAAATTTTTTTAGCTGTATGTATGGTAGTTTAGTCATTACTGTCTAAAATACAAAAAACAGAGAAAATAAACGATAAAATTAGCGTAAAATGCTATTAATCAATATCGTATTATGAAACTGTGATTACACTTTTTTTATAGTATCTGCATAATATTCAAAACTTTTAATAAGAAGCGTGTTATCAACTAAACAATCAATTTTTGGTTCTCCAATTGCCTTTAATAATACAAAATTGATATTGCCATGCTCATTTTTCTTGTCATACTTTAAAAGCTCTATAATGGCATCATAATCTGAAGTTAAAATCGTTACAGGTGCATAAATCGCATTAAAAGCTGCTGTTATATAGTCTAAATCGTGTTTTGAGAAACCTAATAATTCCGAGGAAATATAACATTCCAAAATCATTCCGATAACTATAGCTTCTCCATGTAAAAGTTCTTTTTTGTCAGCATGACTCAGAAAGTAAGATTCTATAGCATGACCAAGAGTATGTCCAAAATTAAGATGCTTGCGCTCGTTTTGTTCTAATGGGTCTTTAGTGACAATCTCCTTTTTAATTTCAACCGATTCGTGAATTAAAATATCTAAATCATTAAGCGTAAGTGCAGATAAATCTGTTAATTTATCAAAATAGGTTTTGTCGCAAATAAGACCGTGTTTTAGCATTTCAGCTAAACCCGATTTTAATTGATTTTGAGGTAAAGTATCTAAATATGATGTGTCAATAACCACCAAATCACCTGTATTAATAACACCAACCTGATTTTTTAAAGCCCCAAGATCAACACCTGTTTTTCCGCCAACAGAAGCATCTACCATAGCCAAAAGTGATGTTGGAATATTAATGTATTTAATACCTCTTTTGAATGTACTAGCCACAAATCCTCCTAAATCGGTAACAACACCTCCTCCAAGATTAAGAAGCAAGCTTTTTCTATCTGCATCAAGTTCAGTTAGTGCATTCCATACACCAACACAAGTATCAATGGTTTTATGATGCTCACCAGCTTCAATTTCTATAACCTCAATTGCAATAGCCGTTTCTAATTGAGACATTAACTTTGCTAAGCAATGCTCATGTGTATTTGAATCGACAAGAATAAAAATTTTCGAAAAATTAGTGCTATCAATATAGGTGTTAAGCTCCTGGTAAGCTTTTGTATTAAAATGTACTTTGTATGTTTTTGTTTCTATGGAATTCATATGGATTCTTGTCTTTCTAAGAAAGTGGAAAATTAGCGACTTTTAGTAAGATAATAACTACCGAATAATTATTTTTGTCATATATTTTTAACAAATGAATACAAATACTCTTTTTGATAATACTGAAGTTGCTTTTGCATTAAAAAATGATGCTCAGTTAGAACGTGCTTACTTTTTATTTAAAATGATTTCTCATCAGCCACTCGTTAGAATAGGGACTGCGGCTACCAATTTTGCATTAAAGGCCAAGTTGCCTGTTGAAGGCTTGATAAGATCTACCGTTTTTGATCACTTTTGTGGTGGTGTTAATGAAGATGATTGCTTGCCTGTAATTGATAAAATGTATACCAAAGGCGTGAGCTCGGTTTTGGATTATTCAGTAGAAGGAAAGGAAGAGGAGTCTACCTTTGATGAAGCGAGAGATAAAATTCTTAAAATCGTCAAGTTTGCCGATGAAAAAGAAGCCATGCCTATAGTTGTTTTTAAACCAACTGGTTTTGGGCGTTTTTATTTATATCAGAAGAAAGGTGAAGGCTTAGAATTTACTCCTGAAGAACAAAACGAATGGAATCGAATAGTGGCACGATTTGATGCGGTTTGTAGCCTTGCAAAAACTAAAGATGTTGAAGTTTTAATTGATGGCGAAGAAAGCTGGATGCAAGATGCTGCTGATGAACTTTGTGAAGCTATGATGCGTAAGTATAATATTGAAAAGCCTATAGTTTATAATACCTTGCAAACTTATCGTTGGGATAGATTAGCGTATTTAGAAGTGATGCATAAACGTGCTAAAGACCAAAATTTTAAAGTCGGATTTAAAATTGTTCGTGGTGCGTATATGGAGAAGGAACGAAGTAGAGCAGAAGAAAAAGATTATAAATCGCCAATTTGCCTGACTAAACAGGCTACAGATGATAATTTTAATGCGTGTATGACCTACATGCTTAAAAATTTAGATGTAATTTCTATTTTTATCGGAACACATAACGAACAAAGTTGCTATATCGCTATGGATTTAATGCAAACGCTTGGTGTGGATAAAAAAGATAATAATGTTTGGTTCGGACAGCTCTACGGGATGAGTGATCATATTAGTTTTAATTTGGCAAAACTAGGTTATAATGTTGCTAAATATGTGCCTTTCGGACCAGTAAAAGACGTGATGCCTTACTTAATTAGACGTGCCGAAGAAAATACTTCTGTAGCTGGTCAAACAAGTAGAGAGCTTAATTTGCTTAAACAAGAAAAGAAACGACGTAAATTGTAAGTATAAAAAAATCCGCAAGACTTATATTCTGCGGATTTTTTATTTTTAAGATGTTTTATTTTCGACTAAACCATGTCTTTTTGCGTTGTGGATTATTTCCGTAGCCATAACCATAACCTTTCTTTTTCGTGGTTCCGTTAAGAAGTGTTACCATTCGTGGTAAACGTTTTTCTTCATACATCGTTTGCGCAATATGTAGCTGACGTTTATCAATATTGTTTGCACTTACGACATACACAAAAATATCAGCATGCTCACTAATAAGCAATGTGTCTGTGACTAAACCAACTGCTGCTGTATCAACAATAATATAATCATAATCGTTTTTTACGTTTTCAAAGAGGTCGTTTACACGATCATTCATCAATAACTCTGCTGGATTTGGAGGAATTGCTCCTGAAGGAATAACATGTAAAAACGGATTGTCATCCATTGTAATAGTGACATCTTTAATGCTTAGGCTTTTATCTGATATAAAATCTGTTAGGCCTTTTTTAGCCTCAATCTTTAAGTAATCATTTACTCTTGGCACTCTAATATCTGTTTCAATTAGCAATACTTTCTTTTCTGAAAATGAAAATGAACTGGCCAAATTGGTCGTTGTATGCGATTTTCCTTCTTGAGAAGTAGTCGAAGTCACAAAAACAGTTTTGCAAGGGCTGTCTACTTTTTGAAGCATGAAATTTATATTGGTTCTTATAATCCTAAAAGCTTCAGCTTTTGGAGAATAATCAACTTTATTTACAACCTTAGATTTTGTGTCAGATTTAGGAATATCTCCAATAAATGGTGCTTTAATTAAGCGTAATACATCTTCTTTAGTATGAACCTTTGTGTCTATTAAATCTCTCGCATAGATAAAAGATACAGGTATAAATAAACCTAATAAAATAGCTGCTAAGTAAATGACATTTTTCTTTGGCGAAACGGGGTTTTCATTGGTATATGCAAAGTCTATTACTTTTGCATTTGCTGTAGACATCCCAAGTGTAATTGCCGATTCTTCACGCTTTTCTAACAAATAGAGGTAAAGGGATTCTTTAATGTCTTGTTGGCGTTTGATATCTCTAAACTGACGCTCTTTACCTGGAGCCGAATAGATTTGACCACGAATTCTAGAATCTTCTTTATTAAGGTTATTAAGCGTAATTTGATTCGCCGATTTAATATTATTTAAACTCTTATCAAGATTGCCTTTTAATGCATTAATTTGATTATTTAAGTTAATAACTGTTGGGTTCTTGTCACTAGAGTTTTTAAGAATACGATCCCGTTGTAATACTAATTCATTATGACTTTTAGTGATTTGAGATACATTGCTATCTGCAATACCAATATCTGCTGGTAATAAATCAGAACCTGTGTCATCATCATTTAAACGATCGGTCATAAACTCAACAAGTTGTAATTGATTACTGGTTTCAATTATTCTAGCTTCATTAGCGCGCTCACTTTCTAAAAATATATTTGATTGCGATGCTAATGCGGTTAGCCTATTGTTTTTCTGAAGTTTTTCAGCAGTAAAATCGACTTGTTCTAATTCGTTAGAAACAACATTTAAACGATTGGTAATAAAATCGGATGTTGTTTTTACAATTAACTCCTTATCATTAATAACATCTTGATTGTATTTTTCGATAAGCTTATCAAGAATTAAACGTGCCTTTTCTTTTAAGCTTTCTTTTAATGAAATCTTAATAACATTCGAATTCTTAGCTGTTTCAATTTTTATACTAGTCAAATAAGACTCTACAATAGTATGTAATGGTCTAATTCTAATTTCTACATATGAGCCAGTATCAGCTCCATAAGCACCAATATTTGGTGTGATTATAAATTCACCAAATGTGGATTCAACTTTATCACCAAAACTATGGGTTGTTGTTTCTCCAGTATCAAATGCTAAAAATTTGTGCGTGTTTGTTTTAGACAGTTCAAACTGCTGCGAAGAAATAATTTTAATAAAAAGTGATTTATTGATGTTTTCTACAATAGAATCATTCATGAAAAAATTAATATTCAAAGGTGGATTGGTATAAATTTCTTCTTCTTTTACTTTTCCACTAACAAAATAAGCGATGTTTAGTTTTAAGTCTTTTACAACTTCTGTAATAATTGATCGCGATTTTATAACTTCAACTTCATCGGTTACATTAGGTAAATTACTAGCAAATAGGCCATTTTGTAATGATGATATTTCTGCTAGACTCCTAGAGTTTTCATCCTCTTTGAGTTTAATCGTTGCATTTGCTTGATATAAGAATGTACTATATCTAATTTTAAAAAATGCTACTGCTAAAGCAATAAGGAGACATACCAAAATAAGTTTCCATTTTGATAGGTATAATTCAACGGCATTAATAATGTTGTCTTTGCTGGTAAGGGTCTTTTGAGACATAATAAATGTATCTTTTAATTTCGGAAAATAAAAATTGCTGCAATAGTAGCTAAAGTAGATACCGCAGAAATTAGAACACCTGTATTAGGATTGTAAGATGATGTTTTTACTCTTGCATCATTTGGTTTTACATATATAACATCATTTTGAGATAAGTAATATACAGGTGAGTTAACGACATTAATAGACGTTAAATCATATTTTGCATACTTTTTCTTTCCGTCAACTTCACGAATTAAAAAGATATCATTTCGTTTTCCATAAATCGTTAAATCTCCTGCTAAACCTAAGGCTTCAGCTAATGAAATACGTTCGTCTTTTACAGTATATGCACCAGGTCTATTTACTTCACCAAGAACAGTTATCGTGAAATTTACAAGTCTAATATTGACAATAAATTCTTTAACATATTCGCCTATTTTTTCTTTTAACATCTTTGTTGCCTCAACTCGTGTTAAACCAGCAATTTTAATAGTTCCTAAAACAGGAAACTCTATATTTCCTAGAGGATCTATTAAATATGTTTGTCTTAATATACTGGTTTGAGTTGTTGTTCCTCCAGACGTATCATAAGCAACAGCAGGTAAATTGAAAGCAGCAACAGATTCTATCACTTGAGCCGATACATCAATAGTTAATATATCATCTGGTTTATATTTAATTTCAAAATTATTATTTAATTCACTTAAATTCTGATTAGTAATAGGTTCATCTTGAAAGTAAATAATATCTTTTCTTGTTCCGCAAGAGGATAAGATTACTAATGAAAATAATAGCATTAATCTCGATATGTTGCTGTATTTTTTATGCATGATCATCTGATTAGGTTAAGTTTATTTTTTTGAATCTAATACTTCGTATTTTGAATTATTAGAAATATATTCTGGAATAATATCCTTGATTGAGGATACAATTTCAAGATTTTGTGACTTAGAATTAATAGTACATAAATTCGCTATTTTGTCACTAATAGTTAAAGTGTCTATAGGTTTTGTTCTAGCAATCATTATTTTTTCATGATAGGTAGCTCTTGTGTTTTCACCATCGGCTAATAATTCTTCATAAATTTTTTCGCCAGGACGTAATCCCGTAATTTTTATATCAATGTCTTCAGGGAATCTAAGTCCGGAAAGAATAATCATATTCTTAGCTAAATCATGAATTTTTACAGATTCTCCCATATCAAAAACAAATATTTCTCCACCATTACCCATCGTTGCAGCTTCTAATACCAATTGACAAGCTTCGGAAATCGTCATGAAATAACGTGTGATCTCTTTATGAGTCACAGTTAACGGTCCGCCATTTTCTATTTGCTTTTTAAATAATGGAATTACAGAGCCATTAGATCCTAGTACATTACCAAAACGTGTTGTGATAAATTTCGTTTTGCCTTTTCCTTGTAAGCAATTCACATAAAGCTCAGCAATACGTTTTGTTGCACCCATAACATTTGTTGGATTCACAGCTTTATCAGTAGAAATAAACACAAATTTATTGACCCCATATTTTACAGATAAACTTGCAATATGTCGTGTTCCACCAATATTTACACTAACAGCTTCATACGGGTTGTTTTCCATTAATGGCACATGTTTATATGCTGCTGCATGAAATACTATTTTTGGTTTGTGGATTTGAAACAATTGTTCCATGCGTCTAAAATCGCGAACATCAGCAACAATGGCAATAAAGTTTTTTACACCTTTTTGAACAAACTCTTGCTGTAATTCATAAAGAGGAGACTCTGCCGTGTCAACTAGAATAAGCTTTTTATAATTATAGTTGTTAGCTTTTCTTGCTATTTCACTACCAATAGAACCTGCAGCTCCAGTAATTAGAATAATTTGATTTTCATATTCATCTAATAGAGCAGGATTACTGATAGAAATTGGATCACGCCCTAAAAGATCTTCAATATTAACTTCTTTTATTTGACCAACACTTAAATCTCCATCAATCCAGTTTTGTACAGGAGGTACAATTTTTACTTTCAGTCCCAATTCAAATAAAAACCCTGAAATTTGTAAAAGCCGAGACGATTCAATGCTCTGAATAGAAATTATGACTTCTTCAACACTATATTTTTTAATAAATTCTGTGGTGATTTTATCAAGACTATACACCGTTAAAGTGTTTATTTTTTTACCAATTTTACTGTCGTTATCATCAATAAAACCTATAATCTCATGACTGCTTTTAGGATCATTTGTAATGGCATCATAGGTAATCATACCAGAACTACCAGCACCAAAAATTAAAATACGCTTTTGGGTTTTAAAATCCTGCATAAGTTTGTTGTACATTGACTTTATAAAGAGCTTAAACCCAACGAGAAAAAGAATATTGAGAAGTAAATGAATGTATATGATTGAACCCGAGATATTAAATATACCCTCATAATTTAATCGTCTACTGAAAAAAGTAGATATAATAAGTATGGTTGCTAATATATTAACACCAATGATAATATTAACAACATCTTTAAACCCAGTAAACCTAACAACACCCTTGTGAGAACCAACGATTAAAAAACTAATCAATGCAGCTAAAAACACAAAAGGAATTTGCTTAAACATGACTATAAAATCAAAGTCTAGAATGAAATTAAATCGAATAATATAGGCAACAACAAAGGTTGCTGCTACGATACTTAAATCGAAAAGCATTACCAGCCATTTGGAGGCATATTTATGCGAAATTTTTTGAAGTAAACGTTTAATCATACCCTAAAATACGTTTTTATTGCTGATGTTACTCTATTTAATTCGTTTTCAGTTAAGTTAGAACCACTAGGTAAACACAATCCTTTTTCAAATAAATCGTCAGAAACACCATTAATATATTTAGGTGCATCTTTAAAAACAGGTTGTTGATGCATTGGTTTCCAAAGCGGTCTCGTTTCTATATTGAGCGCATTTAAAGAAGTTCTAATGCCTTCTCTTATCGTTTTTGAAGGGGTTAGCAAGCAAGTGAGCCAGCGGTTGGAATAATAACCTTCTGGTTCCTTAATAAATGTGAGTTCTTCAATAGTTTTAAAACTGTCTTTATAAAAATCATAATTAGCTCTTCTCTCATTTACACGATCGTCTAAAACATCCATTTGCCCTCTGCCAATACCAGCAAGAACATTTGATAATCTATAGTTATAACCAATAGATTCATGTAAATATTCCACAGCATTTTCTCGAGCTTGAGTTGCTAAAAATATGGCTCTTTCCTTTAGTTTAATATCTTTTGTAACTAAAGCGCCTCCACTTGAAGTGGTGATAATTTTATTCCCGTTAAATGATAAAATAGCAATATCACCAAAGGTTCCACATTTAACCGAATGATAAGAACTTCCTAATGCTTCAGCACTATCCTCTAAAACAGGAATGTTATAAGCTTTAGCTATTTTATGAATTTCAGTTACCTTATATGGCATTCCGTAGAGGTGAACAGCAATTATCGCTTTAGGTGTTTTTCCTTTACTTATACGGTCTTTGATTGCTATTTCTAGTTGCTCAGGACAGATATTCCAAGTTTCTTTTTCACTATCGACAAATATAGGCGTTGCGCCTTGATAAATTATTGGATTTGCAGAAGCAGAAAAGGTTTTGCTTTGACAAATCACTTCATCTCCTTGACCAATATTTAATAAAACAAGTCCTAAATGAATAGCAGCTGTACCCGAACTTAGTGCAGCAACTTGACTATCCGCTTTGAGATAGTGCTGTATATCACTTTCAAAACCATTGACGTGAGGACCTAAAGGAGCAATCCAATTTGTTTCGAAAGCATTATTAATAAAAGATTGTTCTTTTCCGCTCATATGAGGAGAAGACAACCAGATTTTTGATTCCATAATCAACCTATTAAGTAAGTTTATTACTATTCAATATTATTGTCAAGTGAGGGATTTGGGTTAGAATACTAAATTGTTAATACAATGATTAATCATAAACTATTCTGAGTAAATATTAATATTTATACTTAGGCATTCAAATTATAACGATAAATAGCAGGTTTTTACGATATACTATTATATTTAATTAAATTTTGAAGGTTTTGAATCCTGTAATTTGCAGTGTGAATTTATCACAATTATAACGTATAGTTGGATTTTATTGCGTTTTTTTACTCATATTGATTTTTAACCTAATGTTTTCATTGGAAATCAGTAAAATACTTATTACAAAATATTACATTTGACGAAAATCAGAACTAGTATTTCTTTTGTATTTATGACTCAAAATCCTTTTACATCTTCAACTTTTGAAAGCATTTGGTCAAAACATTTTGATAGCGAAAATACCTTGTTGTCTTTCAATTTTATAAAAGATATTAAATTCATTAAGCATTCTAAATTTGGTGTTTATGTCAATGCTGGCAAAAATTTAACTAAAGGGGTTAGTTATAGTTTAAACTATAATGAATTAGATTATAAGGGCAAAACATTCTTGATTTATGACGTGCCTACATATTTTGATCTTAAAGAGTTTAAGCCACCACAGACTTCAAACCTGAAGCATAAAAAAGTGTTTCAGTATCAAGGGTTTTTGATGGATATCTCTAACTATAATACCTATGAAGATTATATTAATGCTCAGTTTAGTTCTAAAAACAGACGTGAATTTAGATCCAACCAAAGGCGATTAGAAACCTGTTTTAATATTTCTTATGAATTCATTCATGAAGAATTGTCACAAGAACGTTTTGATAAAGTGTTTAAACAGTTTCATTCGTTATTGAGTGAGCGTTTTGAAGGAAAGCAAACCAATTATCATCATTTAAGTGAGTCTAAATGGAAATATTATAGCGAGTTAGTATTTGACATGCTTAAAGAAAAAAAGGCTTCCTTGCTTGTGATAAGTAATGAGAATGCGCCTATAGGAATTACATTGAATTTCCATGCTGAAGACATCCTTTTTGAGACGATTACAGTCTTTGATCCTGATTATTATAAGTTTAGTATTGGAAAAACATCAATCATAAAACTCCTTGAATGGTGTTTCGAAAATGATTATAAAATTTCAGATTTTTCTAAAGGTGATTATGATTATAAGCGTAAATGGGGGAATTTAGTTTATGATTTTAATTACCATATTTTTTATGATTCTAAATCTATTAAATCGGTTTTAACAGCAAATTGCATTGAAATCTATTATAAATTTAAACTCTTTCTAAGAAAGAAGAAAGTTAACGAGCTCTATAGAAAGTCTAAGTATCTATTTTCTAGCGATCAATCTAAATACAAAGCAAGTCACTCAAATTTTAAGTTGTCTTTTATTGAGCGCTTTGAAGTTGAAGACTATAGCTTAATTGATCATACTGATAATAAATACGAGTTTTTGCCACAATTTGTGTATTCATTTATGTTTGCAAACCCCGAACCAGTTTCAAATATCAAGATTTATAAACACCATAAGTTAGAAACGTATTTAATTACAGGGACTAAGAAAGCACAGCAAATTATTTTTGCTGACTAGGTTTTATTTCAAGCATTCGATCGCATTTAGCAAACAGCATTCCGGGTTTATAATTATTAAATTTATCTAGTGTGTTTGTCTGTCCTTTTAGCCATTCAATATAAATTGCAGCGGTATTAATTCCTGCTTCATGTGAGAACGGGTAACCGCCTCCAAATCTAGGATTTAACTCTAGTGTGTAAAGTTTGTTATTTGCAATAAATACGTCGCAATCTAAATTCCCAATATGTTTTAAATGCTTTGAGATTATTTGTCCAATATGATCAAATCGCTCATCAATAATAGATTGCGCTTTGTCTGTTTCACCAGAACGCATATTAACTTTTTCTCTAACAAAAGTACCATAGTAGTTGCCTTCAAAATCATTGACGATATCCATGCCGTATTCTTTTCCATTTATTTTTTCTTGAATAAGAATAGCATTGTCAAAATCATGAGCACTTGCCGTATTTAAAATAGAACGTTTAAGTTTTAATTGCTGTAATTTATAAGCTAGCTCTAACTCTTCATATGTTTCAGGGAAATCAATACCAATGGAAGCGCTTCCCCAACGTGGTTTTACTACAAGAGGAAATTTTAAAGCATTATTATCTATGGCTTTTTTAACGTCTTTAAGTGTCGTATAAGTTAGCGGTGTATTTAGTCCAATAGAATTGAGGAAATTAAAGGTTTCAACTTTATCAAAAGCGATATTAATAACACGTTCACTAGAAATGAGAACTTTAGCTCCAGTGGTTTCTAATTCTTTTTTGTGCTTGGCTAGAATTGGTAATTCTAAATCATTTAGAGAGATAACAGCAGTAATAGCATTTGCTTTAATGATGGCTTTTAATGCTGGTATATAATTAGCATCATATATACTAGGAACTAATAAAGCTTCATCAGCATCAACCATTGCTGGTGCCGAAAGACACATGTCTACAGCAAATATTTTGCCTTGACCTTTTATAGCTTCTTTAAAATAATTAATTAAGTAGTTGCGTCGTCCTGCGCAAGTAAAAAGAATATGAATAGCCATTTATTGTTTTTGCTTAGGTTTGGTTCCAGTAAAATCTGGTACAATATCATTTTCTACACTATAAATTCCATCTTTTTTAAAGACTTTATAGAAGGTTAAAAATATGATTTTTATATCTAATAAAAAGGATAGGTTATGTGTGTACCATACATCGTATTCAAACTTCTGTTCCCAGCTAATAGCATTACGCCCATTAACCTGAGCCCATCCTGTTATGCCAGGCTTGATATTATGGCGTTGTCTTTGAAAGTCGTTGTATCGTGGCAGATATCGTATTAATAGCGGTCTTGGGCCAATTAAACTCATGTCGCCTTTTATGACATTAAGTAGCTGTGGGATTTCGTCTAATGAATGTTTTCTAACAAAAACACCAGATTTAGTTAAGCGTTCTGAAGGGGGTAAGAGTACTCCATTCGTGTCTGTTTTGTCGTTCATTGTTTTGAACTTAATAATCTTAAAGATGCGTTCATCTTTCCCTGGGCGCTCTTGGTAAAAGAAAGCTTTACCTTTATTTTTTATCATTAAAATCAACCAAACAATTGTAAAAACAGGAAACAATAAAATAAAACCAATACTTGCAGTAATGATGTCTAATAATCTTTTTATAAGTGAGTTGTATAATTTCATTATTTTAGACTCTTATACATTTTTAAAAGTTCATTCCAAACATATTCCTGTTGGTATCGCTCTATAATTCTCGATCTTGTATGCATAATCATCGCAGTTCTTTTTTGCGGTTCATTAATCATGAATTGTATTGCATTTTCAAGCGCTTTTACATTTTTTACAGGTACAATCAAACCATTTTTATAATTCTCAATAATTTCATTGCAACCATTAATATTAGAAACAATGCAAGGTAATTCCATACAGCTGGCTTGCAATACTACATTAGGAAACCCTTCACGATAGCTAGGAAAGGTTAATACGTGCGAAATTGCAACATAAGGTCTAATATCTTTTTGAAGACCTACAGCTAGTATTTGCTTGTTGCCTTGGATTAAAGCTTCGGTTTTGGGTAATAATGGGTCTAAATGATTCTCTCTCGGACCAACAAGTATAAGCTTTGTATTAGAATTTGCCTTTGATATTTTATGAAATGCTTCAACCAATTCATTAATCCCTTTGTCTTTAACCATGCGCCCTATAAAAATAAAAACAAGATCTTTTTCGGTAATACCAAGTGCATCTTTTAGGTTCTGCTTTTGTGAGCTGCTAACAAGAGTAGCATCATAATGTTTTGTATTAATCCCATTAGAACTCCCTTTACCTATGACTTTTAACTTTGATGCTTTAGTATAGTTTTGATCTAATATAATTGTCTCCAAACCAAAAGAATTTGGTAAAATTTGAGTAGCACAAGCATAAGTAAACTTTTCTACAGTATCTAATAACTTGCGTTTTGCTCCTGTAGCTTCTAAAAGGGGTAAACCCGCAATAGTATGCAATCGGTGTGGTACACCTGCTAATTTTGCTGCTAACATACCAACAGTTCCGGCTTTTGGAGTATGCGTATGTACAATGAAAGGTTTTTGTGTCTTGAAAAACTTATAGAGTAGGTAAGTGGCTTTTAAATCTTTAAAAGGTGTAATGGTTCGGGTCATTTCAATACCATGAGTTTCTATGCCTTCATTGTCTCTTACTTCGCGTAAAGCATCACCATCACTTGAAACACCAATGACTTCATAATGAGCATTCATAAAACGATGCTGCCCTTTCAAGAGTGTTCTTAAAGACGAAGGCACTGTAGTAATACGAATAAGTTTTTGCATTAAGTGGCGTTTAATTAGTTGCTATAGATGTGTATAAATCTAAATGCTGTTGATACACTGAATTTATATCAAAAATACCTTTATTATCAACATAAAGTTTATTTGCTTTAATACGCGCTTCAGTATAATTGTTTAACACAGAAATCATAGCTAAATGAAAATCCTCACAGTGACTTACAAAAGTGTTACTCGAATTAAAAAAATCTGGAATGCTGCCAACAGGTGTTGTTATAATAGGTAATTTGGTTGCCGAAGCTTCAATTAGCGATATTGGCAAGCCTTCCCACAAGGAGGGCATAATCATGCAATGCGCATTACACAGTTGTTGTTTTACGTCTTTCTGAAAGCCTAAAAGCTGAATATAATTTTCAAATTTATTTACCTTGATTAATTGTTCAAGTTGCAGTTTCATATCACCTTCACCAGCAACATTAATCACAAAATTAGTATGTCCTTTATCAATAAGTTTTTTTACAAAATCTACCAGTATCAAAGGGTTTTTTTGTTCTTCAATTCGACCTAAAAACAGAAATCTAAAAGGTTCATTTGCATCGTAATGCCGCTCTTCTTTTAGTTGAAATTTTTCAAAATCAACACCATTCGCTATTACTTTAGTGTTTTTTAAATACCATTTTGAAGCACGATCACTAAAATTGATATCTGCCTTTCTAAAAGGTTTCGTAAAAAACAAGGTGAATCGTCGATAAACTTCTTCAACTAATATATTATGCAATGTAAAAACGAGAGGTGTTTTTTTGTAAAAAAAGCTATAGAAAACACCTACAATTAAAGCATGAAACATATGGCAATGCATTATAACATCATCATAGTTTGCTAAAGTGTTTTTTAATTTTTTAACCCCTTTAAAAAACTGTTTAGGGGAGTTAATTCCTAAATAATGAAACTCTAAATTGTTTTCAGCAAATTTAAACTCAATTTGATTATTATTGGTAATCGCAAATATGATCGTCTTTATGTGATTTTGTTGGCTCTTTTTTGCCATCTCTAAAATCATATGTTCGGCACCACCAGCACCTAAGCCAATATTTAAATGTACTATAGTCATATTGAGTTATTTAGAATGTCCTATTTCTAAGAACAGATTCTCGTATTTACTTAAAATTATTTTCTCATCAAATTTATCTGTAATTGATTGACTAACACTATTAAAATCCCATTCTTTTTCGTACAACGCCATTTTGAGATGATTTAAGTAGTCTTCTTCTGTTTTTGCAATATACCCATTAACGTCATTTTGTATGATGTCCCTTGTGCCTCCTGGTGCTTCAAAAGCGACAACTGGTGTGCCAATAGCGCAGCTTTCCATGACAGCATTAGGGAAGCCTTCAACATAAGACCCTTGAATGAATACATCACTTTCACTTAAATATTGAGTCACATGACTCGTGTATTTTATATAGGTTACCTTGTCTTCAAATTGTAGCGCTTTTATTTGCGCCATAATGCTTTCATATTGATTGCCTTCACCAATAATTGTATAATGCCAATCGGTATTAAGTTTTGAAAGTATATTTAGAATCCTTTCATGTCCTTTTTCTTTGCTTAATCGCCCTATAGTAATTAATTTTTTGGTTGCTTCTTTTTTTGTTGAAGCTATTTTTACTTTAGCTTCAATAGTTAATGGGTTATTTATAATATGAATGCTTTCATTTGGAATCCCATGATCTTTATGCATATACTCAGCCATTTGTTCAGATTGACAAACCATCTTTTTTAGACGTTTTCTGTAGTTTTTAAAAAACCATACAAAACCAGTAATATGCGTGCTTTTATTGTATTGAGACATGATACTATTTAAGCTAGCTTCTCTACCAATAAATGATGTTTTTCTTAATATAAAAGAAAACATAGCATGTAATTTATTGACATGGCCAATTGAGCCCATTACAATATCTGGTTTGTGTTTTAAAAAATAGTTAAATAAGGGCCTAACAACTAATAGCAAGCGATCTTTATCAAAATAATGAACATTAGCATACGACACGTCAAAATCTGTTGATTCTGCTTTTGCAATTACTAAGAGTCTACAATCAAATTTATCTTTATCAATATGCTGTGCTAAAAACGACATGATTCTTTGAGCACCACCAGCATTTAAAGCTGGTAAAACAAAGCATATTTTTATTTTTTTAGTATCCATTACAGAAGCTATTATTTATTATAAGTAAAATTATACCATTTTTGAAAACAAAAATAAGTCCATACTTTAAACGTACTATCCTTTTTTCCCGATAAATGTTCGTCAACCAATTTGATGATAGCATTGGCATTGAAAAGCCCTTGAGCATTTAAAAAACGCTTATCAATATAACTTATAAGTTCTTTTTTTAAACCTTCTCGTAACCAGTCTCCAACAGGAACACCAAAACCTCGTTTTGATTTTTCAAGAAACCCTTCTGGAAAATTAGATTTAAAGGCTTCTTTTAAAATGTGTTTTTTACTCCAGTTTTTAATAAGGTAGTTTTCTGGAAGTGTCATTGTAAATTCAAACAAGTCTCTGTTTAAAAAAGGCGCTCTGCATTCTAAGGAGTTCATCATACTCGTTCGATCTACTTTTACAAGCATATCACCTTCAAGACTCATATGTCTATCTATAGTTCTAAAATCATTTAATGTTTTAGGATTCGTAATTTGTGTTTCTTCTTTATAATAATCAAACACTGCATTTGATTGAAAATCTGGATTTAAATATTGATTAATTTCATCGTTAGGAAACCCGAGTGAAATAATTCCCCAATAGTAATTATCATCATAACTAATTGTATTGATAAGCTTGTTCAGTTTATATTTTAAACCCCTATTATCATCTTTACGCCTTAGTAATGTATTTACAGCAGCATCTATTTGCTTATGTACTACTTTCGGAACCACTTTAGTGTATTTATTGTTAAGCTTTCCTACGTAATACTTATTATAACCACCAAATACTTCGTCTCCACCATCACCAGTTAGAGCAACTGTAACATTTGATTTTGTTTTATTTGAAACCAAATAGGTTGGGAGCGAAGAAGAATCGGCAAAGGGCTCATCAAAATTTAAAAGAATATCATCAATATTATGTCTTAAATCGGTTTCATTGATTATGAATTCATGATGATTACTATTGATTAATTTAGCAACCACTCTCGATTTATCTGTTTCATCATAGGATGCTTTTTCAAAACCGATAGAGAAGGTGTCAATTTTAGAATCTTGCATATCAGCAAGACAGTGAGATACTACAGACGAATCTACACCACCTGATAAAAACGTTCCTAATGCTACATCTGAAATAGAACGACTCTCTACACTTTTGTAGACACGTTGTTTAACCTCAACTTTAGCATCATTAAACGAAAGCTTACTTGTGCTTTTTGAAGACGTATCATGAATGCTTATAATTTCAGATGTAAACGTATTTAAATCATAGGCTATGTATTTGTTAGCTTCAAGCTTATGGATCCCCTCATAAATAGTAAAAGGCGCAGGAATGTATGTGAGTTTAAAAAATAGATTTAATCCTTGTTTCGATATTTCAGGTTTATAATCTAGAAGAGATACAATAGATTTTAATTCTGAAGCCCAATATAAAGCATTGTCATTTTCGGTATAATACAATGGTTTTTCACCAAAATAATCTCTAGCAATAAATAGTTTATTGATATTAGAATCGAATATACTAAAGGCAAACATACCATCTAAAGCCTTAAAAGCTTCAGTCCCTTTTTGTTCATATAACCGTAACAAGACTTCAGTGTCACTATGTGTATGAAATGTTACACCTTCATCAATCAATTGCTTTTTTAGTGTTTGGAAGTTATAAATCTCACCATTAAAAACGATAGTAATAGATTTGTCTTCTGAATACATAGGCTGTTGCCCAGAACTTAAATCTATAATTGATAAACGTCTCATAGCCATGCCAAGAGAAAAATTAGCATTTGTATTAGAGAAAACACCATAATCATCTGGTCCTCTATGAATAATCAAATCATTCATTTTGGTAAGCGATTGTCTTAAGGCACTTTCATCTGAAGACGATTTATATAAAATTCCGTTTATTCCACACATATAATTTGCTTGCGCTTATTTATTACTTAATTGTTAGTCCTTTTCCTTGAGTGCTTAGCCATTGTTTTAGTACGATTAATTTCCAGATTAACGGATAGCGATTCCAGGATCCATCCATATGCTGTTTAATCATAAATTTAACTTGTTCGATGTTAATGTTAGGAATTGCTTTTAAGCTATCATCATCAAGCTCACTCAAAACATAATCTTTTAAATCTTCTCTAAACCATGTCGCAAATGGAATTGCAAATCCAGCTTTTGGACGATCAAAGATCTCTTTTGGAACATACTGATATAAAACATCCTTTAAAATACGTTTCTGGTTGTCACCTTTTAGTTTGAAATCTGTTGGCAATGCTCTAGCAAAATCTACAATTCTATGATCCATTAAAGGCGATCGCGCTTCTAATGAATATGCCATAGTAGCACGATCAACTTTGGTATTGATATCATAATTTAAATACGTTTTGATATCAAAATCTGAAACACGTTCGTATAAATTTTTATAGGAATGGTCTAAATATTTTACATCATCAATAGTTTTGAAATCTTCTGTAGGATTAACATAAGAGGTATTAATTCCAGTCATTACACTTAAGTACGCTAGGTTTCTATTCTTCGCTTTTAAGCCTTCGGCAACTATTTTAAGTTTATAATTTGGGATGTGTTTTAAAACATTTGATGTCAACGAACGTAACGGATAAGGGATTTGATAAAGCTTACTGTTTTTTGTCACCCAATTATAACGCGCATATCCTAAAAAACTCTCATCACCACCATCACCAGAAAGTGCTACAGTAACTTGTTTCTTTGTATGCTTTGCTAATAACATTGATGGTATGGCAGATGAATCGGCAAAAGGTTCATCATAGAAATGACTAAAATTTTCAATAAGACCTAAACCTTCATTATAATCACAATGAATAACATTATGATCTGTATCAAGGTGACTTGCTACTTGTTGCGCATACTGACTTTCATCAAATTCGGCTTCATTAAATTTTACGGAAAAGGTTTTAACTTTTGCATTAGAACTTTTTGTCGCCAAAGCCGCAACTACAGAAGAATCTATTCCGCCAGATAAAAACACACCTACAGGAACATCGGCAAATAAACGTGTAGATACCGCATTGTGTAGTAGCGAATCTAGTTCTTCTTTTGCCTCATTATAAGTCCCTTTATAAGACGTATTCCCTTTGTAGTCAATATCCCAATAGCATTTGGTGGTCATTTTTCCGCTTTTAATATCAAAAGTAAATGCATGACCTGCTTGAAGTTTTTTAACTTCATTAAAAATTGAATGCGGATCAGGAATATGGCCCCAAGTTAAATAATATCCAATGGCTTTTTTTGAAATGGAAAGCTGATCATTATAGAGTTGAATAGATGATAGCTGACTAGAGAACTCAAAATCTTTTTGGTTGTGATAATAATAAAAAGGTTTTTGTCCTAGACGATCACGTGCTCCAAATAAGATTTGCTTTTTCTTATCATAAATAACAAAAGCAAACATTCCATTTAGGTGGTCGAGACATTGTTCGCCATATTCTAAATAAGCAGCACAAAGGACTTCTGTATCACTCGATGTACGAAATGTATATCCTTTTTTTAGAAGGGTGTTTTTAATGTCTTGAAAATTATAGATTTCACCATTAAAAACAATATTAATAGTCTCATTATATGTAAAAGGCTGGTCTGAGCGTGCATCTAAATCAATAATAGATAACCTATTATGGCCAAAAGCAATTTGATTATCGAAGTCATTATAGATTTTCCAACCCATTTTATCAGGACCTCTAAAAGCAGTTCGCTTCAGCTTGTCCTGAATCTGAGTTTCGTTATAGTTTAAGGTTGTTCCGTAAATTCCGCACATAAAGACGTTCTTAAATAGATTAAGTTAGTGGTTGTTTTAAACTTGAGCGGTATAATTTTAAATGGGTGTTAAACACATTTTTAATTTCAAATTCTGACGCGATATCTTTAAAGAGTTTTTCTGACTTTTCTAAAGCCTCTTTATAATCACGAATAACTTGAATCATTGTTGTGTGAAATTCATCTAAAGTACTTAAATACGCATTAGTATCGTTTAAAAAATCAGGAATACTTCCAACTGGAGTTGAAATAATTGGCAATTTTGCGGCAGCAGCTTCAATAATAACAACTGGTAAACCTTCCCATAATGATGGTAAGACTAAGCAATCAGCTTTAGCTAAAAAAGGTTTTACATCATCTTGAAACCCAAACATTTTAAAGTGTTTATCGAGTTTATGTGTTTTAATAGCACTCATAAGATCATCTATCAAAGGGCCATCACCAACAAAATTAATAACAAAATCATCTATATTTTGTGCTAATAACTGTTGCGCAGCTGTTAGCATTCGTAAAGGGCTTTTTTCTTGACTCAAGCGTCCTAAGAATAAAAATTGAAACGGTTTATGAGATTTATTAAACGGTTTTTTGTTAAAATCAAAGTCTTTGAAATTCACACCGTTTGGAATAATTTGACTTTTCCGTTTGAGATACCATTTCTTACCTTTTTCACTAAAAATAATGTCTTTAGCTCTACATGATTTCGTAAGGAACAGCATTACTTTTCTTCTGTGATTTTCAATTTCATTTGAATGCAATGTAAAAATCAAAGGTGTTTTTGGAGATGATAACTTGTAAAGTGCTCCAAATATTGCCGCATGATATAAATGGCAATGAATCACAACATCATCATATTGGTTGACAATATTTTTAAATGTTTTAAGCGCAGTAAATAACGTACGACTTTTAAATGACGTTACACCTAGAAGGTGGTATTCAATATCGTGCTCTTTGAATCTGTTTTCAAGAGCTATGAGTGTACTCGATAACGAAAATACAATTGTTTTATGAGACGAATTACTTTGTCTTGCTAATTGTAAAACCATCTGTTCGGCTCCGCCACCACCTAAGGTGCTTGATAAATGAATTATTGTCAAACCGTAATATTTAAGAGTTCAGATGCTTCGTCGTCTAATTCCGTATCCTCTTCAGAATGGACTTCAGTACAATGAATAAAAAGCCATAATGACACAAATATGATTAGGAAATTATCAAAATAATTATGTGTTGTCATTAGTAAAATAATGAGCGTTGCGGCTAACATGACTTTGTATTCTTGGGTTTTATAGTTTGGAATACCTTTAAAAAGCATAAAGAGATAAACACCAATAAAAATAAGAAAAGGAAAAATCCCTGCTTCACCAATAATCATAAGGTAGGAGTTATGCACACCTTGCTTTTGCTCATCAATACCACTTAATTGTCTGTAACCATTTCCGAAGAAAGGGTGTGTAAAAATATCATCATAATATCTAGACCAAGTTTCTGTTCTACTGTCTTCTTGAATCACCGAAATGCTTGAGTTATTGTTATCACTAAAAAGACTTTCTAAGGCATTAAACCTCACCGCATCAACTTTTAATAAAGAACCAACAGTGAACACAACAATTAAAGCACCTATTCCTAACCCGAAATTTAGTGAGTTTTTACGATCTGAAACCACTGATATAATACTTACTAACAACCATAATATTATAAATGTTCTTGAAAAGGTAAGTAAGCCTGCAAATGTTATTAGGAATTGACCAAAAAGTTTTAAATGATTAGGTTGAATTCTAAAACTTAAACAATAGGCAATAACACAAGCAAATCCTGCAGCATTAGGATCGAGGAAAAATCCGCTATAACGTCCAAAATCACCTTGAAAGAATATAGCATGAAATAAAATGCTTGAGGTTCCAATCATTAGCGTAACAAAAAGATCTTTTTTAGAAGTATTTCGTGCCAATTCAGCACCACAAACAACAACGACTAAATATTTAATAAGGTCATTTCTGTAAAACATAGGATCACCACCAAGATAAACCAATCCGCTAATTGTAAAATAGAGTATTCCAAGAATAAGAAAGGGAACGACAACTCCTCGCTTTTTACTTAAAAAATAGTAAAGCACGAGCAATCCTACAGTAAGCATACTGAATTTGCTTCCAATAGTTTCATCATATGAAAAGAAACTAGGAATAGACCATAGGAGCATAATTAATGTGATGTATTTTAAAATCTTCATCCTATTTTTTTTAGTATGCTTTTCGGGATACGAAACAAAAATATAATAATTGACACAAAAAGCTGATTAAATGAGAGTTTCAAATTCTTGTTAGAATAAAATAATCTAGATTTCGCATAGTTAAATGCTAGATGCCGATAGTGTTTATGCTTAATCATTTGATTTAGGGAAACATCTTTTAAGCCATAATAACTACTATAATAAGAACTTATAGATAACTGTTTTCTAGTTTTCTTAGAAGCCATTATGCCATCGGGTGAATAATAATAACAACGATGTGCTATATTTAAACATAAAAAATCATATGTTTTATTAATACTATTCCAGGTTTGACTTTCTTCAATATGAGTAAAGGGGCTTGAAAACATTTTATGATCTTTTAATATCTCTGTTTTCCAGCTGGCCCATTTTTCGCCTTTAATATTATGATTTAAAACACGCTCTTCAAAACCCACAAGCCACTTGTCTTTTGGGAATTTATCACCATTTATGGTTTGGGTGTCATTTTTTGTATGTGTCCAAATAGACGCTACAGCTGGCGTTAATTGTTTAGATTCAATAGTTGTCCATTCTTTTTTAAGATCAGATAAGGTGTTAGAATCAAAGCTGTCATCACTATCAGCTATTATGGTATAAGGTTTTGAACATAAATCTAAGCCAAAATTAACAGCATCAGATTTGCCCTGGTTTTTAGGTAATATTTTATATACAATTTTTATGATATTATCATGAATCCATTCTTCAACCAATTCAAAAGTATTATCAGTGCTAGCATCGTCAATTATAATCCATTCAAAATCTTTAAAATCTTGATCTAATAAAGAATCGTATACACGTTGTAAAGTATGTTTTCTATTATATGTAGGTGTGATTATATTAAACATGTACTTTATTAAGTTTATTAATATAAATGTATAAAATTATACTATTAACAATTGAAACGATAGATGTTGCAAGCGCTAAACCATAAACCCCCATTTTTTGTATTAAGATATAGTTTAATATAATATTTAGCAAAAGACTTATTATGGAAGTTAAGACCATAAAATTATTTTTATTAATAGAAGTTAAAAACCTTGTCATGATTATGCCTGTGATATATGAAGGGATTTGTAACAAATACATTTGTTGAATTTTTGACACGATTTCTGTATCAGAACTTGTAAATGCATTGCGCTCAAAAAACAAGCTTATAATATTAGATGAGAGCAAATACAAGCTTACAGTAATTACGCAGCTTAAGATAATTAATTGTTTCAACATAGATTGAAGCTTTTTAAAGGCTTCAGCTTTATTCTCTAGAGCTTGTTTAGAAAAATAAGGAAGCATTACATTTCCTACAGCAATTCCAACGATACCAATAGCAAATGCAGGAATTTTTATTCCGTAGTTTAAAGCTGCAATGGAACCAACGATTAATTGTGCTGAAAAGAATTGATCTACAAATGGGTTGATGCCTACTAATAAACTAGACGATAACTTTGCTGGTAGCTGACCAAATAAAGTTTTTACATCTGTCGACATAAAATCGGGTTTGCTTATATGGATGAGCTTGCGTTTTGCTGCAATTATTAATACAAATCCAAATCCAAAAACACTTCCTAAAAGTGTCCCGATTGCTAGAACTAGATCTCCTAATGCTTCTTTAAAGAAGACCAAGCACACAATAATTGAAATAGGTGTGAAAATAGAACTTAATGATGAAAACCTAAACTCGTCATCTATGGTTAGGATGCCATTAGTTATCGATGATAAACCCCAAAACAGAATACATGGCGCAACGTAGTAAAATTGTTTCTTTATAAGCGCATAATAGTGATCTGTATGCCCATCGAAGAACACTTCTAAATAGACATCAGTAAAAAGAAAAGCTATTAGAAAGAAAATTAATGCGACACCAATAGTTACAAGGAAACTCGTACTTTGAAATCGCCCAACTAATAGTTTCTTTTTTTTTAAAGCACTAACATAATTAGGTATAAATACACTTTTAAAGGACCCTAGAAAAACACTGTAAATAAGGCTAGGGACAAGTATTGCGATATAAAATGTATCTAATAGTTCAGATAATCCAAACTTTTCAGCAATAATGATTTCTTTTCCAAATCCTAAGCCTTTAACAAAAAGAGTAAGAATACCAACTGTAACAATATTAATAATTGTTGGGTTGTTAAGTTTTTTCTTTATAAAATTGAATACTTTAGATTTAGAAAACAAGAGTAATTACTTTATGGTGTTATTTTATATTTAGTATAGAGCGAAATTAATTTTTTTTTTAAATCTGTATTTACTAAATCAACTAGTTTAGATGAAATGATAATTAAAACGTATGAACTGCTATTATAAAGGATCAATATTGTTACTCTAATTGATTGCCTATGTATAAAATATTAGTCGTTGTCTATTTTTAATAATGTATTTAATATCATTTTTTCAGAATCTACAAAGTTGTTGTAATATCTATGATTTTCCTTCATCATCTCTCGCATCATCTCAGGATTTTTAAGCAAGTCATTTATATTATTTATCAGTTGCGACGAATTATTAAAGCTCAAATAATGTGTTGGGTTTTTAAAATCTCCGGGCAATTCGTAATGCAAAGGTTCTGAAATAATGGCTCTTGAAGCTGCTACGTATTCAGCCAATTTCCAGCCTGTAGAATCATGTAAACCCGTTGTGGTCACACAGATATTATGATCTTTTATAGCATCGATAAAATTTTGCTTTTTTGTGATTTCATGTGGCATTAAAAGGTCTTTAGCCATTCGCCTTGAAAACGCATCATTTTGTATACCACCAGTAAAGCGATCTCCAAATTCATTTTTGCAAGTCTGTACAAATTCTATTCTATCGTTATTTATTTTTTCACGCTGTGATTTTAATCCATCTGTTTCTACTTCATCAGGATTCCATAGTCGGCATAAGAATAAAACTTTATCTGTATTGTTTTTATATGGAGGATATTCAAAAGCTGAAGGCTTAAAAACATTCTTCTTAATGTTTTGTCTTATGAATTTTTTTAGCTTTTCTTTTATTGGTAAAGGGTAATTACCTTCATAATCAAAAGAATAATTAAGACCTAATGGATATATTTTAGTGTTTTTTGCCTTACCCTCTAAGATCTTGCTATAGCTGCGTTTAAAATAATAATCGGCATCATAATTTGTTTTAAAATACTGAAGATTCTCTTCAAGACTACCATTAATCCAATTAAGACCATCTAATGTATCATACATAACAGTATACTTATTATTCACAATAACCTTTATAACCGGTTTTGTTTCATTTTGTCGCGTACGTACTGTATTAAGATTAATAATCCCTTTTTTACTCAATTTTGCAAATCCATCATAAATTTGAGATAAGTGAGGTGATGGACTAAATTCTATTTTACACTCAAATAAGGGTTTTGTCATATTAGTATTTTTTTTAAAAAAGTAAATATCGCAAATTCATAATCTACATCGTTTCAAAATTAACTAAAATATTATAGGTGGTTTTCTTATTTTTTAAAGGGTTTTCTGTCAAGTATTGTGGCTGTTTTCTTCATTAAAAATATTTTTCCTTTTAAAAGATCCAAATCTGGTTTTATTACGTATATGAAATATAATTACTCGTTTATGTGCTAAAAATGTAAGATGTAATGCGTTTTGTAGGAAATAATTTCCTTTAAAATGCGTTTCATCGAATAATTAATACTTTAAACGTGTTTTTTAACAAATAATATATAGATTGACCCTAAATTAATAGAAAGCCCCAAATATTAATAGCTAATGAAATCCCCAAATTCTCAAAGCCATACTTATGGTTATATAAACTATTATGTGAAATTTTTAATGTGTTTAATAGCATTGACAATTTCTTTTTATTCATATTCTCAAACAAAAGCGTTTCCCTCTGTAAAAGGAGGTGGTACATATACCACTGGTGGACGTGGCGGAATTGTAGTTAAAGTTACAAATTTAAATAATTCAGGATCTGGAAGTTTAAGATCGGCTCTTATGATGACTGTTCCTAGAACAATTATATTTGATGTTAGTGGTACAATAGTACTTACTTCAGCTATAGAATTGATATTAGAAAATTCAAACTTTACTGTAGCTGGGCAAACAGCTCCAGAAGGAGGAATTACCATATCAAATCATCTTATCCAAATGGGTGGCGGTTGGAGTAGAGCCAGTCAACCATGTAATAATGCCATATGGAGATATGTAAGATTTAGAAATGGAAGGTATAATGGCCAACCAGATGTAAGAGAACATAACGGGTTTGTTTGTACTGGAGCTTCAGGTTTAGTATTTGATCATTGTTCTTTTAGTTTTTGTGACGATCAAGCGATGTCTATGGGTGGTGATTGGGGCGATTTTAAAGATGTTACAATTCAGAACTGTATATTTTCAGAGAATGCAACTGCTGTAATTATAGGATTAAATCCTAATTACCCTACAGGAGATATTACATCAATTAATAACTTATATGTTGATCAAGGTCATAGAACACCAAATGCAGGTGGAACTTTGCAATATGATATTATAAACAATGTTTATTTTAATTGGGGATCACGTCTAACAAATGCTAATGCTGGAAGCCCTGAAATTAATTTCATTGGTAATTATATGCAACCAGGATCATTTACATTAAATGGTAGTGTAAATAAAGTTCAAAATATTACAGGAAATATTTATACAGCTAATAATTATCACGCTACTTATTATCCTTCACCTCAACTTGATGATAGAAACCTTTGGCAAAATTTTTATACCAATGCATGGTTATCTAATAGTCATTTTACAACAACAATGCATCCTTTATTAGAGAATCCAACTGTAGCATCAGCACAAGATGCATATACAGAAGTTCTTTCTAATGTAGGCGCAAATAAATTTTTGAATGGTGATGGGTCGTTTGGAAATTATAGAGACAGTTTTGATATATTGAAAATTTCAAATGTAGAAAATAATATAAGTAGCAACCCATTTAATAAAAACTGGACACTTCCAACCTTACCAAATACAACAAGGCCTACAAATTATGATACAGATAATGATGGTATGGCAGATGAATGGGAAATGGATACTTTTAATACATTATCTCATACAGGAACTGTTGATTCAAACGGAAATGGTTATACAGATTTAGAAGATTTCTTAAATGGAGTAGATGCTCCAGATACAGGAGGAACTACAGGAAACGAGGTGACTCTTTCTGCTGATGTAACAACAATTTGTGAAGGAGAATCAGTAATATTAACTGCGTCGGGAGCCGATTCATATTCTTGGGATACTACTACAGAAACATCTGAAAGTATTACAGTATCTCCTACCGAAACAACAACTTATACCGTTACAGGAACACATTTAGATGGTAGTACAACTCAAGATGTCATCACAATTATAGTGAATGAATTGCCTGTAGCAAATGCTGGAAACGATATTGAAACCTGTCAAGGGACAGCTGTTGTTTTAACTGCATCTGGAGGAACATCATATTTATGGAATACAGGAGCGACATCAGCGTCAATAACTGTAAACCCAAATATCACAACAACGTATACAGTACAAGTGACACAAAACGGATGTTCTAGTTCAGATGATGTGACTGTTACAGTCAATGCAATACCAGTTGTTGATGCAGGAGATGATGAAACCATTTTTATTGGTGAAAGTGTAACGCTAACGGCAATAGGAGCCGATTCATATTTATGGAGTACAGGAGCAATAACTCAAAGTATTATTGTTAATCCAATACTTGATACATCATATTCAGTAACAGGAACAACTAATAACTGTGATGATACAGATACCGTTACTGTTTTTTTGCTAGATGACAGTGTCGTTGCTAATGCTGGAAGCGATGCCGAGATTTGTAATGGCGAAACACTTACACTTACAGCAACTGGAGGAACGACATATTTGTGGAATACAGGAGAAACAACCGCTAGTATTGAAGTGTCTCCAACAACAACGACAAACTATACCGTAACAGCGTTTAGTCCTTCTGGAAATAATCAAGATGTAGATACAGTTATAGTAACTGTAAATGCTATTCCGGTCGCAAATGCAGGGGACGATATTGAACTTTGCCAAGGAAACTCTACAATTTTAACAGCCACTGGAGGAACTTCTTATTTATGGAATACAGGAGCAACAACTCAAAGTATTACTGTTAACCCTGATATCACAACAACATATTCTGTTGAGGTATTCGAAAATAATTGTTCTAGTACAGATACGGTTATAGTAACTGTAAATACGATTCCAAATGTAAGTGCAGGAACAAATGTTATTATTATTCAAGGGGATTCAACAGTGTTAACAGCAACAGGAGCAGACACCTATTTATGGAATACAGGAGCCACTACAGCAAGCATAGAAGTAGCTCCAAACGAAACTACAATTTATTCGGTTATAGGGTATGTAAACGGTTGCGAAGCTCAAGCTAATGTAACAGTAACAGTACAATTAGAAATTGTAACTGCTAATGCAGGAAATGATATAACAATTTGTAACGGAGATGACACGGTACTTTTAGCTACTGGTGGATCTACTTACTTATGGAATACTGGAGAAACAACAGCTAGTATAACTGTTAGCCCAAATGCAACAACAACATATACAGTTACTGCATTTAGTGAATCTGGAAATACTTCTGATGATGATAATGTAATCGTCACAGTTAATGAATTGCCAAATAAAATGATGTCACTATTACTGAAGGTGATTCAACAGTATTAATAGCAACAGGAGCAGATACATATTTATGGAATACAGGAGCAACAACAGCTAGTATTACTGTAGCACCAAATAGTACAACAGTATATACAGTTACCGGATTTACAAATGGTTGTGAATCATCAGATGATATTTTGGTAACCGTTGAAATAGAAACTGTAAATGCAAATGCAGGAAATGATGTTACAATTTGTAATGGAGAAAACACAATATTAACAGCGTCAGGAGGATCTACTTACTTATGGAATACTGGTGAAACAACACCAAGCATTACCGTGAGCCCGAATGTAACAACAACATATACAGTTACAGTCTTTAATACAGCACAAACAGCATCAGATACTGATAGCGTTACAGTAACGGTAAATGAATTGCCTAATACTAATGCAGGTGATGATGTTATAATTTCCGAAGGTGATTCAACAGTATTAATAGCTACAGGAGCAGATACATATTTATGGAATACAGGTGAAACAACAGCTAGTATTACTGTGGCACCAAATAGTACAACAGTATATGCAGTTACAGGATTTACAAATGGTTGTGAATCATCAGATGATATTTTAGTAACCGTTGATATAGAAACTGTAAATGCTAGTGCAGGAAGTGATGTTACAATTTGTAATGGAGAAAACACAATATTAACAGCGTCAGGAGGATCTACTTACTTATGGAATACTGGTGAAACAACACCAAGCATTACCGTGAGCCCAAATGCAACAACAACATATACAGTTACAGTCTTTAATACAGCACAAACAGCATCAGATACTGATAGTGTTATAATATCTGTAAATGAATTACCGAATACTAATGCAGGTGATGATGTTATAATTTCCGAAGGGAGTTCAACAGTATTAATAGCAACAGGAGCTGATACTTATTTATGGAACACTGGAGCAACAACAGCTAGTATTACTGTAGCACCAAATAGTACAACAGTATATGCAGTTAGCGGATTTACTAATGGTTGTGAGTCGTCAGATGACATTTTAGTGACTGTTGAAGTAGAAACTGTAAATGCTAATGCAGGAAATGATGTTACAATTTGCAATGGGGAAAATACAGTATTAACAGCAACTGGAGGATCTACTTATTTGTGGAGTACTGGTGAAACTACAGCTAATATTTCTGTTAATCCAAATAGTACAACAACATATACAGTTACAGTCTTTAATACAGCACAAACAGTATCAGATACTGCCAGTGTTATAGTATCTGTAAATGAATTACCAAATACTAATGCTGGAAATGATGTCACTATTACTGAAGGTGATTCAAAAGTATTAATAGCAACAGGAGCAGATACTTATTTATGGAATACAGGAGAAACAACAGCTAGTATTACTGTAGCACCAAATAATACAACAGTATATACAGTTACCGGATTTACAAATAACTGTGAATCATCAGATGATATTTTAGTGACTGTTGAAGTAGAAACTGTAAATGCAAATGCAGGAAATGATGTTACAATTTGTAATGGAGAGAACACAATATTAACAGCAACTGGAGGATCTACTTACTTATGGAATACAGGTGAAACAACAGCTAGTGTTACTGTGAGTCTGAATACAACAACAACATATACAGTTACAGTCTTTAATACAGCACAAACGGCATCAGATACTGATAGCGTTACTGAAATGATGTCACTATTACTGAAGGTGATTCAACAGTATTAATAGCAACAGGAGCAGATACATATTTATGGAATACAGGAGCAACAACAGCTAGTATTACTGTAGCACCAAATAGTACAATAGTATATACAGTTACAGGATTTACTAATGGTTGTGAATCTTCAGATGATATTTTAGTGACAGTTGAGCCTTTTGAATTTACTGCCAGCGCAGGAGCAGATAGAGCAATATGTCAAGGTTACGAAACAACACTCACAGCAACAGAAGGTGATGGCTATTTATGGAGTACAGGAGAAACAACACAAAGTATAACAGTAAACCCAAGTAATACTCAAACATATACAGTTACTGTTTTTCAAGACAATTATCAAGATGATGCAGATGTTACAGTTTCTGTAAACCCAAATCCAAATGTTGTTATTGTTAATGGAAGCGAAGTGATGATTTTAGAAGGCGAGTTTATAACACTTTCTGCAACAGGAGCAAATACTTATTCATGGAGCAATGGAGCAACACAACCAAATATTGCTGTTAGCCCATCTATAACAACAACCTATGAGGTTACAGGTTTTATAAATGATTGTGAAGACACAAAGGCTATAGTTGTAAATGTTTTAGAAACGGTAGAGGCAGATGCAGGTGATGACATAACCATTTGTTCTGAAGAAACAATAACGTTAACTGCAAATGGAGGTGATGAATACCTATGGAATACAGGAGAAATTACTCAAAGCATAGAAGTCTCTCCAAATGAAGACACTGAGTATTCTGTATTAGTATACAATGCGTTAGATAGTGATGAAGATACCGTTATAGTATTTGTTGAAACGTGTAGCACTGTTGAAATACCTCAAGAGAGTGAAGCATTTGATTTTGTTGTATACCAAGACCCATTAACAGATGTCTTAAAGGTAAAGATTGATGGTTTACAAAGTGTAACAGCTAAAGGAGTAATGATTTATGATCTCTCTGGAAAGGTGTTATATAACGAGTTGTTTAATCAGTCTGAACAACAAACACAATCACAAATGACCCGTGAAATAAACACGAATCCTTATGCTAGAGGTATTTATATCGTTAGATTAATGTATGATGATACTAGTATAATGAAGAAGATACCAATTAGATAAACTTAAGAGATAATCGTAATTATTTTGAATTTAGTTAGTTATGAATAACCATTGTTAGTATTTTTTACTAGCAATGGTTATTCTTTAATAATTACAGACTGAATTGTAGCAATAGAGTCACAGTTTTTTACGCGTAACTCCACTTCTTTATCATCTAATTCATTTTCGATAAGGTATATTTTACATCCTTCAGATTTGGTGTCACTTTCAGAAAAGTTAACGCTGCCTGTTTTTATCAAATTTGAAATAGTAAGTGAATCTAGACCATAAGTCTTCATTGCATTCTCTGTTGAATCAGAATAGAGATGTTTTTTAATACTTATGTTTTTGATGGTTCTAGCATTAGGACCATAATCACATGATGTTTTTTTTCCGCCTAAAAAAAAGGCAAGTAAGACAAGACCTATTGAGAATCCTCCCAAATAGTAACCTATTCGATGAATTAATTTCATAAACTATATTGTGTTTTTTTTAGAAGATTAACAAGTTAACATCGCTACAATCTAGGTCAAACCAATCTGCAACAGATTTGTTTGTTAAAATTCCGTGGTAAAAATACAACCCATTTTTTAATCCACGATCAAAACGAAGGGCATTTTCTATTCCGCCATCTTCTGCAATTTTTAAAAGGTAAGGTGTAAATATATTACTAATTGATACTGAGGCCGAACGCGAATATCGTGCAGGAATATTTGGCACACAGTAATGTGTAACACCATTATGTACAAATGTTGGCTTGTCATGATTTGTAACCTCACTAGTTTCAAAACAGCCTCCCATATCAATACTAACATCTATTATTACAGAGCCAGGTTTCATAGTATTTACCATGTCTTCGGTTACAACAATTGGAGATCTGTTTTTTCCTCTAACAGCACCAATAGCAATATCACAGCGTTTTAATGCTTTAACAAGGTTTTTAGGCTGCAGCGTTGAGGTGTATAATGTACGCCCTAAATTAGATTGTACACAGCGTAATTTTGTAATGGAGTTATCAAATATTTTCACATTAGCACCAAGACCAATAGCAGATCGTGCAGCAAATTCACCAACAGTTCCAGCTCCTATAATAACAACTTCTGTAGGAGGAACACCACTTATGTTACCAAACATTAAGCCGTTACCACCATTTACATTTGATAATAATTCAGAAGCAATAAGTATTGAAGCTGTTCCAGCGATTTCACTTAATGAGCGTACAGCAGGATAAGCACCATCATCATCTTTAATAAATTCAAATGCTAATGCTGTAATACGTTTAGCGGCTAGTGCTTCGAAATATTTTTTGTGTTGCGTCTTTAATTGCAATGCAGAGATTAAAATCGTTTGTGGGTTTATAAGTTTTATTTCATCTAAAGAAGGCGGTTCTACTTTTAATAAAATAGGGCAGGAGAATATTTTTGCAGTGTCTTTAGTAACTTCTGCTCCTGCGTCACTATAGGTTTTGTCTCTAAAATTAGCGCCTTCTCCAGCACCAGATTCTATCATAACACGATGGCCATTAGAGACTAATGCAGATACAGCATCAGGAGTTAAGCACACGCGTTTTTCTTGAAAATAGGTTTCTTTAGGGATGCCTATAAATAAATCGCCTTTTTTTTTGAAGATTTCAAGAGTTTCCTCTTGTGGTAATAACTGATCTTTAGTAAAGGGAGATAATGATTTGCTCATTGTATTTTTAATTGGAAATTCAAATTACAAATAAAAATCCATTTTATTAAAAATAAGTTTCTATATTAGATGTAGATAATTTTCTATAATAATATGCTTATGAAGAATAGAAAACGAAAAGATATCATAATTGTTTTACTTATTTTGAGTGCTACTTTTGGGTATTTTTTAGATCGCAATATAGTAGAAGGGATCACCGAAATTGACTTGCTTTTTTTTAAAATTGGAAGCTTTGGCTTTGATAATATCAAAGAATTAATTCAGTATACTAAAATGAAAGTATTAATTATTATCCTTTCTTTGATTTGGTATTTTACTTGTCGATACTGGTGGAAATCAAGTATTCTTGTAATAGTCACTATTGAATTGCTAAAATTGATGAGTGTTTTTTATTCGGAACAGGTTTCATTGGATGAAATCGAATATGCTATTAGTTTACCTTTAACTATTCCTATTATATTATTATTAATTTTTATTTCGTATAAGTTGAATGATTATTATTTGGCAAGGGAAATACATTCTAATATCGATAAAGAAATTGATATAATATTTTTTGAAATAAATCAAGATAAAAAAAATGAAATAAATCTTTTAAAAGAGAAAATTTTAAAAACAAAAAAAGCTAATTTGAATAGATTCGATGAAAATTATTTGAAGGAAATGATAGTAATTAGAGATGAATTTTATAAAATATAATTTATGAATTTTTACAAAAAAAATAAAAAAGATTTGCAAAAAGATTTATTTCCTCTCATTTGTATAATAATTTTGCCCTTTGGTTTTTATTTATATAATTTTATTCCAATTGATATTAGTGTATGGAAGACTAAATGGTTTGAAATTGATTCAGGTTTTTATGTGGATGCTAATTTTTACTGTTGGTTTTTGTCGATTAAAATATTAACAATTTGCATCTTAAGTGTTTGGTATTTAACTTGTAAGTATTGGTGGAGATTTGTTCTGTTAGTATCAATAATAGTAGAAGTTAATAAATTAATTAATATTATAAGATCTGCAGATTTAGGTTTTGATATTCAATTTATTTCTATTGTTGGTATAATTACTTCTGTTGTTTATGTTATGATTTTATCATTTATTTCAATATATATTGGATACTATGAAAAAAGGAAAAATTATGATATTTTAATAAATGAAGAAATAAACAGTGAAATGATTAAATTATCATTTTTTAGTAAGGAAAATTATAAATTAGTAAAAAAAGATTTAATTTCTTTAGCTAAGAAAAAAGAGAGTATGAGCAAAAAAGAATATCTAATAAAGCTTTTAGCCTTAAGAGACCGCTTAACTATTTAGGTTTATTATTTTTTAGCCTCTTCAATTTCTCTTAAAATTTCATCCAAAAGCGCTTTCTTTTCATCAGACCATTGCGATTTAAGTCTGTTATCAATATAGGATTCAATTTCTTTTACACTTCTTACTTTTGGTTTAGGCTGGTTTTCAATAAACATATCACCTTTACCCGTAATAAGCCATATTAAATTCACCTGTGGGTATTCTTTAATAATACGCTCTATAACATCACTACCTACAGAAGCGTTGTTTTTTTGCATGCGAAGTATATAACCATTAGCTGTTCCTATGGAAATATCAAATTGCCTGGCACTCATGTTTAATGCCGAAATTAATAGCATAATGCGGTTTACAGTTTTAGTCATTTGTAACTAGGATTGAATTTGAGTATTTGATTATTTACACAAATGTAATTTTTTTTTACCAAAACAACATTATATGTAGATTATTTTCTATATTAGCATTGTCAATCTTTTAATTTGGTTTTACAAAGTCGCCTAATTATAAGGTAGATAAAGAATTAATTCTTAAACTAACGTTAGTTATTTTTTATTGGACTTTGTATAGATTTTGTGACTTTGTGATTTTTAGACTTTGGTTAACACATTTATTAACCATCCTATGTTTTATTTGAAAATAGGATATAATTTTTAGAAATTATGAAGCATTTAACAAGAATACTTATAATTATGTTTGGAATGGCAATAACCTTGACTAATTGTGAAAATGATTTGCTGGATGAAAAGCCAATGACTAATAGTTTTTCAGAGCAAGGAAAGAATGGGCTAATTCAAACTGGAAAAATTAAAGAGTTTGAAAATCTAAATCTGTATTTACAAGAATTAAAAAGTAGAGATAATTTTTTGAGTCGCTCATCAATTGAGGATGATTACGGATTTTCAATTTTATCAGATCATAATATTTATATGTATGCAGATTCTATTACTACTACATATACTTTAGGTATTGAACGAGATAATCAAAATACATTTGGATTTAGTAACCTAATTGTTGAGTTCTCAAATGAAAATGCAACAAACGCTTATATTTTAAATTATGTTCCTTCTCAAGAATATCTCAATAGCTATGTAGCAAATAATAATGTGCCTTTTCAAGGAGTTGTTAATTATGAGCCCATAGATTATGATGGAAGTTTGGATAATTTGAATGAGAGAAGGACTTGTAAATCTATTACATTAACATTTTGCAATTATGGTGGTGAAACTCATGCAGCTGGAGAAAATTGTACAGCAGACTTTATGTTTGACGTTACCTATGATATTTGTTATGATAGTAATAGTGGAGAACCTTTAAACGAATCTATTGATCCACCATCTGGAAATAGTTCAGGAGGCGGTTCATCTAATTCAAACCCTACTAATCCATTACCAACAGATACTTGTCAAGGTTCAAATGGCGATATTGGACTCACTGGTAGTGATGGTAATTGTTATAATGCAGATGTAATCACTCTTGCCGATCAACTCAATGCTATTTTAGGTGAAGGGGAGTCGTTTGAATTTATTGAAAACAATACTAATAACGATCTGCTAAATTTCGATTCAATTGAGGCCTTTATTGCATTTCTAAATGAAATAAATAACTCTTCAGAAGGAACAAGTTCTAGTTCAACAACATTGGATGGACAAACAGTAAGAACAGAAGTTATTAAAATTAATAGCTTCCCAGAAGTGTTTTTTAATGTTCAATTTATATTAACTTCACCAGAGGAAGATGTAACTGAAGATTATTCAGTATCTAATATTAATTCTAGTATTACTGGAATTGTGTTACTTTCAAGTTGGGAAGAAACTTTAGACGAGCCACTTGTTGAAACCATAGAGGATCAAATTGTAATTGAAATTCAAGGCGAAATGACTTTTGGAATAGAAATCTTTGATGTACCAATTAATGTAATAAAAAAATACACTTGTATTATCAAGGTTAATAAAAATACAGGTATCACAGAATTTAAATGGTTTTATGAAAATGCTCAATAAATACTATAAATTATGGAAACAACAACTACTGTAATCAATGAAGGAGTAGGTTTTTGGATGGCTGTATGGCTATATGGAAGCTACTTAGTCTCAATTGTAACAATTGTAATGATTGTTATGCTTTATCTTAGAGTGATGAAGTACTTAAAACTTAAAATTAAAGTGATGGAGGCCAAAAGTTAATATTAATGAATAGCATAGTGACTGAACTGAATTTAAGTTATTATGCTATTTTTACAGATCTTAATTTTATATAACCATGGCAATACTGAAAATCTATAGACGTAAGGATTTTTTTAAAGATATAATAATTATCACTTTAATAGTGTTGTCGCCTCTAATTACATATGTTCATTTAAAATTCCCGGAAACCAAGACCTTAGAGACCTCTTTATTTACAATTAATAGTAATTATTATGGAGACATCCAAGCTTTGGTTTGGACTATATCAATTAAATTAGCATATATATTAACTTTTTCTTTTTGGTTTTTAACCTGTAAGCATTGGTGGAGATTTGGGTTATTAATTCCTTTGATTTTTTATATAAATCAATTGATGATTGTGATAAATGACGAAATTTATTATGTGGACAACAAAGAGTTGAAGATTAGTTTTATTATCTCAATTCCAATAATTTTATTATTGCTTTTTATTTCAAAAAAATTGAATTATTACTCAAAGTCTAAAAGTTTAGCAGAAGATTTAGATGCAGAAATCAAATTATTATTTAAAGAAGCCTCTTTAATCAATAAAAAAGATTTTAAAGACACGAAATTAGAAGTGGCAAAACTTAGATTAGAAAAAGATAATTTGAGTCCGCAAGAATATTTAACGAAACTTATCGCATTACGAGACAGCTTAAATTAAAAGTACTGTTTTATTTTACTCCAAAGCCCTTTAGGTTTCATCATAAATTCTTCTTCGAGTTCTTGCATGCTCTTATCAGCATCATTAATTTGGTTAAACATTTGCGCTCTGATTAGATATATGGAAGGAATTACAAGAGCCATTACTGGTAATAAGTAAATTATCTCATTTCCATCTACAAAGTATAAATCACTATTTAAAGTTATTATTATTTGGTAAATATACATAGCAATAGGAACTAAAAGGGCATGATACCACCATTGCCTACTTGTGAAAAACCAAATGAATAATAATAATAAAGGCACTATTTTATTCATTAACGTCCATGCAACTACATTCGCATTTTCGTAATATTTACTGTCATATGTAAAAAAATAAGTGTCCCAAACTTTTTCTTCTGGGACACTTAAATATAAATTAAATATAAAAGGAGTACAAGCAATAAGTGTACCTATTATACTACCAACTATATAATTTTTTTTACTAACCTTTTCTTGGCGTCTTGATATTTGGTCTATCAATTTCTGTTGTTGTTTGTCCATTTAGGTCAATTAAATCGGTTGCATGAGCTGTAAACAACATTCCACCAAATAATGCTAATGCAATTACGTACTTTTTAGTCTTCATAATATAAGGGATTAAATTAATTAATTGTTCAAATATAAGTCGACCTTAGATTCTAAACAGTTAAAAGGAGTGTTAAAAACCCCATATCTAATCACCTTTTCTTACGGTTTTTCCGTACTGTCTAATAAAGACGTGGTGTTAAGTTGTTTGTTTATTTACTAGATTTTGTGCTGCTCTATAGCGTTTTCCTGGGTTAATATTGTGTTTTGGCTCAATTTGAGGGATCTTGAGGTTGTGTTTTTATGAAAAATTTCAATACTATTTGCGTCTTCTGGCAATAAATTTTTAGCATTTTCTGGCCATTCAATAAACACCCAATTTGAGGTATATAAATAGTCTTCAAAACCAAAATTTAAAGCCTCTTCTTCATCTTGGATTCTATATAAATCAAAATGATAAATAGAAGCCGCTTTAGTTGCATATTCATTTACAATAGAAAATGTTGGACTGCTCACATCATCATGACTTCCAATAGCTTTTACAAGTGACTTAATAAGTGTTGTTTTTCCAACACCCATATCACCATAAAATAATAAGGTTTTAGAACTTACGCGCTCTAAAATTTGCCTTGCTACAGATGCAATGTCTTCAATTTGATATGTGATCTCCAATAGTTTCGACATAATTAATATGTTGTCAAAAAAGGATTTAGCTAATTTGAAGAGCAATAATACGCATAATTTTTGTAAAAAACTAAGAAAAAACGTATTTCATCGGATTTTTCTGCATTACACGGATTATTATTTTGGGTTCATAACCACGAATGGGATGATCATTTCTTCAAGTGAAACACCTCCATGCTGGTATGTATTTCTATAATAACTCACGTAATGATTATAATTATTTGGATAAGCCAAGAAGTAATCACTTTTTGCGAAAATAAACGAGCTACTCATGGTTATAGAAGGTAATTGGATGCTTTTTGGATCTTTTGCAACTAATACTTCCCGATTTTCATAAGTCAGACTACGACCCGTTTTATAGCGTAAGTTTGAACTTGTATCACGATCTCCAATAACCTTGGATGGGTTTTTGACATTTATAGTTCCGTGATCTGTTGTCAAGATAAGCTTAAACCCTAAGTTTTGTGCTTGCTGTATCATTTCTAATAAAGGAGAGTTCTTAAACCAACTTACTGTTAATGAGCGATAAGCTTTGTCATTAGATGCTAATTCTTTTACAACATCCATTTCGGTTTTAGAATGGGATAACATATCTACAAAATTATAAACAATAACCGATAGATCATTATCCTTTAGAGTTTTGAAATTGTCTACTAATTTTTTTCCAGCTCTTAAGTTTGTGATTTTATGATATTCTGTTTTAAGATGCTGTAATCCTAAGCGCTTAAGTTGTCCGTCTAAAAATTCTGCTTCATGCATGTTTTTTCCACCTTCATCTGTATCGTTTTTCCATAAATTAGGATGTAGTTTTTCCATATCTATAGGCATTAATCCAGAAAAAATAGCATTTCTTGCATATTGAGTTGCAGTTGGAAGTATGCTATAAAAAGGAACTTCAGATGCTTTTTTATAATAGTTATTGACAATAGGCTCAAAGGCTTTCCATTGGTCATAACGTAAATTATCTATCACAATTAAAAGTGTAGGTTGCTCTTTGCTCAACTCAGGTACAACTTTATCTTTAAATAAGTTATGTGATAGCATTGGTGCATCAGCATTATGGTCAAACCAAGTAGAATAATTTTTATCAATAAATTTACCAAATTGAACATTGGCTTCATTTTTTTGAGATTCTAAAATTTCAGTCATCCCAACATCTTCAATATCTTCTAATTGTAATTCCCAATACACTAATTTTTGGTAGAGATCACTCCATTCTTCAAAACTATTAACCATTGATAAGTCCATGGCAATCTTTCTAAATTCTTGTTGATAGTTAGAGGTTGTCTTTTCTGAAATGAGTCTTGAGTGGTCCAAATTTTTCTTTAAACTCAATAAAATCTGATTAGGATTTACTGGCTTTATTAAATAATCGGCAATTTTATTACCAATAGCTTCTTCCATAATATATTCTTCCTCACTTTTGGTAATCATTACTACTGGAAGATTGGCACGACGTTCTTTAATCTCGTGTAGTGTCTCTAAGCCTGTTAACCCTGGCATGTTTTCATCTAAAAACACAATATCAAAATTAGTGTCATCAATAATTTCTATAGCTTCGGTACCACTTTGACAGGTTGTTACCTTGTATTGTTTTTGTTCTAAAAAGATGATATGTGGTTTTAAAAGATCGATTTCGTCGTCAACCCAAAGAATATTTATAGTGTTCATGTATATTTGTTTAAAATTAATGTAAAAGCTTAACGTTTGATGACAAGCAACAAACTTAAAATCTTTAACGACCCAATTTACGGATTTATTACTATTCCGAACTCGCTTATTTTCGATTTAATCGAACATAAATATTTTCAGCGTCTTCGTCGAATTACACAAATGGGGCTATCGTATCTCGTATACCCTGGAGCTCATCATACTCGTTTTCACCATGCAATTGGTTGTATGTACTTAATGCAGAAAGCAGTGAATGTGCTTCGTTTTAAGGAGGTTAGTATTTCTGATGATGAAGAAAAAGCACTCTATGCAGCTATCTTATTGCATGATATAGGCCATGGTCCATTCTCTCATGCGATGGAGCATAGTATCGTAAACGGAGTCTCTCATGAAGAGATTTCGATGTATTTTATGCAGAAACTCAATAAAGAATTTAACGGAAGTTTAACGCTAGCCATTCAAATTTTTGAAGGCAAATATCACAGACCGTTTTTATGCGAATTGATTTCGAGTCAATTTGATATGGATAGAGCCGATTATTTAAAACGTGATAGTTTTTATACAGGAGTAGCTGAAGGAAATATAAATAGTGAACGCTTAATAACCATGCTTAATGTTGTAGATGATAAATTGGTTGTTGAAGAAAAAGGAATATATAGTGTTGAGAAGTTTTTGGTTGCTCGTCGTTTTATGTATTGGCAAGTATATCTTCATAAAACAGGGATAGTTGCTGAACAATTATTAACTCGTGTATTAAAACGCGCAAAAGAATTATCAAGTTTGGGCATTGATTTGAATGCTAGTAATGCATTGACTTATTTTCTGAAAAATGAAATTTCAATAGAAAACTTTGATGACCATACTTTGGAAACCTTTTCTCGTTTAGATGACACAGATATTGTTTTAGCAATGAAAGAATGGCAATATCACGATGATTTTATTTTAAAAAATCTTTGTGATATGATTATTAATAGAGAACTCTTAAAAATAAAATTAAAGAATAAACCAATAAAAAAATCAACATTAGACAACCATATTATTGCGCTTACTGAACGCTATAATATCTCTAAAAAAGACGCCGAATACTTTGTCTTTATTGATGAAATTTCAAATCAAGCCTATCAATCAAAAAAGCAGAATATCAAGATTTTACAAAAATCTGGAAAAGTGGTTGATATCACTAAAGCGTCAGATCAATTTAGCATCAAAGCTTTATCAAAACCAGTTACAAAATATTATATCTGTTATCCTAAATAGACTTTAACACATTTTTCCTATTTTTGCGAAGATGAACTTTACAGCAGAACAAATAGCTGGAATTTTAGAAGGTGATATCGTAGGGAATCCTGAGGTAGAAGTTTCTAAACTTTCAAAAATTGAAGAAGGTACAGAAGGCTCCTTAACCTTTCTGGCAAACCCTAAGTATACGTCTCATATCTATTCTACAAAAGCGTCAATTACTATTGTAAATAAAACATTTGAACCAGAAAATGATATTGAAACAACGCTTATAAAAGTAGATGATGCCTATAAGTCATTTTCAAAACTTTTAGAATATTACAATCAGGTTAAACTCAATAAGCAAGGTATTGAACACCCATCATTTATTTCAGAATCAGCAATTGTAAGTGACGATATATATGTTGGAGCATTTAGTTATATAGGAGATAATGTAACTATTGGTAAAAATGTAAAGATTTTTCCTAATACTTATATAGGTGATAATGTTACTATTGGAGACCACACACTTGTGTTTTCTGGAGCTAAGATTTATTCAGAATGTATTATTGGTAATTCTTGTGTTATTAATTCAGGAGTGATTATAGGAGCAGATGGTTTTGGATTTGTGCCAGATGAAAATGGTGAATATAGTAAAGTACCACAAATAGGAAACGTGATTATTGAAGACCATGTCGATATTGGAGCAGCAACTACAATAGATAGAGCAACATTAGGATCTACAGTGATTAGAAGCGGTGTAAAATTGGATAATCAAATACAAATAGCACATAATGTTGAAATTGGAAAAAACACTGTCATTGCTGCTCAAACAGGAATAGCAGGTTCTACCAAAATTGGTGAAAATTGCCAAATTGGAGGCCAAGTAGGTATTGCTGGTCATATCACAATTGGTAATAATGTAAAAGTACAAGCACAATCAGGTATTGGAAGACATGTAAAAGATAATGAAATACTCCAAGGATCACCATCATTTTCATATGGAGATTGGAATAAATCATATGTGTATTTTAAAAATTTACCTAAGATTGTTAAAACAATAAAGGATTTAGAAAAGAAAGTAAATGGCAATAATTAAAACAGACGTTAAACAAAAAACAATAGGGAAAGAAATTTCTCTTAAAGGTGTTGGTTTACATACAGGAAAAGACGTAATTCTAACATTTTGTCCTGCTCCAGTAAATAATGGGTTTTCATTCAAAAGAATAGATCTTGAAGGTTCCCCAGTTATTAAAGCAGATGCAAATTATGTTACCAATACACAACGAGGTACATGTTTGGAGAAAAATGGAGTTACCATTCAAACTTCAGAGCATGTGTTAGCAGCATTAGTTGGTTTGGATATAGATAATGTAATTATAGAATTAAACGCTTCAGAACCTCCAATTATGGACGGTTCGTCTAAGTTTTTTGTTGAAGCACTTGAGAAATCTGGTGTTATAGAGCAAGATGACTTTAGAGAAGAATATGTTGTTTCAGATGTAATCTCATATTTAGATGAAGAATCTGGAAGTGAAATTATCGTCATGCCAGCTAAAGAATATCAGATTACTACAATGGTTGATTTTGGGACTAAAGTTTTAGGAACTCAAAACGCAACCTTAAATCATATTTCAGATTTTAAAAAGGATATTTCAGATTCTAGAACATTTAGTTTTTTACATGAAATAGAAATGTTGTTAGATAACGGACTTATAAAAGGAGGAGATCTTAACAATGCAATTGTTTATGTTGACGAAGAATTGTCACAAGAAACAATGGAAAAACTTAGGATAGCCTTTAAAAAAGAGTCTATTGCAGTAAAGCCTAATGGGGTTTTAGATAATCTAACATTACACCATCCAAATGAAGCAGCAAGACATAAGTTGTTAGATGTTATTGGTGATTTAGCTTTAGTAGGAACTCGAATTAAAGGAAAAATTATTGCAAATAAACCTGGACATTATATAAATACACAGTTTGCAAAGAAACTATCAAAAATTATTAAAAATGAACGTCGTAACAATGTTCCGAATATAGATTTGAATCAAGAGCCGTTAATGGATGTGATGCAAATTATGGATATGCTACCACATAGACAGCCTTTTTTATTATTAGATAAGATTTTCGAATTAACAGATACTGGAGTAATAGGAATGAAAAATGTGACCATGAATGAAGAGTTCTTTAAAGGTCATTTCCCTGGAGCACCTGTAATGCCTGGAGTTTTAATCGTTGAAGCTATGGCTCAAACAGGAGGAATATTAGTGCTTAGTACTGTTCCAGATCCAGAGAATTATTTAACCTTTTTCATGAAAATTGATAAAGTGAAATTCAAGAAAAAAGTAGTCCCTGGAGATACCTTAATTTTTAAGTGTGATTTAATTACACCGATACGTCGTGGGATATGTCACATGCAAGGATATGCCTATGCCAATGGTAAACTTTGTGCAGAAGCAGAATTGATGGCGCAAATTTCAAAAATAAAATAACAACATTTTAGTAAATCTAAAATCGGTTTTATAACGAACACATTTCACTTTAGTAAAAAAATAAAAACGAAGAAATGAATCAACCTTTAGCATACGTACATCCTGGAGCAAAAATTGCAAAGAATGTAGTAATTGAACCTTTTACAACTATTTATAGTAATGTAACTATTGGAGAAGGAACTTGGATTGGAAGTAACGTGACTATTATGGAAGGGGCACGTATTGGGAAAAACTGTAATATTTTTCCTGGTTCAGTTATTTCTGCTGTACCGCAAGATTTAAAATATGATGATGAAGATACACTTACAATAATAGGAGATAATGTTACTATTAGAGAATGTGTTACAATTAATAGAGGAACTACAGATAGAATGAAAACTGTTATTGGCGATAACTGTTTAATAATGGCTTATTGTCACATAGCTCATGATTGTGTTGTTGGAAATAATTGTATATTTTCTAATAACAGTACGCTTGCAGGTCATATTAATGTTGGTGACTATGTGGTTTTAGCAGGTATGACAGCTGTACATCAGTTTTGTTCTATAGGGAATCATGCCTTCGTTACAGGAGGATCTTTAGTAAGAAAAGATGTGCCTCCTTTTGTTAAAGCTGGACGAGAACCTTTATCTTATGTTGGGATAAACTCGGTTGGATTACGTCGACGCGGAATTTCAACAGAAAAAATCAGAGAGATTCAAGATATATACAGAATGTTATATCAAAAAAATTATAATAATACCCAAGCTTCAGATTTAATTGAAGCCGAAATGGAAGCAACTCCAGAACGAGATGAAATTTTGCAATTTATCAAAAACTCTCATCGTGGAATTATGAAAGGGTATTTCAAATCAAATTAATTAAAATATAAGACTAATTATTATGGCAAGTACATCAGATATAAGAAACGGATTATGTATTAGATACAATCATGATATCTATAAAATTATAGAGTTTTTACACGTAAAACCAGGTAAAGGCCCAGCGTTTGTTAGAACAAAAATGAAAAGTGTTACATCAGGAAAAGTTTTAGATAATACGTTTTCAGCAGGACATAAATTAGACGATGTTCGTGTCGAAACTCATAAATTTCAGTACTTATATAATGAAGGTGAAACCTATCATTTTATGAATACTGAGGACTATACTCAAATTGAATTACAGAAAGCATCTTTAGATTCTCCAGATTTAATGAAAGAAAGTCAAGTTGTAACTATTCTTATGAATTCAGAAGATGGTATGCCACTTTCAGTCGATATGCCTGCAAGTGTAATTTTAGAAGTTACCGCAACCGAACCTGGAATTAAAGGGAATACAGCAACAAATGCAACCAAACCTGCTACTGTAGAAACGGGAGCTATTGTTAATGTGCCTTTATTTATAAATGAAGGCGATAAAATTAAGGTTGAAACGGCAAAAGGAACATATAAAGAACGTATAAAAGTATAAATGAAGTTTCCTAAGCAGCATACATTAAAAGATATCGCAAGTATTATTTCTTCTGAATATATTGGAGCAGATGATTTTCCTGTTTTTGGAATGAATGAGATCCATGTAGTCGAACCTGGAGATATCGTTTTTGTGGATCACCCAAAATATTATGACAAAGCATTAGAATCTGCTGCAACAGTAGTTCTTATAAACAAAAAAGTAGATTGCCCAGAAGGAAAAGCACTATTACTAAGTGATGATCCATTTCGGGATTTTAATAAATTAACTAGTCATTTTAAGCCATTTCAATCGTCTAATGTTGCCATTGCGACATCTGCTAAAATTGGTGTAAATTCAGTTGTGCAACCCAATTGTTTTATTGGTAATAATGTAATTATTGGTGATAATTGTATTATTCATTCTAATGTGAGTATCTATGATGATACTGTTATTGGTGATAATGTAATTATACATGCTGGTACAATTTTAGGAGCAAGTGCATTTTATTATAAAAATCGCCCTGAAGGATTTGATCAATTAAAATCTGGAGGTCGAGTTGTTATAAAAAACAATGTAGATATTGGAGCACTTTGTACAATCGATAGAGGAGTTACTGGTGATACGACTATTGGAGAAGGTTCAAAATTAGATAACCAAATACAAGTAGGACATGATACCATTATTGGTAAAAAGTGTTTAATTGCATCACAAACAGGAATTGCCGGTTGTGTTGTAATAGAAGATGAAGTCACGCTTTGGGGACAAGTTGGTGTAAAAAGTGGAATTACAATTGCTAAAGGAACCGAAATATACGCTCAGTCAGGTTTAGGACATTCTACTGACAAAAATAAAACGTATTTTGGATCTCCTGCTTTTGAAGCAAGAGAGAAATTTAAAGAAATGGCATATATTAGAAAAATCCCTGAACTTATTGAAAAATTAAAAAATAAATAAATGTCAGCAAAAGAAATTGTTAAAGCATTTTATGAATTAGATTTAGCTAAAGATGAAAACATCTTAAATTTTTTTCATAAAGAGTGTAGTCTAAAATGGCATAGTACAAAGGGTTATACTGTTTTGGATTATACAGGGTTAGATAATATGTTAACGGGAGTGAAAAAATCTTTTCATTCTTTTAAATACAGATTAAGTCACTTACTTGACGATGACGGAATTATAACCGCTAGATATACTGTATATGTAACCACAATTGAACGTCCAGAAAAAGACGAGCCTTTAGCGCACTTTATTTCTATTTGGGAAATAAAAGACGGGAAATTATATAAAGGATTTGAAATAAGTCAGCAGCTAGATAATAGTTCTGATAGTTTAAATTCTTATGCTGAAATAAAAGTTTAAAAAGGTTTATAAATTATATTCAAAAACCTACTTTTGCATAACAAATTTTGCATTTAAAAAACACAAATCAAACAAAACAAACACAAATGAGCGTTTTAGTTAATAAAGATTCAAAAATAATTGTACAAGGTTTTACTGGAAGTGAAGGTACATTTCATGCAGGTCAAATGATTGAGTATGGAACAAATGTTGTTGGTGGAGTTACACCTGGTAAAGGAGGACAAACACATTTAGATAAACCTGTTTTCAATACGGTAGCCGAAGCTGTTACAGCTGTAGGAGCAGACACAACTATTATTTTTGTTCCTCCTGCTTTCGCTGCAGATGCCATTATGGAAGCTGCTGATGCAGGAATTAAAGTAATTATAACAATTACTGAAGGAATTCCTGTTGCAGATATGATTAAAGCCTCAGCTTATATTAAAGATAGAGACTGTAGATTAGTAGGTCCTAACTGCCCAGGAGTGATTACTCCAGGAGAAGCTAAAGTTGGTATTATGCCAGGTTTTGTTTTCAAAAAAGGAAATGTTGGTATTGTCTCTAAATCAGGAACATTAACTTATGAAGCAGCAGATCAGGTTGTTAAGCAAGGTCTAGGGATTACAACTGCAATAGGTATAGGTGGAGATCCAATTATAGGTACAACTACTAAAGAAGCTGTTGAGTTATTAATAAACGATCCAGAAACGGAATGTGTTGTTATGATTGGCGAAATTGGTGGGCAACTAGAAGCTGATGCAGCTAAGTGGTACCAAAACAGTGGAAGTAAAAAACCAGTTATTGGATTTATTGCTGGTGAAACAGCTCCAGCTGGACGAACAATGGGACATGCAGGTGCAATTGTAGGAGGAAGTGACGATACTGCTCAAGCAAAAAAAGCTATTATGAGAGAGTGTGGAATTCACGTTGTTGAATCTCCTGCAGAAATAGGAAAAAAAGTAGCTGAAGTTATTGGATAAGACACTAATAATATTGTTAAAAACCTCACAACATTTTGTGAGGTTTTTTTATTTCTTGCAACTTGTAATTGCTATATTTGAATACCAACTATTAAATATTAAAAAATGAGATTACTTGAAGGAAAAACAGCAATTATCACTGGTGCTAGTAGAGGTATTGGTAGAGGTATTGCAGAAATTTTCGCGCAACATGGAGCAAATGTTGCCTTTACATATAGCGCTTCTGTAGAAGCAGCAAACGTACTAGAAAAAGAATTAAATAATAAAGGAATTAAAGCTAAAGGCTATCAAAGTAATGCTGCTAATTTTGAAGATGCTCAAAAACTTGCCGAAGATGTTCTAGAAGAATTTGGTAGCATTGATATACTTATTAATAATGCAGGAATCACAAAAGACAACCTTCTTATGAGAATGGGAGAAGATGATTTTGATAAGGTGATTGAAGTGAATCTTAAGTCTGTGTTTAATATGACTAAGGCTGTTCAACGTACAATGTTAAAACAACGCAAAGGGTCTATTATTAATATGAGTTCTGTTGTAGGTGTAAAAGGTAACGCAGGTCAAACCAATTATGCAGCTTCAAAAGCAGGTATTATTGGGTTTTCAAAATCTGTTGCGCTTGAATTAGGATCTAGAAACATTAGAAGTAATGTGATTGCTCCTGGTTTTATTGAAACCGAAATGACTGCTAAATTAGATGAGGATACCGTTAAAGGATGGCGTAAAGCAATCCCATTAAAACGAGGTGGAACTCCTGAAGATATTGCAAATGCTTGCGTCTTTTTAGCTAGCGATATGAGCGCTTATGTTACTGGGCAGACATTAAACGTTGACGGCGGAATGTTGACTTAATATAAATTGTGTTAATTGCAAACAGAAACAATCACATACATTATCATATCTGGAATCATAGCGCTATTACTAGCGCTTTTTCAGTATGCTTATAAAGCAAAAATTAAACGCAAGCGTTCTTGGCTGCTCACTACTTTGCGATTTGTGACTTTGTTTTCTATATTCATGTTGTTAATTAACCCTAAGTTTGATAAAATCACCTATTACAATGAAAAGCCCAACCTAGTTATTGCAGTAGATAATTCAGAATCGATTAATTATCTCAACCAATCTCTAAAGGCAAACTCATTTATTAATTCATTAAAAACAAATGAAGCTTTAAATGATAATTTTAACTTGGAATTTTATAGCTTCGGAAAAGGCTTTAACCTAAGTGATTCTCTGTCATTTGATGAGAAACAATCTAACCTAGCGTTAGTGTTCGAACGTTTATCAGAAGTTTATAATAGCTCCATTTCTCCAACGCTTCTAATTTCCGATGGAAATCAAACTTACGGTAATGATTATGCATATATGACTAAACGTTATAAACAGCCTATATTTCCAGTTGTTTTAGGAGACACAACGACATATGTAGATGTTAAAATTCAACAATTAAATGTCAATCGCTATGCCTATTTAAAAAATAAATTTCCAGTTGAAGTTATTGCTACATACAACGGAAACTCTACTGTTAATACGCAATTAAAGATTACTTCAGGAACAACAACTGTGTTTTCTAAACCTATTACGTTTAGTGAGACAATAACCTCACAAATTATTAATTTAACATTACCAGCAAATAGAGTAGGTGTTGCAAGTTATAACGTGCAAGTTGTTCCTTTAGAAAATGAAAAAAACAGAATTAATAATACCAAGAGTTTTGCTGTAGAAGTTATTGATCAAAAAACAAATGTCGCTATAGTTTCTGATATTTTACATCCAGATTTGGGAGCACTTAAAAAATCAATAGAGAGCAACGAACAACGAAAAGCGGAGATCCTATCCACAATAGAATTTTTAGACAAATCAAATGATTTTCAATTAGTTGTGATGTATCAGCTAACTAATAACTTCAGGTCTTTATTTAATGAAATAGATAAATTAAAGCTTAACAAAATAGTAATTACTGGTACTAAAACCAATTGGTCTTTATTAAATCAATTGCAAAGTAATTATAAGCAACAACTCACAAATCAATCCGAAGAATACCAACCCACTTTAAATCAAAATTATGCAACATTCATAGTTGATAATTTAAACTTTGGAGAGTTTCCGCCCTTAAGAGCAGAGTTTGGCGAAACTTCATTTACAATTCCTTTTGAAACTATTCTCTATAAAACAATTAATGGGACGCAAATTGACGAACCGTTAGTTGCGACATTTGAAATTAATGATAGAAGAGAGGCTTTAATTCTAGGAGAAGGGATTTGGAAATGGAGAGCTCAGGTTTATATTGATGAAAATTCATTTCATACGTTTGATAATTTTATAGGAAAGCTAGTTCAGTACTTAAGTACAAACAAACGTAGAACGCGACTAAATGTAAACTACGAATCATTTTATAATGGTAATGATAATTTGAGAATTACAGCACAGTTTTTTAATAAAAATTATGAGTTTGAAAATAATTCTAACTTAAATATTACACTTAAAAATAAAAATACAGCTACAGAAAAAACAATTCCCTTTGTACTTAAAAATGCTAATTATGAAGTCGATTTAAATGGCTTAGAGGCTGGAGATTATACATTTATAGTAAAAGTAAATAATGAGAATATTTCTAAATCAGGAGAGCTCAAAATACTAGATTATAATGTTGAACATCAGTTTTTAAATGCAAATGTAACAAAACTACAAAGTCTAGCGACTAACAGCAATGGGAAGTCTTATTTTATAGATAATACATCAACTGTAGTTAATGATTTATTAAACGATTCTAGATTTACAACGATTCAAAAAAGCACTAAAAAAGTCGTACCTTTGATAGAATGGGAATATCTTCTCGCTCTCATTGCGCTTAGCCTTGCAGCTGAGTGGTTTATGAGAAAATATAATGGACTTATTTAAAATAAAAAATTTAAAATTTAAAAACATGGAAAAGCTACCAAAAGCAGGCCTTTTTACAATAATTGTATTGGCGCTATTATTAATTACATTATTCAAATCAGTAGTAACAATAGATTCTGGTCACGCAGGAGTTTTATATAAATTAGGAGGTGGAGTAGACCCTAATGGAGAGCCTTTAGGTGAAGGTGTGAATTTTGTTGCACCCTGGAATAGTGTTATTGAATATGAGGTTAGACAACAAGAAATGCCTGAAACAATGTCAGTATTGTCTTCTAATGGCTTAGATATCAAATTAGATGCCTCTGTACTTTATCAGCCTGACTATAAAAACTTAAGTAGATTGCATAAAGAAAAAGGAATTGATTATAGATCTCGAGTTTTGCAACCAGCAATTCGTAGTGCGGCTAGAAGTGTTGTAGGTCGTTATACACCTGAACAATTATATTCTAGTAAAAGAGATGTTATCCAGGAAGAAATAATTGTTGAAACAAGAAAAATTGTAATAGATCAATACATTCAATTAAATGATATTTTAATTAGAGATGTCACTTTACCCCCAACAATTAAGCAAGCAATTGAACGTAAATTAAAGCAAGAACAAGAGTCTTTAGAATATGAATTTAGATTAGTTACAGCGGCAAAAGAAGCTCAAAAAGTAATTATTGAAGCGCAAGGTAAAGCAGATGCAAATAAAATATTAAGCGCTTCTTTAACAGATAAAATCCTTCAAGATAAAGGTATTGAAGCAACAATTAAATTAGCAGAATCACCAAACAGTAAAGTCATTGTTATCGGCTCAGGAGATTCAGGTTTGCCTATCATTTTAGGAAATCAGTAAGTCAATAAGCTACTTACATTTTTATAAATTATTAATTCTTGATTAAAAATTAGGAATTATGAATTTAAATTTGAAATATTTGTAAACATAAAAAGAACAAATGACTTTTATTCAATTACATCATCATTTTCATACTTGCACTCACGCGAGCTGAGAATGTATTGAATAACATCAACATATTTTTAAACCGTTTGAGTAAATCAAGCGGTTTTTTGTTTTTATAACATTTCCCAATAGCGATTTACTCAGGCAAATAATAAATAAAGCCAAAATGAGTAAATTAAAAATTGCAGTACAAAAATCAGGAAGACTTCATGATGATTCTATGAGAATCATAAAAGATATTGGAGTCTCGATTGATAATGGGAGAGACCAACTTAAAGCTTTAGCTAAGAATTTTCCATTAGAAGTGTTTTATCTTAGAAATAGTGATATTCCTCAGTATTTAAAAGATGGAGTCGTAGATGCAGCCATTATTGGAGAGAATGTTTTAATTGAAAAAGGAAGCAATATTTCTATCATTGAAAAACTTGGTTTTTCTTCTTGCAAAGTCTCCATCGCTGTACCAAAATCAGAAACTTATAATTCTATTCAGGATCTAAATGGAAAACGTATCGCAACATCTTATCCAAATACAGTTTCCCGATTTTTGAAAAAAAATAATGTGAAAGCGAATCTTCATATTATTAATGGTTCAGTAGAAATTGCACCAAATATTGGATTAGCAGATGCCATTGTAGATATCGTTTCTAGTGGGAGTACATTATTTAAAAACGGCTTAAAAGAGGTTGAAGTTTTATTGAAATCAGAAGCAGTTTTAGCAGTTTCACCGTTAATTTCCTCTGAAAATCAAAAAAAAATAAAGAAACTTCAGTTTAGATTGCAGTCTGTTTTATATGCAAGACAAAACAAATATGTACTTCTAAATGCACCAAATAATAAGTTAGATAAACTGGTGACTATTCTTCCAGGAATGAATAGTCCAACAATTTTGCCGCTCTCTAAAGAAGGATGGAGTTCGCTACACTCTGTAATTAACAAGAATCAATTTTGGGAAGTTATTGATGAGCTTAAACAAAATGGAGCAGAAGGAATTCTAGTTTGTCCAATTGAAAACATGATATTATAATGAAAACAATAGAGAATCCAAATAGAGCAGATTGGTCTAAGATTTTAAAACGACCAACTCAGGCTTTAGAGAATATTGAAAACACAGTAAATCAAATCTTTGATGATGTTCAACGTAATGGAGATAAAGCCATCTCAAAGTATACGGAGTTATTTGATGGAGCGAAATTAAGCTCACCAATAGTTACTCTGGAAGAAATTACAAAGGCTTCAAATTCAATTCCAAATCCATTAAAAAGAGCAATACAAAAAGCAAAACACAACATTGAAGTTTTTCATTCAGCACAAAAGACGAAACGTGTTAGTGTACAAACATCTAAAGGGGTTGTTTGTTGGCAAGAAAAGCGACCAATTCAAAACATAGGACTCTATATCCCTAGTGGTACAGCGCCTTTGTTTTCAACGGTTTTAATGCTTGCTATTCCTGCTCAAATTGCAGGATGTAAAGAGGTTTTGCTGTGTTCTCCTCCAAATGAAGACGGAAATATTGCCAATGAAATTTTATATGCTGCTCAGCTTTGTGGTGTTACAAAAATTATTAAAGTAGGAGGTATTCAGGCCATAGCAGGATTGACTTTTGGGACTAGTGATATCCCACAAGTATATAAAATTTTTGGACCAGGAAATCAATATGTGATGGCTGCAAAACAATTGGCAACAAAATTTGGTGTCGCTATAGATATGCCAGCAGGTCCAAGTGAATTATTAGTCGTAGCTGATGATACAGCGAATGCAAGCTATGTGGCTTCAGACTTATTAAGTCAAGCAGAACATGGAGCTGATAGTCAAGTCATATTAGTCACAACTTCAAAACAATTAATTAAAAACGTTTCTGATGAAATTGGGAAACAAATCCAGAAATTGTCTAGACAAGAAATTATTAAAAAAGCCATTGACAATTCAAAATTAATTTATCTAGAAACAGATGATATTGCTTTAGAACTTATCAATGAATATGCTCCAGAACATTTCATTATATGTACAAAAAATAATGATTTCTATGTTGATAATATTATGAATGCAGGTTCTGTTTTTATAGGAAATTACACACCCGAAAGTGCTGGCGACTATGCTTCAGGGACCAATCACACCTTACCTACAAATGGATTTAGCAAAGCATATTCTGGAGTAAATTTAGATAGCTTCACTAAGAGTATCACATTTCAGAAGATATCAATTGAAGGTATTTTAGAAATAGGAAACACAATAGAACTCATGGCTGAAGCTGAAGGCTTACAAGCACACAAAAACGCAGTAACCTTACGATTAAAAGATTTACAATAATGGTAGCATTTAATATAAATAAAATGGTGAGAGTTAATATTCAAAATTTGAAACCATATTCATCTGCAAGAGACGAGTATAAACCCATTGCAGAAGATATGGTGTTTCTAGATGCAAATGAAAATCCGTTTGAGAATGGTATCAATCGATATCCAGATCCGCAACAAAAGCGAATTAAGACACAACTAAGCAAGTGTAAAGGAGTAGATGTAGATCAAATACTTCTAGGGAATGGAAGTGATGAAGTTTTGGACTTAATTTTCAGAGCGTTTTGTGAGCCTAATCAAGATAGTATTATCACATTGCCACCAACTTATGGTATGTATGAAGTATTGGCAAATATTAATGCTATAGATATTATTAAAGTTGAATTGCGCTCTGATTTTGAACTTAAAATTGATGAGATTTTAAACGCAGTAAACACCCATACTAAACTGTTATTTTTATGCTCTCCAAACAACCCAACTGCAAATAGTTTTAAAGCAAAAAACATAGAACATTTAGTTTCAAATTTTAAAGGAATCGTAATCATAGATGAAGCTTATATAGATTTTTCAATTGAAGAAAGCTGGTTAGATCGAATACATGATTTTCCAAATTTAATTGTAACGCAAACACTCTCTAAAGCCTACGGAATGGCTGGGATTAGACTAGGTATATGTTATGCATCTAAGACTATTATTTCAATTTTAAATAAAATTAAAGCCCCTTATAATGTAAATGGGTTAACACAACAGAAAGGCTTAGAGCGATTGTTAAATATAGACGGAGTTTCTGAAGAAATTCAAAAGATATTGCAACAACGCGACTGGTTAAATTCAGAATTAAAAACAGTTTCATTTGTAGAAAAAATATTTCCTTCTGATGCTAATTTTATTTTAGTAAAAGTCGATGATGCTAATAGGAGATATTCAGAATTATTAGCAAGAGGAATCGTTGTAAGAAATAGAACAGCATTGCCACTATGTGAAAATTGTTTGCGATTTACTGTAGGTTCACAAATAGAAAATATAAAATTAATTACGACTTTAAAAACACTTGAATAAATCAATTATGAAACGCGTATTATTTATAGATAGAGATGGCACTCTTATAAAAGAACCAGTAGATAAGCAAATTGATTCATTTGAAAAATTGGAATTCTACCCTAAGGTATTTCAATATTTAAGTAAAATAGCAAAAGAATTAGATTTTGAAATCGTAATGATTACCAATCAAGACGGATTAGGTACTAATACTTACCCGGAGGCTACCTTTTGGCCGGTCCACAATTTTATATTAAAAACGTTTGAGTCTGAAGGTGTTGTTTTTAAAGAGCAGTTTATAGATAAAACTTTTGCGAAAGACAATGCGTCAACACGCAAACCAAATACAGGATTATTGAGTAACTATTTCTCAGCAGATTATGATTTAGCAAATTCTTTTGTTATTGGTGATCGTCTAACCGATATTGAACTAGCCAAAAATTTAGGATCAAAAGGTATTTTTATTAATGATAACCCCAATTTAGGAGTTAATGAAATTATGGTAGAACGTACTGCTTTAAGTGAGTTTATTGCTTTTGAGAGTAATGACTGGGAAGAGATATATTCGTTTTTAAAAGTAATTTCTCGAACTGGAAATCTAGAGCGAAATACAAATGAAACTAAAATTAAAATTGATCTAAACTTAGACGGAACAGGTTTAAGTGATATCAATACAGGAATTGCATTTTTTGACCATATGCTAGATCAAATAGCTCGTCATGGACAATTAGATTTAAATATTAAAGTTGATGGCGATTTGGATGTTGATGAACATCATACTATTGAAGACACTGCAATTGCATTAGGTGAAATATTTGCAACAACTTTAGGGCATAAATTAGGTATCGAACGTTACGGGTTTTCATTACCAATGGATGATTGCTTTGCCCAAGTAGCAATAGATTTTGGTGGAAGAAATTGGTTAGTTTGGAAAGCCAATTTTAAGCGTGAAAAGGTAGGTAAAATGCCTACAGAGATGTTTCTCCACTTTTTTAAATCATTTACCGATGGTGCAAAATGTAATTTAAATATAAAAGCTGAAGGGACTAATGAGCATCATAAAATTGAAGCGATTTTTAAAGCCTTTGCTAAAGCAATTAAAATGGCTATAAAACGAGATGTAGAGAAAATGATTTTACCATCAACTAAAGGGTTATTGTAATGAATGTAGTTATTGTTGATTATGGCGCAGGAAATATTAAAAGTATCCAGTTTGCATTCAAAAGACTCGGTGTGGATGCTGTGCACTCAAGAAATATAGAAATTTTGAAAACAGCAGATAAGATTATTTTTCCTGGTGTTGGTGAAGCAAGCTCTGCCATGACAATGCTAAAAGAGAGTGGGCTTGACCAAGTAATTCCTGAATTAAAGCAACCCGTTTTAGGTATTTGTTTAGGAATGCAATTAATGTGTAATTATACTGAAGAAGGAAATACAAAAGGGCTAGAGATTTTTGATGTTGATGTGAAACGTTTTAAGACTGGTGTAAAAGTTCCTCAAATGGGCTGGAATACAATTACAGATTTAAAATCAGATTTGTTTAAAAATATTAAAGATTTAGAGTTTATGTATTTTGTTCATAGTTATTATGCAGCATATTGTGAAGCGATGATCGCCACTGCTAACTATGAATATTTGTATGCTTCGGCATTAAAAAAAGACAACTTTTATGGTGTGCAATTTCACCCAGAAAAGAGTAGTGTAGCAGGAGAGCAAATTTTAAAAAATTTTTTAGAACTATGAGAATTATACCAGCAATAGATATTATTGACGGCAAATGTGTTCGTCTAACAAAAGGAGATTATAACACTAAAAAAATATACAATGAAAATCCAGTTGAAATAGCTAAAGAGTTTGAGAATTACGGAATTCGGTATTTACATTTAGTTGATTTAGATGGTGCAAAAGCAAAACATATTGTTAACTATAAAATTCTAGAACAAATTGCTTCTAAAACCAATTTGAAGATAGATTTTGGAGGCGGTTTAAAGTCTAATGAAGATTTACATATCGCTTTTAATTCTGGAGCTAAACAAATCACAGGAGGAAGTATTGCTGTAAAGGAACCTGAAATTTTTGAAAGCTGGATTTCAAAATATGGAAGGATAAAAATCATGCTTGGAGCAGATTGCAATAATGAGAAAATTGTAGTTAGTGGTTGGCAAGAAGAAAGTGATTTAAATGTAATCCCATTTATAAAATCATACGAAAAAAAAGGTGTAAAGTATGTGATTTGCACTGATATAGAAAAAGACGGAATGCTTGAAGGCCCGTCATTTGATTTGTATAAACGGATTATCAATAAAACAAATGACATAAGGCTTATAGCTTCTGGAGGCGTAACATCTATAGCTGATTTAAATGCTTTAGAAGATTTGGGTTGCGAAGGCGTTATTGTTGGAAAAGCGCTATACGAAGGGAATATTTTATTAAGAGACTTAGAAATATATTTATAGATTATGCTAACAAAACGGATAATACCATGCCTAGACATTAAAAACGGAAGAACTGTAAAAGGTGTCAATTTTGTCGAATTACGTGATGCTGGTGATCCAGTAGAGTTGGCAAGGCGATATGCTAAATTTGGTGCAGATGAATTGGTGTTTTTAGACATTTCAGCAACTATAGAAGGTCGTAAAACGATGCGTAATATGGTTGCAAATATTGCCCAGCACATTAATATCCCCTTTACAGTTGGTGGCGGAATTTCTTCAATTGCAGATGTAGACGACTTGTTGCATTGTGGTGCAGATAAGGTTTCTATTAATTCGAGTGCTATTAAAAGGCCAGATTTGATTAATGAATTGTCTGATAAGTTTGGAAATCAGTGTGTGGTTATAGCTATAGATGCAAAACAAATCGAAGGCGAATGGACAGTGCATTTAGCAGGAGGAACGATACCAACACAAATGAATTTATTTGATTGGGCAGAAGAAGTAGAGGGACGAGGTGCTGGAGAAATCTTATTTACATCAATGAATAATGATGGAACAAAAACGGGTTTCGCAAATGATGCTTTAGCTAAGCTTTCAGAAACTCTAAACATTCCAATTATTGCTTCTGGTGGCGCAGGAAATGCTCAACATTTTATAGATGTATTTAAAGAAGGAAAAGCAGACGCAGCAATTGCTGCCAGTGTTTTTCATTTTGGTGAAATAGAGATTTTAGATTTAAAAAAAGAATTAAAAAATAATAACATAGAAGTCCGATTTTAGATCGTCATACTGAATATGTTTCAGTAACTTATAAGTATTAAACATGACTATAGATTATAATAAAAATAACGGACTTGTACCTGCAATAATTCAAGACGTATCAACAAAAAAAGTATTGATGCTAGGTTATATGAATGACGAGGCACTGCAAAAGACTATTCAAACAAAACAAGTGACTTTCTTTTCTAGAACAAAGCGACGGTTATGGACAAAAGGAGAAGAGAGTGGACATGTGCTCTGTTTAATTGATATTAAATTAGATTGTGATAGTGATACACTTTTAATTCAGGTGAATCCAAAAGGACCAACATGTCATAAAGGATCTGATACATGCTGGAATGAGAATAATGTGCAGAATTTCGGATTTCTTTCAAAATTAGAAACTGTAATCGAGGCTAGAAAAAATGATGACGCAGAAGACACCTCGTATGTAACATCATTATTTGCGAAAGGGATTAATAAAATTGCTCAAAAAGTGGGAGAGGAAGCTGTCGAAGTCATTATTGAAGCTAAAGACAGTGATGATGCATTGTTTTTAGATGAAAGTGCCGATTTATTATTTCATTATTTGATTCTGCTACAAGCAAAAGGCTTTAAGCTGAAAGACGTTGTTAATGTCTTAAAAGGAAGAGAAAAGAAATAAAAGCGAGTCATTACTGATTGTGATGATATTGATTGCATGTTTTATTCGTTACGCCTTTCTTTTGAGCATTAATTCCAAGCATCATGACACTCGTCATTGGCTTATTAATTGTCCATTAATGATAGTAATTTGATGTTTAATTTTAAAGCTAATTTTTATGTGAGATCATCATATTTATGTCATGTTGATTGTTTTTAGTCATCCAACCCATGGATATTAAATGTAAGAATAAAATTCATAGCCTGTATTATTTTGTCTAAAAGCAAACATTTTAATAATGTATTATAAGTTACTATTTGTCAGATGTTTAAATCACATAAATTAAGCACTATTGATTTTGTCAATAGTAGGAATAAATGCTTTATAACCTTTAGGCCATCTATCTTTTAAATAACCCATATTGAAATGGAAGCATAGAAATACAAAAAACCAAATTACAAAACCCAATGCAATTAAGAAGTGATACTATAATGAAGTGACAAATGAATATTTTTTTACTAATAGATTTTGCATCACTCTAATAAATAACAACCACTAACAAACCCTTCAAAAATTTTGTAAAAACTCTTAAAAATAACGTTCTTGCCTTTATGTTTAATAAGCGTTATTACTATTTAATAAAGATTCAATATTTAGGTTACCGTTTTCATGGTTGGCAAAAGCAACCTAAGTTGAAAACCATTCATTTAATGATTGACAGAACCTTGAATTTTATTCTAGATGGAATCCAATTTAAAACCTTAGGCTCTGGTCGTACTGATGCTATGGTTTCGGCAAATGAAACAGCTTTTGAGTTGTTTATTTATGAAAAAATTGAAGACGAATCAGTATTTTTAGACTTGTTTAATCATAATCTTCCACAAGATTTAAGAGCGCTTGCAATTGAAGAGGTTGATGAAAAATTTAATATCATTCAGCATTCTAAAATCAAAGAATATGTGTATTTATTTGCTTACGGACAAAAATGTCATCCGTTTTGCGCTCCATTAATGACAACAATTCTAGATGACCTAGATATTGACATCATGAAACAAGGCGCGCAATTATTTGAAGGCACACATAATTTTAAACCTTATTGCTTTAGAGCAACAGATAAAGGCCTCTACACTAGAGAAGTTAAGCAATGTCTCTTAACTGAAAATATTCTATTTACAGCTAACTTCTTCCCGAAGCATACGTATACTCTTATTGTAAAAGGAAAAGGGTTTGGACGAAATCAAATTCGCCTTATGATGGGAGCTCTTATTAAATTAGGTAGAGGAGAAGTAACCTTAGAGTATATTGAAAATTCCCTAAAACATGAAAGTACAGATGTTATGGATTTTATAGCACCTGCTTCTGGTTTGATTTTGAATCGTGTTGAGTTTGAGTGATATTATGCTTTTGTTCTAGGTGTTCATCTACAATTTGCTTTTAGCATGTTCCAAACCTAATTCGATATAGTGCAATAATTCGCTTTCAGTTTTAAAACCATTTTGAGACACATATACAAATTCTTTCATTGGTCGCTTGGTAAAATTCATTGGTCTAACTGTTGATTTAGCTAATTCGATCTCCATTTTATCAGATAGTATTCTAACTGCCAAATCTTCTTTTACAATACCAACAGTCATTTTGCCTTGAAATAAAAATGATAAACCTCCAAACATTTTCTTTTCGGTAAATTCCTCAGGAAATAATTTGAGCTGAGTTCTAATTCTAGTTGCGAGTTGTTCGTTGTATGCCATGCTTTAAATTTTCAATCGTGCAGAAGCCATAACACTCTGGTTGGCATAATCTCCTTCTAAATACTTAAGATGTCCTACAATAGCAATCATAGCAGCATTGTCTGTTGTGTATTCAAACTTTGGAATATATGTAGTCCATCCAAATTTTTGTTCACCATTTTTTAATGCTTGTCGGATACCTGTATTTGCCGAAACGCCTCCACCAATAGCAATATCATTGATGTTTGTTTGTTTGGTTGCCAATTTTAGCTTGTCTATTAAAATTCCGATAATCGTATATTGAATTGAAGCGCAAATATCATTTAAGTTCTCCTTTATAAAATTAGGATTTGCTTTAACTTGTTTCTGAATAAAATAAAGAATAGCCGTTTTTAAACCTGAGAAACTAAAATTTAATCCTGCAACTCTAGGTTTAGTAAATGCAAATGCTTTAGGGTTTCCTAGTTTTGCTCTTCTATCAATTTCTGGTCCAGCAGGATAGCCTAAACCTAAAATCTTCCCACTTTTATCAAAAGCTTCTCCTACAGCATCATCAATAGTTTCCCCTATAACTTCCATTTCAAAATGAGAACTTACTTTAACAATCTGCGTGTGTCCACCAGAAATGGTCATGGCTAAAAACGGAAATTCTGGCTTTTTAAAGTCTTCTTCTTCAATAAAATGAGCCAAAATATGAGCTTGCATATGATTAACATCTATTAAAGGGATATTCAAGCCATAAGCCATAGATTTTGCAAACGAAGTACCAACCAATAAAGACCCCATTAAGCCAGGTCCACGCGTAAATGCAATTGCAGTAAGTTGTGATTTGTTAATTCCAGATTTTTTAATCGCTTGATCTACAACAGGAACAATGTTTTGTTGGTGTGCTCTAGAAGCTAATTCTGGTACAACACCACCATATTCTTCATGTATTTTTTGACTCGCTACAATGTTGCTTAAAACCTTACCGTTATGCATAACAGCAGCTGCTGTATCATCACATGAGGATTCAATAGCGAGAATATATATATTTTGTGAACTCATTAATACAAATTAGGCACAATAATTGTTAATTTTGATGTCAAAGTTATAACTTTCAGAGCGTATCAAGAAATTCTTAAAAATAGTATCTAAAATATTAGCAATTATTTTGCTATTGTTCATCATTTTGGTGTTGGTATTATCTATTCCTGCTGTACAAACTAGTTTAGGGAAATATGTAACGAATAGAATTAATGACGACTTTGGCACAAACATCAATATTGGGAAAGTCGGACTTCAATTTAATGGTGACGTAGAACTTAAAGAGATCTATATAGAAGATTATAAAAAAGACACCCTTATTGCTATTGAAGAGTTGAATACCTCTATTCTAAACTACGGGAACCTCTCTAATGGTAAACTTAATTTTGGTGATATTGATATCATGGATTTGGTGTTCAATGTAAAAACATACAAAGGTGATACTGACACTAATCTTGATATTTTTGTAGCAAAATTTGATAAAGATAACCCGCGACAAACGAAGAGTGAATTTCTTTTATCATCAAGTGATGTTTCTATTTACGATGGCACATTTCGACTTCTAGACGAAAATAGAGTACATACTAAAGTCCTAGAGTTTTATGATTTAAATATTAATGCTACCAATTTTGTAATTGCTGGTAGTGATGTGAAAACCCGAATTAATACATTAGCATTTAAAGATAGTAGAGGAGCTCATGTTGAAAACTTAATGACCGATTTTGAATACACTTTGACACAAATGACTTTTGATAATTTGAGTATTAAAACTGAAAAATCAATTCTTAAAGGAAATCTTCGATTTGATTACAATCGAGAAGATTTCAAGGATTTTGAAGATAAAGTTAAAGTTACTGCTCATTTTAGAGATTCTGATGTGTCTTTAAACGAGCTTAATGTATTCTACAATGAGTTTGGTGTCAATCAAAAAGCAAATATAAACGTAAACCTTACCGGAACTTTAAATGATTTAAATGCAGAAAACCTTCAGCTCAATACAGGCGGGACAACCAAAATTTATGGCGATTTAAACTTTAAAAACTTGTTTAGTAGAACGAAAGGTGACTTTTCAATGAATGGTAAATTTGATAACTTATCTTCAAATTATTACGATTTAAGAGCATTGCTACCAAATATACTGGGAAAATCTATCCCTACTGTGTTTTCCAAGCTTGGCAATTTTACAATTACTGGCACGTCATTTATTACAGAGACTACAATTGATACCGATTTTAAAATTAATACACAATTGGGACTTATTGTATCTGATATAAAAATGACTCATGTAGATGATATTGATAATGCAGATTATGAAGGAAATATTGTTTTTGATGCTTTTGATTTAGGAACGTTATTAAATGATCCTCTAGTAAAAACGACATCTTTCGATTTAGATGTTGATGGAAAAGGGTTTACTATGGAAAATTTAAGTAGTAAAGTTTCAGGACAAATATTTCATATTGAATATAATCATTATAATTATCAAGATGTTGAAATTTCAGGGACATTAGGAAATCAAATTTTTAATGGCTTATTAGAATCAAAGGATAAAAATTTTAAATTTAAATTTAACGGTCTTGCCGATTTATCAAAAACGATTAAAACATTTGATTTTAATGCCAATGTTGAATATGCTAACCTAAGAGCGCTTAATTTTATTACAAAAGATAGTACTTCTATATTTAGAGGAAATGTAACAACATCAATGAAAGCGTCTTCTGTTGATGATGCTATTGGAACTTTAAATTTTAAAAATACAACATATTTTAATGAGAATGGGGAGTATTATTTTAAGGATTTTAAAATAGAATCCACATTTGAAAGACAAAAACGTATTCTCACAATAAATTCGCCTGATATCATTCAAGGGACCATGAGTGGTGATTTTATGTTTAAAGATATTGGAAAGCTTGTCGAGAATTCAGTAGGAAGTATTTATACCAATTTTATTCCTAATAAAATCGAAACCGATCAATACATAGAGTTTGATTTCAAAATTTATAATAAAATTGTAGAAGTTTTTTACCATGATTTAGAATTAGGCCCTAATACAAAGGTGAAAGGAAGAATTGAAACCGATGAAAAGCAGTTTAACTTAACATTCAATTCACCTCAAATAAAACTACTTGATTATTTCGCTAATGATATTACGGTTTTAATAGATAATAGTAATCCATTATTTAATACTTATATAGAGATTGATACATTGAGCACGAAGTTTTACGATGTGTCTAAATTTAATTTAATAAATGTAACACAACGAGACACCTTATTTATTAAGTCGGAGTTTAATGGAGGAAAGCAAAACGCTGATAATTTTGACTTAAACATGTTTTACACTATTGATCAAAATAACAAATCTGTAGTAGGTTTTAGAAAATCTGATATAACGTTCAAAGGAAATACATGGACCATTAATGAAGAGAAGAATAAACTCAATAAAGTAGTCTTCACGAGAGATTTTAAAACCTTTGATATTAGTCAAATGGTTATGAGTCATTTTGATGAACAAATAAAACTGTCTGGTACTGTTCAAAATGACAACTATAAAGATTTGAAATTAGACTTTACAGATGTTGATCTTACAAAAATAACACCAAGAATTGAGAGCTTATCGTTAGATGGACGTGTCAATGGAGAGTTAAAAATACTTCAAAAAGATGGTGTATATCTACCAAATTCTAATGTTATTATAAGTGATTTAAGAGCTAATGATTATGAATTAGGAGAGCTTAACGCTCGTATAAAAGGAAATCAATCACTTACCAACTACACGGTTGATGTAACGCTTAAAAATGACAATCTTAAATCTCTAGATGCTAAGGGTAATATTGATGTAGATTCAAACAGCATTAATTTAGATGTTGTCTTTGAAGAATTTTTATTAGACCCATTAGATCCTTTTGGAGATGGTGTTATCACAAATATTAGAGGATTGGTTACTGGTAATGCAAAAGTTTCAGGACGTTTAAATGATCCTCAGTTTAATGGAGATTTACTTCTAGATAATGCTGGATTAAAAATACCATATCTTAATGTAGATTATAGTTTTGACTTTGATTCTCATGTAAAATTAGAATCGCAAAAATTTATTTTTCAAGATGTTGAAATCACCGACTCTGAATATTTCTCTAAAGCCACTTTAAATGGCTTTATTGGTCATCAAAATTTTTCAGGCTGGAAGTTAGGCTTAGTCATAGAAACGGATCGTTTGTTAGTGTTAAATACTGAAGCTGATGAAGATGAATTGTATTATGGTACAGCTTTCGTTAATGGTAAAGCCGATATTTCAGGTCCTACAGATGGACTTAAAATTGAGTTTAATGGTAGTACAGCTAAAGGAACAGTTTTTAAAATCCCATTAAGTGATTATGAAACGTATGGTGAAAACTCATACATACATATTGTTACACCAGAAGAAAAAGCAGCACGACTAAAAGGAGAAGTTGTAAATAACACAGAAATAAAAGGCTTAGAATTAGAATTTAATCTATTTGTTAATCCTTATGCAGATATTGAAATTCTAATTGATAAAAACCAAGGAAGTACTATTCAAGGAAAAGGTAATGGTAATTTATTGTTTGATATTAATACCAACGGAAAGTTCAAAATGTTTGGTGATTTTTCAATTGTAGAAGGGACTTATAACTTTGCTTATGGTGGATTCGTACAAAAAAAATTGGATGTTGAGCCAGGTGGAAGTATACGATGGGAAGGCGATCCACTTAAGGCAAATATAGATTTAAAAGCGATTTATAAAACTGAAGCCAATCCATCAGTATTATTAGACAATCCAATAAATAAAAGCATCCCTATTGAAGTTGAAATTAATTTGTTAGGACAACTTGAACAGCCAGAGTCTGATTTTACTTTTAATTTTCCAACAGTAAATTCAACAATTAAATCTGAGTTAGATTACCGCTTAGAAACTAAAGAAAGTCGATTTACTCAAGGTACTTTTTTATTAGTTACTGGATCGTTTCAAAGTGACATTGGTTTAGGTCAACAAGCTTATGGAACCGTTTCAGATAAAGTGAATGCACTAATTAATAGTTTGCTGTCTACAGGAAATGATAAGTTGCAAGTTAATTTTGATTACCAAGTAGGAGAACAAACAACCGATTATCAAACAGATGATCGCTTAGGATTAACATTAAGCACAAAAATTAGTGATCGTGTGCTGATAAATGGCAAAGTTGGTGTCCCAATAGGAGGCGTAAATCAAACTGTTATTGCTGGAGATGTTCAAATTGATGTATTATTAAATGAAGATGGAACACTTAAAGCTACATTTTTTAATAGAGAAAATAGCATTAGAAATTTCGGAGAAGAAATTGGTTATACTCAAGGAGCAGGTTTAACTTATAATGTAGAATTTGATACATTTAAAGAATTACTTCAAATTATCTTCACAGGTAAGAATAAAAAAGAAAAAGAAAAAAAAGAAGATGAAAAGAAAGAAAATAAAGAAAAGCTCACTCCAGATTTCATAAATATCAAGTCAGAAAAAGCACTAAAAAGCAATTAATTCTATTCTTTTTTAACAAAAATACTTTTTTTTATTAACGAAAACGTTTGAGTTTTTGTAGTCCTGTTAAATAAAGTCAAATTCCATTTTTATTTTAGTTTATGTTTACTAGCTTTACTTTTTGAAACATAAAAAACATGTCAAAAAAGATAAAAAAAGTAGGTGTAATGACTTCAGGAGGAGATTCTCCAGGAATGAATGCTGCTATAAGATCTGTAGTGAGAACTTGTGCATTTCATAATATTGAATGCGTAGGTATTTACAGAGGTTATGAAGGAATGATAGAAGGCGATTTTAAATCAATGGATGCTCGAAGTGTAAAAGGAATCATTAATAAAGGTGGTACTGTTTTAAAATCGGCACGTTCTAAAATATTTAGAACACCAGAAGGACGTCAACAAGCTTATCATAAGCTCAAAGAAGCTAATATTGATGCACTTGTAACCATAGGTGGCGATGGCACCTTTACTGGAGCTCTAGTTTTTAATCAGGAATTTGATTTTCCTGTTATAGGAATCCCAGGAACTATTGATAATGATATCTTCGGAACAACACATACTCTTGGTTATGATACCGCATTAAACACAGTAGTAGAGGTGATTGATAAAATTAGAGATACGGCAAGTTCACATAACCGCTTATTCTTTATAGAAGTTATGGGACGTGATGCAGGTCATATCGCTCTTAATGTAGGTGTAGGTGCTGGAGCTGAAGAAATTTTAATTCCTGAGGAAAATTTAGGTTTAGATCGTTTGTTAGAATCGTTACGTAGAAGTAAGCGTTCTGGGAAATCTTCAAGTATTGTTGTCGTTGCTGAAGGAGATAAAATTGGAAAAAGTGTATTTGAACTTAAAGATTATGTTGAAGAACATATGGCTGAATATGAAGTGCGTGTCTCAGTTTTAGGACACATGCAAAGAGGAGGAGCTCCTTCATGTTTCGATCGTGTATTAGCAAGTAGAATGGGAGTGAAAGCCGTTGAAAGTTTATTAGATGATAAAACCAATTTAATGGTTGGACTTGTTAATGATAAAATCGCATTAACACCTTTAGATAAAGCAGTAAAAGGGAAATCTGTAATAAATATGGAATTATTACGCGTATCTGATATTATGTCAACATAATTCCAAAAATAACAACTGAATAATAATATAATAGAAATAAATAAATAAAAAATGTCAAATTTAAAATTAGGAATTAACGGTTTTGGTAGAATTGGTAGAATCGTATTTAGAGCAACAGTAAAAAGAGATGATGTAGATGTTGTTGCGATTAATGATTTGTTAGATGTAGAGCATTTAGCATACTTGTTAAAATATGATTCTATACACGGAAATTTTGACGGTACAGTAGAAGTTAAAGATGGTCATTTGGTAGTAGATGGTAAAACGGTAAGAGTTACTGCTGAAAGAGACCCTAAAAATTTAAAATGGGATGAAGTAGGAACCGATGTTGTAGCAGAATGCACGGGGATTTTTACAACTCTAGAAACAGCAGATTATCATATCCAAGCAGGCGCAAAGAAAGTCGTTATTTCTGCGCCAAGTAAGGACGCGCCAATGTTTGTAATGGGTGTTAATGACAACGAACTAAATGGAGATCATAACATTGTATCTAATGCATCTTGTACAACAAACTGTTTAGCACCAATTGCTAAAGTTGTAGATGATAACTTCGGAATTGAAGAAGCATTAATGACAACAATTCATGCAAGTACATCGACACAATTAACAGTAGATGGGCCTTCTTCTAAAAATTACCGTTTAGGACGTTCGGCAATTGTTAATATTATTCCATCATCTACAGGAGCTGCAAAAGCCGTAGGGAAAGTTATTCCTAAATTAAATGGTAAGTTAACAGGTATGGCATTTCGTGTACCAACAGCAGACGTATCTGTAGTAGATTTAACTGTGAGAACTAAAAAAGATACATCGTTAGAAGAAATCAAAGCGGCTTTTAAAGCAGCTTCAGAAACTTCAATGAAAGGTGTTTTAGGGTACACTGAAGATGCAGTTGTATCTCAAGATTTTGTTAGCGATATACGTACTAGTATTTTTGATGCAGATGCATGTATTGAGCTAAACTCAAAATTCTTTAAGTTAATATCTTGGTATGATAATGAGTTTGCCTATTCAAACAAACTTGTAGACTTAGCACAAAAAATAAATTCTTTATAATATTCATTTAAATCCGTAGTTACACTTTTTAGCTGCGGATTTAATTTTTATACAAAGCTCATGATTTTAATCACTGATAGTGGCTCTACTAAATGCGATTGGATTGTCGTTGACAATAACGGAGAACAACTCCAAGAAAAAATTAGAACTAAAGGACTCAATCCTGCAATTCTAAAAGAAAAAAAACTAAAAAAAATCATTAGAAATAGTGATGACCTAATGCAGTTTAACCATGAGGTAACTCATGTGTTTTTCTATGGTGCTGGCTGTGGTACAAAAAAACCTAAGCTAATGCTTACAGGTCTTTTAGAGTCTATTTTTATTAATGCAGAAATAGATGTTCAAGAAGATACTATGGCAGCTGTTAGAGCAACGATTAATCGTAACGATGAGGCTGCAGTTGTGTGCATTATGGGAACGGGATCAAATTGCAGTTATTTTGATGGACAAAGGTTGCACCAACGTGTCCTGTCATTAGGGTATACACTCATGGATGATGCTTCTGGTAATTATTACGGAAAAGAGCTTGTAAAAGACTATTATTATAATCAAATGCCAGAAGATATTAAAATTGCTTTTGAGCATAAATACAATCTGGAAGCCGATTATATTAAATACAATCTTTATAAGCAACCAAATCCAAATGCCTATTTGGCAAATTTTGCAGAGTTTATGTTTTTGAATAAAGATTCAAATTATATAACAGAATTGATTAAGAAAGGAATTCGTATGTTCGTAAACAACATGATCTTTCAGTATAAAGAAGAATTAAAAACGGTACCTGTTCATTTTGCAGGATCTATAGCCTTTTTTGCTGAAACTGAAATTCGTGAAGTTGCTGATGAACTCGGGTTTACTATTGGTAATTTTGAAAGGCGTCCAATAGAAGGTTTAGTGACATATCACACAAATCAACTCTAATACTATGGAAATAGCAATTATTGCTCATGATGGAAAAAAAGCTGAAATGGTTCAGTTTTTAAATGCGCATAAAGATGTTTTACAACAAAAAAACATTAGACTTGTCTCTACAGGAACTACAGGTGAGAAAGCTAAAAAAGCAGGATTTGAAGTTAAAAGCTTACTGTCTGGTCCATTAGGAGGAGATGCGCAAATTGCAGCTCGAGTAGCAGAAGGTAAATGTGATATGGTGTTGTTTTTTAGAGATCCATTAGCAAAACATCCACATGAGCCAGATGTATTGATGTTATTACGCTTATGTGATGTTCATGATGTGCCACTTGCTACTAATCCATCAACTGCCGAATTATTGGTTAAAGCTATTTAGTAATTTTAAGTGATTTGGCAACAACAACTCCACAAACAATAGTAATAGCAACTAATCCAAATGCTAAAGTCATTTTTCCGTAGATAAAATTTCCTATAGCAAAAAGGGTGCAGTACACACCAATTACACCACAGAAAAAGCCCAAAATTTTCATTCCGAAACCTTTAAATTTAGAGTCATCTCCAAAGATTAAACTATTAAATGAGTTTAGGGTATTCTCATCAGTTGGTTTTGTAAGTAATGTGACAACAACCCAGCCAATTGTAGTTACTACAACACCAAATACTAATTGCCAGTGACCAGCAAGTGTTGTCATTGGTGTATCCATTTTTCCATTAATAAAGAAAAATAGTGCTATTCCAAAAGAAATAAGCATTGCTGCTATTTCACTATATGGGTTAATACGACTCCAGAACCAACGTAAAATAAATAGTAATCCTGTTCCGGCTCCAATTTGTAGCATCAAATTAAAGGCATCACGAGCTTCTTCTAGAACGGTTGCCAATAATGCTGCAAGTAACATCATAACTACGGTTGATATTCTGCCAACTAAAACTTGTTCTTTTCCAGATGCTTTTTTTCTAATAAAACGTGCATAAAAATCATTTACGATATAAGAACTCCCCCAATTTAAGTGCGTAGATATTGTACTCATAAACGCTGCAATTAGTGATGTAATTACGATACCTAATAAACCAGCAGGTAGAAAAGTAAGCATAGCAGGATAGGAGAGGTCATTTTTTACAAATGAAGCTTCTAGGTTTGGAAATGCAGCTTGTAAACTATCAAGATTTGGATAAATTATAATTGAAGCTAGCCCTATAATAATCCATGGCCAAGGTCGCAATGCATAATGTGCAAAGTTAAAAAATAGGACAGCCCAAGTTGCATGTTTTTCATCTTTAGCTGCTAGCATTCGCTGTGCAATATAACCACCTCCACCAGGCTCTGCACCTGGATACCAAACACTCCACCATTGAACCGCAAGCGGGATTATTAATAAAGGAATTAATAGTTCAGGATTAGAGAAATCGGGTAGCATCGCTGTTTTTGAAGCGACTTCTGGTGTTGAGAGTAATTTTTTTATTCCGCCTATTTCTGGCATATTTACAATATGTATTGTTGCCCAAATACTTCCAACCATAGCTATTATAAATTGCACAAAATCGGTTATAAGCACACCTTTAAGCCCGCCTAATGCTGAATAAATAACGGTAACGATAGATGCTATAAATAAGGTTTGAAAAGTTGTAAACCCAAACATAACATGTCCAATTTTTATTGCAGCTAAACACACATTAGCCATAATCACAACATTAAAAAATACACCAAGATATATAGCGCGAAAACCACGAAGAAATGCCGCACTTTTTCCGCTGTAGCGCAATTCATAAAACTCTAAATCGGTCGTAATTCCACTTTTCCTCCAAAGTTTTGCATAGAAAAAAACAGTTAGCATTCCTGTGAGTAAAAAACTCCACCAAATCCAATTCCCAAAAACACCATCTTCACGTATTACTCCTGCAACAAAATTTGGCGTATCTGCAGCAAACGTGGTCGCTACCATGCTTACACCAAGGAGCCACCAAGGCATATTTCGACCTGAAAGAAAAAAGGCTTTAGAATCTTTACCTGCTTGTTTTGAGACGTAAATACCAATGCCTGCAAAAAGCATTAAAAAGAATATAATAATAATCCAATCGAGAGTTGAAATAGACATAATTGTGATTGTGGAGTTAGAGTAACAAATCTAATATTTATATTGAAATAAAAAAGGTATTAGAATGCTTACTAATACCTTTTCTAGATAAAAATGATCGATTAAATCGTTATTTTATCCATCCTTTTGATGTTGACATCCTAGCAAACCATATTAATGCGAGACCAACAACAATAATCATTATTGGCATAATCAAGCTCATACCTTCAACGGTCATAAATAAATAAACATGTTGAACTGTAGCTGCTATAAGCGAAACAACAAATAAAATGGTCGCCCATTTTTTTCTTATTAATAAAGCTAGGCAGCCTAAAGCACCACAAAATACAGCTAAAGCAAAAGCAGTAGTGTACCAAGTAGGATATTCTACTAAAAGTTCAGCTTGTTGTTCTACTGGAAGTTCTGCTATAATCTCATCTGTTAAGAATGCTTGGCCTAAATAAGCAAGGACGCCCATACCATTCCAAAATAAAGCTACAACTGCAACAATCCAAAACCATACAGGTGGTTTATTGTTTGATAAATCTGACATAATACATTGATTTTAGTTAGTTAAACGCAACAATTTATAAAAATTAATGCGATAAAATCAAAAAACTCAACTCAATCTTATGTTTTACATAAAATCAAATTGAGTCTTTAATACTTAAAGTTTGTAAGAATCTATTCTTCCACTACATGAAGTATTGGAGTTTTGTTAACCCATTTTCCATTTTTAGATTCACCTAAAATAAGAACATCTTTAGAATGCTCGTATTCTTTGATGGTTCTCATCATTTGTTCTTTAGTGTCTCTGTGTAGTTTAATTCCAGTATTTTTACCTTTATTTCGAATTTCTAGATAAAATCCATCTCTGAATTTTATCGGTCTTGTTGGAGGTCTTCCCATGTATAGTTATTTGTAGTAATAGTCACGCATATTAGTAAAAAAAATAGCAATATGCAAGTGATTTATTTATTTTTCAAAAGTAAATATAGTAAATGCTTTAAATCAAGCTTTTAGATAGTTAAAAGTAATTGAAATATAGAGATCTACTATAGATTAAAAAAAATCACCCAATTTGTTTTCTATTCTAATTTACTTGTCACGTATAATCTGAACTTTTTTTGTATTTTTAAACTGAAAAAAAACATAAAAATGGCAAACCCAAAATTCTCAAAAGAGATTCTAGATTTTTTTAATCAATTAGAAAAGAATAATGATAGAGATTGGTTTAACGAGCATAAAAAAGAATTTAAAAGTAATGAAGCAAAAGCGAAAGAAGCTTATAAATATATTTATGAATCCTTAAATAATCATGATGTCGTTGATAATTTTAAATTATTCAGAATTTATAGGGATGTCCGTTTTTCAAAAAACAAATTACCCTATAAAACACATTTTGGTGGTTCTTTCCATAGAAAAAAACCAGAACTAAGAGGTGGTTACTATGTTCATATACAACCAAATAATGAATCCTTTATTGCGACAGGATTTTGGGAGCCCAATAAAGATGATTTATTAAGAATACGTCGTGAGTTTGAACAAGATGATAACGAAATTCGAGGTATTGTTACTGATCATAAATTTAAATCTGTTTGGGGAGATTTTGTTGGAGATGAATTAAAAACTGCACCAAGAGATTTTGACAAAACGCATCCGGCAATTGATTTAATTAGAAAGAAGCAGTATATTTTCACTAAAAAGTATACAGACAAAGCCGTTGTAAGTGATAACTTTATTGATGATGTTAATGCCTCATTTAAAACAGTTAGACCCTTTTTTGATTATATGAGTGATGTCCTTACTTCAAATCTAAATGGAGAATCTATCATTTAGTTTTTAGATCGCTTTAGCAAATAAGGACTGAGAGAATAATTGAATGTTACTCAGCAAACGCTCTTTAACAATACTCATCATACGTTTATTTAATGCCGAAGAGTTTTGAATATAAGCTTCGTATTCTTCTACAGTAAATTGACCAATAATCATTCCTTTTAAAGAATTTCGAAACTTCATATCTTTTTGGATAGCATTTTCAATATAAGCCAATTGTTTTGGTAATGATAACTCATAAAACACATTTTTTCGTTTAACGATATAGTTTTTAAAAACTACAATCAACAAATGGTTTTGCATTTTAATAATGGGCCTCAAAGTTGCATTTTGAAAGCATTCATCTGAAGTCATCGTATCATTTACTTGAGCAGAAACGATGGTAGGACGTATTGATTTAAGGTTCGTAGATCGATCATTCATGGCTTTAAATTTTACTAAATATAGACATAAAGTAAAAGCGATTTTTTGTGTGTTTTATATGTTGTCAACGTTGTTATTAACAAAAAGGCATAATGAGAAATCATTATGCCTTTTTGATTATGAACTATTTATAATTTATATCTGGCTTAAACCGCCATCTACTTCAAGTTCGATACCATTAATATAAGAGGCGTCTTCTGATGCTAAAAACAAGGCTGTTTTTGCAATTTCTTCAGAAGTTCCAAAACGTGCTAAAGGGACTTGTTGAGCAAAACCTTTCCCCATTTCTTCAACAACTGCTTCGGGAAGTCCCATTTTTCCATAAATAGGTGTATCTATTGGCCCTGGCGCTATAGAGTTAACTCTAATACCTCTTGATTTCACTTCAGAAGTTAGTACTCGTGCAAAAGATCTGAGTGCGCCTTTACTAGCAGAGTACACACCTAAACCATCAAATCCTTTTTGGTTTACAATAGAACTCGTAAACAATATTGTTCCACCATCATTTAAATGTGGTAATGCTTCTTTTGTTGCTAAAATTGGTCCTTTTACATTGGTATTAAAAATCTCATCATAATGTGCTTCTGTAATATCTGTTGTTGGTGCAACAGGAGCTATTCCTGCATTTAGAAATAAAATATCTATTGATCCAAATGCTGCAGTAGCTTCTTGTATTAATCTCTTATTATCATCAGCTATTGATACATCTGCTTTTACTGTGATAAATTCACCTTCAAGTTCATTAGCAATTTGATCTAATGCTTCTTGACGTCTCCCTGCTAAAACGACTTTAGCACCTTCTTTTAAATATAATTTAGCTGTAGCTAAACCAATTCCACTATTTGCGCCAGTTATTACAGCGACTTTGTTATGTAATTTATTCATGTTGTTTGTTTTTATTTGAAACAATCGTTTCAAATTGAGTTAAAAAAAATTAATTTAATGTTTGTAATATCGTTTTTATAATACTAGTTAAATGTTTTTTATTTTGAACTAAAATTCCAGTCATTCTAAACCCTTGTAAAGAACTAAATAAGTACAAGGCATATTCATTTGCTGTTTTATTAGTGTTGATATTATTATTAAGCTGTCCCTTTTTTACTAAAGCTTCCATAAAATCAAGCATACTACTTTGATTTTGCTTTAAAAAAGAAGTGATTTTCTCATCATGATTAGCCATTTCAGATACACAGTTGGTTATTAGGCAACCTCTATCGTTATTATCTTTTAACATGATATCCATATACATATAAAACAATGACTCAATTGCATTAATTGCATTATCTGCATCTAATAAAACCGCTGTTGTTTTTTTATGAAAACCATATTGATAAGATTTTAAGCACAATAAAAACAAATCTAATTTAGAACCAAATGAATTATATATACTTGATCTATTTAATCCTGTTGCATCTACTAAATCTTGCATTGAAGCCGCATTATAGCCTTTATCATGAAAGACTCCTGTAGCGTGCTTAATAACTAATTCTCGATTAAATGTTTCTACTTTCGGCATATCTATTTGAAATGAACGTTTCAAAATTAAACATTTTTTTGAATCCGTATTGTTAAAATTTTGTTATTCTTATAATTCTATTTGAAAGTCCAATAATTTCATTGAATTTTCTAATGTGATATAGCGCCATCACGTTTTATATTCTTTTACCTTTGATAAAAACTAAACCATGAAATTTGGACGTGTAGATAATCCTAAAGATGTAGATTTAAGCTTACCGCAAGATCATATCGATACTGCTCGTGTTTTAGAAAAAGTGAAAGATGATAACATTCCAGAAATTTATGTTGGATGTGCTAAATGGAATAAAGCAGATTTAAAAGGATTTTATCCTAGAGGAACTAAAGATGAATTGGGGTATTATTCTAATCAGTTTAATTCAATTGAACTTAATGCTACTTTTTACAGAATTTTTTCTGCTGAACAATTTTCAAAATGGTACGATAAAACGCCAGATGGGTTTAAGTTTTTTCCGAAGTTAAATCAAGAGATTAGCCACTGGAAACGTTTAAACGAAGTAAATGCAGTTGTTGATGATTATTTGACTAATGCCATTCATTTAAAAGAAAAACTAGGAACCATTTTTCTACAAATGCATTCGAATTTTGCGCCTAAAGATTTTAATCGGGTTGTGCATTTTGTAGAGCAGTGGCCTAAAGAAATTGATCTGGCTATAGAATTTAGACATACTAATTGGTATAATGATGAAGCCGTTGCGAATCAGTTATATGATTTATTAGAGCAAAATAATATATCGAATGTTATTGTTGATACAGCCGGAAGAAGAGATTTAATGCATATGAGACTAACGAATGCAACAGCTTTTGTTCGTTATGTTGGTGCCAACCATGAAAGCGATTATGCACGATTAGATGATTGGGTTGTTAGAATAAAAGAATGGAAGGCGCAAGGGGTTAAAGAGATTGATTTCTTTATTCATCAAAACATTGAAAAAGAATCTCCTTTATTAGCGGCTTATTTTATTAAAAAACTAAATTCTGAATTGGAGTATAATTTGAAAGTTCCAAATGAAGATGAAAATTCACAACCAAATTTATTTAAAAGCTTTTAAGTTTTGATAAAGAATAAAAAGAAAAACTATACTTCATATTAAAATGGATGTTTATGATGAGTTCATATTTTATAAAAATTAATTATATTCGTCAACATCAGTATTAGTTGCTTGCTTTATATAGAAGTAATATAATCATTAACGAGAATCAATCTACCCTATGAAAGCCCTTAAAATCAATTATTCAGGAAATGTTTTTTTTCATTTGCTGTTTATTACAATCCTTTTTCTTAGTTTTTCACAAGGACATGCTCAAGAAAAATACGATAAGACACATGTAACTTTCTATGAATACAATGAGTTTCTTGGATACTTAGGTACTCCATATGAAGAATGCTTTAATGTTTCAAAAAAAATAGGAAAGAGTTGGGCTTGTGCTTATAAAAATAAGAACAAATTTATAACCTACGTGCCAAAAGGCAATAATGATACGAGTGAATTTAAAGTAATCCTAAAATTTACTAAAGGGATTTGCACATACGTTTATGTTGGCATGACCTTTGTCGAATTTACTGTTTTGGATACGTATAATTATGTTGACATGAAAGTGGTTAGAAAGAGTAAAAATTCTGGATATCAATATAAACGTTATTCTTATGATGGTATTTATAATTGTGCTAACTGTAGAATAGATAAGAGATATGATAACGATTATGGTATTGAAATATTAAATTATACATCAACTCATTGGTCAGGTGGTTTTACGCGTTCTTCGCATGCATACCTTATTGTTGGCGGAAAAAATAAAGCTTTAAAAAAGAAATTAAAAGCTATTGATTTTTAATAGACGATTACATGTCTTTATTAGTACTCTTATTAAAAGATGAAATAAATACCTGCAAAAAATACTTATTGTAATATGAGATTCCACACACGTAAATGGGTAAAGCCAGAAGATTTAAATCCTAATCAAACCTTATTTGGAGGTCAACTTTTAGCATGGATAGATGAAGAAGTTGCCTTGTATACTGTGATACAATTAGAAAACAATAAAATTGTGACCAAATATATATCTGAAATCAATTTTATGGCTTCTGCACGACAAGGCGATATTATTGAAATAGGTATAGAAGTTATTAAGTTTGGTCGTTCGTCTTTAACTATGAAATGTGAAGTTCGAAACAAAATGACTAGAGAAACGATACTTACGGTTGATAATATTATTATGGTTAATCTAGGAGAAAATGGTAAGCCAGCGCCACACGGAAAAACAAAAGTAGAATTTATAAAAGACCGCTTAAAAGACTAATAACTACTTATGTTATTATAGGTGTAGAAAGCTCATAAATTTCTAGATCAAAATACGGAACAGCAGCCAAGGCATGATCAAAAATATCTGAAAGGATAAATTCATAATTCTCCCATCGTTTGTCATTACTAAAACAATAAATTTCTAAAGGTAAACCTTGTGGTGTTGGTGCTAACTGACGTGTCATAATTGTCATTTCCTTATTGATTGCAGAATGGTTTTCAATATAAGTTTGAATATATTTTCTGAATACACCAAGGTTAGTTAGGTTTCGTCCGTTAATTAAGACAGATTTATTGACCTTATTATCGTTATTAAATTGGTTAATTTCTTTTTGACGTTGCGTTATATAAGTACTAATCAATTCGATTCCTTTTAATTGTTCAATACTTTTATCATCGAGATACTTAATGCTTCCTGCCTTTATTATAATAGAGCGTTTTATACGTCGACCACCAGATTGACTCATCCCTCGCCAATTCTTAAAGGAGTCTGATATTAATGCATAGGTAGGAATTGTGGTAATTGTTTTATCAAAATTTTGAACTTTTACAGTGGCCAAATTTATTTCGGTCACATCACCATCGGCTCCATATTTCTCGAAAGTAATCCAATCACCAATACGTACCATATCATTTATAGACACTTGGATACTCGCAACAAAACCAAGAATAGTATCTCTAAATACTAAAATAATGACTGCTGAAGCTGCTCCTATAGTAGTGATAAACTCCATAAAAGAAATGCCAGTAACTATTGCAAACGCAGAAAACAATCCTAATAGCCATGCAAAAATCATGAAGACTTGGATGTAGCTATCAATAGGTTTGTCTTTAAAACGAGCTAATGTTTTAAAATAATCTTTTACGGTGTTTAAAAAGCTACTTACAATCCAAAGAGTTAAGATAATACCAAAAACCTTAAGTCCTTTTTCTATGATATTTTCTATATACTGAAAATCAAAAAATACCGTTGGAATAAACTCTATAGCAATTAGTAAAGGAATAATATGAGCGATATTTCTTGGGACTTTATTCTTTACGAGAATATCATCAAAATTTGATTTCGAACGACTTGCGAATCTATTAAATGTACTCACCAATATTTTCCGGATTAAAAAATCAATTAGGAAGCAAATAATAAGCAATGCAATAAGTAATGCTAACATATTAAGATACTTAGACGACGTATCTGTCATGCCAACCGAAATTAGATAATCATATAATACATGGTGAAAATCCATCATGAGGCTTTATTTTTTAAATATTTTTTTTCAATATAAAAGGTCCCAAAAGGAAGTACTGAAGCGATTAAAACAATAGCTAATGTTTTCTTTTCCCATTGTAAGGATTGACCAACCACTATTGCAAGAACGATATAGATTAAAAATAATATTCCATGTGGCATCCCTAACAATTTCACATACATAGGCTCGTTAGCAAAGTGTCTTAGTGGTGTTGCTATAAATAATAATAAAATATAAGATATGCCTTCTAATAATGCGACAATTCTAAAGCTATTTAATAGTGATATCATGGCGTTAAATTTTATGATGCAAAATTAGCTTATGTCTCCTAATAAGACTAGTATTTAACAATTTTTTTAATAATTGTATTCGCATCATTTTGATTCTTAAATTTTGCAAAATAAATCCCTGTGTTTAATGCCTTTGTATCTATAGTATTAAGACCACTTTCTAGAAGGTAACTTATTACTAATTTACCATCTATACTAAATAAATCTACTGTATTATACTGTATATCATTAGTATTGATATGCAACTGGTTTTTAAAAGGAATAGGATATAGAACAATGTCGTTGTCCAATTCAGAAGTAGCTGTACTCAATGTATTATCAAAATACTGAATCGCCAAATTAAACGCATCATTACCAATTTTATCACCAATAATACGACCTTCAATATCATCAATAGGAGGGTGGATACCTCCCCAAATACGCGATAAACTAGTTTGGTCTGAAGCATCACGATAGGTTGCCCATTGCAAGGTTAAATTTTCTGTTGGACCAACTTCAAATACTAGAAAATTATTTTGCTCAATATCAAAGATTCCCATACCATCAGGGAAAAATGGATCGCCTGTAAGTCGTGTTAAAATTTCAGCTGCAGCACGAGAAAACGTGGAATGTCCAGATAAGTAACCTGCAAAAGGAGGTGTTACGAAAGTCCCGCGTTGATAAGGCCACCAATGGGTGCCAATAATCCAATCTACACCAGCAGTATCTGTTAATGGATCGGCAATAAAATCGGGCCCTTTCCAAGCCATAATCTTTATGCGATCTACATTTTCATTACTATCACCACTTAAAGGGTCTGTGTCAGTTATAAGTTCTATAAGTCCAGGAATAAGAGGCAAACCATGTGGATCATAACTAGGTAAACTCGCATTGGTACTTTGGCCTTTTCCAGCCATATACCGAATTGCAGAAATAGGTCTCAAATAATCATAATAGCCTTTAATTCCCCAAATATCTACAGCAGAGTCATGCATAGCGCCACCAAGTGATAAATAGGCTTTTACATCCCATTCTAAGTCACTTGCAATTGGGCCTATTCCAGCAATTTGTTTTACAACCGCAGGATGATCACTCACATAATTTAGAATTGTAAACCAATGTCCAGGAGGCGTTTCTGAATCTGGACCATCTGCCCAAAATTCGGCTAGAACTCTAGCATAATCAGAACGTTTCACTAGTTGAGGAACGTAAGGTGATCCTGTTTTTGGATTTAAAGCATGGCCTGTACTAGCATCACCACCATTAGTAAAATCGTAAAAGGCTTGATATTCTTCAAATGTTTCAGGGAAATTAGCAAAATCAAAATTTCCAATAGAAGCCGGTGAGATATCAATCATTGTTGGATCGTTAGGATCTAAATGTGATGACCATGATGCAACCAAAGCAAAATGCCATTTATAAGGATCGCTAATTCCATCTTCATTAGAATTTTGAATGTATATAGGAGCTCCAGGATCATTATAAACATAACTATCAAAGCCATTGTTTAAGATTTGTAAATCATCTGTTGATAACGAAAAAGGCGTTACACTTCCCCATTCAGGACTTAAAAAATCAGGAGTATCAACTGGATATTCAATGCCACTTTGATCAACAAACACATCAAACGCTAATGGTTGCCATCTATCTGGATCAATATCATTGGTTTCATAATAGTTTTCTAATATTAATGCCGGATTGGAAGGTGTATACAGCACATTAGTATAACCAATTTGTTCATTAGAATTATCTTGTAAACCAAAGGCTATCATTTCACTGGCCATATAATTCCCTAAAGCAGCATACGAATTTGTACTATAATCTATAGATGTATCATTAGGATCATAGCCATACGACGTAAATAGGGTATTAAATTCAGTAAGTAAATCAGTACCACCTGGTGAGTTCTCAAACCTATGGTTGAGAAGTCTATACACAGCATAACTAATAATTTCATGTCTCGCATCATCAATATTTGCTGGTGTCTCAATACCATTAAAGGGACAGTTATAGCCACCAAAATTTTTGCCTAGAAATACCGTTGTCGCTTGGGAGTCGAAAATAGCCCAAGCATCATACATTAGCACAGACGAGTGAAATAAATTACGTGCATGGACTGTTGGTCTCGCAAAATCGGCTCGAATTGCAGTGAGCGTCATTTCGTTCCAATCTCTTGCTACTGAGTGTTGTGCGTTTGATACTGTTGTAAATAGAATAAGTAGGAGTAGTGTAATTTTTTTCATGTCATTAATATCATAGGTATTCAAAAATATAAAACATTTTGTTAGGACTACTATAATGCTGATAAATAACAATAAAACATAAAAAAAAGACCGTAGAATACTACGGCCTTTTCGCGGATTAATCAACCATAATATTTAGCTATAGTTAAGTCGTTATTATTTTGTTGCCATCATAGCAAAAAACTTATCTATATTAGGTAAGATCACGATACGTGTTCTACGGTTTTTAGATCTGTTTACAGCCGTATTATTATCTGTTAGTGGTTGGTAAAAACTACGTCCTGCAGCAATGAGTTGTTCAGGTGAAACACTATAATCATTTTGCAATTTTTTAACTACAGATGTTGCTCGAAGCACACTTAAATCCCAGTTATCTTTAATTTCTGAACTACTCTTCATCAATTGGTTATCTGTATGCCCTTCAATCATAACATCAAGACTCTCTTCGGCATTTATAACATTTGCAATCTTTTGTAAAATAGCATCTGCTTTAGAACTTATTTTATAACTCCCAGAGTTAAATAGCATCTTATCAGAGATAGAAATCATGACTACTGTTTCTTCAATAGTAATGACAATATCTTCATCTTCTTCAATATTTTCTATAGATGATTTTAAGTTGAACTGTAATGCTAAATTCATTGAGTCTTTCAATGTTTTAGCGGTTGACATATAGGCAGGAGGTACGCTTTTAAGTGATTCGCGCATGGCTTGCTTTTGATTTTCAGAAATAACAATACCATCTACAGATACTAATTTAGCATTAGTTTCATTGGTAAGTTCATTTATTTTAGAATTATAACTATCAACACGCTTTTGAATGCTTTCAAACTTCGCTTCTAGTGTTTCGTTTTCGACTTTGGTTTTCGTTAATTCACTTTTTAACGCCCCATGATCTTGTTCTAATGCTAGATATTTCTTTTTAGACACACAAGCGGTTAAAAATAATGCGGATACTAAGATTACTGAAATTCGTTTCATAATTGATTTTACGTTTGGGTTATGACTATATCTACGATATGAAATTAGATACGGACTTTTTAAACGTTTAATTTTATTAACTACTAATTGTTAACTACTGAAATTAGAAGTCCTTAAAATTTTGTGAAAACTATTTCAATCTACGCTGCAATGATTATTTTTAAAGCATAATCAGACCAAACAATCAAAACCATGAGAAAATCATTGCTGTTTACATTGACATTACTTTTTAGTATGATACCAATGTCTCACCAAGCGCAATCTAAGCGGAAAAAGAAAAAAAATCAAAAAACGGAAGTCGTAAAACCAGCCCCGAAAAAGAAGGAAGGCAAAATTAAAGACTACGATAAAGTGATTACTAAAGATGCCATAACAGACGATGGTTTGTTTAAAGTGCATAAAGTAGGAGCGAAGTACTTTTTTGAAATCCCTAATGACCATTTAGGAAAAGACATGCTATTGGTAAGTAGAATTGCAAAATTACCTTCAAATTTAGGAGGAGGTTATATAAATGCAGGATCAAAAATGGCTGAACGTTTAATTGCATGGGAACGTTTTGATGACAAGATTTTAATTAAAGAGCGCTCGTATAATGCCGTAGCCGATGAAGAATTGCCTATTAGTATTTCGGTGAAATCTAATAACTACGAACCTACATTATATGCTTTTGATATCGCAGCTTTTAGTAAAGACTCGACAGCAATTGTAGTAGATGTAACTAAATTTTACAGTACTGATGTCAAGGCAATTAGCGGTTTATCAGGACGCTTACGTACAACCTATAAAGTTCGTAATCTGGATGGTTCTCGTAGTTTTATAAATGGCATGAAGAGTTTTCCGCAGAATATAGAAGTGGTTCAAGATATGACCTATAATGCGTCTGCACCACCTTCAACACGTTCTGCTGAAACAATTAGTTTACAAATGAACCAATCGATGATATTACTTCCTGAAACACCTATGGAACCTCGTTTTTCCGATGATCGTGTAGGCTGGTTTTCTTTTAGTCAGGTAGACTATGGAAGTGATAAATTAAAAGCAGATAGAAAGACTTATATCAGACGCTGGCGATTAGAGCCAAAAGACCCTGAAGCTTATGCAAGAGGAGAATTGGTAGAACCTGTAAAGCCTATTGTTTACTATTTAGATCCTGCAACACCAGAGAGCTTACGCAAATACATCAAAGAAGGTATTGAGTTATGGCAAGGTCCATTTGAAAGTGCTGGATTCAAGAATGCTATTATTGCGAAATATCCACCGACCAAAGAGGAAGATCCCGATTTTAGTCCTGAAGACATTCGGTATTCTGTAGTGCGTTATGTTGCTAGTGAAACTAGAAATGCCATGGGACCAAGTGTTTCAGATCCTAGAAGTGGTGAGATTATTGAAAGTGATATTATCTGGTATCACAACCATTTACGCTCGTACCGAAATCGCTATTTATTAGAAACAGGCGCTGCAAATCCTTCAGCACGAACTTTAGACACACCTGCGGAAGATATTGGTGAGATGATGAAAATGGTTATTGCTCATGAAGTTGGTCACGCTTTAGGTTTACCACATAATATGAGTGCGAGTAAAGCTTATGATGTAGAAAGCTATAGAAATGGTGCTTTTACACAAGAATTTGGTATTGCATCAACAATTATGGATTATGCACGTTACAATTATATCGCACAACCAGGTGATGAGAATATTCGATTTGTTCGTCAAATCGGACCGTATGACCATTATGCAATAAATTGGGGTTATCGTGCAATTCCTGGCGCAGATTCGGCAGAGGAGGAGCGTCAAACTTTAGACCAATGGATTATGGAAAAAGCTAGTGATTCTAGATATGCTTTTGGAAGACAGAGCAGTCGTTTTGATCCTAATTCGCAAACTGAAGATATTGGTAATGATGCGATTAAAGCATCAGACTATGCACTTAAAAATCTTGAGTATGTCACAGCACATTTACCAGAATGGACAAGCAGTCAGACGAATAACTATGACGATTTAGAAGAACTTTATGGTGAATTATTAGGCTGTTATAATCGCTATATTGGTCATGTTTTAAAGAATGTTGGAGGTGTAGAAGAGCATCTTATAACACCAAGTCAAGGTGGTATTGCTTATCAAGCTGTTCCGAAGCAAAAACAGCAAGAATCGATGCAGTGGCTGCATAAAAATGCATTTACAACACCAATGTGGTTGGTAGATAAAACCATGTTACAAAATATTGACTATGCTGGATATACAGAACGTTTCAGACGTTTACAAAGTCGCTATTTAAACGGTTTATTGAGTTTTGAACGCTTAGGACGTTTAATAGATCACGAAGCACTTGACAACACAAATTATAGTGCACTGTCAATGATGAAAGCTTTGAGAAAAGGTGTTTGGAGTGAAGCGAATATAACCAAAAACGTAGATGTTTACCGTCGTAATTTACAACGTGCTTATGTAGACCGTATGGCTTATTTAATGACCGAAGATCTTGATCCAAGACGTGCAAGACAATACTATAATGTATCGCAATCTGATATTAGAGCTTTAGTTCGTGGTGAATTAAATATATTAAAACGTCAGGTTGCAGCAGCAGGAACACGAGGTGTAAATACCGTAACCAAATATCATTATAGAGATATCGTAAAACGTATCGAGGAGATTTTAGATCCGAAATAAGAAACGATACAACCAATAGTTCAGTTAAAAGATAAGCACCTTTTTGAAATTAATCAGAAAGGTGCTTTGTTTTATATATACTATTAAATGTCTATTAGAATTTACACACATTACCTTGACAGACACCTTGCATATAACGATAACCACAACTTGCATGGTGTGCATCGGCAATAGCACTTGCATCTAATTCTATGAGTTTCCACATGATTTCACCTATACGCTCTTCAATTAATGGTGGTCTTGTAACAACACCATCTTCATTAATATAAGCATCTATACCAACATTCACATAATTCCATGAAGCAGCATCTTTTAATAAATGCTTTAGAGACTCAGGAAGATCAGGAATAAGTAGGAGTGTATCAACAAACAATTTTGAAGGTGGTAATAAAGGCACAATATCTAAATAATTTTGATAATTTATATCTGCAGGAAATACAGCGTTAAAGCCATCTGCGAATTCTTGATCACCAGGTTTTGGACCAGCAATTCTTATGGTTTGCGTAATACGCCAGCTATATTTATTTCTAAAATACATAGCAGCAATAGGCACCATTCCGCCGCCTTTACTGTGACCTGTAAAATATAAAGGGTAGCGATGTGATGGATCTAATGCATGCACAGCAGCTAAAATTTGACTTTCTAATAGTTTTACAGCCAAGAAGAAACCACTGTGTACTTTCCCAGTAAAATAAGGACTTGACACAGGAGGTGCCATAAATATATTTTCAATCCAATCAAAAATAGAAGGTAGATTCCAAGCTGGAGGTAAAGTTCCTCTAAATGAGACAACAATACCATAATCTGTTTTTCCAACAAGACAAGCTTCTATTTGTGATGACACACACACATAAGGATCTTCAATAAAACCAACGGCATTATATTGATTAATGATGTTTTTGGTAATACTAGGATCCGATTTACACGGGTTATATTTCCCAGGATGACTATCAGGTTGAATACAATATGCAGCTTCGGAAGCACATAATAGTTTACAGTTTAAATTTACAGTTGTCATAATTTAATCTATTTTTTGGTGAGTACTCAAATATAATTGGATGATGACTTTGATGTGCAGGTAGATTTACGTGGTTTTTAAAACACGCATTATCAGTATCTTATAATTTATTTTTATGCATTTAACTTAATTCATATATAATTTTATTAGTTCTTATTAATACTGTAAATAGTGAAGTATGTTTTATATACTATTCAAGTGTAAACTGTGTAGTAGAAGATTTATCTTTAAAACAAAATATTTGAAAGCATAGGGCTGGCTAAGAAGCTTTAATTATTTTTATTTTACATAATATAAATTATAGTACAAGATGATGCAGTTTTAAAGAGAAAAATCCTACCACGGAAATGATAGGATTTGTATTTTTGCAAACCGATATACGACTATCGAGGAGCTCATAAGACATAATAACACGAAACTTATATTATGAATTACAAGACCAAAGGTAATAAAAAATTGTCTTTTAGGCAAACATCATTACCAACTAGCGGGAAAAGAAATCTTTCCAAAAATGGCAATCGCAAGCCAATGACTACATTACAGGCAAATGCTTTATACGGTAAAACGTTAAACATGTTGACTTTTCAAAGAACTGCACAAAGATATTATAAAACTTCGGCTTCTAAGCATGCAAATATGTGCTCTTTAAAAAATGAAGTTAACAAACGTTATATTAGTATTGAGTTTGCATTTTTACACAACAATTATATGCGTTTAACTAAGACTATACCGCATATAAGTACATCTGTGTATCATCTTGAATATTTCATTCAAAGACCCAAAACAAACAAAGATTTATTTCTGTATCTGATTAAGGCTGACTTAATATAGAACAATGGTAAATACTAATTATAAAGGATGTGGCACATGTGCCCACGCAACTGGCGTGCCTACTAATACCAAATTTTACTGCAAGTTATGGGGCTGTCAATTCTTGAAAATTAAAAGCTGTACCTATTATCATCGTTTTGATGAACCAGTAAACCCATTTGAGGGAAAACGAACTCCAAGCGAGCGAGAGCTCGATTTAATGCACCTAAGAAGATATTGTGCGCTTGAACATATGGAAGAAAACGAGCGTAGAGGATTTTTAGATTGGCACAAAGAATTTTATAAAACTTACAAAAACCACTTTTAATATGATACTAATACCAGTTACTGAAACGGAACAAATTAACTACTTATTTAAGCGCCTTAATCAGATTGATAATAAGATTCAATCCAGTAGAAAAAACAGAAAATACAAGCATTCTTTAATGCGTCAATATGAGTTTTGTAATAATGAATTAAACGACCTTTTACCCTTACAACATGCGATTTAACAATTCAGAACAAATACTAAAAATGCTTGATTCTATTGTGAATCAAGAGTTTGAACGGAAACATACTTTAACAATATCACAAATCACTATAAATATGCTAAAATTTAGAAATGAAAGGCTTTTAAGAGACAACGACGCTCTCAATAGTAATTTGAGTTTTTATAGAAAGACAGTCTTTTCTCTTTTAGCACTATTCTTTTTAAACTTAATAATGTTTTGTTTTTGGGCTTGAAGCTAAAGAGCCAACGAAGTGACGTGAGAAAAAAGCAGTTTTTTCGAACTAAAACGAGGCGAGAGAGAGCGTCGCTCCCGTTCGATAACGGGTCGCTTTTTGATTCTTTTTGGCGAGACAAAAAGCATCCTTATCGGTTGGAAACCGAAAATAGTATTCAATGGGCTAATCGAAACGAGACCATTGAAAATGCCTAATTAATTAATATGCAAACAATATACGACAATGAAAAACACAGTAAATACAGGGCTCAAAGTTCCCGATAAGTATAACGGGAACCAACTCACGCAAGTAAAGAATTACGCTTTATTTATGGATTATATCAACGTAAACTTTACAGGGTCGCCCGTTTTTAACTTCGAGGGCGTTAAAGCAACTTTTGAAGATTACGGAACTAAAGTATTTGATAAAAGAGTGACTATAGACTATAAAGGTCAAGAGTTCGGCACGTTGGTATTCAGTCCACGAAGTGCTATAATAGATGAACATCTATGTCAATTTAAGTTATCTAATCATTTGTTTTACACAAATTCCCTCTCTACGATAAAAAACCAACTCATTGAATTGACCGAATTAATGGGGTTAACGTATAAAAATATCAATAGGCTTGATATTGCACTAGATTTTAATGAATCAAATCATAATGTTACTGCCCTATTGCGTAACATTTGTAATAATGATGTTTTGATTTCTGGTCGTGAGAAAGATGTGAATATTTTCAGCCAAACAAAAAAAGGTAAAATGACTTTTCAAGGCGTGCGCATTGGTGCGAGAACTTCGTCACGTTTTTTGAGAATTTATAACAAGACTTTAGAAAGTAAAAAGAATCTTAAAACATATATTTTAGATGCTTGGTCTAATATGGGTATTACTAACGACGAAACAAACCCTGTTTGGCGTTACGAGTACCAGTTGAGCAATAAGTTTTTATCGGAACTAGAGGGAATAACTCTTGATTCTATTTTTAGTAATGAAGGACTCTTCAATCTTTTAAAGACTGCTAATTCAAATCATTTTGAGTTAAAGCATAATACTGAAAAGGCACAAGTTAACCAGGAACAAAACTTTGCTTTTATATGTTGGGATTCTGTGGCAAATACTTTAGAATTAGTCTCTAAAACAATTACTAAAATCAAACGTGTAATAAAAGAAACTCTCATAGGTCAGCAACGTATGGTAAAATCATTGCTTCGCTCCTACGTTTCTACGGGTCAACGTCTTGAATATATATTACCTATGAAAATTATGTTATCAGATTTCGGGCTATGGGACTGGTTTTCTAAAAAACTGCCTTTTTACCTTAATGAGTTTGAAAAGAAACAGTTTATAAAATCATTTAATCGTAGTCAGTTTAACGAAGATTTAATAACTGAAATATGAGAGTAACACGAAAGCAGTTAGCTAATTACATTGGAATTAATGTGTCTAACGTAACAAAACACTACCAAGCTTATTTGGATGCTCTAGGAACTAAGCGCAATTATTTAACAATTTTTGATATTGCAACGCTCGACAATATACCTGCGAATGTTGTATGTGATTTACTTCATATAACTGATAAAAGCATCTTAAAAGCTTGTGAAACATTCCAAAACAACCCGAATTAGCCCGTTTCTATTATGGGGGTTTAAAATCCCCCTTTTATTTGTGTCAACATTTAAAAACATTTAATTAAAATTATGGAAGTTTACAACGGAACAGGTAAAACCAAAACGGGCGAATTACGAATATCCCGAGCAATTGGAGGTTTACTATTAAGAAGTACTCTTGGAGTACATGAATTAACCAATGAGAAAATTACAATTTTCATTGAGGGCGCAAACGGTGACAACACAGAGATTTGCTCGAACATTAGCTTGAAACATTTTGTGTTAGGTGGTACTTTTGGTCATTCTTTGATTCAAACGAATACAGGTGCAACGCCAAAAATTGGTATGTCTGCACTTTGTGAAATTGCACAAGAGGGCTCTATAGTTTTAGGTGCTGACGAAAGTATTAAAGTATCATTAACAGATATTAAATCTGCTCAGACTTATGAGATTTATGGTCTTGAATATCCACAAGCTGCAACAAGTATTAGTTCTTTAGTTAGAAAGACAATTTTGTCAGATGAAACCGAAAAAACATACAACGTTCAAGGGCGTGATTTGTTAATGTTAGATTCTGAAAATGTTCAAAACATTGAGTTTACTTTTTCTAACGGAGTACGCACGAAATATTCTTTAATCGAGTTGCAAGCAATTGCTTTTGATGTTGAAGGTGTTATTTCTGCTGATGCTGGCGGTAATGTGTCAACCGATACTGGTAGTGTGTTAATGTTGCCTTTAGATGATGTCTTATCAATAGATATTGAAAAAGCGACTGGAACTGTTGAACTAACTTTAATTAGTTTCTAATGGGTTTGCGTCCAGTAGTATTTGTCAAGCCTGATTTACCAAAAAGTAAATCGGGCTCGATAAACGTAACTCATGTAAGAGGTGGTTTAAGACCAGTTCGAACGAGTGAAATAGACTTGAATTTCCCAACATACTCTGAACCTAGAGTAATTAGGCATCAAGTTAGAAAGGTTACTCCTGCACTAGTAAAAAATCTTTTACCACATGTTGAAAGCTTGCCAATTAAAACAGTTGGAAAAGCTAATATTAGTACGCCTTTAGCGTCTACTAAAAATGCAGCTAAAGAGATTGAAATGCAGATTAACAAGAGTAAAAGAAATGGTTTTTCTTTTGGTTGGAAAGCAAAGGTTTTAAAATATGGCGTACCAGTTTTAGCCCTTTTAGTAATTGTAGTATCAGTAAAGTACGTGTTTTTTAATAGTAATAAATCAAAATCAAAATTATCATAAATATGGGGTTTTTTAGTAAATTATTTAAAAAGAAAAGAGGCGGTTCTTTCTTCGGGAATTTAATACGTGGCGTTGCAAACAAGGCAACTGGCGGTATTCTTGGAAGTGGTGCACAGCTTCAAAAACGTGAAGAGCAATTTCAAGCGAGAGCAGCAAAAGAAGCTGAAGAGCAAGCGTACAAAAATTTTAAGTCAACAAAAAGTTTCAATTTAGGTTCACAAGTTGGAAATCAACTTGAACCACATGTTGCGAAATTTACAGAGGATAGTGATGCTGCTAAAAAGTTACAGAATAAACAGGTGAAAGCTTGGTTAACTCGTAATTGGTGGAAAGTTGCAATACCTGTTGTGCTTGTAATTGCAGGAATATTTTTATTCAAAGGAAAACGTAAAACTAAAGGAGGTCTAGCATAATGGCAAATCATAGAAATAACAAAAAAGAAGCGAAGCGAAGCGGTGCGACTTACTCAAAGATTAAGAACGTAAAGAAAGGTAACGAGGGTTATTTAGGTGCTACTATTGTAAGTGCGTGGAACTCTTCAAAGTCAAGAGGTTTAATTACTGCGACTGTATCTCCCTATTCGGGCTCAACGAAATATACATCACCTACTACTGGAAATGAATATCAAACGATGATTGCGAAAGTGTTGTATCATAATACTGGTGTTGAAATGATTATCCCTTGTAGTATGAATGTTAAAACTCGTGTTATCGGACTTTCTAAACTAGGTATGTGTATTAGTCCAAACGGTAAAGGAACAACATCAAGCGGTAAACGTGTAACTGGGTACTTCGGTACATTCAAGCAATAAAATATGCTTTGTTTCAAATATTGTGCATTACGTGGGCTTATTTATTATTACGAGCCTATGCCTTGCAATACCTTAAATCAAATAAGTAAATATCATAATTAATCAATTATAAGGGCTTGTTAAACAAGCCCTTTAATAACTATAAAAAATCATGAAAAAAGTATTAAGTCTATTAAAAATCGCTGTGAAATATGCTGGCATTATTGCTGTAGCTGTTGAGATAGTTCAATTTGCTATCGATAAGTTAACGCCTTTCTCTAGTGATAAACATGAATCTGTAAAACAATAATAATATGTTGCTAAGAATGAAAATTTGGCTCTATATATGGGCTATAAAGAATATGTATGGGTTTACCAAAGTATCAACTAAGCTACTTTACGCCCAAACCTACCATGAAACAGGAAATTACTCGTCGCCCGTTTTTAAAGAAAATAAAAACCTATTTGGGATGCGTCACCCGTCTAAAAGAAAAACGTACAGTCAAGGTTCTAATCTTGGTCATGCGGTTTTCAAAAATCATTTTAACAGCGTGCGTGACTATTTTGAACGTCAAAAAGAGTTTAATATTTCTAATACAAATGATACGGCTTATGTTCTCGAAACAGTAGCTAGTAATTACGCTACTGACCCGAACTACTCAACTAAGTGGGAAGCTATTGCAAATAAAATTAAAATGCCTTTTACTAATGGGGTAATGATAGCATTATTTTTTTTTTTGATATTCTCGGGAGTAATGATTTTTAAAGCAATTAAACAAAACAAAAAGTAAAATGATAATAGTATTTAAATTTATAAAAAAGTATGCCTTTATAATCATTATTATATTGGCAGCTGCATCGCTTGGAATTTTTAAATTCCTAAAGCGAAAGCCAAAAGACCAAACGGGCAATGGTAACGATGTGTTAGATAATATAGGCGTTGCTACAAGTGATTATTCATTTTATAATGATAAGGCTTTAAACATAGCACATAACTTAGGTACTGCCTATGCATGGTATGACCCAAGAAGCTATACAGAAAATGACAAAGTAGTGTTTGATTTGGTTAAAGATATGTCAAGACAACAATTTGATATAGTTGCGAAACTGTACCATGATGTTTATGCTAAGGGTAAATCTTTATCTAGTGACTTGGCAAAATTGTTAGATGATGAATATTACAAATTATTAATAATCAAATAGATCATGGAATTAATATATATAAACTTTCATAACCATTTTAAAACAGTTGTTGGTGATTATGATGACAGATTAAAAGAGACTACTTTTCGTATTAAAGAAAAAGGTTTTGTAGTATCTTTGCTGAATGATGGTCGTAAGGTTGTTTCCACTGTCCTTAGTACTTTAGAGCAGTATTTTTGTACTACTGATGCAATTCGTCCTGATATGATAAAAGAGCATGATTTTGGTCATGCGGGTAGAGTGATTGTCATAGCTGACGAGGGTTTTGTTAATCCTGTTTGTTGTGATACTCCATGTAGTTGCAATGAAAATGCTTGTGTTCTTGGTACGTCCTTTTTAGCTGCTGAAGAGTTAAACGATGCTTGTGCTACATTTGCTCAATTAACGTTAACTTATACTTTTGAGATGTTTCATAGTGGAAGCGGTCAATACCCTGTTGTTGGTGATTTAGTAACTGACAATCAATGCAACCCAATAGAGTTAGATGTTTTATCAGCAAGATTTATATCGACTGGTATTGCGATAGTTACAGATGCCGATGGAATCGTTCAAGCGTTCGTTTGTAAATAATTGACGTTTTATACAAGTGCAGTTAACTCGTTTAACTGCACTTTATTACGACAAACTACATGTTTTGTTAACTTTTAAATAGATAATACGTCAAAAAATTAACATTACCGTTCGTCGAAAAGATTTTATTTAACTATAAATTATTCGTAGATTTGTTGTTAGAATACCTCTTCAAACTGTAGTAATATCTTACATACTATAAATTATAGTACAAATGTTGTCATTTGGTTATTTAAGAGAGAAGTCCATTTGATAGCTATAATGTAGTATTATGTAAAATATCCCAGCAGCTTTGTATTCCATTAGAATAATTGGAATTTGGGTCATTAAACTATTAAGCGGTTTGCTTCGCAGAGTTTTTTAAAACATTATGTATCTATAATTAGCCGTTATGTAAAATAGCCGCTACCAAGCGCTCGATTGTTTTATAAAATCAAATTGCTCTGGCAATTTATTTTACACACAATTATCCATCGCTTGCCAACGCCAAAATAAAAGCTAACCTTTTTGCTCTTATTAAAAATCGCGTATTCGATAAAATGTAAGTTATAAAAAATTTTAGACGATTCTCGTGGATTGCCACAACAGCATAAATTTTAAGAAAAATAAAATTCTATGCACTTGTTATATTTAGAACTTCAATTAATCCTTTTTTTAATGATTCATTATCTTTTGTCTTGAAACAAAAGAAACAAAAATTCAAGGCTGCATATAATTTTGGAAACAATTAACGGCTCATTCGCTATATTTTAGGAAACATTGTAACTCATTAATATTGCTTTGAAATCCCTTGTTTAATTGAAACTCTTAAGAAACTGTAGTACTAAACCCCTAAAATATTGACGCTCGTTTCTCCTATTGTTTTGACCAAAATTCTATGAGGCCGAGCTAAACATCGAGATTCTATTTTACATAATAAAATACTATATATGTTTAATTTATATTAAAAAAGCAATAATATAATGGCTTTATTCAACTAATTCTCCTGCCCTACTTTAACATTTCCTTAAAATTTATTGATACATTATGTGTTAATTTACTTCACATTATAATACATTTACTATATTATATATTAACATAAAAATTCAGTCTTTGAATATCTCTAAACTACATATCTTTTCGAAAAACACAGATGCAACTGCTTCATTGAGAGGTTATCACTATCAAGTTCTAAAAACTTTAGAAACACTTATAAAAAACTCATTACTTGATGTAAACGATGAGATTTATTGTGACTTTGAAGAAGATATATTTCAAAAGAACGAGATAACAGGAACAACAAAATTTAGACAGATAAAACTGTATTCTCGAAATTTTTCATTTAGTAATGAAGAAATACAGAAATGCTTAGCGCATTTTTTTATGCTTCACGTCAAAACAGATTATGCTTTATTAGAAAAAGAATTCATTTTTGAAGCTAATTCATCAGTAGCAAATGTACGTGGTGATAATGATGCTGAACTACTTAAAAACTGGAATAAACATCAAGGTGATTTAAGTGAAGAATTGGCAAAACAATGTGCTGACAAAGCTAAAGAGATAATTACCCAATATATAGAAAAGCAAGCTAAAGCTATTGATGAGGATGATAAAAATTCCTTAGTTAAAGAAGCTATTGATGTTTTTAAAAATCTTCAAGATTCAGATTGGATTGAGTTCATTAAAAAAATAAAATGGGTATTTAATAACACTAAACCAGACATAGAGTTTGCACAACTAAAACAAAGTATTGAAGATGACATTTTAAAGTTGCCCTTTCAAATAAATAAGGAAAACTTACCTTCTATTTTTGGAGAACTTCATACGCTGGCTTGGAATAAGGCAACCAACACTAAAATTGAAGACAAGAAATTAACATTAAATGAACTAAATGATGTTCTATTAAGGTCATCAAATGACCAAGACAAATGGTATTGGGTAGTATATGAGCGATGGGAAAATACTGAGAAGATAAACGACTTTGTTATTGGTCAATTCTATGAAGTTATTGATGCCACCAGACATTGTAGAGTAACAAGATATTTAACAAAGCATAAAGAAGATTGGCTCAAATTATTAAAACTCTATATTGATAATCCAAAGATTGATGATAATTTTAAAAGAGTAGCTATTTATGAATATTTATGGTTGCTTTTGCGTCCAATAAATTATCGAGAAATACCAGAAGGAAATTTAAAAGGAGAAGAAGAATATTTCAGGCTTTATTTTAAGGATTTTGATGTTTTTAAAACTGGAAAAGAGTTAGAAGATGCACAAAGTTTAATGAATATTGCTGTTGCAGCTGGATTTATGGATAAAACGAATCTAGATGGACGAGAAGTACAGGGTTGGTTTGATAGTATGTTTAATACTTTAAATGCTAAAATTAAAGTAGAATCAAATCCCAATGAAAAATGTCACCTACTTGAAAACCTTGCTACTCACCTACTATTTCTTAATTCTAATAGGAATAAACAAGATAAGAATATTAATGAGGTACTTAATCCTTTAAAGGATATTCTAAAATTATTGGATAAAGCAGATTACTATAATGTTTCTCAATTAAGTACTCGGTTAGATGAGTACATTGAATTGCTTATTGAAGCTGATGCAGAATCAAACATTGAATTGATCGACGGAATAAATGATTATTCAGAAAAACTAAATCCAATAGTTGAAACGCGTGGCGGTAGTTTTATGGGAGCAAAAGCTGAACTTGGAAGAGGAATAAAATATTTAAATAGTAATGTTCCTAAACTGTCTTTAAGGGCATTACAATGTTTCCACAAAGCAAAAGATAAATTTAATATTCAGGAAAGTTTTGAAGGTTATGTATTGTCATTAATTAACATTGCGCAGTTATATTCAAGTATTGGAATGAATTTAGCAGCTAAATATTATGCTCTAGCTGCAGTCTGGGCTAGTATGCATAATGGAGACAGAAAACTTCTTAAAAGAATTGTAGATGCCTTAGGAATCGCGTTCTATGCAGATTTTAAACAAGGTGCTTGGTTGAATGCAATTGTTTCATCTATGGATTATATAGATGCTCGACATGAGTTAAAAGCTACACCACTAGACCCAAATGTCGATGAAATGCCTTTTAAAGTTCTTGCAGATTTAGCAATGGTTTTTCATTTAACCCCAAAAATGTCGCCAGAACTTACCGATATGGTTAGTCGAAATATGGATGGTTTACAAGATTTAAGTGATGAATTCTTAAAGCCAGCTATTGCAAAACTAGAAGAAACAAACTCGACTTATGATTCTTGGATTCCAGTTTTAGAACGAATTCTAACCGATAAACCTCTGAATGATGTTGGTCATACAAGATTGGTGCGTTTTAATGCCTTAGGCATTGAATGGAAAATATCATTTGCGAATAATTATGAAATGGCTTCACTAGCAGAAGATTTTTGTGGAATTGTTCAAATCACTCTCGCTGAAATTGCTCTTTCAAATTATGATTTTCACTTAATACGTGGAAGTGTAAGTATAGAACTCGAAATTGATAATGAATTTAAAGGTCCTGAACTACAACCATCTAATGATGAAATTATTTGGAAAGCTTGGGTTAAGCATACAGATACCCAAGGAGAAGAATCCCTTCTTAACATTACATCCTGTACTAAGTCTATAGGAAGAATTCTAAGTAATTTAAGTCTTTTACCCTTTGATGATTTTGATAAACTTTTGGATACTTTGTTTAGTGAATCGGACTTGGCAAAAAAGACACTTATTGGAGGATTATATCAAAGAATGTATAGAACAGTTTATAGTAAAACAAATTTTGACTTAATGCAACGCGATAATTTCACTCCTGTTGCTTTAACTGATATGAACCTTCCACAAACCAACAAGGTCATGAAATGGAAACATTCATTAAGTAATCTTTATGATCAAGTTGAAGCTAAAAAAAGGATAGAACAACGTTTAAAAAACTCTCATAAAAATAGCTATTTGACAATTGCGAAACTTAAACAAAATCCTGATTTTCCAGTTTTTATTAAAAAGTTAAGAAGTCAAGGTTGGCAAGATTGGCATATTTTTCTAGCCATTAATAATTTTATTCTTACACATAAAACAGAATTTAGATTAAGGGGAATAACAAACCCAACTCAAGAAGATTTTGATAGATTATTTTTTGAGATAAAAAAGCTTGATGAGTCTGATTTTGAAGCAGAATTTCCTTTAGAAGCATTTACAAGTTTAGAGTTTGAATTTAATCTAAAAAATACAATAATATTGATTCTTAAATCTTTTGGTTTAGCTAATCCTTCTAGGTTTCCTAATTTTTTAGCAATTCGAGAATTTTTAGATGTAAGATTCAATATGATAGAAGATGGCTCTGGAGAGAACAATCCTTTTAAAGATTTATAATTTATAATTAAATATGAAAATTGAATTTCTGGTTGAAGCACCAAATCTACTTTCAAAAGATAATGTCAAAAATTTTGAGGTATTATTAAATAAACAAGGTCAAATAGATACTGTTGTTGGAAAAGTTGTTAGGTGTTATAGAATTTGTTTAGTTAAGCTTAATGGAAATCCAGTTGCAATTGGTGCATTAAAACAGGTTTATAAATCTCCATTTGATTACGCAGAAGTTCCAGAATTAAGTGATAATTATAATTACGAAATTGGTTACTTGTTCGTAGATAAAGAAAACATCGAAGATGATAATGGTAAACTTGGAATAGGTAAATATATTACACGTCTTTTATTAAATGAAGTTAGAAATGATAATGTTTTTGCAACAACAGAGGAAAACACAGATAATCCAATGCTTCATATATTAAAGTCTACAGGCTTTAAAATCATAGGAAAAACATATAAAGGCAATAAGACAAATAAAAAATTATGCTTAATGCTACTAGAAAGAATTAATTCATAGAAAATATAATCTAAAAATGATTAATATATATTTTCGCTACGCCTTCTATATAATTTTTATCAAGTGCTGATTTTACTTCCTCTTTTAACTTTTTATGTTTTTTGAATTCTTCAAAATAGTATTTAGTTTTATATTCTAATAACCAATAATGATTAAACTTTAAATAATCAAATCCTTCTATATCCATAAGCCAATCGTAATAATCACTTTCATGAGCATATTTAGATAATTTTTTCATTCTGCTTGTAAAGAGTATATTGTACTTATAACTTAAATTTATCAAATTATTCAAGTCATAGTTCTTTCTTTGTGTAGCTCCTGTTATTAATTCATGCCCAGTTGGTTTATTTGTTAAATCTTTAATGGAATTAAAAAATTTATCAAAAAACTCTTGATGAAAAGGTATTATATCATAAATAGAAAGGCGATAATAATATTTAGAGTCAAAATTATCTTCCAATCTCTTTATGGCTGCTTTTTGAATAACCTTTTTAATCTCCTTTTTTAATTCAGAGACTTCTAATACATTTTGATATTTTGAGAAATTTGAATAAAAATCACTTTCAATTGTTTCTTGGTTTAAACTTGTACCTATTTTGGAAAAAATTTCAACTAATCTATTGTCTTTTTTTTCAAAGTCTTGTATTGTTAAATAATACTCAAACCCTTTATTATATGATTGTGTATCAAATAGTTCATAATCACTTAGTAATTTTAAGATTTTCTTTGTATTCGTTAGATTGATATCATTTCTATAATGAAATAGAGTCTCAAATTTTATCAAACTAACAAGGTAATCGTCTTCCAATAATGTAATTAAAGCAATATATTTTTTAAGAAGTAAGTTAAAATTGGTCTTTCTCATTTTAATTCGAGAAAGGATATAAGCGAAATTTTGAATGATATTTTTTACTTTATCTCTAAAAAGATAATTCTCCTTATTCTCCTTTATTCGTTTTATAGATATTATCAAGTTATCCAAATTGTCATTAAAACGATTAAAAACTAACAGTTCATCGTTCAATTCAATTTGTTGAATATCATACTTTAAAAGCAGTCTATTAACTTTTGTGGAATCACCATGCATTAACCAATTATAAAGGAATGTGAATTCAAATTTGTCATATTTAGTAGAGTCTGGATTATAAATATTATATAATGCAAACATTGATTCTAGTGACTTATGTACAAGGATTTGAAATTCATTAAAAACATCATAAATTATTAAGTTATACTCAATAAAAAAGGAAACTCTTAAAAACTCAAACTTTAGGCTATTAGCTTGTTGTCCTCTGAAATAACCTCCATTTTTATCTTTTCTATGGTGATTTTGAATTTCAGTAAACTGTCTATCAATTTCCCAAATAGAATTATTTATGAATTGGTTTTCTTTTATCCAGTCAAATACATGTTTGTAATAATTATGCTCAATTAAAATTTCATCATAAACAAAATTGATTTTTTTTAATTCAATTAAAATTTCATTTCTATCTGCTTCAAAATAATTGTTTTTTATTAAGTTTTTTAAATTTATTAGATTGTATTTACATAATATGTTTAATATCGAATTATCCTTATTCTTTGTTTCTTGAGTAACTTCCTTGTATAATAAAAATGCATTTTTTAAATCACCTAATAAATAATAAGTGTAAGCTTGCCTGAATTTAACTATAGAATCATCATCTTCCTTTCTTTTACTAAGTAAATTAGCAGCTTTTTTGAAGTTTAACTTATTATAATTACATCGTTCACAATCACAAGTATTATCATAATCATAAAGATTGTGAGCACATATACGTTCTTTATGACCTTTACCATTCCATTTTAAATGCTGAATAAGGTTACTTTGTAGAAAATCAATTATATCCTTTAATTTATCTTCGAAATTTAATATTGAAATGCTTTCTCCAAATTCTTCCTTAACTCTTATATTGTTATCCTGTTTTTCTAAAGCTTCAAATAAATTGTAAAATTGTTCATTGTCAGTGTGTAATGTTTCATTAAAAAAATAAGTCTTGTCTTTAGTACCTTTGAAAGGATACATTCTCCTTAAAACGTGTTTTGGTATAATTGTAAGTCCATCAAACTTCTTAATACTTTGTGCTATTTTATCTATAATATGCAATTCAGAATTTTCTATTTCTTCAAAATCATATTCGTCATCATTTAATAGTTTTGATTTTAAAAATTTATGTGTCTGAATTCTATCACTTTTTTCTAATTCCTTATAGAATTTATCGAAATTATTTAAGTTAAGTTCATTTGCAATAGGTATGAAAATCTGTAATGTTCTCTTATTCGTTTTTAATTGTGTTTCTATACGCTCTTTAATTGAATTATCTAATTGTATCCAATACCAATAAACTTTCATTAGTTTTAAATCGCATACAGTAAAAAATAATGGCTTGTTAAGTTCATTCAAAAAATATTTTGCATGTCTCAACTTTAATTGAAAAGAAATATTTCCCTTTTCTGGATTAGCTTTTCCCTTTATAATATTAATATTCTCAGTACCTTTATTTTGATTAAATACAACATTGAGAGATTCACCTGTTGTCCTGTCTCTAATCTCATAGAAATAATCAATTCCAATCTCATGGCTTAGTTTACTCGGATGTTTCCCAATCATTTTATTGTTTTGAGCGAACATTTCTAAAAGAACATTATTTAATAAACTATTTGCCTTTTCTTCTAATTCTGTATTGGTATATTTCATATTTAAATGTAGTCAAACGGCTATAATAAATAAAATTAAGTTTTTAACATTTTAACCATTCCACACACATTCCACTTCTCTCCTATCGTCGTTTCGTAAAAAGAGTGTTCCATTAACATTGTAGAAGAAACTTTTAAGAATAAATTTTTTTAAGAAACTGAAGAAGAACCTTTCGCTTTTAACCAAAGCTCAGGTTACATAACGCAGAACATTATAATACATTTTACAAATAGGTTTATCCTGTGGATGAAGCTATTTGTAACACAGATGGCGCGCTGGCGAAATTATGATGTATTACTTATTATTCTATTTTTAAAAAAAATGATAGCTATAATTCTATACTATGTAAAATATCCCAGAAGCATTTGTCTGATAAAGAATGTTCAGAACTTGGGTATTAAACTAGAAACGGTTTGCTTCGCAGAGTTTATAAAACATTATGTATTATAATTTGACGTTATGTAAAATATCCGCTGCCAACGCTTATTGCTTTGATAAAATCAAATTACTATTGTAATTTATTTTATACGCAATTTCCAGCCGCTTGCCAGCGCATTATAAAAGCTTAACTTTTTGCTATGTTTTAAAAATCGCGTATTCGACAAATGTACGTCAAAAAAAAAATTAAGCGATTCTCGTCAACTTACCACAAGAGTATAAAATTTCTCTGCGAGCAAATTTCCATACACTTGTTAAATTTAATCTTCTAATTGAAGTTTTCTTTTAATGTTTCATTGTCTTTTGTCTTGAAACAAAAGAAACAAAAATTCAAGGCTGCACATAATTTTGGAAACAATTAACGGCTCATTCGCTATATTTTAGACTATTTAGCGCTAAAGAAATGTCTTGTAGACATTTATAGATAAATACTATTTGAAACTAAATTCTAGTAAAGTATTGTATCCAATTACAATCATTCTCAGGATAATTGCATTTGTATAGTCTAAAATATATACGCTCCACTCACCTATTGTTTTACCAAAATTTTATGAGGCCAACTTAAAATAGAGATTCTATTTTACATAATACTATGAAATAAGAATTAATCGTTAATCGTTAATCGGAATTTACAAGCTATTTAATATCTCCTCTTCTATCTCATTAAACTCTTTATTACTAGGCACGTGTTTAGAACCCTTAAGTAAAACTACATCTTTTACAGTTGGAAGAATTTTTTTCGCTCTTTTTATCATTTTTCCTCCAGGAAACATAATATCTTTTTCTGCTGCAAAAATTGTTATAGGTGTACTTATATTTTGTGCACTTGTTTTAGATATTGTTGGTAATGGTGAAAAATCCATGTTACAATTCTGAAAAGTAGCTGACATAAATGCCAATTCAAAATTATCATATTCGGTAAAGAGTACGTTCAATACTTTTTTAATGTAACGCTGATTATTAGTTTTTATGAATTTTTTTAAAGGCAGAAACATCTTAACTAATCCTAGGATAGGGATTCCGTTTACAATATAAACAGGCGCAATTAAGAAGACTTCTTTTATTGGAATTTCACTAAACTCAAGCGCCTTTAAACTAATTAATCCGCCAAAGGAAAACCCAACTAAAGTGACGTTTTTTAATCTTAATTTTATGATGACTTCTAACAACCATTCTCCATAATCAAGAGATTTCATATCTAACCTTTGTTCTGCACTTTTGTTAGGTTGAGCAAGCACATCAATGGCATAAACACAGTATTTAGATGATAAATTAGGGAATGATTCTAAAATCAATGGTGCACAACCACCTGTACCATGAATAAGTAATAATGGTGGCTGTTTTGTTTCTCCTGTAATTATAATATTAGTAGCGCCGAACTTTGTTTCTAATAGCTTTTCGGAATAGACTATATTGAGTTGATTAAGCTTTTGATTATAAAGCTTTAATATCTTTTCCTTTCCTTCTTTTGATTTGAAAAACATACACTGTTCGTTTTTTGATTGATGAATTCTTATTGATTTATGATGACGATGTTACCTACTTTAGGGTCTGTTTCAAGGTATTTATGGGCACTGATAATACTATCTAAATTAATGATTCCTGAAAAACCTGTGCCAAGTGACGTATTCTTTGGTTTGAAAAGACCGAGAAACAACCTCCCGAATTTCGGTGTTCCTGCTCTCATCATTGTATAGGCACGATTAGCGGATGATGCTTTAATTCGTACTAAAAATTCATTAGGTTTTGGTGAAGGCTTCTCGCTATCAACTACCTGTATAACTTCTGGTGAAACATAAGATGTATAAATTGCTGTTTTCATAATCACTTTATTTGCGGTAAAGTTGGGAATTGTTTGGGGTTTAAAAGTTCGTGTCTAGAAATCGGAACATTTTACATATATGGTGAACCTATAACGTGAAAAACTAAGTCCCAAGTTATATGAGCTATTATTGCAATTATAAGGCCTATTTTCCAATAAATCCAACCAAATAAAGAACCTGTTATAAGATTACCAATTATAGTTAAACTAATAGAAAACAAAGTAAGGCTCGTAAAGTTTTTAGGCGATTATATTTATTCATTACCATATTGTTCATTATTAATATTAAAGCTTATAGCCAGTTAAACCCTAATCCTACATTAAAGATTAGTGCATCTCTATGCGCATCTCCATCTAAAAACGCACGACCAAGAACTAATTTAGACTGAACATTAAGCGCAAAGTTCTTCTTTTTGTAAATTTCGTAACCTGTACTTGCCATAACAGCACAACCGAAGTTCCAATCGTCATTTACATCGTCTTCAATATCATATAGTGCAGGCGAATCTATTGCTAAACCAATTCCCCCATGAATCCACCAACGATCTTTTACCCAATATTGTAGAGATGGTATAAAGCCTCCAAAATGCCTGTCATTATCCTGAAATTCGTATATATTTCCTGGCATAGAGACAATAATGGCAAGTTTTTCATTTAACATATAACCAAGCTTTAAATCTGGAAAACTGAATGTTCCTTGAGATTTATCGAAAGTTTGAATACCTGCACTATCTTCTAAACTGATAATCCCACTACCTAAACTAAACTCGAAGATGAAGCCATCTCTTTGTGTTGTTGTTTCTGGATTTGTGTTTTGTGCGTATGTTATACTAGATAGTAATGCAAAGGCTACACAAGCCATTCTTAATAAAATTTGTTTTTTGATTGTTCTCATTTTAATTGATTTCATAATTGTTTGTTTTTTGATTAATGTTTTTTTTAATGAGACAAATCTAGAGAAGAAATACTTTGAAAAAGTTCGTGTTTAGAAATCAGAACTAATTGGCTTTATAATTTTTAAGGAATGTGTTTGGGGTAATACCTTCAATCTTTTTAAAAAAAGTATTAAACACAGTTTTAGAGTTAAAACCACTATCGTAGGAGATTGCCATTATGGTCAACCCTTTGTTTTCTTCTAAAAGAACACGTTTTTTAAATTCATTAACTCTAAAGGTATTGACATATTCAGAAAAGTTTTTAGCAAAACCTTCATTCAATAATTGAGAGACGTAATTTGCTGGAAGCTCTAGATAAGAAGCTAAATCCTTTAATGATAGATCTGGATTTAAATACAGTTTATAATCCAACATAATCTGTTCTAAGTCTTTAGTATACTTTTCAATTTCGGAACTATCCAATAATGCCTGCTTGTACTTTTGTTTCTGTTTATAGTTTACATTATCAGGAATTGCTTTAAGCATTATTTCTTTAAATCTTTTGTGATTTCTTAAAGGCTTAAGAATTGGTGAAGGATTCAATAATAAAATTAATGGCAAACGGCTATTGTATGCTTGAGCTATTAAATCAACTGCTTTTTCATTATTACCTAACAAGGTATTAACTAATATCAAAAACGTAAATGCCTTATCTACAAATGCTGTTGTTAAATAGGTTTCCAATTCTTTTAATCCATCATTGCACTTTTCCATTTCATTAAGCTTTGCATAACACATGGTTTGACCTCCTAATTTGGTGAGGTCTTTCTTAGAAATACCTTTAAGAGCACCAAAATATGCCAAGGCCTCATTTGGTTTTCCTGATATTAATAAACTTAGTCCTATATAGATTGGTGGAAAGGGTAACTTAGGGTCTAATTCCAATGCCTTTTTTAGATAAGGTATCGCAGTTTTATATTCTTCTTTCAAGTAGTATAAAAAACCCTTATAATGATGATTTATGGCGGCATAAGGATCTAATTGTAACGCTTTGTCAAGATAATTACGTGCCGCATCTAATTTCCCTTCCACCGTTAAAAAGTTAGAAATGGTTAAATAAATATCGTCTGCTGGTTGTAGCTCCAACGCTTTATTTGCGTGTTCATAGGCTTTTCTAAGATTCCAATTTTGCCAACATTCTATCCAAGACAAATTCAATTGTGACCTTGATGAATCAGGATCTAGCTCTAAGGCTTTTTGCAAATAAGGTTGGGCTTTTTTATAAGCTTCAAATGCTGGCAACAATCCCATAGTTCCCATAAAGGCATAGGCTTGATTTATATCTAAATAAGGATGTACAAAGTTGGGTTCTTTTTTAATGATATCTTTAAAAATATTGATTGATTTGATTGAACTATCATAATCTAATTTCATTAAAAAATAGCGACCTTTTAGGTATTCTCTATAAAAACCTATTGGCACATCTATAGGTTCTATTAACTTATCCCCAATTTCGAGATGGCCTATATGTTCGCGTAATTTTTCAGCAATGAATAGGCTAATTTCATCTTGAACCGCAAAAATATCATCAGGATTTCTATCAAAAGTTTCTGACCAGAAATGAAAATCGTCTACCGTGTCTATCATCTGAACGGTAATACGCATTTTATGTTTAGATGTTCTTACGCTACCTTCTATAAATGTAGCCACATTTAGTTTTTCAATAATCTCTTTAGCTGTTACCTTTTTATTTTTAAAATAGAATGATGACGTGCGAGAGGTTACAGCTAAGCCTTTTATTCTGGCAAGTGCATTAATAATTTCTTCTGTTAATCCATCACAGAAATATTCATTATCAATAGTATCGCTCATATTGACAAAAGGCAGTACTGCAATGGATTTTTGGTTAATCATTAGAGTTTTTAAAGCAAATGTATAAAAGTAAAAATACATCATCAAGATAAATCTATAGAAGCATTCCACACACATTCCACTTCTCTCCTATCGTCGCTTCGTAAAAAGAGTGTTCCATTAACATTGTAGAAGAAACTTTTCAAGAAACTGTAGAATAACTTTCGCTTTTACCAAAGCAAAGTTACATAACGCAGAACATTATAGTACATTTTATTATTGATTAGACTTTACAAAAGTTAAATTATTGAATTTTTAACTTAATGCGATTTGCTATAGATTACTGGCATTTGCCCTTTCCATTTTGTCCATAAGTCGTCTTGATTGATTAGACTAGCCATAAAATGACCAACATTAATACGACTAACTTTACCTGCATTAAAAATGGCGCTTCTTTTTGGAGAAGCATGAGTTTCATAATCTGTTACTTCATCTTCATTGATTAAACCATCTGGTCTTACTGCAACCCATTCAATAAAATCATTTTTTTGCCCAATTTGAGTTCGTAAATAATCTGCAGCTTTTTCATTATCTACATGAGGTGGCAATAATAAACGAAGCAGACCAATTACACATTTTTGAGAAAAAGAAATGGGTTCGCTTAAGTCGCGATTACGATTTCCTGTAGTATTCATTAAAACATATTTTGTTGTATGTTGTTGATTATTAGATTTTATGGCATCACATAGTCTTTGAGTAGCACCTGTAACAAGTCTAGTTGGTTGCCCATAAATACCTTTCCAATTCATATTATGACCAAGACATGAAGCAACAGCTTGACAACCATTAACAATATCTCTCATCTCTGTATCATTTAAATCTAAAAGACTTGCTTTTATAATTTGCACGTTGTTATTGTTTTTCCACGATTTTGGTAAAACTTCAGGTGATCTTACAATTACTAAAACGTCATGTTTTTGAATTAGTAGTTGTTCTACTAATTGTTTACCAGTTGCTCCACTTGCTCCTACTACCAGAGTTTTCATGTATCTATTTATTTTTTGCAAACTTGCCTTTATTTTTCGTGAATTATGTTACATTTTCTCTTTTATTTTTTTAATCATTTCCTTTGCTGATTCCATATAAGGATCCATAGATAGAACCTTTTGGCAATACTCTAAGGCTTTTTCATTCTGGCCAAGTTTAAAATGAACTTCTCCCAGACTATCCCAAAGATTAGCATCTTCAGGAAATAGTTTGACGTTAAGTTTGAAAAATTTGAGTGCTTCGTCTGTTTCACCTTCCCTTAAGAAATTATAACCAATGCCATTGAGGATTAGCCCTTTTGGATCTTCGGAATGAAAATTTACAGTCAACTCAGAAAAATGTTCTTCAACATAATTAATACCATGCTTAACATAATGGTTATATACATTCTGGTTTGCAGGTAATGACGGAGTTACTGGAGTTTCTCCTCGTACCAAAGCTAAAATACCTACAGCAACCTGCTCTCCTACTGGCTCATCCATATTAGCAAAAACAATTATACTTATCTGATCTCGCATTATTTCTAAATAAGCTGTATTTGCACCTGGAAATCCTCCTGCCATTAGCGAGGCTTCTCCTGTTCTTTTTCTTTTCTTCATTGATCCGAAAAAAGCTTCATTATGTTTTGTTGCTTTGTTTAACAATGTAGTGCCATAAAAATATTCAGAATAAAACTTTACAATATCTCTTGGTGTAGAATGAAATCCTCCATCTGGATTTGGTACTTCTGTAAATCCTAAATTGTTAGAAATATTACCTTTCATATCCTTATAATAACCTATTGCTCTATTGGGTACTTTGTGTTTATCAATAACATACGTTTCTGTCATTTTTAAAGGCTTAATAATGCGATCTACTACATTTTGATGATATGTTTTATTAGTAATTTTTTCAATAATTGCACCTAATAATACATAGCCTGAATTACTGTAAGCTCTTTCTGTTCCTGGTTCAAACTCTAACCTTAACTTTTTAATTCGTTCTACTAAACCTAATAATCTTTTTTGATCTATAGAGAGTTCGTCAAAATCTTCTCCCCAATAATCTGTATAACCAGAAGAATGATTCAATAAATCGGTTATTGTTATTTTATTTGCAGCAATTTCTGGAAACCCTGAAATATATTGTCCTAGTTTGTCAGTAACCTTTAGCTTTCCTTCTTCTATTAATTGCAGAATTACTGTTTTAGTGAACGACTTATTCATTGATCCAATATCAAACTTGGTATTAATTGTATTGGCTGTATTGGTTTCTCTATTTGCCAAACCAAATGCTTTATGATACTTTGGAGAACCTTTTTCTGCAACTAATACAATTCCTGAAAATATATCTAAGTCTTGATATTGCTTTACTAAAGCATCTACATTAGATTCTAGATTTGCAATGTTTTTTATTTTTGATTCATTTTGTGCATAGCAACTCGTCAAAAGGACAAGAGTAAACGTAAGAATAATTGATAACTGTTTCATTTTTTGAATGATTATATTAATGATTTGATTTCTTATGCAAATAAATAACTTGATGGTGAAATTTACATGACTAAGTTATAGCAAGCATAATTTGAGGTATAAACGTCTAAGAAAAAGTTATGTAATTTTATATTGCTACTTTGTACCATATTTAAGGGCTTTCATACCAAATAAATAAATAGACTCATAAATATCATATCTTAGCCATATGAGTAAAAAATGGATTGAAATTGGACTTAATATTTTGTTTTGGATTTTTAGTTCTTGGCTAATTATTTATTCATTTTCTATTACCGAACATGTGGTAGATATTAGTAATGGAGTTGTTTCTGGGACTACTGAACACAGCAAAGATCTTATAAATTTCTTTGGTATTAGTCAGCCAATATTTGCATTATATTTTTACATTCAATTTTATTTTACTCAAAAACTCACTGAAAAGTCAAAGTTTAAAAGCGTGATAACCAAGATTATTATTGGGATGGCTGTGTTTTTAGGTTTTTATATAATAGTGGTTAAACTTTTCTTTTTAGGTTTTGTTCATATTGTTTGGTTTCCATCGCTTTGGTATGGCATTTTTATTTTTTACACTACGGTTGCAATTGCTTATGGTTTAATAAAAGCTTGGAGCAAAATGGAAGCTGATAAACGAAATTTGGAATTGATAAATAATCAAACTGAGCTTAATTTACTACGCTCTCAATTACATCCACATTTTTTATTCAACACTATGAATAACTTGTTAGCCATGGTAAATCAATCAAAAAATCCAAAACTGGCAACGAGTATTGATAAACTTTCTGGACTATTGCGTTATGTTGTTTACGAAAATAAAAGTGACTTTGTTCCTGTGTCAAAAGAAATACAATTCATACAAGATTTTTCAGAATTGCATTTACTACGATTTGAAGATGATGAAATTGATTATAAATTGAATATTACTGGAGCTAATGATACACAATTAATTGAAAAAGGTATTCTGTTAAGTTTCGTAGAAAACGCTTTTAAACATGGCGTACAGCCAGAGTTTAATTCTTATATACATATTGACATTGATATCACTAAACCAACAACATTTATATTGAAAATTAAAAACTCTATTCCTCCAAAACTTGTTTCAGATAGCGTTGGTGGTTATGGATTAAAATCGACTAAAGAACGTTTAAGATTAGCTTATCCTGGCAGATATTCACTTGATATTGGAGAATCTGAATATATATTTAATGTAACATTGATACTTAACACAAATGAAGGTAATAATAGTTGATGATGAACCTAAAGCAATAGCCCTTATTGCGTCCTATTTAACTCATTTTTCAAAATTTGAATTGGTTTCAACTTTTAGAAACGGATTAAAGGCATTAGAGTTTTTGAACACTAATGTTATTGATGTTATTTTCTTGGATATTAATATGCCACATTTAAGTGGTCTGTCTTTGTCTAAAATGATTTCACCAAACACAAGTATTGTCTTTACTACTGCTTATTCAGAACATGCTTTAGAAAGTTATGAAGTTAATGCTGTGGATTACCTTTTAAAACCTATTAGTTTAGATCGTTTTTCGAAAGCAATTACAAAGTTGACAAATACCAATAGTGCTGTATTAAAATCTAATGATATTCATTCTGAGCATTCTAAGACTATATTTATTAAAAGTGGATTAGAAACACATCAAATTAATCTTGATGCTATTGAATATATCCAAAAGGACGGCAATTATATCAACTATTTTGTAAATGGAAAAAAGATAATGGGAAGACAAAGCATTGCCGAAGCATTATCTTTATTAAACAAGAACTTCTTTCAAATTCAAAAATCTTATATCGTAAATTTCACAAAAATAGATTCAGTAAGTTCAGATTACGTTGTAATTGGAGAAAATAAAATTCCAATCGGTTCTCAGTTTAAATCATTTGTTTTGAGTAGGTTAAAATAGGCTGTTATAATTATAAGTACCCATTTCACACACATTCCACTTCACTCCTATCGTCGCTTCATAAAAAGAGTGTTCCATTAGCATTGCAGAAGGAACTTTTGAGAATAAATTTTTTTAAGAAACTTAAGAAGAACCTTTCGCTTTTAACCAAAGCTCAAGTTACATAACGCAATGACATTATAATTCAGATTTGAAATTATAATCAGACATTATATAAAATGTCTTTGTAACATTAAAAACGTGAGTTTTATTGTAATCATGCAGAGAAAAATCCATAGCTACAAATTATTTTCGTAATCCATACTTTGATTTAGCACACGAACAATCAAAATATCAATATCTGTAGCCAAATAAAAAATAGTGTGAGATTTATAAGAAAACCTTTTTAAAGACAATATAAATTCTGAGGCATCACGTCCAAGATTGATGTTATCTGATAAAACTTGAAAGATATCATGTACTCCAAATAAATATGCTTGCGCTTGTTTTAATCCAAACCTTTCAATTCCATATTCGTACATTTTGGTAAGATCACTTTCGGCCTTTCTAGATACTTTATAAACGCCCATCTGCTCGCATACGCTCTTCAACTTCTTTCATAATATCTGGAACTGATTTATTGCTAATGCCACTTTCCATACCTTCTGTTATGGCTACTTTAAGTACTGAAAATTTAGCGTTTTTTGCCTGATCCCGTCTTACTAAATCACGAAGATATTCACTATCATTTGTAAATTCTCCAATTGTAATTCGTGATTTTATCCATTTGTCTTGTTTTTCAGTAAATGTTATTGTTTTTCTAATTGTAGACATATTCTTTTGTTTAAATAATCATACTATTGATGTAATTTAATGTTTTCGATTGAATATTACAAATTAAAGCGTTCTAATTTCATGTATTTAGTAATTATTCCCATTCCATTACAGTTGCCAAAGAAACATTCGAGAAGAAAAAATCAAAGAAAATTAGAAGTAAAAACTTCGCTTTTATCCAAGCAAAGTTACATGACGCAGAACATTATAGTACATTTTTAATATTTGATTATCCAGTGGATGATTAAATATTAAAACAATTATAACTTCTATAATATGATTTAGACTATAATTAGCCGTTATGTCAAATTACTCGCGCCATTCTTATTTGATATATAAGTCCTCGTGATGTGCTTCGCAGTTGCCGCTGCCAACGCTTATTGCTTTGATAAAATCAATCATTATAATCATTGATAATCCCATCTAATTTTGCACTATCTTTAACTATATCTGATAATCAGGCAAATAAATAGGCAATCATATCATATGAAAAAAAACAGGCCACATAAATTTGGTACTTTTCTAGGTGTATATACGCCCAGTATATTAACCATACTTGGTTTGATTATGTATTTGAGGTTTGGTTGGATCGTTGGAAATGTAGGCCTCATTAAAACCATCGCTATTGTATTAATGGCCAGTTCCATTACATTTATTACGGGTTTAAGTGCTTCGGCTATATCTACCAATATCAAAGTTGGTGTTGGTGGAGAATACTTTATGATCTCACGTAGTCTTGGTTTGGAACCTGGTGGAGCTATTGGGATACCGCTTTATTTATGTAGAACTTTAAGTGTTACCTTCTACTGTTATGGTCTATCTGAGGCCATTTTAATATTATGGCCCGAAAGCAGCACTGCAATACCGGCTTACGCCTTACAAGGCTTGACTATTACTTTTATAGTTTTAGTCACTGCACTTTCTAGTAAAAGCGCAAAACTCGTTTTAAAATCACAAATTCCAATCCTGATTATTGTAGGAACATCGATTATAGCATTAATAATTGGAGTGGTAACACAAGATTTGCACGCCCCAATAACTGAGGCAACTTATCAAACTGCGCCTGGTGGTTTTTGGTATGTGTTTGCTGTATTTTTCCCTGCTGTAACAGGATTTACGGCTGGAATTGGTTTAAGTGGTGATTTGAAAGATCCGCAAAAATCAATTCCTAAAGGCACACTAAGTGCAGTAATATCTGGAGCTGCAATTTATCTAATTATTCCATTGCTTTTAGCAATAACTGGTGCGCTAACCTTAGAACAAATGGCAGATCCTAATGCAGGTGTTACGATTTGGACACGTCTTGCTATTTTTGGTCCATGGCTAGTTTATCCTGCCGTTTGGGGCGCAGTTTTGTCCTCTGCGTTTGGAAGTATTTTGGGTGGACCAAGAATTCTTCAAGCTTTATCTATGGATGGTCTTATGCCAAAGTTTTTATCAAAGTTGTCTAAATCTGGCCAGCCAACGATAGCGACATGGATTAGTGGAATGATTGCAATAGCAGCTGTTTTTCTTGGAGGATTGAATACGATTGCTCAATATGTATCTGTTCTGTTTTTAACGCTTTATGTGGCCATAAATGTTAGTGCAGCTGTAGAACAACTTATTAAAGAACCTTCCTATAGACCAAAAATAAATGTTCCTTGGTATATTTCATTGTTTGGTGCTTTCTCAGCTATGGTAGTTATGTGGTTGATAAATCCCTTTGCTTTTGCTTTTGCACTTGGATTGGAAGTTATCATTTTTGCCTATTTGATGAACAAAAAACTGGAGCAACAATGGGGAGATGCCTCTACAGGGATTTGGATGCATTTAAGCCGATATGCGTTGTTACGTTTAAGTGCTAAAAAAATTCACCCCAGAAACTGGCGTCCAATAATAATCCTGTTTATACATGAGATCAAGGAATATTTACCTTTGGTTAAATTTACAGAAATGTTAGGGCAGAATAGTGGTCTGCTAACAATTTCGAGATTAATTATGCTAACAGACAAAGAAGAATTGGATAGGCGCAATGAGATTGTTTTCGAAATGCAACAGGATTTAAAATCTGAAGGTTTACAAGCGCTTACAGAAGTAAATGTCGTTAGTGATTTTAAATTGGGAATGAATCTTATTGCAGCTTCTCATGGTATAGCTGGAATAAAGACTAATACTGTAGTGTTTGGATGGTCGCAAACTCACAAAGGCAAACTTCAAGAATTGCAGATTATAAATGATCTTGCTACATCCGGAAAAAATATTCTTGTGGGCTATATTCCAAAACCTTTTAGTAAGAAAGCTAAAAAGCGAATTGATATTTGGTGGCGTGGACAAGACAGGAACGGTGATTTAATGCTTCTCCTCTCCTATCTCATTAGGTTGAATAGGAAATGGAGCAAGACAGAGGTTAATATATATTCCATTACCCATTCGGAAGAAGAAAAAATACTTATGGAACATCATATTAAATATTCCATAAATGAAGCACGAATAGAAGCTAACATCCATGTCCTTACTAAGGATAAAAATGAACCATTAGAAACATTAATAAATATAAGTAAAAAGGCTGATTTAGTTTTTACTGGCTTAGCAAGAAGAAGCACTAATTTTGAAGCACGCGTAAGACTGATTGATACTATTGTAACAGAACTAAAGGCAGTGGTGTTTGTTCAGAATAATGGTATGAAGAATGAAACTCCTACAATATTCAGAAACAATTTATAAAAATCAATGACTAAAGCTCAAATTACATAAGGTAGAACCATATAGTACATACAACTAAAGTTTTATGAAGTCAAAATTATTAATCATATTTTGACCACCAGTTATCATATAATTTGTCACTTTCATTAAAATAAATTGGTGTTCCTATTTTTGGAGTAACAATATCAATTTTTAATTCTTTTGCTTTTTTAGTCACACGCTCTATTGGGTCGGTCCAAGAATGCATTGCCAGTTTAAATGCTCCCCAATGAATAGGCATTATTTTTTTAGCTTTTATATCTAATCCTGCTTGAGCAGTTTCCTCAGGAAACATATGTATTTCTGACCACATGTCATTGTATTGACCACACTCCATCATTGCAAAATCAAATGGCCCATATTTTTCTCCAATCTCCTTAAAGTGTGATGCATACCCACTATCACCACTAAAGAAAATATTTTCAGATTCAGATTGAATAATCCAAGAACACCACAGTGTTTTAGTTCTATCTGTAAGTCCTCTACCAGAAAAATGTTGTGCTGGTGTACATCTAAAAACTAAACCTTCAAATCTTGTTTCTTGCCACCAATCTAATTCAATAATTCGCTCTTTTTCTATTCCCCATTCTTCTAGATGAATACCAACACCCAATGGCGTATAAAACATATTCACTTTATCTTTTAGTTTTTTTATCGAATCATAATCTAAATGATCGTAATGGTCGTGCGAAATAAGGACAGCATCTATTTGAGGTATTTTTTCAATTTCGATGGGTAATTCTTTACTAAACCGCTTACCGCCTAATAAAGGATGCGGAGCAGGAACATCACCAAACATTGGATCTATGAGAATATTTTTATTATTGATTTGTAATAAAAATGCCGAATGCCCAAACCAAATAAGACGTGTACTGTCTTTATGTTGTACGATGTTTAGAGAATCTATTTTTTCAACCGAAATACTTTCTTTAGGACTTGTTTTAGGGATGGGTTTAAAATAACCTAACAAACTTTTTCCCATATCTCGAAAACTCATATCTAATTGTACGTCGCTTTTATTTACAAACTTTTCATCTTTATAATTTTCCGATTTTGCATAAATTGCCTTTTGCTCTTTAGTAGCTTTTCCGCCAAATTGCGGGCTTATATTTACAAAAAGTATCGTTATAATGGTAAGTAGTAGTACGATACCCAAAATAGTCATTCCTATCATTTTAATTATTTTTTTAATTTTTTGCATTATTAGTAATCTTAACTTTCGGCTTTTGCTTAAATCTATAGCTATTACCGAATATTTATTCTTTTATATGTTAAAAAAAATCAACTTTTTATGGCATCCCAAAGAAATGAAAACATTAAATCTGAATTCTTTTTGTCAAGTGAAATTCTATTATCTGCTATCATTGTTACGGTTTGCATTAACAATGCCTTCATAATAGTAGCTAAAATTTCATTATCTACATTTTTAATTAAACCTTCACTTTTACCTAAATCAAATAAGTCGAAACCAACACTATATCCAATATCTTTAATATCATCAGGGACAAGGTCATAATAAGGAGATTGTTTAATTTGGTTTATATAATTCATCTCTTTACTTTGATTAATACTTACATTAATCCAATACAACCATAATGCTTTAAGTTTTAGCTTATATGGCAAATCTTTAGCGATGTCTTTTTCACTTTGTGCAGTCTTATGTTTTATAAGTTCCTTAAACACTGAAACAACAAGTTCTTCTTTGCTTTTGTAATATACATATAAGGTTGAAGGAGAAATACCAACCCTTTTCGCTAAGTCTGCCATTTTAATTCCAGCAAATCCTTTTTCGAAAACAATATCTAAAGTGTTCTCAATTATGGCTAGTCTTTTTGCATTATCTTTTACTCTCACAATGCAAATATATAAATAAAAACGAATATTTATTCGCTTATGCTGCTTTTTACAATTATTTAACATCTAGAGCTAATAAACCTTGCCACACAAGTAGCAAAACTTTGATGTCCAGCTCTTTATATTATTTTTGCGAATTATAGCTTAGGTCTAAGAGCCTCAATAATTTTTGCATCCACCCAATATATATCTGCTTTATTATTTCCGTAACCTCTATGAAAGAAGAAATATTTTCCATCAGGAGTTATGCTACCATATGCATCTGCAAATTCTGTGTTTATTGTATCACCTAAATTAATTGAAAGTCCCCAAGAACCATCTTTCTGGCGAAAAGAAATATACAAATCTGCGCCTCCATATCCACCTTTTTCTCTTTGATCATCCCAAATTATATAAGACTCATCTGGAGCAATAAATGGGTGTGCGTTCCAATTTCCAATGTCTTCAATATTTAAAGCTTTAGGTTTTTCATGAACACCGTTTATTAGTCGAGAATAACGAAGTGGACCTGTTTCACTAGCCTCATCAAAATAGTACGTGCCGTTAGATGCAGCAGTAAGTCGCATAATACGATAGTTATTAAAAGGAGTACCAAGACTTTTGGCCTCAGACCAACCAGAAGTAGTACGTTCCCTATATTTTTTTCCCAAATGCATGATTTTCCCATCTTGTGAAATAAAGGGTTCTCCTGCTCTTTCCGCTACAAGTGATTCAGTCCATTTGTTATCTTCAAATTTAACAACAACCAATGCATTGTTTTTATACTTCCCTCCTCTTCTACGAAAATAAAACTCCTTTAAGTCTGGAGTAAAAATACCAGCAGCCTGTCTAAATTCAGTTTTAATAATTTCAGGTGCAAACAATTCAGGGATTAAACCAGGTGGTTTTTGTCCGAGATAAATATTTTCAAAGTTGGATGTATCAGCGCTTGATAGTTTATTGTCTTTTGAATTGCAGGCTACTAAACAGAGCACTCCCAAAAGGACTAGAATAAAATGATTCGTTTTCATAGCTTTTAATGTATGGTATTATTTAACAAAAGCAGGTATAATGATATCTGAAACTTGAGTCATTATTTTATCCTCTCCATCATGACCAGAAATTACAATGGTTAGATCAAGTTCAGCAATCACAATGATGCGTTGTCCGCCGCCTCCCCAAGCAAATGTTGCATTGTAGCTTTTGTCTCCAACTGGGATTGAGGTTTGATACCAAAAATAACCATAACGATAATCTTTAGGCATCCAATCCTGAGTGGGTTTAACAATACCAGAGGTGGCTTTAGCAAGATATTCTGCAGAAATAAGCTGTTCGCTGTTCAATTTACCCTTATTAAGAACCAAATTTCCCAATTTAATCATGTCACGAGACATTATACTGGTTCGCCAACCTGCTTCTGGCAAGCCACTAACATGATTAGACCAATTATAATCTGTAATACCGAGTTTATCCAGTAGCTCAGTTTTAATAAAGTTCTCAGCAGTTCCTGGAACAACGGCATCGATAACAGTCATCACCAACATTGGATTAAAATTACCATATAAATAGGTTTGAGACTCGTCTGTTATAGGTTTGCTTTGCTCAAGAAGCGTCTGAACCAAGCCCTGGCCTTTTAATAAAGTGGTATCATTCTCAAATTCTTTCCATTTTTCTCTATCTATAGTCAATCCGCCATGCATAGTCAATGCCTTATGGAGGGTGATTTTTTCTGCGCCATCAACAAATTTTGATGGATCTAGGTCTTTCAGAAAATTTACAAGTGGTTTATCAAAGTCATCCATAGTCAAATAGCCTAACTGGATAGCACGACCCAGTATAATACTGGTATAAGCTTTAGTTGCTGATGCTTGTCCATGAGGCAAGTTGATGCGCCCTTTTTTATAGTAGGACTCAAAAACTAATTTGTTTTTATGTGCTATGAGTAAGGCATCATAGTTTCCATGTTTGCCATCAAAAATTTCTTGAGAAAGGTTGAGGATTGCGTTTCGATCATTGTTATTAACAGCTAATGTATCAACTGATATTCCGTCTTTTCTGTCTTCGGGTGTTATACTGATAAATGGATTATTGAGGTGTGGAATCTCCCAGAATGATACCTCATAGTTATCACTTGAAACATGAGTCATCAAGGATGACAACCAAGCAACACTTCGAACTGCTGTCGTAGGGAATGCAGTTCCATGGTTTCCATCAATCACTTCTTTTAATACAGATAAACCGTCATCTCTTCTATCATTTAATAATTTAATAAATGCCTCAATGGGTTCAACCACAGTCTCATCTTCTAATGAACCATACGCAATAAAAACATTGGCCTTCAGACTCGAGTTTTTATTTGAAGCCTCGTAAGGTCCAAATTTAGTATTAAGTTCAGCTAAATTATCAATTTCATTTCGAACTGTTGGACTGCCAATAATGTAATTATTAAAGGTATCAGGTTGAGTCATTAGTATATATACACCAAATTCACCACTAAGCGAGTATCCAAAATAAGTGCGACTGTTTGGGTCTGTGCGATATGAATTGTCGACATATTTAATTACATCATTACGAATAAAATCTAGATGAATATTGGCTTGGCCAAATTGATATTTTTTTTGAACTTCTTGCTTGCTGTGTTTACTTATCGAGTAATCACGAAACCTACTCACATGTACTCCTCTTTCTTTTTTTAGGTCTTCATTGATGTCTAATTGCCAAGAAATTCCAACGAGAATAATGTCCTCTAACATGTATTCTGTAGCACCAGATAACATTTCGAGATGCCACATAGCATCTGTATAATAAAGAACAGGATACGTTTTATTATTATTCTCAGAATAATCTGCTGGTAACTTTATATAAAGTTCATAGTTTCTTTCTGTTTTTGTATCTTTTATTGGGATTACCCGAATTTGCGGTAATTCTAAAGAAGATCCTTCTATATTTGACGCGATTTCTTTTACACTATTTTCCTGTGTAAAGGCATTATTTGTTATTATAACAAACATTAAAAGTAGTAGACCTATTCTATTTTTCATAGTTTATGTATTTTGATGATGATTTTATGTATATATATATCTATTGGTTGGCTTTCTTTTTTCGTAATTCTCCCAGCTTGCCTCTAGCATTATTGTTTTGAGGATTTAATTCAAGGGATTTCGAATAATTTAAAATTGCCAAATCATTCTTTCCTGCTTTCATACAGGCTTCACCATAACTATCGTATACTTTGTAGCTATTAGGGTAAAGTGCAATATTCACTTTAAACGTATTTAGTGATAAGGACATTCTATCTGAGTGGAAAAACTCGTAACCTACATCATTTATATAATCCTCCGTAACAAATGGATGGTTTGGATCCTGTGCCTTTAAATTCCTATAAGCTATCAGTGCGTTTTCATAATCGCCTTCAAGTAGGAATTCTACAGGGCTTTTTTCATTATCATCAATCTTAACTAAGGCTGAAATTAATGCGCCATCGTTCCGATTGAGATACTGTAAATGGGTAACTCCACTTTTGGCACCTGATTTAAACTGAATAAATAAACCGGAATTTCTTCTAGCAAAAAGGCTATCGGAGACCTTGATGAGCTCTACTCCCTGTTCGTCAAGTATATTTTTGTAAAACAGTTGATTGTTCTTTTGGAAAACTTCCACAATCCTATCATCCGATTGGTACCTTCCGGTAATTTCATTAACAGTTGACGGATTAATTTTCATCTTTTTATGCACAGGAACATAATTATTCCATTCATAGGTCTGGGCAACAGCACGAATCACTTCGGCATTAAATTCTGGAAAAGTTGAATTGGTCATCACAACCACACCATAACCTTTGTCTCTATGAGCCACTATTTCGGCATAAAAACCGGTATTCCATCCATGATGTCTTAAGTAGATATCATCATTTCTATTAAGAAGTTGAAATCCTAGGCCCAGTGTAAATGACCAACTAGAATCACCAACTCCATAAGGTGTGCCCATTAATTCTGTTAATTCTTTCGATAATCCTTTAGTACTCTTACCTTTCAGTGTTTGCTGAACATTGCTTAAAAATTTTGCATAGTCCTCGGCAGTTGTCCATAAACCATTCGTCGCCATTGCAGGATAGATCTTTCTTCTGCCTTCTACCATGGTGCCATCTTGTAAATAGCCTGTTGCCACATTGGCTAATTGCTCTTTAGTCAGTGATTGATCAAACGTACTGTTGTTCATTTCTAAAGGTTGTAATACGTGTTCCCTCATGATTTCCGGGAATGTTTTCCCCTCAATATCCAGCATCAATTGTTGAACTGGCACATAACTGGCATATGCAAAACGAACACTTTCACCTGGTACTTTATTTACCGTAATCGGCTCATTTATAGCGGGAGGAGTTCCGTTTAGGATCTCTACCAGCGTTGGAATTTTTTCATCGAAGTTATAACGCCCCGTTCCACGAGGGTATATTCCGGCAGAATGATTTAAAAGATTTTTTAGTGTGACTTTCTTTTCTTTGGTAAATTCATTTTCTGGTTGTTTCCAGGATTTTAGATAACTGTTGATATCTTCATCTAAACCTACTTTATTTTGTTCTACAAGACGTAATGCACCGTAGGCCGTTACTGGCATAGTAGTTGCCGCTGCCCGAAAAAGGGTTTGTGTTGTTACTGGAGTTTGACTTTCTTTATCCGTCACACCGTAAGCTTTTGTCCATGCAATTTCACCGTTATGTATGATTGCTATACTCACACCTGGAATTCCATAGTGTTCCATACGTTCCTCTATAGACCATGTTGAATCGCCCTCTATGTATACCCGAGTTGTGAGACCAGTTTCTACTTTTTTAATTAAATCAGTTGTGGTATCAACATTTGATTCCTCTTTACATGATTGAAAAAGAGTTATAATGAAGAGTACCGTGATAATATTTTTCATATTTATATTTTTTATTGAATATTTTCCTAGAATATACAGAACCAGCCATAAACCACTATTAAATGAAATGAAAGTTCGTTTCATTCACTTTTTTGTAATTCCTTAAGCATGTCCTTGGCATGGTTATTTTGAGCATTTAATTCAAGGGCTTTTGAGTAATTTTTAATTGCCAGATCAATTTCTCCAATTTTCACACAGGCTTCTGCATAACTTTCGTATACTTTGAAACTATCAGGATAGAGCATCATATTCATTTTGAAAATGTCTAGTGATAATGTCATTCTATCCTCATGTAAAAAACTATATCCTAGACCATTTAAATAGTCTTCAGTAACTGTAGGATAAGTTGGGTTATGTTCTTTTAAGGCTCTATATGCATTAAGTGCTTTATCAAAATCACCTTCAAGAATGAATTCTACGGGTTCTTTTTTATCAATATCCATCTTAACAAAAGTTGAAGCTATTGTTCCATTGTTGCTATTAATGTATAGTAAATTGAACATTTCATTTTCAGAATTTGGTTTGAATTGCATAAGTCGACTAGAATTTCTTCTAACAAAACTACTATCTGAAACTTTGATGAGTTCTTCTGCTTTTACTTCAAGTATATTTTTATAGAACAGTTGACTGTCCTTTTGAAAAATGTCTACAATCCTACCATTGGCCAGATATCTACCAGTAATTTCATCGATTAAAGACTGTTCAATTTCCATTTTTTTATGTACAGGGAAATAATTATCCCATTCATACGCAAGAGCAACAGAACGAAACACTTCAAAGACAAAAGCCGACTTAGGATTATTAGTCAGCACTACGACCCCATAGTCTTTATCTCTATGAGCTGTCATCCTACTATAAAATCCTGTACTCCATCCGTGGTGTTCAAAGTAGACTTCATTTTTCTTATTATAAATTGAGAAGCCTAACCCATATTGTCCGTAACGATTTTTTGAAGATGGTGTAAGCATTAATTCCGTCATATCTTTTGATAATCCTTCATTACGATTATTATCTTTTAGGGTTTGCTGTATATTGATTACAAATTTCGCAAGATCTTCTGCAGTTGCCCATAATCCGTTTGAAGCCAATTCTGGGTAGATATGTCTTTTACCTTTTACCATAGAACCATCTCGCAAATACCCCGTTGCTGCTCTCTTTAATTGTTCTGTATTAAGCGATTGATTAAACTTACTGCTGTTCATTTCTAAAGGTTGGAGCACTAATTCATTCATTAGCTCTGGAAATTTTTTACCTTCAATATCCATCATCATCTGTTGAATAATCATATAACCACCAGCCGAAATCCAAAGATTTTCATTAAGTGTTTTATCTACGATGACAGGATTTGAATTTGCTGGAGGAGTTCCATTTAATATCTCTATAAGTGTTGGTACTGGGACATCTGTGCTATACCCTAAAAAGGCGTGCACGTTTATTCCAGCAGAATGACTCAAAAGGTTTTTTATAGTGACTTTATGTTCTTTGGTAAAGTCACTATCAGGTAATTTCCAAGATTTTAAATAACTGTTAATGTCTTCACTTAAAGTTACTTTATTTTGGTCTACAAGACGTAATGCACCATACGCAGTTAAAGACATACCAATTGTAGATACTTGGAAAAGTGTTTGCTCAGTCACAGGAGCTTTACTTTCTTTATCCATTATACCGTATCCTTTTGCCCACTCAACTTTACCTTTATTTATTACAGCAATGCTAACACCTGGAATGCCATAGTGTTTCATTCGGTCTTCTATAGACCATGTTGAATCACCCTCTATATATACCCGAGTTGTGAGACCCGTTTCTACCTTTTTAATTAAATTAGCTGCATCCTCAGGCGCCAGACCATTATTTTGTTGGGCAAAGCTACTATGTGTTAGTATAAAAAGAATTAAAAGTAATAGTCCTAATTTGTTTTTCATAGTCTTTATTGTCAATAAATGTCTGGTAACGGCCTGTTAATTACTATTTTATATAAGTTTTTTTAATTAAATGTTGGATAAAAATAGAGTATAATCCATGTTTACTATTTTAAATAGGATAAACACAATAATTAAATGACGAAGCCATTTCATCATTGATATACCGCTTTTATAAAGAAATTATGGAAATTTGTAGGTGTAGATAGTATCTTTATTGAATATTTACTAAAAGCGTTTATGATTAAAAAATCTTTCAAGCATATCATACTCCTTAATATAGGAGCCTTTGTATTGGTAGCCATTCTTGAAATATTGAGCGGATGGTTAACAAGAGATAGTTTTGATACGCCATATTCTTTTTATTTATGGAATCTTAAATATGCAACTTATATCATGGGTCTTATTTGGGTCAATCATTTCGTGTTTATCCCTTATTTCCTAGACAAAAAAAGGTATTTCTTATTTGGAATACTACTTATTGGAAGCATATTTCTTGTGGCCTATTTTAAAACATATGGGAAAGACTGGCCTATCGTTTCTAAATTATTTTTCTTTTTTCTTTATACAACTGGTACTGGTATGGCAGCCTTTTTTTTAAGAAGAAATATGATTGTTCAAAGAGAAAATGCTGAAAAAGAAAAATTACAAAGGGAAATGGAGCTTAACTATTTAAAAGAGCAGGTGAACCCTCATTTTTTATTTAATTCACTAAATAGTATTTATTCACTTTCCAGACAGCAATCGCCAGAAACTCCTGACCTTGTCATGCAGTTATCAGAATTAATGAGGTATCAATTGGAGAGTTCTAAAAAAGATACCGTTTTATTAAAAGAAGAGCTAGAGTTTATAGAAAATTATTTGTTGCTCGAAGAAAAGAGACTAAGCAACCGTTGTAATGTTGAATTTTTAATTAGAGGAGATTTGTTGAACTTAAGAATTGCTCCCATGCTACTCATCCCATTCATTGAAAACGCTGTTAAACATGGTGCCCAAAGCACAAATGAACAGAGTACCATTGATATTTCTGTGGCTATAAAAAACTCTACCCTTCATTTATGTGTAGATAATTCAAAACCTTCTATGGTTATTGTATCGAAAAGAAAAGGATTGGGTCTCGAAAATGTGAGAAGACGTTTAAATCTATTATATCCTAATTCTCACGTATTAGAAATTGATGATAAGGAAAACGCATATCGTATAAATTTATCGATTGATTTAACAGTTTCAATACTAAAAAAAACAAGGAATGATTAAAATTGGTATCGTAGATGATGAAATACTAGCACGTAAAGTGATAGAAGAGTATTGTGCTAAAATTGACAATTTTGAATTAGTATTAAGCACAGGAAATCCACTTGAATTTATTAATTTCACTCAGCAAAATGAAGTTGATATCATTTTTCTTGATATAGAAATGCCTGAACTTAATGGCATGGAAATTTTGCGTTCTATGGTAAACCCACCTAAAGTTATTTTAACGACAGCATATTCTGAGTATGCATTAGAAAGTTATAACTATGGTGTTGTAGATTATTTATTGAAACCTGTAAAATTTGAGCGCTTTTTGAAAGCAATCAATAAAATTTCAGTCTCCTTAATAGCACAACCTAAAAAAAATAGGGGAAGTGAAGAACTTCAAATAAAACATGATGGAATGCCTGTTAATATTTCATTTAAATCAATTCTATACATTCAGAGTTTTGGAAATTATTTGAAAATCTATACAGATTCAAGAATGTACCTTATCTCTGAAACGCTTATTAATATTACTACTTTATTATCTGAGAATTTCCAACGTACACATAAATCATATATTTCTAATTTAGATAGAGTTACAAAGGCAACCAGAGCATATTTGTTAATTGAAAATAATGAAGTCCCTGTGAGTGCTATGTATAAGGTTATTGTTTTTAAAAAATTGGAAGCTTTAGCAAAATTATAAAATAGTTAACTTTCATTTCACACACATTTACTCACTCTTTATTAGTATTCGTGTATCTCGTTCCTCGATGTCACTTCTCTCCTATCGTCGTTGTAAATCGCAAGCGGTTTAATTAACATCGAAAAAAAACAATTGTCAAGAAAAAAACAAAGCCTCAGCTCTTTCTGTTATAGAAAAGCATGTAAATAAATCCTAGGATGGCAAAAAATGCACAAGTATAAAATATCGCTGGTACTTTTTCTAAAACATCTTGATAATACCATCCAGAAAATAAGGCTCCTAACCCTATTCCTGCTTCTAAAGCAATATACATTGTTGCTATAGATTTTCCTTTCGCTGATGGATTGCTTAAATCAATAGTCCATGCATTTACTGTTGGAGATAGGATTCCCATTGCCAATCCATACAATAGTGCGCCAAGTAACATGCCGTTAATACTTTCTAACTTTCCAAGTAAGACTAAGGCTAGAATTAGAATAATTAATCCAATAATAATAACAATTTTACGTCCATAAGCATCAGAAGTTTTACCCGCAATCAATCGTACAAAAAGTGATGCTATTGTAAATACTATAAAAAATGTTCCTTTATTGACAATTCCTAAATGGTCGCTCCAATCTGGAATTAAGGTCAATATAACGCCAAATCCAATATAAGTGATAAAAGTGATTAATGCTGCTGGTAAAGCTTCTTTAGCCAAAATATCTGACTTAGAGATTTTAAGTGTTTGTATTTGAAATTGCTGCTTATTAACTAAAGTTTCTTTTACTTTTAAAACTAAAACGATAGATAATAAAGCTATAAGAGATGAGCTATAGAACAGTACATTATAATTGGAATACAATTTAATATAACTTCCTAAAGCAGGTCCTAAAGCTAAGCCTGCACTAAAGCACAATCCTTGTATTCCCATGGCTTCACCCAAACGATTATTAGGAATAATATCTGAAACATAAGCTGCAATTGCTGTTGGACTAAATCCTGTAGAAAACCCATGTAATAATCGCAAAAATAAAAAGCCTGAAACACTTGTAAGTATTGGATAAAACAATCCTGAAATAATACAAACAATGGATCCAATTATCAATACAGGCTTACGACCAATTGTATCAGTTAACTTTCCGCTAAAAGGTCTTGACAAACCTGCCGTTAATGTAAATAAAGCAATAATTAATCCTTTGTATTCTGAACCTCCGAGGTTGCTTAAATAACTCGGTAACTCTGGAATTAACATATTGTAACTCGCAGAAAAGAACAAGGAACTCAAACAAATAAAAACAAAGGGTGTTGTGTATATTTTTTGGTTGGTTGCCATAACATTTAAAGTGTTTTGAAAAGTCTTTCAATTTCGTTTAATGAATAGTCCCAAATAGCTTTAGAACCAAAAGAAACAGGTTTTGTTTTATCTATCACTTTTTCTTTTGGCACCTTGTATTCTTTCCAGGTTCCTCCATTATTAGATGTGTTTTGTAAAATTGGCTCAAAACGATCCATAGCTTTGGCAAATTTTGCATCGTTGGTTTTTCCTTCTTCAAACTCTAACCACAATGTTATAAATTCTGTTGCTTGCACTTCTGGTAATATTCCGAAAATTCTTTTAGCTGCTTTTAGCTCTTCAGCAGTATTATCATGATTTTTTGTTGTGTCGAAAATAAATACATCTCCAGAATCTATTTCTACAATATCATGAATCAATACCATTTTTAAAACTTTTAAAATGTCAATTTCTTCATTACTATGTTCTGCTAAAACCAACACCATCATGGCTAAATGCCAACTATGCTCTGCATCATTTTCATACCGTTCACTATTAAATAACCTTGTTTTACGCTGTATATATTTTAATTTATCAATTTCCTTAATAAACGCGATTTGCTGTAATAATGCATTCATAATATTTATAATTCTATTTTATTGTATAATTTTACACTGCAAAGGACTTGCTATTAGAATTTAGATAAAAGGACAATTGTCCCAATTCAAAACATATGATTAGAAAAGACATTGATTTCTTAACATATATTGAACTATTATATAAAAAATTCCCTGACTATTTCATACTAGAACAGTACCATTCCAAAGCGCTTATCTTAAAACAAGATAAACGGTATCACTCATTATACATTATCAAAGAAGGAATTTCAAAATGTTATATATCGGATGAAAACGGAAAGGATTTTATTCAAGAATTTTTAGGTGAAGGCATGGAGTTTGGCGAATTAGAAGTTTTTAGTGGGAATTTAAGTTTTTGTTCTATCGAAGCAATTACTAAAGTTGATGTTTATAAAATCTCTCATCAACATTATAATGAGTTACTAGAAAATGATCCTGTATTTAATAGGTTTGTTATAAAAGCTATGGCTAACAAAATTGGATATAAAGCCCCAAGACATTCTTTTCAGCAATCGTATTCTATCGAAAAAAACATTTTAAAACTAAAAGAATCTCACCCAGATTTTGATAAAATATTTTCTAAAAATGATATTGCCAATTATTTAGGAATCACAACCCGTAGCCTGAATAGAACTTTAAATAGTTTGAAATAATAGTGTTTCTATAACCGTTTGACCATTTCAAGAATAAAATTTAATGTTTTCAGTGTTCTATTCACATTGTAAAGAAAAAACAAGAAAAATCATGTACGACTAATCTTCAGAAAGTCAACGTAATACATTTTATCAGCCAAAATAAAATGTAGGAAGATGATCCAAAAGCGTCATTAATCCCAAACAAATCTCCAATGACCATCTACTTGTCTTTTCCAAACCGTATGATACACACTGGTTTTCGCTTTCTTGTTGCCTAAGGAGTCTATTACAGTAAAAGTAGCATCTCCATAAGTATATGCCAAATCGCCCGAAAGACTCACCTCTACAAAGGTAGGTTTCCAAGTAAGTGTTTCATTTGGTCTTACATCCTTTTTAATCCGTTGTTTAATAGCATCTTTACCTTCAAATAATTTTCCACTCTTTCTAATAACCCCATCGTGTGCTGCATATTCATAGAATGCCTCTGGCAGGCCTGCTTTTTGAGCCAAGTCGTTAAAATCTTGTTCAACCTGTATGATTTCTGCCTTCCATTTCGCGACATTATCGTCTGTTTTGGAAGTATTGCAACTCATTAAAAGAACTAAAAAAGGGACTAATACATTAATATATTTATTCATTGCCTATTATTTTAATATTGGTTAAGATACCTAGTTTACAAGTTAAAGACTAATCTCTACACTAAGTTAATTATTGGTCTTGGCGATTTTAAAAACTTTAATTGCATCAATAAAACGAATAAATTCTTGCTTAACCTTAGGAAACAGAAGCAACAATCCAATCATGTTGGGAAAAACCAAAGCCAAAATCATAGCATCAGAAAATTTAATGACAGCATCTAAAGTAATCGCAGCTCCCAAAACTGTAAAAACCAAAAACAAGAGTTTAAAAGAAAGGTCTGTTAATCTTCCTCTGCCAAATAAATATTTCCAAGACTGTAATCCGTAATACGACCATGATAATATGGTAGAAAAAGCAAATAAAGAAACCGCTATAACAAGAACATAAGAGGACCCTGGAATTGCGCTATCAAATGCCATTGATGTTAAGTTGACACCTCCTAGCCTGCTACCGTCTGCCATTAAAGCTTGTCCATTTATTACATCCCCATAAGCAAATGCCCCGTCTAAATTAAACATTACAATAATAATTGCGGTCATAGTACAAATTACAACCGTATCTATAAAAGGTTCTAATAAACCCACCAAGCCTTCTGAAGCCGCATATTTAGTATTTACTGCCGAATGTGCAATTGCTGCCGAACCAGCTCCTGCTTCATTTGAAAAAGCAGCACGTCGAAATCCTTGAATCATTACTCCGATAAAACCACCAGTAATAGTTGCTCTTGGTGTAAAAGCCTCGCTTACTATTAAACTAATGGCGTCATCTACAAAACTAAAGTTTGAACAAATGATAAATATAGCCGCAGCCACATACAATACCGCCATAAATGGTACAACTTTCTCTGTGACTTTGGCAATTCGCTTAATGCCACCAATAATCACAATACCGACAAGAATCGCAAATACAACACCAATCATACTGCCCGTTGAATCCCCTTCTAAGCCAAATCTACTTATTATTTGTGCCGCAGCTTGATTAGTTTGAAAAGCGTTCCCGCCTCCAAAAGAAGCTCCCACACACAATATGGCGAATAGTACTGCCAAAACCTTCCCTAACTTAACAAATCCTTTTTCTTTTAAGCCTTTAGACAAGTAATACATTGGGCCTCCATAAACATTGCCTTCACTATCAATATCTCTATACTTAACACCTAAAGTACATTCTACGAACTTTGTAGACATCCCTAATAAACCTGCAATGATCATCCAAAACGTTGCTCCAGGACCACCAATAGAAATCGCGACTGCTACCATAGCAATATTCCCCAAACCAACAGTCCCTGAAACTGCAGTTGCTAATGCCTGAAAATGATTAACTTCTCCGTGATGAGCTTCATTCTTAATAGTATCAATAATATCTCCTTCAATTTTATGTACATTAGTTTTCGTTATGATACTTTGAGTTTCTATTTCATCATACTTACCTCTTACCACCTGAATAGCAGTTGGGAAATGTTTAATATTGACAAACCCGAAATAGAGTGTAAAAAATAATGCACCAAGCAATAGTAAAATTAGAACTATAGGTATTTGATAGCCAACAATATTCACTGTAGAGAGAATAAACCCTTCCCACCAAGTGGCAAAGGGCATAAATGCATTATTAATCTGTTCGTCTAAACCTGGGGATTGTGCTCGACTGATGAAAGGAAAGCAAATAAGTAAAACATAAAAAATCTTTTGTTTAATGGACATAGTGCTATTTTTAAATGATAGCGCAATGTGTTTAATTCAGTTTTTAAAATCTTTAAAAATCAGAAATAAAATAAAACTGTCAGTAATTGAATTACCGACAAGGGGTATGTGAAGGCTTTATTTAAAAGAAAATATTATCGTTTGGTACTATCAAACGAATTTTGCGATCTCTCTTTTCAGACATTTCGAAAAGTGTTTTTTTAAGTGGATTTAGATGATGTGAATCGGTCCAATTCTGTTTTCCAAACATTCCATCTAGTAACGAAATTAACAGGCGTTTAACTTCATTATAGTCGTTTATATCAAAGTTATTCTCTGCCGTTTTATAACTTTTCGGTTTTATTTCTAACCAGTCATCTCCCGATTTTCTTTTATGTGCAAATTTTAAAAATAATTCATAGGACGCAGGGGTTAATTTCACCTTTCTTTTAGTGTTCCCTGGCAATCCTTTTAATGACACGTAGTGCTCATATTTACCAGAGTTATTTTTGTGTTTTTCAAAATAGAGATACAAACCTTTAGCCTCTGGAATAATATTTTCGGATAACTCTTTAACCCAACTTAAAGCAAGTGCAAAGAATAACATGATAAGCGACGTTTTAAAAATCGCTGAAAATAGCGTCAAGTTTATAGAGTACCCTGTTAGCTTATAAATTTGTGCTACTAAAACAATAACAATACAGACGAGTGATAACCAAGCTAAAGCTTTTAAACGACGCTTAATAAAGGATTCCCACAATACATAACCTAGAAAACCTAAAGTAAATATAGCATAGTAAACATCAAGTTCGGCCATCATAGTCATCGCCTTACCTGATACCATTCTACTTAGTGTTGGCAATATTGAAAACACGAATGGGATACCAACAATGTAAACCCAGTATTTAGATTTAATAATATGTGCAATAGATTTGGGTAAATACCTAAACCATGGCAATGCCAATAAAATAAATAAACTATTTAATAAAGATAATACACTTCGCCAGCCATCCAATACCATTAAAGAACTAAGCTCAGTCCTCGCAAAATATATTTCGATGACTCCAGAAACACTCCAGCATAATACAGATAAAGCCAACCATACCTGCCCAAAATCATTTTGTCGTCTACCAATATGCCACCATATAGCCATAAGCGCTACAAATGCAAACAGGCAAACAGCAAATTGCCACCAGCCATAAAACAACAAAATATCATTATCCATTTCTAATTATTATAAAAAGTTATGGAAATATATGCTTAACAAACTTATAAAAAAAACGAGTTTGCACAATTCTCGAACACAAGCAATAGATTTGGGATGAGCTAAACAAATCTACCAGTAGCAGTAGAAAGGTTATAGTGCATTTATTATAATTTGCATTTTGGAATATTATTGGAGCTTGAGGGTTTCAATAATCTGGGCATCTACCCAGAATATATCCACATTTTCATAATCGTCTGACCCTACATTTCTACTAAAGAAAAGGTATTTACCATCGGGTGTTATACTTGCAGAAGCTTCCCAAGCATTAGTATTTATTTTATCGCCTAAATTAATCCCATTACCCCAAGTACCATCTTTTTGTTTGAAACTGATATAAATATCAGAATCTCCATAACCATTTTCCCTTTTAGCATCAAATAATAAATACGATTCATCTGGAGCTATAAAAGGATGACTTAAAAAGGTTCCAGTGTTTATAGCTTTTGGTAAAGCCCTAGGCTCTTCATGTTTTCCATTTATTAAACGTGAATAGCGAATCGGAAATGTTGAATCTCCTTCTTTATAGGTGTCAAAATAATAGGTGCTATTTGCAGATTCTGAAAGACGCATAATATACATAGAATCATTACTTACAATAGGAGATTCAAGGTTTTGTATTTTAGACCAACCCGATTTAGTTTTTTTCAAATAACGTGTACCTAAATGCATGGTTGTACCGTCTGGAGAAATTACAGGTCGCCCAATCCATGGAGATGCAAGTACTGATTTTTTCCAAGAGCCATTTGTTTCATCGTACTTGTATTCGTAAAAAGTTGATTTTATATTTTTTTCTCCTCTTCTAACAAAATAAAATGCTTTCATATCATGTGCAAATGCACCATCATATTCATATATTTCTGTAGAAACTAATCCTGGTGCAAAAGGAATTGGCGTTAAACCCGGAGGCTTTTGCCCGAGATAGGGGCTTTCTATATTTGGTGAATAACTATCCTTGGAGTTCTGTTTTTTAGAATTACAGGCTTGTAAACATAGTACCATTACAAGTATCAAAATAACATCCGGTTTTTTCATGGTTTTTATTTTTTTGGTCTAAGTGATTCAATGACCTGAGTATCTACCCAGAAGATATCTGTATTTTCGTATTTGTCTGTTGGCTTTACTTTGCCCGTATTCCTATTGAAAAACAAATATTTTCCATCTGGTGTGACACGTGCCCCAAATTCTGAAGCTTTTGTGTTAATCTCTTCACCTAGTTTGATAGCTTCACCCCATGAACCATTGGGCCGTTTAAAACTCACGTAGATTTCGGCATTCCTGGGACCATTGTCTCGTTGACCGTCCCACAGAACATAGGATTCATCAGGAGCAATAAAAGGATGTGCATTAAACCTTCCTGTGTTGATCTCTTTAGAAAAGGGTTTGGGTGCTTCACGTTTACCATTGATTAATCGTGAATAACGAAGAATGCTCCTACCTTCCACAGCCTCATCAAAAGCATAGGTTCCTTTAGCAGAAGACGTCATTCGCATGATGGGAATAGTATCAAAAGGAGCTCCTAACCTTTTAATCTCTGACCAACCGGAATCGGTACGCTCTTTATACCTTCTTCCTAAATGCATTATTTTACCATCGGGTGAAATAAAGGCCTGACCTACCCGAAGTGAAATCTCTGACTCTTCCCAGTCTCCATTGTCATTCTGTTGAATCATCATGAACACTTGTTTTATATCTTCCTCCTTTTCTCCAATTTCTCTGAGGAAATAAAATTCTTTTAAATCCGGAGTAAAGACACCACCTATTTCCCAATTATCGGTTGAAACCATACCTGGAGCAAACATTTCCGGAATTAAGCCTGGTGGCTTTTGGTTGAGATAAGGACTTTCTTTGCTTATAGAATCTCTAGTTGTTATACCTCCATTTATTGTATTACAGGCATTTAAAAGTAACACCAAAATAAGTATCAAAATAATATTAGCTCTATGCATTCTTTTTAGTTTATTAATTGCGGTTCATAAGGAGCAAATAGATCCCTAATCCCTTAATTTATGAAGTGGTTTATACTAATTATTGTCTTTTTGGGCTTTTGCTAGCCCTACTTTATTGTTTATCATTGATCGAAACCACACGAAACCCAAAATAGTCATACAACTCACCATTAAAAGTGCTTCCGTAGCGAAAAGCAACATTGCAAAAAGTGGCATTAAGGTGCCAACCACCACCCCGTATTACTCTAGCATCCCCTTTAGTAGCACCCTTAGGGTTATTTTTAGGGTTATTGGCATAATAATCGCCTCCGTATTTATCCATACACCATTCAAAAACATTACCACTCATATCGTAAAGCCCTAATTCATTGGGTTTTTTGCCAGCTACAACATTTGGTTTATTTTCAGAATTACCATCATAACAGCTCACATCGGCTATGTTATTCGCGCCGCTGTATTTATATCCTTTGGATTTCCCACCACCACGGGCCGCATATTCCCATTCTGCTTCATAAGGAAGGCGTACTATTTGGTCTAATTTACTGGAAAGCCAATTGGCATAATTTACAGCATCATTCCAGTTTACATTTACTATGGGGTGGTTGCTTTGCCAACCCCAACTGGGAGCTTCGGGCATTGCTGTCCCTGTGTCCTCGCAATAATAGTGGTATTGGGCTACGGTAACCTCGGTTTGACTTATATTAAAACTCTTTAGGCTAACCTCATGCGTGGGACGTTGGTCTTCATTGCCCAAGCCCCTTTCGTCGCCCATAGTGAACTTACCGCCTTGTACATGTACAAATTTTGGTAGGTTTTGCCCATAACTAAGGCTTGTTATTAATAGAAGCGTGAAACAAAGTAATCGTGTTATGTTTTTCATATTTTTAGTTTTATTATTTGGGACTTATTAGAAACATATAGACTCCTAATCTCTTAATTTATCTACTAGTTTTAGACAAACATATCGAAAGTGATAATTGAAATATTGTAAAATAGATGAACCGTAGATTCTAGCGGAAATAAAACTATTAGTAACGGAAAATATACTAACTCCGTAGCAAACGAAGTTTGGGCCATAGATTATCAAGATTCGTCTCTTTTAAAAGGATTCTAGATTCATATTTTATATATTTATGCGCTATGGTTAAAAGAAAAAACTTTATTGATTGGATCATTCAGAATAGAGTCGTTTCACACTTTATATTCTGGTTTTTAGTATTTATAAGCTTACCTATATTGGCTGCATTAAATGAAGGAAGTGTTAAAAAGACCACAATTAGTAGTTTAAGTTTTTTACCTGCCCAGTTATTAGCCAGTTATTTTTTAGTCTATTATCAGGTGCCAAAACTTTTATTTAAAAAGAAATATCTCAAGTTTGGAGTTTCCTTTTTGATATCTGCGTATATGCTATTAGTGCTTTCAAAGCTTTTAAGTATGTATTTGACCGAAATTTTTGTTCCTAAATACTACGAACCTAAAAGCTTAATTGAGATTATATCAGACCCTTTTCATTTGGCGGTCGTTTATTTTCCATCAGTTTATGTATTTGTTTTTTTAATGTTGATGACCAAGGCATTTAAGGATCGTTTTGAAGAACGTCATCAACTGGAAGTGTTACAAAAAGAGAAAGCGAATACCGAGCTTAAATTTTTAAAAGCACAAACAAATCCACATTTTTTGTTCAATACCTTAAATAATTTATATTCATTAACATTAGAACAATCTGAAAAAGCACCAGAAGTTGTTTTAAAACTATCAGGCATGCTAGATTATATGCTTTATCGGTGTAAAGATGCTGAAGTTCCATTAAAAAATGAAATTGCCTTGATACAGGATTATATAGATTTGGAATCGCTACGTTATGGCAAAAAGTTAACATTGGACTTTACATACCATCTTCATGACCTTAATGTCAAGATAGCACCCTTGATCCTGATATCATTTGTAGAAAATGCGTTTAAACACGGTGCAAGTATTAATCGGAAGGAATCGGTAATTAAAATTGAATTAACTACAAACGATGATCAACTTTGTTTTAAAGTTTTTAATACCTTACCCGTTAGAAAACAAAGCGATACAGAAAATGAATCACATTCTGGAATTGGATATTCCAATTCGCAAAGACAATTAGAGCTAAACTATAAAAATAAGTATGACCTGAAAAACACCAAAACTGATGAAGATTTTCAGCTCATATTAACCATTAAATTAAAGTAATATGGCCATAAAATGTATAGTCGTAGATGATGAGCCGCTGGCCATTAAGGTACTTGAAAATCACATAATGAAAGTGCCGGACCTTGAACTTACAGCAACTTTTGATAACCCTATATCTGCTGGACATTTTCTTCAAAATACTAGTATTGACCTTTTGTTTTTAGATATCCAAATGCCAGAAGTTACAGGTATCGATTTTATAAAAAACACGATGATACAACCAAAAATCATATTAACAACAGCCTACAGAGAATATGCCTTGGAAGGTTATGAATTGGATATCATTGATTATTTATTAAAACCAATATCCTTTCTTCGTTTTTATAAATCTATCAATAAATACAGGGCATTCCATGCAACCACCAGTGGTAAACACACATCATCAGAAATGGATATAACATTAGATCATATCTTTGTTAATTCAAACAAAAAGATGATTAGAATTGAGTTTAACAACATTCTGTTTATTGACAGTATTAAAGATTATGTGAGAATACATACCGTAAAGGACACCATAATTACAAAAGATAAAATAAGCACTTTTGTTCAAAGGTTACCTTCTTATTTTTTGAGGGTACATCGTTCATATATTATTAATACCAGGAAAATTGCCGCTTTAACCTCAAAAGATGTAATCTTACTTGGCGGTATAGAAATTCCGATTGGCGCGTCTTATAAAGACATTATTAAGTTAATTAATAATTGAGCTCTATCAATTGTTAATTACTAGACTAATTCTTAACGTTCTGTCCTATTATGAGCTTCAAAATCCCAATATTCGCTATTATTTGTTGAAAAAAGTGACTTCCGGTGCGGTCCATTTACCATCAACCAATTTCATAGTGTAAATTGTATTTTCCTTTTCTGATTTCTTCGAGTAAAATATAATTCGTTTATTTCAGGATTAAAAGTAATCTAAGCAGTTTATTGAGCACGTTTCGCCATTCGATAGGTGTAATGAGGATATATGGCACGTTTAGCAAAACGATTGAGCTTATTGCTATTAATCATTTTAGTATATACTTGTTTTGTAACGCCAAAATACTCATAAGTTGTTCCATCTTGAAAGATGATTTCTAGCAATAACCCTTTATGATTATAATCTGCAATACCAGAATTAGTTATGGTCTCTGTATAGGCATCTAAGTTTGATGCTTTCGTTTCTGGTGCAATACTTACAAGAAAATGGTAACCATCAATAATCTTTCGGCTATTTATCTCAGCTTCTTCCTGTAATGCGTCTCCATTTTGAAATTTGTCTGGATGCCATTCTTTAACCAAATTGCGATAACTTTTTTTCAAAGTCTTTAATTCGACTTCGTTTTCAACTCCAAAGAGCTTCTTATATTCATTTATGCGTTTCATATGAAAATTTATTTGCAGGCGCAAAAATACATGTTAATATCAAATGAATTACAATAGTATCAACAAAAAAATTATTGATTATAGAATAGTTACATATAGTGATCTTAAGAAGAAATCAATAGTACTTTATTTAAGGATATAGGACATAACAATAAAAAAAGCCCATCAATAATGATGGGCTTTTTAAAACTTGAACTATATGTTTTAGATAACTTTTACGTTCACTGCATTTAATCCTTTGTTACCTTCTTGTAGATCAAATTCAACTTGGTCGCCTTCACGAACTTCGTCTATCAATCCAGAAATGTGTACAAAGTGATCTTTTTCAACGCCTTCTTCAGTAATAAAACCAAATCCTTTGGCATCATTGAAAAACTTTACTGTTCCTTTACTCATTGTAATGTAATTAAATTTATAATACTTATTTGATTTGCAAATATGGTGCCATTTTTTTGACTTACAATATATTAATTGATTTGTTTCAAATTATTATAGATTTAAGCGGTGGATATTTCATTGTAATATCCATCAAATTTCACTCCCCTTCTACATCGTCGCATAAAAAGTGTTTATAACTATAGAACTTTCTAATCTCATCCTTCTAATTTACATATAGAGTACAATAACTGAGCTAATACCTTAATTTTTAGGCATAAAACTCGAGTTATTCCTAAAAAAAATCGTAACTTAAGAGTGAGCTATAGTCATCGTATAGTTTAACTTAAGAGGTTTGACATGCGATTTAAAATTAAAAAAGACATTGGACCAATTAATTATCATTTCTTATAGGTTCAATTAGGACACTTATAGTAACCTTAATACAATACTTATGAACCAGTTAATCATACTTGGCGTAATTACTGGATTAATTCTTCTCTCTGGTATTCGAATCGTTTTTGAATACAAAAGAGCTATTAAATTTAGGTTTGGAAAATTTATAAAAACCTTGCAACCTGGTTTTCGTTGGATTATTCCAGTTATTGAAACCATTCAAATAGTTGACATTAGAGTTATTACATTCAATATTGATTCACAAGAAGTAATGACCGAAGATAACGTGCCCTGTAGTATAGATGGTGTTGTTTTTTTTAAAATTAACAATCCAGAAAAAGCAGTTTTAGAAGTAGAAGAATACAAGTTTGCCATTACACAACTTGCACAAGCAGCTCTAAGGGATGTTTGTGGTAAAGTAGAGTTAGATACCATTCTTTCAAAACGCGAAGAAATGGGTAAAAACATTAAAGAAATTGTTGAACAAGAAACCAAAGAATGGGGTATTAATATTAATGATGTTAAAATAAAAGACATCCAATTACCTGAGAATATGCGTCGAATGATGGCAAATCAAGCAGAGGCTGAACGCTCTCGTAGAGCCCAGATTATATTGGCATTGGCAGAAGAGCAAGCTGCTGGCAAGTTACTTGAGGCTGGAAAATTAATCGATCAGTCTCCATCTGCCATTAAGTTGCGTTTATACCAAACCTTGTCAAATATTGCTTCGGAAAAAAACTCAACAATCATTTTTCCTTTCCCAGAAGAAGTACTACCTGTAAAAAAAAGAAAGTCTAAAATTGTTAAATCATAAATTTTATAAGGTCGTTTTTAATAATCAGAGTCTATTTAACATAAAGGTTTCTCTAAAATATTAATATATTTGGCGAAATACGACTCTAAAAACGAACATGAATACACTCCTAAATTTCACAGCTCAAAAAACAACTTTACTTATCCTATCTTTCAGTTTTCTTTTTTTAAGTTTTTCAACAAATGTAGCTACTATAAAAGAAAATACTACTGTAATAGAAAAACCTACAGTAATCTATCCGTATGTGTTTTTTGAATTAATCAATAATTTAGGAAAGCCTTTTGAAGATGTTTCTGAACATATAGATAAATATTGGGAAGTTACAATTTCTAAAAAAAAATATATTAAATTAGAACTTAAAGGAGAGGATGGAGACCTCAATTACGGTCAATATTATTATCCATACATTGAGATTGTTTTAAAAAAGGGCATCTGTACGGAAGTATATTTTCATGGTAATTCTTTTAATGTTTTTGAAAAAAAAAATGATTATACCGCATTAGCATTAAGCAAGTCCCGTTACTTTATTCCAGATTTGACTAGTTATTCAGATGCTATGAAAAAGCAAATAAAAAAATACACCTATAAAACATGGGATGTTATTGGTAAAAAGCAGTTTAAGGAAAACAATGTTTATTATTATGTACCCTATTCTAATTTAAGTAAGGGGTGTGCTTCAAATGAAAATGTAGAAATAATTGTTAAAAGAGAATTAGGACTTTATAATGTTGGAAGGTATTATGATACTTCAGTATTTTTAACTGTTGATGGTGAAAATAAAAATTTAAAAAAAATGAAAAGAGAATTTAATTTTGATTAATTATTTCCTGTCTGAATTAAATTTTATAGGGTCGTTTTATGTGATGATTGATTAATGTATTTCCCTACAACTATTGCTGTAATAACTACTAAATAGATTTGTCCAACCAAACCAATTAGAATTGTAGCTTTTTGTGCTAAAGAAGTAACTGGAAGAATATCTCCATAACCAATAGTTAATAATGTGATATAACTGTAATACATCAAACTATCTGTTAAAGGCGCATTGGCAAGTAACCCTTCAAACGAATTTGGATGCGCCATTTCAATACTTAAGCAAATAAAAAAACCTATTAGTCCCAAGGCAATATAACCGCTTATCAACCCGAAAATCACATTTTTATTAACGAATTTGGCATTCCAAACTTGCATGATAATTTCATAAGTAACTACTACATAAAACAAAAAATAAGCCGCCATTCGTATAAAATTAAAAACAGTTGCATTTTTTTCTTCTATCAAATTAGTACTAAAAACTATTCCTACAATTATTAATAATACAATAAGAAACCACGACAATTTTTTCTTTTTAGACAATAATAATATGCCAGCAAGAAGGTTGACCAGGAATAAAATTGGAGAAATGCTATTTTCAAATAATGTTGAAGGAAAAATTAGCGCTCCAAATAATATGGCTATTTGACTAAAAAAGAAAGTTTCAAAACGATATGGATATAATTTTTGTAGCATCTAATCTAAAAGTTCTTTTTTAAACTCATAATTTTTATAATCCACCTTATATAAAACACTATAAAACGATGGAATGAATAATAAAGTAATAACCGTTCCAAATAATAAACCTATCATAATTGTTACTGCCATAGGCTCCCACATTGCACCTCCACCAAGATATAAAGGAATTAATCCTAATACAGTTGTAAATGTTGCCAAAATAATAGGTCTAAATCGTTGTAAGCAAGCAGAAATAATAGCATCTTGTGGTGTTCGTTTTAATTCGTTTTCTTCAACTTCTATCCTATCTACTAATACAATTGCATTATTAATTACAATTCCTGCCAAGGAAATGACTCCTAAAAACGCCATAAAACCAAATGGAACCCTAAAAATTAATAAGCCAATTACCATACCAATTACACCGAGAGGAATCGTTAAAACTATCATGGTCATCTTTCTAAAAGAATTAAATTGAATAATTAATAACATAACTATTATAAATCCTGAAAGTGGTAAGTATTTAATAACTGCTCCCATATTTTCTGCACTGCTTTCTGCATCACCACCTAATGAATATGTATAACCGTCATCCCAATTTTCTTTTTGTTCTTCTAGCCAAGGTTGTAATATGAGTCCAATATCATTGGCATTTCCTGTTTCAGTTAACTGACTTTGAATATTAATTGTTCTTGTTAAATTCAATCTTTTTATTTTAGAATATTGCCATTGCGGAATAATTGAAGCAACTTGTAGTAATGGGATGCTTTTTCCTGAATTTTGGCCATAAATATTCATTGTTTCTAAAGTTGCTAACGACTGTTCTTTGCTTTTATCACTTAACATTACTATAGGGATTGATTTATCGCCTTCTCTAAATTCTCCCGCTCTAAAACCATCTAATACCGTTTGTAGTGATATGGCAATATCTTGATTAGTTACGCCTGCTGCCTGTGCTTTATTTTGGTCAATATCTATTATAAACTTTTTCCCTTTTGGTCCCCAATCGTCTTTAATATTTTTTGTACCTGAAATGCTAAATAATTTTGCTTTAATAGATTCAGAAATAACAGCCAATTTATCTGGGTTATCTCCAGAAACTTTGACCTCAATTGGTGTTCCTCCTCCTCCAGCACCCAGCAAACCAACTTTAATGTCTGCATTTGGAAACACCTTATAACAATATGCATCCAACAGATTAATCATATCATTATTCACTAAAAAATTAGTGGTATTTAATAAAATATGCGCATAATTAGAGTTTGCTTCATCTGCACTGTACCCCATATCGTAAGCAGCAGGTCCTTCACCTATATATACAGACCAATCTACAATACCATCTGTTCTGGTGTCATTGGTCTTCAAATTGTCTTGGATAAACTTTTCAATAGCTAAAATTGTTGCTGTTGTGCTTTCAATTTTAGTGCCTTGTGGCAAGTTCACATCAATAGTAATCATATTTCTATCACTATCAGGAAAGAATAACACATCTAAATATTTGAAACCAAATACAGACAAAAAGAATAAGGCTACAACACCAAACAATACTGTTTTTTTCCATGAAAGCGCCCATAAAATAAGATCTTTGTATTTTACTTTCATTGCAAGAATCATTCTATCTAAAACTCCTAATTTCTTATCTTCTTTTTTCTCAATTTTCAAGAAAAACACACAAAATAGTGTAATGATACTTAATGAAATTAACCAAGAGGAAACTAGCGCAATTGTAATTACAACAAAAATAGGTCCCATAATATCTCCCATTACAGATTCTGCCATAAAGAATGCCAAAAATGCTGCAGAAGTTGTTAAGGTAGAAATTAGTAATGGCATAAATAGTTCCGAACTTGCTTCTATAGCTGCCTTTTTTACTGAAGTTCCATTCTCCATTTTTACTATAATAGTCTCTGCTACAACTATAGCATTATCAACCATCATTCCTAGCGCCATTATTAATGCCGCTAATGATATTTGGTTTAAACCAACATCAATCAAACCCATAACCATTAAAGTTGTAATGGTTACAATTGGTATTAAACTGGCAATTACAAGTCCTGTTCTAAATCCTAAAAAAATGAGCATTACAGCCAATACTATTGCTATGGCTTGTAAAAGATTACTCATAAAGCCACTAATTTTTGTGCTTATAAACGTATCTATTGAAGATACTCTTGCAACAGAAAGTCCAATAGGGAATTTTGTATTATAAGTTACTAATACAGCATCTATTTCTTCGCCTAATTTAATGATATTTCTTCCTTCTTTTAAAGATACATGTAGCGAAATAGCGTCTTTACTATTAATTCTTACTATCTGTTTTGGAGGATAAACATAGCCTTTTTCAACTATTGTTATATCTTCTAGAGCAACCACTCCTCCATCATTCCCAACAGGAATTAACATTTCTTTTATATCATCTAATGAGTTAAAATTACCTGTAGGTTCTAAAATGATACGTTCTTCTTCAATATTAATCTCACCACCTGAACTTAAAATATTAGTACTCGTTATAATATTTTGTAGACTACTAGACGTTAATCCATACATTTTTAGTTTTGCATTATCAAACTTTACAAATACACGTTCATCTTGTCCTCCATTTATTTCAACTTTTGCTGCATCGTCTAGTTTAATTAAATCATTTCGCAATTTATCTGCCTGTTCTTTAATTTCTATATAAGAATAACCATCACTAATAATTCCTACTACTATGCCAAAAACCTCGCCAACACCATCATCTTTTAATTGCGGTTGCACATTGCTTGGTAAGCCTTGAAGTGCACTTAACTTACGACGCAATCTGTCCCAAACTGGTTGCATATCTTCTGGGTTAACTTCCATTTTTAATTCTACATTAACTACAGAAAGTCCTGTTCGGGAAGTACTTGTTACTTTTTTTAATTCAGGAAGTTCTTGTGCTAGTTTTTCAATTCTGTCTGTTACTAATTCTTCTACCCGTTCTGGGCCAGCTCCTGGAAACGAAGTTACCACTGTTGCAACACGAATGGTATAAGGAGGCATACTGTCTCTAGATAGTGATTTATAAAACATTAAGCCCATTACCATTACCACAGCAAGTACACTTAAAACAACTCGGTTTTTTTCTATTGAAAATTTTGCGAAATTCATATTCTATAAGGTTTTAAGGCTTGAAGGATTATTGTAATTTCACTTTTTGACCATCTAATAAACTCTGCAAGCCTGCAGTAGCAATTTTATCTCCAGCGGAAAGTCCACTTTCAATTTTAAAACCAGATGTTGTTAGCTCTCCTATTTTTATAGGATGCTTCTTTACCGTTCCTATTTTTCCATCTGTAGATTCAATAAGAAAAACGTAGTTTCCATTGCCATCTTCTCCAACAGATTTTACAGGAATAACAAGAACATTGTCTTTTACTGTATTCTCTTCTCCAAAATTAAAAGTCACGCTTGCTGTCATTCCTGGTTTTATTGCATCAACTGCGTCTATAATTTCCATTTTCACAGGATATACAGATGTACTTGCATCTACAATAGGAGATACTTCGATAACTCTTCCTTTTAAATTTTTGTTATTTATTGCCGAAAAACTAAGGTCAGTTTCCATTCCTACTTTTACTTTGTTGATACTATTTTCTGGAAGACCAACAACAATATTAATTCCCTTTCCTGCATTTAAAATCGCAACTATTTTTCCTGAACTAATATTTTCATTTAAACTAGCACTTTTTGAAGCTATAATACCACTTTTTGGAGCTCTAATAATTCCATAACTAATCTCAGAACTTCGTATACTTCTATTTCTTTTTGCAGATTCAAATTGATCTAAAGCTGACTGATATGAGTTCTTTGCCGCTTCATAGTCACTTAAGGAATTACTTCCTTTTTCGAATAATAATTTCGTTCTATCCAAACTAGACTTGGCTGTATTCATAGCTGATTGCGCAGCATTTACTGCTGATTTTGCTTGTTCAAAAGCTAAATTTGCTTGTACATTATCCAATCTCGCTAATACATCTCCTTTTTTAACTTGTTGACCTACTTTTACATTGAGTACTGTAATAATACCATTGGCTCTAAAACTTAATTCAATTTCATCACCAGCTCTTACATTGCCGCTAAAGGTTCTTATTTGCTGTCTATTTGAAGTCCCTACCACTTGATATTTTACAGGCTTTAGAATCACTTCTTTTTCCACGACTGTCTCTTTACAAGATGTTATTAATAATAGAAATGTAAATACAGAGAGTATGTGTTTTGTGAATTTCATTGTGGTATGGTTAGTTTTTATTTAATATAAATTGATTGGCTCTTTGAATAAAAGCTTGGTTTTCAGCTTCAGAATGCATTAAGAAAAAATACCCAATAGTACGTTCTAACTGCATAGATGCTATTAGATAATTATAATTAGCAGTTGTACTTGCCAATTGAGATTGCAAATAATTGGTTTGTGCATCAATAAGTTGTATTACTGGAACTGCACCATTTTCATAGTCGTTTTGTGTTAGCTCTAAACTCTCTTTTGCAGTTAGTTCAGCAATTTTTGAAATCTCAATATTTGCAATTTGGCTCACAATATCAAGTATAATATCATTTACATTCTTTTCAATATTTAATTCTGTATTTTCTTTTTGAATTGATAATTGATCTTGTTGAATTTTTGCAGTTTGTTTATTTATATTTCGTTGATTTTGCTGAAAAATTGGCAATGATATATTTAATCCAACATTATAAGTTCCATCAGGAATATTAGGTGAACCAATTGGGAAGGAAGAACCTTTACCAGATTCAGAAATTGCTAAATTGTATTGTCCTTGTAGTGCAACTGTTGGTATAAAACGACCAGTATTATTTAATCTATAATTTCGTTCGAGAGCATTTGAATTATAACCTATATTTTTTAATTCTGGTGCATTATTCTTCGCTTCTTCAACTAAAAAATCAATTAAAAATGGTTGTAATTTCGGATTGTCTAAAAGCACTAAAAAATCTTGATATCTGTAATTTTTAAATATCCCTTCAGACAATTCGGCATCTTCAATATCTATTTCTCTTGAAATATTATTATTCATTAATTGATTAATAGTATAGAACGCTTGCTTTAATTGATTGCCTGCTTCTATTAAACTTTGTGTGTTTTGTGCAAGTTGACTTCGAAAACGGAGTACATCAGATTTTCCTGATGCTCCAGCTTCAAAATTTTGTTCGGCATATTCTAAATTCTTTTTAGTGACTTGCAAATTTTGATTTTGGATATTAGCATTTGTTTTTAAAATGAGTGCATTAAAATAAGATACTGTAGCGTTTAATAATGCATCTAACTCTGATGCATTATATACTTCTTGTTGTGCTTTTTGTAAATCATTTTGAATATCAACATTTGCCGAAGCATTCTCAGAATAAACAAGTTGCTTTAAAACAATATTTCCTGAAGTAGAAAATTCTGGATTATTTCCACCTGAAACTTCTGCAATCTTTGGGTCAATATAAATGCCATCAACACTAGCTTTTACATCAGGAAGGTAATTGCTTTTTGCCGTTTTTACATCTTGTTGGGATAAATCAATATCCTTCTTTTCAGCTTTTAGCGATAAATTATTACCAACAACATCATTCATAATCTCAAGAATTGATAATGTAAACTCTGAAGTAGTTGTATTAGAGCCTCCAATAAAATCGGCAATAGCTATTAAACTATATCGTAATGGGAAATTTATTTGTGTTGCTGTATCATGGTTTATGGTTAATTTATTTTTATAGTCTATATGCAATGGCAATTCAGAAGCATTAGTACCTGAAACTATTGCTTCCACATCTAAAGCAATGCGTCTAAAAAACTGATCAATATTTGTATCTGGCTGATTAGTTGCAAGTATTCCATTCTTAACATCACGTATTCCGAAAGCTGAAAAAGAGGGGAGCTTCTGTTGATTAATAGTGCTAATTAAGGTTTTATATTCTTTTTCGTTCAAATTAATTCCTGAGGCAAGGTAAACAGCATCAACATCAGTTAATGAACTACTGATATTGGTTTCTTGTGTAATAGGGATTAGTTTATAACTCGATTCTCTTTCAGCAAAATAAGTGTCAAATACATTTTTTAAGGGTAGCACATTTGGTAGAAAATCATCAACTATAATTCCGATTTTCTTATAACTGAAAAGAGACTTAAAAGCATCTAAATCTGAAGTATAAGAAAAAGGAGCGATTAAGTACGTAATATTATCAATGCCAGAGGTGTTTTTATCCTTTGGTAAATTCATAAAATCATTATTTATAGAACCAAAAACAATGATAGGTTTAGGATATACTTTTTGCTCGTATAGCATTATATTATTTATCACTCCAAACGATAATATAATGTCTGTATTTTTAGTTAACAGTGATTGATAATTTGACTTTGCTGTTTCCTTATTAAAGTCATTTTCAAGTACCTCTTTAAAAACTACAATTCTACTTTGTCCGACAACAGCTTTGATTTCTGCTTTTAATTGTTCTAATAAAGGTTGGGATTCTGCTGAAGATTGGTCAGTAAGAATACCAATTGATATTGTTTGCGAATAGCTTACACAAAAAGATAAGCTTAAAAATATAATAGCAACTGCTTTTCTCATTTTCGAATGATTAGTCTTTCAAAGTTAATATATAGAAGCTAATTAAAAGAATTAGTTATTAAAATCATTACTTCCTTTATTATGACCTCTTAACGTATAATCCAATATTATATAAAATTGTTTTGCAAATACTGACTTTTAGGTTTTATAATTGTTCTAGAGGTACTCATAAATGCTTCGTATTCCATTTCTCTTGTAGAATAATTTTTTGAGTAAAACAAAAAAAACTCAGTCATTACAACTGAGTTTTTTACTCTAACAAACTAAAAACTAATGTTACTTTTTAATAAAACGCTTCACGCCTACTTTTCCGTTTTGAGTATATACTTTTAATACATACACACCAGATGCTAAACTAGAAACATCTACAGAAGTTAGCTTACTTTCTGTTATTTTTCTTCCTAAAACAGAATACATTTCAATTTTTTCTAAAGTATCTTCTATCTTAATGTTTAAGATATTACGTACTGGATTAGGGTATAATTTAAAGTCTTGTAATAGAACATTGTCTTCAACGCCTAAAGAAGGAGCTCCAAATTCATAAGCTCCCATATCTACAGTAGTATTAAAAACACGTTGGTTTCCTAATAAGTCTGACGTTGCGGTTACATAACTATTGTCTCCTGCATCTATTGCTGGTGAACCTATTTGTATGGTCAAATCATTATTAATATTAGTAAATAAAGGGCTTGCACTACTTGTGTTTACCGTACTTGTAATACTAGCGTCGTTAAAATTTAATTGGTCTATAGAATTTTTCACCACTATAGATTGTGCTACATCTTGATAGGTATTGGTAATTGACCTCACAGCAATATTTGATGGAGATGCTGGCTTGTAGTTATTCCAAAAAATACAATTTACCACTTCGGCATTTAACACACCTGTAGAAGAAGTGTTTATAGCTACAACTGCTCTACTGTTATTGTTTATACTGTTTCCGTCAGAATCATCAAGATGATTAACATAGGTGTTGTTTATTAATTTTAAATCGAGGTCAGAACTTGCTCCAATAGATCTAAACCAAGAAGCTGCACCACTAAGACCTCGAACTCCTGTACTGGTATTTCCTGCTATATTATTGTTGAAAAGTGAATTTTCAACTTTTATATCAAGAAGTGTATTCGTTATTGCATAAGCATAAACTCCTGAAGCAAAACGAGACATATTATTTATAAATTTACTATTTTCAATAATAAGTTCTCCTCTTGTGCCACCAGCATTGTTTAATTCAAACCTAGCAAAGACACCTGGTGCTGCTAATGCTGCGATGTTGTTTTTAATGGTACAGTTTTTAATGGTTAACTTTGCTACTGTTTCCTCTTTAATAATAGCACCTCCATAAATATTATTGACAGAATTATGAGCATTAGAAATTGTTAATCCATCTAAGACTAAATTATTTGCTAAGGCAGTAATATTTATAATATTTCTACTATTATCTGTTTTACTTGAATGGTATAAACTATTTACAAAATGGTCGTTTACAAAAACATCATTTGCTTGAAAATCCCCTGATAAAATAGTTTCATTAGTTCCTAAAACTCTATCTGAAAGTTGCGTTTCTGTACCTGCAAAACCTCCGTATATTTTTAAATCAGCATTATTAATATTAAAAGGTGTGGTTTGTGAATCTGTAGTATTTGGTAAATACGTACCTGTTGCTATCCATATTTCGTTACCATCTGTTGCTGCTGCTAAAGCATTTTCTAAATGAGTATAGGCATCTGCCCAAGTAGTACCATCGTTATTTCCTGTTGCGGTATAATTTACATAGACAATACTTGTTGTTGAGGCATTACAATTTGTACTAAAACTTGTTTGTGCATCAATATTTGTCCAGTTTGTTGTACTGTATGCTACATCATCTACAGTAATACAAGTAAGGTTTGGATTGTTTGTACTAATAAATGAAGTTATTACTGTATTATTTCCATTCGCCACATTTAAACTAGTTAATTGATTATTATCACCACAAAATAGAGTTATTAAAGCTGTATTGACAGAAACATCTAAACTGGTTAATTGAGTATCAAAACAATTTAAAAATGTTAAAGCTGTATTGGTGGTCACATCCAAACTAGTTAATTGATTAGTACGACAAACTAGAACTGTTAAAGCTGTATTAGTAGACACATCTATACTAGTTAATGAATTATAAGAACAATCTAAAGTTGTTAAAGCTGTATTAGCAGACACATCTAAACTGGTTAATGCATTAGAGAAACAAACTAAAGACATTAAAACTGTATTATTAGATACGTCAATACTAATTAATTGATTAGTGTCACACCTTAATTCTGTTAAAGCTGTACTATTAGATACGTCTATACTTGTTAATTGGTTATTATTACAATATAGAGCTGTTAAAGCTGTATTAACAGACAGATCCAAACTGGTTAATTGATTATTAGCACATAATAGCTCTGTTAAAGCGGTAAAAGCTTCAATCCCTGTTAAGTCTGAGATACTACTATTATTTACATTTATTATTCCTGTAAAAGCACTCGCTTCACTACATTGTATTTCTGTATCTCCGTTGGTATTTATTGCTGTATTACTAACTAAATAATTTTTAAAATTAGCATCTGGTATGTTTACGGTACATGGACCACAATTTGTACTAAAACTTGATGCAGCATCAATGTTTGTCCAGTTTGCGGTACTGTATGCTACGTTGTCTACTTGAATACAAGCAAGGTTTGGGTTGTTTTCCGTTTTAAAAGCACCAGTAGTAATATTAGAGTTATTTCCATTGGCTACATCTAAAATAGCTAATTGATTAGCATAACAAAATAAAAATATTAGACTTGTATTGGCAGAAACATCTAGAGAGGTTAATTGATTAACACTACAATTTAACACTGTTAAAGCAGTGTTGGCAGATACATCTAGATAGGTTAATTGATTAGCACTACAATTTAACACTGATATTGCGGTATTGGCAGATACATTTAAATTGGTTAATTGATTATTATAACAATAAAGAGAAATTAATGCTGTATTTTGAGTCACATTTAAACTTGTTAAATTATTATATGTACAGTCTAGTCCTGTAATATTAATAAAGGCTTCAATTCCTGTTAAGTCATTTATGTTTTCATTATTTACAGTTATAGCTCCCGTAAAAGCAGTTGCTTCATTACATTGTATTTCGGTATCTCCGTTGGTATTTATTGCTGTGTTACCAACTAAATAGGCTTTAAAGTTAGCATCAGGGATGTTTACAATACAAGGTGTTAAATCTGGGTCATTTATTTTATAAACAGAATTATTAGTCCAACTTGTAAAATAAATATCTTCTCCAATAACCTCGATACCTGCTAAATTTCCTAAAGTATTATTAACAAAAATAGTTGGTGTTGCTGCGGTATTTGTTAAATCGAATTTCCCTAATATACCTGCTTCGCTAGCAAAATAAAGATGATTATTAACGATATCTATTTCGTAAGGTTGGTTTAATCCTGATTTTACTAATGTTGGTGTTGCTACATTGTTTAAATCAAACTTATAAATTGCACCGCCACTTCTACTAGATAGGTACATTTCTGAACCTTCGATAGTAGCTGCTCTTATATCTCCTACTCCAACATCTACTATAAAAGTTTGTATAGTTCCAGAGATACTGTAAATTTTCGTATTGCTTGAACCATCAGTCTTTATTAAATACAATCCGTGAGTAGCATCAAAAACTACTGTTCTAATATTACCACCTGCTGCTATATTATTACTCGTCGCTGGTAAACTACCTGAGATATCTGCTACTGTTGCACCACCTAACGAAATACCTGCTGTATACACTTCATTTCCATTAATTGCAACACCTTCTGGTCTTGAAATATTAGTTACAACTTCGTAGCTAGATGCACCAACTGTTAAATCTATTCTTGAAATTTTATTGCCAAATAATTCTGCAATATATAAGTGACTACCGTCGTAGTCTAGGGCTGTACCAATATTAACTCCAGTAACGACTTGAGTTTGGGCATTGATACTTATTGTAAATACTGCCATTAGCAGTAAAAGTAATTTTGTTTTCATAATAAATTTAGGTTATTAATTTGGTTTATTTTAAGCAAGGATACATCTGAAATATTATTTACTGGACATTGAGTTTATGAATAGCAATTTGAGTTTGTGAAGGACACTAAACCTAAAATGAAAACCTGAAAATTAAAAAAACAAGTCCTTCACTGTTAGCCTAAAGAAGAATGGCTAGTAGTCAAGCTACGATGTCTGTTTTTAAAATCACACACCCTACAAAAACAAAAAAGCACAGTCATTACAACTGTGCTTTTGCTAATTATAAATTTTATAATCTAAAATTATTCAGAAATTTTTGTGATATAATCTACAATTTTTTGTGGTGTCATAGCTTCTGCTTTAACCCTACTTTTGCTATAAAAATTACTATATGTAAAATCTGTCCAATCCGTACTTTCTTTATTTGCAGGTACCATCATTATAAAGCTTTCCTCATCGTAAGTAAACATATACAATCCTATAGCATTATAAAAAACAGAGATTCCCATTGCTTCACTGTCTTCTTTTTGGTATGTATATAGTACTGGTGAACACCTTTCACAAGCTGCAACAACCAATACATTATCTTTTCCCCATTTAGTATATTGAAAAAGTTGTGTCTTAGTTTGTTTATTACCTATGCCTCGTTCTGCAGTCATCAAATGATAAGTGCCGTTAATAGCTTCTGTAGGAGCCTCTTTTTGTGAAAAAAGCAAACATGGTGTTAATAATACAATTAGATACTTTAAAAGTGTTTTCATAATAAAATCAGATAAGGTTATTAATTTATTGTCACACTTCTATCGCACCCAGTGTTAGCATTATAACAACTAGAACCTGAACCTCCAGAATTAGAATCAAACTTATAAGTATAGTTAGACGAACAGTCTACCTTTGCTGAACTATTAACATTTATACGTGTGCCATTTCTTGACCCATCTTTATAAATATAAATATCTTTACCTGTCTTGTTATAAATTGTGACAGATTGTTTCGAGTTATTATTGTCCATCTGTTTCATACGTCTTTGATGGGCTTTCATTTTTTGATACTTTGGTGTGGCTTTAATAGAGTCATTATATCTTTTTATTTCCTCATCACCTCTATTCTTAGCAGCCGTAATGTTCTTATCACCTTTCTTTTCTGCTGCTGATCTTCCGTTTTGTTTGACTTTCATAGCTACCAAATATTCAGTAATTAGTTTATCTAGATTTTTGCTTTGTAAAGTTTTATGTGCTTCTCCATAGTCCTTGACACCTTTGGCATTGTTTTTTAAGGCTTTAAACCTTTCTTTAAAAGACATTTTTTTCTTTTTACCACTATTTGATTTAGAGCTTCCAGTTGCTTTTTTTATAAACACTTTATCAATTCCTTCAAAAGAAGTACCGTCTTTAGAAACACCTCTCAATATAAACACATAGTCATCTATAGCAACAATGCCGTCTTTATCGTATTTATGGGTCATAACACTTTCGTGAGGATAACCAGTACATAAGTTATAACCATCAACTGCGTTTCCATTTTCGACACTCTTATCTTTATCATTTCCTTCATCTACTATAGCTGCATAACTGTAGCCTTCTCCAGTAGGTAAGTATTTTAATACAAATTTAACAACATACCGTTTATTACCTATCTCATAAGTACCATCACCTTCTGCATCCCAAGCTCTCCAATATTCTTGATACTGATCTGTGGTAGAGATATTACTAAATAGGTTGTTTTGGGCAATTGTTACTGTGGTAACTAACAATGCTATCGCAAAAATTATTTTTTTCATCTTGTTTATTTTTTAAAATTTAAAACAAGAGTAATGTTAGTTTGTCTTTTAAGAACAATCTACTTTATGAATGTTAATTTGGGTTTGTGAAAGGTGGTAAACTTAAAATTTAAAATAGTAAAAATTGGTAGTTTAAAGAGGAAAGGCTTATTGAAGTGATTCAATTTTACTACACTATAAAGTTCCTTAAAATCGCTTTTTAAATGGCATTTTTATAATTATTTTTGTCCCTTTAGCGGTTTGATTTTCGTATAAATCTTTAATAACATAACCTATATGTTCGTTATATTGTTTTCTAAAGATTTCTAATCGTTTTTCTATGGCTCCAAGTGCAAAGGAGTCATGATGATTTCCTTGTCGACTTGAGATTTTTGCAGCTTCTTTTCTACCAATTCCATTATCGGTAATTACACATTGTAACACATTATTAATAAAACTAAACTCAATATCTAGTACTTTTTTTCCTGCTTTATGAAGTAATCCATGTACTAATGCATTTTCTATAAAAGGTTGAATTAATAATGAAGGAATGTCTAAATTTTCATCTGAATTAAAAGAAATAGTATATTTGAAATCGTCCCCAAAACGAAGGTTTTCTAACTGTAAATATACTTTTAAAAAGTTTAACTCCTTCTCTATTGAAATAAAATCTTGGTTAGAATAACTCAAGGCATTTCTAATCAATTCTGCAAATAATACAATATAATCATAAGACGCTTCTGTATCTTTTTTTAAGACTAAATCTTGTATAGAATTTAAGGCATTAAATATAAAATGAGGATTCATTTGCGAGCGTAAAGCTGTTAAATTTATAGCGATTAATTCCTTTTCTAAGGATATTTTTTCTAATTGAACAACACGTTCTTCTTCTTTCTTTTTTATTTGATATCTAAAATAAAATATCGTACTAATGAGTACAAAAAATGAGATTCCCCAAATAAACCACCAGGTTTCCCAAAATGGACTGCGTATTATAATTCGTAGTTCTTTTATTTTCCCTTTTTGGGTTTGATTGTCTAACAATGGTTGTACTTGAAAAATAAATTTACCTGCTGGTAAGCTATTATATTTTACTGAGTTTACGCCAACATCTGTAATTAACCAATCCTCATTAAATCCTTTTAAACGATATTTATACTTTCCTTTCTGGTTGTATAAAAAATCGTTGACATTAAAACCTATTTTTATAGCGTTTTGGTTGTATTTTAATTTATAATGTGACGTTACTAAAGTATCTCTTTCATTAATTTCTACTGTATTGAAATATATTTCTGGAGATTGGCTTTTAAATGATTTTTCTTTGTGTATAGAAAATAAGCCTTCATTAGAGGAAAAATAAACTTTATTATTTAGGATTTCTATCCCCGAAATATCATAGGACAAAACACCATCACTTTTTCGTAATGATTTTAACTGTCCAGTAGTAACATCAAGTAATTGTATGCTATTATCTAAGCAAATCCAAAGTTTATTTTTGTATGCTTTTATTCGCTCTATATTATTAGAAGACAAACCATTTGCCGTTGTATAATGATGTATTACGGAATCATTTTTAATTCCAAAAACACCATTTTTAAAAGTTGATACCCATATAATACCATTAATAGTTTCTGATATTGATTTACCATAAATAGATTTATTTTTATATTGAATAATTGTTGGATTCCAAATACTATCATACCTAATCAAATCATCAACAAATGCTATGTGCACTTCATTCTTCGTTTTGTTGTAAAGTGACGCATATGTTCTTTTTCTATTAGAAACATCAAGCACTTCGTTACTGAAATCTGCTTTTTTTAGTATTCTTACCGAGCTATAACTCGTAAGAAGTAAATCGTTATTTTTTAGTGCCGTTAAACTTTTGGCTGTATTAAATCTCTTGTCACCATCAATTTTTGTCAATTTTAGCGTTTTATAGTTTAACACATAAGACTGAAGATCTTTACTTATAAAAACAGTATTTTTTTTAGGATGGTATTTAAGTGTAGAAACTCGATCTTTTGTTGGTAATAATATACTTTTTTCTTTGTTAGTTATTACATTGTAAAATCCTACATTACCATCTTTAGTTCCAAAAACCAACGTACTATCATTTATAACATCTAAACTACTTATATTTTTATGTTTTTCTGAAATAACACAGGCTTCAATATTAATGTTTGGCATCACATAAATACCATTGTTTAGTGTCGTAAACCAATAATTATCATCTTTGTCTTTTAGTATTTTAGTAATATTTTTATCTTTTAGGAATCGTTTTTTTAACCGAAAGTTATCTGCTAATAATTCATATACAAAAACCCCTGAATTTGTACCAATCCAAATTTCATTTTCATTTTCAAATTGGGTATAAATCCGTTCTTTAGCTACAGCTTCTAATCCTTTTATAAGATGAAAGCTTTTTTTAGTGATATCAAACTGAAAAAAAGTGTTTACAAATGATCTGTTTTCCATTAAAAATAAAGAAGTCCCCACTTTAAAATGCTTCGATTTTCCTTGACCTATAACGTTGCCATATTTATATTTAGATGGTAGTTTTATTGGTAATACGTGTTTAATATTGTTTGTCGACGTTATGCTAGAAATAGAATCCGAATTTTGAAAATAAATAGCATTATTATATTCGAATGGAGTTCCAATTTTTTTTTTGTTTTTAAAAGTGAATTCTATTTTTTTTGTTTTTATATTCACTTTATATATCTCACCTAAGGTAAATACCCAGAGATACTTATCGTTAACTACAAAATCGGCTAATTCTCCTTTTAACGTTTTACTTAAGTCTATAAAAAGATTTAATTTATCATCTTTAATATAGAAAAATTGACCTGAAATATTATTACACCAAATACGTTTTAAAGGGCCTTGTTGTACATTAAATACCGATAGTCCTATTTGGTTTGCATGTGTATATTTTTTAAATATTTTTCCATCATATCTAAAAAAACCTTTGTCTGCACATAACCAAATAAAACCTTTGTCATCTTCTAAAATAGAATAAAACTCTTTATCTGGTAACCCTTCTTTTTCTGAAAGATGTACAGATACTGGTTCTTGTGCCTGCATTAAAAATGAAGCGAAAAAAAGAAATACTAAAACTATGCTTTTAATCAATGTATATTATTGGTTTTAGCTAAAAAAATATGTTCAAAATCAGCTATTCTAGCTCTAGAGATTTTAGCTTTTACAGCACCTTTTGCTAAGGTAATACTTAATGTGGTTTTATTTAAAAATTCTATAGCATCTAAATTAATAATCCATGCTCTATGTGAACGAAAAAACAGAGAATCTTTAGGTAAAATAGATTCAAAATATTTTAAATTTTTACTGGTTGTAATTATTATGTTTTCTTTTAAATGAATCTTACTATAAGCACCATCTGCTTCAATTGCAATTATGCCATCTAAATTTACAACGCGTCTATTCCCTATTTCTGGAATGACTATTTTTTTATAATTTTTATCCTTAATTGTTTTTAACAAGGCTTGATAATCTATTAATTCTGCCTCTTTAGTTAATTTTTCCTCTAATTTTCGTAGTGCTAAGTCTAGTTTTTTTCTGTTTATAGGTTTTACTAAATAATCAATAGCATTCAATTCAAACGCTTTTATGGCATATTGATCGTAAGCAGTAACGAAAATAATTTCAAAATTAATTGTGTCAAAAAAATTGGCGATTTCATAGCCTGCATAATTAGGCATTTGGACATCTAAAAACACGACATTAGGTTGTAACGTTTTAATATGCTTAACACCATCTTCTAAATTTGCACAAGTAGCTACAATATTAATATTTGAAGACGTTCTTTCTAATAAATTAGTGAGTACATTTCTTGCGCTTTGCTCATCATCTATTAATATGGCTTTAATTTGAATCATACACACAAATATAATAATAGCACTATGATTCATTGTAAAAGACTTTGTGAAAAGCAAATTGAGTTTGTGAATATTCTAAAACAGAAAAGTAAAGCAAAAACTAAGGATAGTTGTTAAATAACAAAAAATTAGAATATAGATCTGTAACTATTTCATTTATAAAAAATGATAGCTATAATTCTATACTATGTGAAATATTCCATAAAGTCTTATACATGCACTAAATTATAGTTATTGGGTCAATAAACATTTGTATTTTTGCTACGCTATGTATGCACAGAAATGTTCAAAATATAAGATTCTTATCACTTTGGCGAGCCCTCTTTTATTAGAAAAAACTTAGAAGTCGTCCATAAAAATGCAACCTGTATCTCCAATAACAAGAAACTAAGACATGATTATACCTAAATTACATTATATATCCCAAGGAAGTTCTCCAAAAGAGGTTCTTGAAAATATCCAAAAGGCATGTACATCTGGTACAGAATTAGTACAATTACGTTTAAAAAACATTTCAGAAAAAAAATTCTTAAAGTTAGCTAAAGAGGCTAGAGAAATCACATCACATTTTCAAACCAGATTAATTATTAACGATCATTATAAAATAGCAAAAGCAATTAAAGCAGATGGTGTGCATTTAGGAAAAACCGATTCTTGCCCTACTCTAGCAAGAAAACATTTATACACTTGGCAAATTATTGGTGCAACAGCAAATACCTTGCAAGATTGTGAAACATTAATTATTAAAGAAGTCGATTATATTAGTTTAAGCCCTTTTAGAGATACAACAACCAAAGACAATATAAGTCTGGTTTTAGGTTTAAGTGGTTACACTGCAATTACTGAAGCTTTAAAAACAGAAACACCAATTATTGGTTTTGGAGGAATAACCACAGAAGATGTTACAGACATATTAAAAACGGGGGTTTCTGGAATTGCTGTATCTGGAGAAATTACCCGCGATTTTAACACTATAAAAACATTTAACCAATTACTAAATGCGTCTTCAACAGAAGAACAACGCCATACATTTAAATAAAATATAAACGGTTATAGAATTGATATTTATAATGTCTGTATTGGCATTAATTAAGTTGTCATTTTATGGTGTTTAATACTCAAAAATTCATCACTACTTTCTGTTTGTAATTCTAGCCATACTGGTAAATGATCGCTAACCTGATTTCGTTTCCAATAGTTATTAAAATAAGACTTGAATTTTGCGTCATCTGTTAAAGTACTTGGATCACCTTTATGTTTGAGCATAAGATCATGATATTTTTCAATTTCGTCTGGCTCATTCTTATAAACATAATCGAACAAATTAAATACACCTCCTTTTTCTGTTCCATCTTCTGCTTTAGCAATTTTAAAATAGTCATCTACATTTAAAAAAATGCGATCATAAATTTGATTTAAACTTGTATTAGTAAACTTTCCTACTAAGCCATCACTTTCTACAAAATCATTATCTGTGATAAGCTTTACAATATCTTCATCATCTTCATAGAGGTTTGTATCTCCTAAAATAATCATGTTTCGATATTCAGTTTCAGGAATAGTTGTTTTCTTATTTATTATTTCCATTAATAATTGTACTTCTTTTTTTCGGAGCGCTTTATTAGAAGTACCATCTCCTGGATGCAAATGAACACTTACAATAGAAAATTTTCTCCAACCACTTTCAAATCCAGTAAATGTTGGTGTACGTTTTAATTGACTGATAATCGCATTATTTTCAATAAACTCAGGAGAGATAACAATTTCACCAGATAAGCCAGAATGTGTCACACGTCTAGAGTCGTAAATAAAACCAAAACGTTCGTCATTCCCAGCATTACCTTCAGTAACATCACTTAATGTGTACTTCCAATGACTTCCTAATAATCTCAATACTTTTTTAAAATCGCTCAAATCCCTATTCACTTCTTGTACAGCAACAATATCGAAGGCATTTATTATTTCGGCGATATAGTATAATGATTCTGCGGTTCTGTCTTTTAATGTTCCGAAGTTTTTTATATTCCATGAGCATAAAAGTAGATTTGTATCTGTAATCTTCCTTGGAATTTTCTCTAAGATCGCCTTTCTAAGCCGTAAAAGGTTAGTTATAGTTCGCTTTTTGTCCTCTTGAGTCAACATACGATTATAGTTATCTTCTGAATCTAGCATTATCAATGCATAGCGGTCATTAAATAGCTCGCTGTCTGGTCTTAAATCATTATACCACATATCATTTTGTTTATTGGTTAATATACTAGCATGAATCCTCACACGGACGCATACAAAAAAATGCTATTTGTATAATTAAAAAGGGAAGTATATATACCTGACCGACAAGCATATATGTAAATTTAGTGAATTATTATTTAATAGAGTACTAAAATGAATTTAAGTGCTCATCTTTTACCGATAAAAACCGACCTTGTATATTGTAATTCATATTCATTCTTTGAAAATACTTCCAGGCGCAAAATGTAATAGAGAGAGTATGAATAATATTGACATGAATTGAGTTTATTTATAAGTTTCTCCATCAAATTTTAAGATTCTAGTTTTTGTAGAAATACGGTCTTTAGAGTCACAATCATCATTGTTAATTACAAAAGTTTCACTTTTGGTTATGGTGCTTTCTACCTGAATATTAAAGTAACCATTGGCTTGTTCTTTATAAATGCTAAATGTGTTTTTAACTTCATTAGATTCACCAGCACAAACACCATCCCATTCACCACTATAATCTAAAATAGTATAATGATGCATCACTTTTTTTAAGGAATCACCAGATTTCACAAATAAAGACAAGGTTCTGTTACTGTAAGGGTTTACTCTAGACAGCCCGTAATTATATACCTGAATACCAAAAGCTTTGGTATAATCATTTAGTTGATACTTTGTAGTATCTATGGCTATTTCTGAAAGCATTATAGCATCCGATTCCCAACCGCTTGTTTTAGAGCTTTCATAATATTTGTGGGTAATTTTTCCTGTAGTATTGTTTACCAAAGCAATATGGCTATTGAGTCTATACATATTTTCATCATCATCGCTAGCAATTTCTGGAATTATTACAATGCTTTCATCTTTATTGTGAGTCAAAATTTTAGAGCTTACAAATTCTTCTTTTATTTTTAGCTTATCTATATTTAATTGCTGAATAACACGTTCAATTTGTATTGTACTAGGGGTCTCAGGACTATTATAAGCATCTTCTACTCGCTTAATGTTTCCTATTGTATCGATTTCAAATAGTTTTAATCGTTGATGTTTTTCTTCCACCCACAAAATATCATTTATTGTTATGTGGTTGCCTTTGATTTTAGATTCTATTTTCGACCAGCCTTCAGTAATTTCATCATAAGAAATAACTTTATAATCAATAAGTTCTCCACTCATGTTATAATTTATAAGAACCGATTCCATTTCATTATCGCCTTTAAGTATTGTAAATACAATAGAATGAAACTCGCAAGAATACTTTAATTTATACGATGATGTAGCCTTGTAATTGTAGCCTTCTTTATAGAAATTGGGATATATGTTTTCTAATTTTAGGCTTAATACTTCTTCTTTATTATAAAACTTTGTCGCCGTAAAATTATCAAAATTGGTAGAATCGATTAATGGTTTATTTTTTAATGGAATGGCGTTAATTAATGTTTTAAAAGTAACATTATTGTATTCGTGCTCTTTGTAGGTTACTCCATTAAATTTTAAAACCCTAGGTTTAATAGTTATTGTATCTTTTGAGTTACACTCTCCATTGTTGTCTACAGAAGTTATTGATTTAGCGCTATTGTTTTTTGCAATAATATTAAAGTGATTATTTACTTTTTTATTAGATATAATTAGTGTGGTTATAATGTCTGTAAACTCACTATCGCAACCGGTACCCCATCGACCTCTTTGAATAGCGACATCGAAATTATGGAGTATTTTAGTTAAACTGTGCTTCTTTTTTTTAAACAATGAAAGCGTTTCATGAGTATAGGGGTTTACTCTAGATGTATTAGCATAATACACTCTAATCCCGAAGGCATTAGTAGTATCATTTATAGTGTAGGACGTAGTATCAATAGTTATTTTTCTTAATTGTACAGCATCAGATACCCAACCATTGGTTTTACTGCTTTCAAAATAATTTTGTTTAATGACACCTGTTGCGCTATTTACTAAAAGAATATGACTATTAAATTCTAAATAATCTTCACTTTCTATTGCAATTTCTGGAATAACCACAATAGTTTCTTTTGTATTATTAGGGTTTATTTGTGTTGTGATTAAATCGGTTTTACAGCTTTCCTTTTTAAGATCTAAGTTTTTAAAAACTATGTTTAAGAGATTAAATGCTTTTGGCGTGTCTTCTGCTAGATTCTCTTTTACGGTTTCAATTGCTTTGTGTGTCGAATTCTTTGTTTTTGTATTGACTTTATTTTCTTGTTTACACGAGACAATTAAAATGAGTAAAACGGTGAGTAGCTTCTTCATGCTGGGTGTTTTTATCAATCTAATTCTTCCAATTGATTTTGCTGGTTCTATTTAAATATTCTAATACATTTTTATCTTTTATTGCTTTACGAAGATTTAAAAATGTATTTGGTTTTCCTATTTGTTGTAAGCAGTAAGAAAATGATATTTATAATTTTTGATATGAATGCTTTACGCTTCATGGTTTATAATAATTAATGAGGTTGTCAGTTTTTATAATGTGTTCGTCTTGGTAGCACGTAATTAGATTAAAATAATGTTCAGAATCTACTTTATACGTTTTATTTTCGAAATATTTAAGAATTTTATTCGCAGTTACGTTTGATTTAATATCAACATCAACTTGGGCAATATCTGTTTTTATTTGACCAAGTTGAATGCTCATAAATTCTATTAGCAAATAAAAATATTTCCACAACCATCAGTCGTTGCAGTTAAAATTTGAGTAGGTGGATGTCCAGTAAGAGGTCCTGCCCATGGCCATCCCCAAAATCTAAATTCGTACTGTGTACAAGGAGATAAAACCCAATCTGTATTCATGCCTTGAGAAACAGTACTCTGGTTAACCACAGAATTACCAAGTACTACTTGATAATTAAATTGTTGACTAGACGACAGAGCAAAAAGAGTCATATCTACTTTAAAACCATATCCACAACCAGTAATTGACGCTATAGAAAAAGGAGAGAATTCAGTTTTATCTTTTCTAGATTGTTTTTCTAATTGAACATTTTGTTCAGCACTGGTTTTGTATTCATTACTTTCATCTTCTATAGAACAAGAAAAAAACATAAGAATACTTAAAAAAATGATCTTTTGGTTTAAAAATTTAATTTTCATAATATATGGTTTTAGATTTATTAAATAGTATAGGTTTTGTTATAAAATAGATTTCTAAATGAGATAAATTATCTGGAAATTCGCTAGTTTCGGTTGTATTATCTGCCACTGATATTTCAGAACTTATAAGAACCAAACTATCAATTGTTGTTCCTGGTGTTTTGAACCCACCGAGACATGACAAAATTAATAATGAGGTTAAAAAAAAGTTTTTCATATTGTAGGTGGTTTTCTATATAATATCAATTACTTTTTCTAATGTATAATGAATTACAACAACAAACATTGTAATAATAAGAAGCACTATAAACCGAATTAAGTTTGTTTTATTATCCAGTTTCTTTTTTAGATAAAACGCATCTATAAGAATAAATAGCAATGCAATTATTCCTCCAATAATAAGGCCTACTCTAAAAATGCCAAAATAGAAAAACATGCTAAGCAAATATGATAATGCTGTTTTGGGCTCTTTTATGGCTGAACCTAATAGTAGGCGCATATAACCAACACCAAATAGAAGCGATAACACTACCCAGATTAAATAGGATAAGCTTCGTTTTAAATAGATCTTGGACTTAAACAAACTAGCAATCATTTTTAGCATATAAGAGTTCGTCGAACAGTATGTCATCTAATTGTTCAATAATGGTATGATCTTTAGCAAATTTTATGTCTAATAATTGATTTTCTAATTCAACTTTAAATTGTTTTTTTGAGTTTGAACTTATCCAATTGCCACTAAAAGTATTTTCATGTTTTCCTAAAAGTAAAACGCCTGTTAAACCATTTTCAACCATGCAATAGTTGTTTTTTTCTAAATCTGTAGTAACATCTAATAGGATCCATTTTTTTTGATTGTCATATTTATACATCGCATTAATAATCGTTCTATTTCCGCCACATGGGTGTTTTTGCTCATTGATGTACAATGTTATCTTAGTGGTTCCGTTTAAAGTGCCTTTATAAAGCGAAGCTTTTGTAATGGAAGTTTTGGTTTTGATTTCTTTACTATTAACTTCTGTATCGCTAGTTTCTATTTTAACAACAGATCCTATAATGGTATTTGAAGCTTCTACTTTTTTACAAGACAGAAAAAGAAGAATAAGTACTAGAAATGTGCGTTTCATTGTTGTTTATTTTGAGGCTTTAAATTGAATTGTAGATGCTCTTTTTCATATTTAATTAATTTAATTATTTATTATTTATTATTAAAAACTACTACGTATTTACAAACCTGCCTTACTTATCTCTGTTTCCAATTCATCAAATGCCTTTTGTTGTGAACCCGCTAGAACTACATCCTTTATTTTTCCTGTGATAATCTCAAGAATATTTCTATATTTTTTTTGGCTTTTACCAAAATAGGCTTGCATCATTTTGTTTGGAATAATATGATTTACTTTTACAAAATCATCTTTAACAAAGTACAATTTAACAGCATGCATCCCACTCTTTTTTATGACTAGGCATTGTGCCATTTGTCCGTTAGCATCAGTTCTATGTTCCCAGATGTCATACTCTTTTGAGCATTCAAAAGACGAGCTTGCCTTTAAAAAATCATAAAGTGATTCTAAAGAGTTATACTCTCTATTAATTTCTATTAAGTTTTCCATTTTCAAATTATTTAGTACTATTTTTTGATTCTACATGTTTAGGCAAAGACATTAACACCGTATTTATAAATTAAAAGTAGTTGAGCAGTAATTTAAATATTTATATTACTGCACAATCCTACTTCCCTACTAACTAAAACTATAGTATTAAACTCTAGATATTCCTAATAATAAAGAATAACAGCGTGTAGAATACCATTAAGAATAATTCAAGCTTATATTTTTCTAACAGCTTAATCATCGTTTTTATTTAAGAGCCAGCTTTTTAACCACAGTTCCTTTATCAAAATCTAATTTTAAGATATAGATGCCATTAGCAAGAGACGTTGTAGCTATATTACTTTCATTACCTGAAGCAATCTTAGCTCCTGATATATTGTAAAGCGTATAGCTCTCTAAGCTAATACTGCTAGAAGACACTATTTTTATAGTACCAACAGTTGCAATTACTTTTACGTCATTAGCTAATTCGAAATCATCAACACTTAAGGCATCTTCAGTTACAGGATTAAAACCAGTCCATAAAGCTCCAACATCGTTAACGTAAGGATCTATAGTGTTAGCTGGTATGTGTAAGTGTATATTGCTACGAGATTGATTAAATGTATCTGAATTGGGTGAGTTGCTTGTAGCTATAGTAGGAGGTACTAAACCTTCGCAATAAACATCTGTGATAGCTGCAGATCCGCCTAATCCACCAAATGCCACAACTCCAATATCAGTAACACTAGCTGGTATAGTAATAGTTTGTAAAGCAGTAAAACGAAAAGCGTAATCACCAATACTAGTTACGCCGTTTCCTAAAACAAGATTTGTCATATTTTGGCTTTGTGCAAAGGCACCATCATTAATAGTAACTACACTATCTGGTATAGTAACAGAAGATAAATCATTAAGAAAAAATGCATTTTCACCAATGGTTACAAGCGTGTTTGGTAGTGTAACGGCTGTTAAACCTTTATTTTGAAAAGCATTATTTCCAATTTCTGTTACACTATAAGTAATTTGTCCATTTGGTATGGTTGCAGGAATATTTACCACAGTTCCGCCAGCGGTATTATAATTCACAGCTTTAACAGTACTATTTGCAACCGAAATTACTTCATAAGTTATGTAATTATCTATATAAGTGTCTCCAACATTTAAATTCTCTGTCACCGTGTTAAAACCAGTCCACAGAGCACCAGCATCTGTAACATATATTCCTGTTGCGCCTGCTGGAATAGTTAAATCAATATTACTACGATTACCTCCATTAGCGAAGGTATCATTATTTCCTGCTACGGTTGTAATTGTTGGTGGGTTGGTTGCTAAAGAAGTTACACTTACTAAAGGATTATCTCTAAACACTCCATTTCCTATACTTGCTACATTACTAGGTATAGTAATACCTTGCAACTGATTATTTTGAAAAGCATAATCACCAATAGTTGTTAAACTGTTTGGAAAAACAATTCCTGTAAGGTTATTATTATCAAAGGCTTGTTGACCTATGCTCGTAATCGTATTAGGTACACTAACACTAGATATTGATTTACTTCCAAGACTAAATGCATTAATAGAAGTAACACTATATGTGGTACCTCCATTAGAAACCGTTGCAGGAATATCTATATTTATATTAGCTATTGTGCTCCCCGGCACTAAAGAAACTGTTGTAGTAGATGTGACACTGTAATTTAAAGTATTACCATAACTATCAGATGAAGTAAACGTTTGCGAATACCCTAGTACAGATATACATAAAGTCATTAAAATAAGTAGATTTTTTTTCATAATTTGATTTTTTAAATTAAAATTTATAATAGATTTTTGTGTTTTTAGTAATCCATTTTTATAAGGTCACCACCAAGTGTATAGTAAAACGTAAAAGAAGTGCCACCATGTTCTGGTTCTAGTCTTACCGCATATTCGGTTTTAGAGAGCTCTCCATTTTTAGGGAATTTCACGAATGCCATACTTAAGATTGGATTGTTTAAGTCTTTTTCTGCTTTTAATTGAGCGATTGATTTTTCAGTTAATTCACCTAATTTTGATAGGTTTATGTTTTCATTTAACTGAAACATAAAATCTGAAGCTTTACTGCCTTGCGGCACTTCTAGCGATATCTCTTGATTTTGTTTCCAATTACCTTGTGTTGAATTCCATTGTTCCATTTTTAAGGACTCTGGTACTTCTGTAACAGTTACTCCAATAATATTTCCAATAGATTTGTTGTAGGTAATTGTTAAATCTGTGTAATAGGCATTATCGCCAAATTTGTTTTTTAGCTCTTCTTCTATCGCTAAAAACCCTTTTTCGTCGGTCGGTTGTTTACTTGCATCTCCTCCACAAGACATTAATAAACTTACTACTATTGCAATAAGTAGTAAATTGATATTTTTAAATTTTGATTTGATTAGCACCATAATAGTTATCTGTTTGAAGGATAAATATATATGGCATAAGAGACTTATAAAATAGAGAATCTATTTTCGAGTACTTAGAATAAATAAGCGTGATGATTGGTAGAATATCCGAAAAGTAGAAATGGTTTAATTTTTATTCCATTTTAAGAATTTAGTCAAAAAGGAATCTTTTTTACGAGAAGAGACTGGTATTTTTTTTCCATTCTTTAAATGAATTGTACCAGACTTATCGTACTTGTCTATGAACTTTAAATTAACCATAAACGATTGATGTGGTCGTGTAAAGTTGGCTTCAGTAAGACGTTTTTCAAACTCTTTTAATGTTTTTGAAACCACATATTTCTTTCCATCATTACAATAAAACGTGGTATATCCCTTGTCGGATTCACAAAATTGTAGTTCGTTTAAATCTATAACCTGAAAACTATCGTGAAGCGATAATATGAGTTTTGCATCTTCATTATTAAATACTTGTTTTGCTACTTTTATTTGTGCTTTCTGTTCTGCAACAGGTAAGTCTGCTACTTTTTGTAATGCTATTTTAAGTTCTTCTATATCTACAGGTTTTAAAAGGTAGTCCACTGCTCCACTTTTTAAAGCTTGTAGAGCATATTCTTCGTAAGCCGTAATGAATATTACTTTAAAATTTAGGTGTTCTGTTTGTTCTAAAAAATCGAAAGCATTACCATCTGTTAGATTGATATCCAAAAAAACAAGCTCGGGTTGACAGGCATTTGTCACCACAACAGCTTCTTTTACAGATGCGCACTCTCCTATTACTTGCACATCAATCTCTATTAATTCTAATAAATTAAGCAAGCCTTTTCTAATATATGCCTTGTCTTCTACAATTAGTGATTTCATTAAGCTACATCAATTTTATAAGGAATGACTAAAGTAACAATAGTTCCTTGTTCGTTATATTTTTGTCTATCTTCAATACTAACCGATCCTTTTATATTAAAATCTTTTGATAACATTTTCAAGCGTTCAGAAGTTATGGTGGTTGCCAACGACTTTTTATCTTTACTTATATTACCATTTTGAGCATTAATACCAATACCATTATCTGTAATGGTACAAATTAATTCTTTATTTAAATAACTTAGTTGCACATCAATTTTTCTGTTTTCTTTTATATTTTTAAAAGCGTGCTCTACCGCATTTTCTATAAAAGGCTGAATAAGCATTGGTGGGATTTTAAACAAGGTCT
>MAAC01010179.1_pt1 | contig 166282 bp, 157 predicted proteins | sample 1115981 | NCBI WGS metagenome assembly MAAC01 (sample SAMN04961126, study PRJNA320927) | seawater metagenome | isolation source: sample BD02T64 sea water enriched with oil for 64 days | place: USA:Gulf of Mexico | collected 2013-07-27 | reverse complement strand
CAACTTTGGATTGCTCGTATTAACGCAGCAGCTCGTCAAAATGGTTTATCTTACAGCCGTTTCATTAATGGTCTTAAAAAGGCTTCTATTGAAATCGATCGTAAGATCCTAGCTGACATCGCAGTATACGATAAAGCAGCATTCACATTCTTAGTTGAAAAAGCGCAAGCTTCTTTAGCTGCATAAGAATTGAATACAGAATTGAGAAAGGACGCCTAGTGCGTCCTTTTCTTTTTGTTGTACTATTTTATTGCTAGTTATCATGTAAACCGCTTCATGCATGCTCACTATATATTAAGTAATTATTTTTTATTTATACTTTTATTAAAGAGTGAAAGTAAAAACTAATTTATTCTATTGCACCGCAATATAAAGGTAACTCATGAATTTAGCAGACAAAGTTTTAGCCGTTAATAACGATCTTCCTATTCGTACCGATGCAGCAGTTCACAGTGGTAAAGTTCGCTCTGTGTATTGGTTAACTGAAACAGACAGTAAACGCTTGATAGCAGAAAAAGCTTATGACGTTCCTAGTGATACGCCACTAGCTATTATGGTTATTAGTGACAGAATCTCTGCTTTTGATTGTATATGGCAAGGTGAAGGCGGAATGAAAGGGGTGCCTGGCAAAGGTGCAGCTCTCAATGCTATTTCTAATCATTGGTTCAAATTATTTAAAGAGCAAGGACTTGCAGATAGTCATATTCTTGATATTCCTCATCCATTTGTGTGGATAGTGCAAAAAGCCAAACCAGTCATGATTGAGGCAATTTGTCGTCAATACATTACAGGCTCGATGTGGCGAAGTTATGTTAAAGGTGAACGTGAATTTTGTGGTATTGAGTTAACTGAAGGTTTAACCAAAGACTCAAAGCTTACTGAGTTATTACAAACGCCATCAACAAAAGGGATATTAACTGGTATACCCGGTGTTCCAGCAGTAGACGATGTTAACATCACCCGTAAAAACATCGAAGATAACTTTGCAGCTTTTAACTTTAAATCATTAGATGATATTAGCCTTTATGAGCGGTTGTTAACGGAAGGTTATGAAGTGATTTCAACTGCGTTAAATGAACTTGACCAAATATTTGTAGATACAAAATTTGAATTTGGTTATGTAAAAGACAATCAAGGTAATGACAAACTCATTTACATGGATGAGGTTGGTACGCCAGATTCTTCTCGTATCTGGGATGGCGAGCAGTATCGTGGCGGTAAAGTTGTTGAAAACTCTAAAGAAGGTTTCCGTCAATTGTTACTTAACCATTTTCCTGATGCCGACATTCTCTTGAATAAAGATCGGATGTCTGAACGCGAGGCATTGGCGCGTGATAATGAACTGCCATTATCGGTGTTGATGGATGTATCAAAAACCTACACTGATATCGCTGAGAAAATTACTGGTAAAAAGATTGTCTTAAGTGAGAACCCGAAAGCAGAAATTATTGATATTTTACGTGAACAATATCAACTGATTGATTAATATTTTTTAGAATACTAAAGCTTTAATAAACAAAGAGATTATAATGTCACATGAGCCAGAAATAACAACAGAGCAGCGCCAGGCGTGGGTCAGAGATCAATACCAACTAGCTACTAAATATCTTGCTTCACAGGGGTTAGTCACTGACAGTGTTATCGTTGAAGAAAGCCGTTACTTAGTACCAGAATTGTCTGTTTGGAAACTAAAAGTACTTGATGGTAGCTATGTTTGGGTTATTTGTGGCGACTTTCCAAGTGATTATCATGCTTTTGATGTTGCGCCGAATGCTCGCGAAGCGGTAAGGCATTTTTCTTTCAAATGGCAAATGCAGGCTGAAAATTTAAAATCAACAGGTGATAAAGAACAAGAAGAGTTTGCTCAGTTATTGGTGAGTAGGGCGGAAAATCTTTACAACTTATATGAACAAGAAAAATTGTGGGGCATTGTTTAATAAGCCTGAATTTCAATATATCCTCAAGTACGGTTTGAGGATATATTTCTTACATGGCAAGATTTAAAATACTATTTAGCTGCCTTGCTAATTATTTCTCGCGCCATTTCATCTGCAATTACGCCCGTTGGTCTATTTTGCTTGTCAGCCTTGGTAAAAACATCCAATAGCGTATCGTAAATACGTTCAACTTTTTGAGTCGACTTTTCCACACAGTAGTCTTCTTCGAATGAAACGTTAATGATTCCACCTGCGTTAATAACATAATCAGGTGCATAAAGAATGTTATTGTCTACTAAAACTTGATCATGTCTAGACTCTGCAAGCTGATTATTAGCACAGCCAGCAATAATTTTAGCCTTTAAACGTTTAATCGTGCCATCATTAATGGTTGCACCAAGTGCGCAAGGCGCATAAACATCTACCTCTTGATCATAAATTTCATCTAAGCCAACAATAGTCGCATTAAGCTCTGTGGCTGCTTTATCAAGTGCTGCTTGATTAATATCGGTAACTATCAACTTGGCTCCGGCTTTATGCAAATGTTCGCATAGACCATAACCCACACTACCTAAGCCTTGTACAGCGATTTTTAAGCCAGTTAAATCGTCAAGGCCAAGTTTATGCTTAACACTTGCTTTAACTCCTAAAAAGGTTCCTAAGGCGGTAAATGGGCCAGGGTTGCCACTCTTGCCTTCAGTGCCTGTGACGAACTTAGTCACAGTGTTAGCAATGGCGATATCATCCGTTGTAATATTGACATCTTCCGCGCTTAAATATCGGCCATTAAGGCCATTTAAAGCTTCACCGAAAGCTTTAAAAAGCGCTTCAGATTTAATGGTTTTGGCATCACCTATAATAACAGATTTACCACCACCCATTTTTAGCCCAGCCATGGCATTTTTATAGGTCATGCCTTTTGATAAACGCAATGCATCAACTAATGCATCCTTGTCACTAGCATAATCCCATAATCTACAACCGCCTACTGCTGGACCTAACTGAGTATTATGCACTGCAATAATTGCTTTAAGGCCAGAGGCTTCATCACTACAGAACACTACTTGTTCATGATCATCAAAATCAACTAAATCAAAGAAAGCCATGCCTTTTCCTCATATATGTACGAAATAATTATTTTATATTTGAGCGAACCTTATCACTTCAATTTTGTGCAAACTAGTAGACCTAATATAATTATAGAGGAGAATTGCACTGCAAAGTGTTCAGAAATAGGTACAGGAGAAATTCACTCAGTTTGGTGGCGAGCAATACCGATTAACAGATTGTTTATAACCCAAAGAGCAAGTTGTAAAAAATAGGTGTAACTATTTGTCTGTTATTTGCTTATTAACTATTCAATAATGAATGACACTAGAAAATTTAATCATTTACCATAAGGAAAGTAAAATGAACCGAACAATTGCAATCCGATCAAAAAGAATGTTCGTTTTTATAATCTTTTGTATTACGCAAGTGGCAGTGTTTAGTGCGAACTCAAAAGAAGAGCGACCTAGAGCAAGAGATGTAGGCCTAGTCGTCGGAACTATGAAAACAGGTGAGTTTAATGCCATTACAGATGTTAAAGGTGTTTTAGTGGGGCATGCAACAGTGATTAAAGAGCCTAACATTCATACAGGTGTCACTGCCATTATCCCAGCCCCAGGAAATTTATATAAAAATCCTATTCCAGCATGGATTTACGCAGGTAATGGTTATGGTAAATCTGTTGGTATTAGCCAACTACAAGAGTTTGGAGAATTAGAAACACCTATCCTATTAACCTGCACACTTTGTGTTTGGTCAGCAGCTGATGCAATGGTTGATTATTTATTGGCCCAGCCGGGCGAAACACAGCACACCATTAACCCTGTAGTTGGTGAAACAAATGACAGCATAGTCAATGATATGTGGCAGCACCCTGTAAAAGCAAAACACGTTATTGAAGCGCTTGAGTCTGCAAGCTCAGGTAAAGTAGCAGAAGGAAGTATAGGTGCCGGCACAGGAACACAAACTTATCATTGGAAAGGAGGAATTGGCACTAGCTCAAGAGTTTTGCCTAATTCCTTAGGCGGTTATACTGTTGGTGTTATTGTACAAAGTAATCTTTTAGCAGGTGCAACCCTTTCTATGAATGGCGCACCTGTTGGCAGAGAGTTAGGAAAGTATGCCTATAAAGGTGAATTAGAATCAGACATCAAAGATATCGAACCCGTAAGAGGCGGCTCAATTATGATTGTTGTCGCCACAGACGCGCCTTTAGATGCTAGAAATCTTGATAGGCTTGCAAGAAGAGCAATGATGGGCTTGGCAAAAACTGGCTCTGTTGCTGAGAATGATTCTGGTGACTACGTTATTGCGTTTTCAACATCACCACTCGTTAGAAGAACGCGAACAAGTGATTCACCTTTAGCAACAAAGTCTTTATTACCTTCTTCCATGTCTCCATTATTTACTGCTACGGTCGAAGCAACAGAAGAAGCAATTTATAATGCGCTACTGAAAGCTACCACTGTGGAAGGGCGAGGTAATCGGCTGGAAGCACTACCTATTGATAAAACAGTGGAGATATTGAAGAAATATAATGTTTTACATTGGGATAAAACTCTTCTTCCGGGAAATAATTAATCTTTATGAGGTTTGGGTAAAGGAATACTCAAATATCACCATAATTAAATACAGGAATAGCACAAAGTTAATTTATCGAAATGTTCAACAATTATGCATGATGCAATAAACTTTGGATTTCATCGAATGGATTTATTGAATATTAGGATTTGAAACAAAGATGATCTTATTGAAGTGTATAAAAAAGTAGTAACTTAAAACTTATGAAATCATAATTAATAAAATGATGTACTAATGGTACGGGAGGAGAGACTTGAACTCTCACATCAAAGATACTGGAACCTAAATCCAGCGCGTCTACCAATTCCGCCACTCCCGCAAAACATAACGTTTTAAGGTTTTCTTAAAATGGCAGGGATAAGAGGATTTGAACCTCTGAATGACGGGATCAAAACCCGCTGCCTTACCGCTTGGCTATATCCCTACTGATTTGTAACTACATTGCAGATTCTTTCTTATTGGGAACAATAAGTAAAAATGGCAGGGATAAGAGGATTTGAACCTCTGAATGACGGGATCAAAACCCGCTGCCTTACCGCTTGGCTATATCCCTGCAATGTATTTACCTTACTAATGTTTCATTGATGAAGTTAGAAATGGTACGGGAGGAGAGACTTGAACTCTCACATCAAAGATACTGGAACCTAAATCCAGCGCGTCTACCAATTCCGCCACTCCCGCATTCTACTGCATCAAATGTCGCATTATATGGAAATGGTGGCTACACCGGGATTTGAACCTGGGACCCCATCATTATGAGTGATGTGCTCTAACCAGCTGAGCTATGTAGCCTTTCCATCTTGCCTCTCAGCAAGTGGCGCGTATTATGCAAATCTGCTTGGCTTACGTCAACCGTTTTTTGTCAAAAAACACGACTTTTTGTTTGTTTGGCTATTGCATGTGCAATTTGCCCGTAAACTACACAAAAAAATACATACTGTAGCCTATGAAAGCCAGAGTATGTATTTTAGCGAAACATCGTAATTAATGCTTTATCGCATTAAATTATCTATCGCGCGCTTCTTCAGCCAAATGGGCTGAATGCTTAGCAAGGTTATCGACTTCTGCTTTTACTTTTTTAGCGGGTAATTTACCAATAATGAACTCACCAACTTCTAAAGACTTAGACTTTGCGGCAAAAACTAATAAATTATTGCCATTACATAAAACACCATCGTAAATATTACGAATTTTCATTTTGTTTTGCTTTAAGAATGATCTTAATCGGCCTTTATCATTGGCTTGTACATATTCACAAATACGCAATGATAAATTGTCAGCTTTCGCACTAGGGACTATAGCAGTGCTAGCTACAAGCAAGCTTGCGATTAATAAAGTTTTTCTCATAATGTAACCTTCAAGTTTTTGTATTAAATTTACTTAATTTACGCTTTAAGTGTAGCTTAGATTTTCGACTCTATAATGAAAATACTTCATACGCACTATACGTTGAAACGGAAATGTACAACATCACCATCTTTTACTGGGTATTCTTTACCTTCTAAACGCCATTTTCCTGCATCTTTAGCACCAGACTCACCGTTAAACTTAATAAAGTCGTTATACGCAATAACTTCTGCACGAATAAAGCCTTTTTCAAAGTCGGTATGGATAACGCCTGCCGCTTGTGGTGCGGTAGCGTTCTGTTTTATTGTCCATGCACGAACTTCTTTAACACCAGCAGTAAAGTATGTTTGCAAGTTTAAAAGGCCGTAGCCTGAATTAATTACACGATTAAGTCCTGGCTCTTCTAGGCCCATTTCAGCCATAAATTCATCTCTATCTTCATCATCCATTTCAGATAACTCGCCTTCAATTTCAGCACAGACAGCTACTACAGCCGCACCTTCTTTTTCAGCAATAGCATGAACTACGTCTAAGTATGGGTTGTTTTCAAAACCATCATCATTGACATTTGCTATGTACATTGTGGGTTTTATCGTTAAGAAGTTTAAGTAAGCAACGGCCGCTTTTTCTTCTTTAGTTAATTCTAAAGAACGCACCATATTGCCATCTTCTACGTGTTTTAATATTTTCTCTAATACAGGTAGTTCAAATTTAGCATCTTTATCGCCACCTTTCGCACGTTTCACTTGACGATGTATTGCACGTTCAGCAGTGTCCATGTCAGCTAAGGCGAGTTCGGTATTGATTACGTCAATATCATCGCTAGGGTCAATTTTATTAGCAACATGAATAATATTGTCATTTTCAAAACAACGAACTACATGACCAATTGCATCGGTTTCGCGAATATTAGCGAGAAACTTATTGCCTAAGCCTTCACCTTTTGACGCACCAGCTACTAGGCCTGCAATATCAACAAATTCCATTGTTGTTGCTAGTACTCGCTCTGGATTCACAATATCAGCAAGCTGATCAAGGCGAGGATCCGGAACTGGCACAACACCGGTATTTGGTTCTATGGTACAAAAAGGAAAGTTTGCAGCTTCAATACCTGCTTTGGTCAGTGCGTTAAAAAGGGTTGATTTACCGACGTTGGGTAGGCCAACGATGCCACATTTAAATCCCATGATTTATACCTATTAAAGATGTTAATTTGAGCGAAGGGTTAATACCTTCGTTTGTTGATTTTATAGGGGTTAGCCTATCAAACATGATGGCAATAATGCCAATTTATAAAGCTTTAAATGCGTGTAGTCGCTGTTGAGCTTTTTTTAAACCGTCTTTTTGCCAAATATCGAAACAACGACTTGCTTCATCTATGGTTTGTTCTATTTGCGCTTGCTCGCTCTGCGGTGCTTTACCCAGCACATGACCCGTTACTTTATCTCGATGGCCTGGATGACCAATACCAATACGTAAGCGATAGAACTCTTTATTATTTGCCATGCGTGAAATAATGTCTTTTAAACCATTATGACCGCCATGGCCACCACCTTTTTTAATTTTAATTGCGCCTGGTGCCATATCTAATTCATCGTGAGCGATTAGTATGTTTTCAACCTCGATACGAAAAAAATTAGCAAGGGGAGCAACTGCCTGGCCACTGCGATTCATAAAGGTTGTCGGAATTAAAAGGTGGACAAGTTCGCCGCCTATTAGACCCTTGCCATAATGGCCAGAGTATTTTTTTTCAGGGCGAAGAGAAATGTTATTGCGTTGTGCTAGTTCTTCAACGAACCAAACACCAGCATTGTGACGTGTTCTTGTATATTCGGGGCCAGGATTACCTAGCCCCGCAATCAGTTTAATACTCATTGAAAGTAATAGTTACTAAACTGTTATTCTTCAGCTGCTTCTTCTTCAGCAGCAGCTTCGCTATCGTCATCTTTGCTTGCTTTAGGAGCATTAGCAGTTACAACAGCTTGGTCATGGCTTTCACCTTTAGCTAATTCATCAGAAGTTACGCCTTCAGGGAAAGTAACGTCAGATAAATGTAGTGTTTGACCAACTTCTAAGCTTGCTAAATCTAGTTCAATAAATTCAGGTAAGTCTTTTGGTAAACAAGTGATAGCAATTTCAGTTACGTGATGAGCGATGTTTGCACCAGTTTTTGCAACAATCTCTTCATTGATGAAGTGAACAGGAACATTAGTGTGGATAGCATGTTTTGCATCAATACGCATGAAATCTAAATGCATTACAACATCTTTGAATGGGTGACGTTGCATGTCTTTAATTAAACATTCAACTGGCTTGCCAGCAATGTTCAATGTTAACACGTGAGAGTAGAATGCTTCTTCTTGTTGCGCACGGTAAACATTTTTGTGCTCTAGTGTTAAAGAAACAGGGTCTTGGCTTTCACCGTATAGGATAGCAGGAATTTTATTCGCGTGACGTAGGCGGCGGCTCGCACCTTTCCCTAGGTCTGTACGTACTTCTGCATCCAAAGTAAATAAATCAGTCATGATAAATACTCTTATATTAAAATTAAATTGATCTTGCTTTTTGCGACCAAAAACAAGGATAGCTGCTCTTTTTCTTATTAAAGCTTCTCAAAAAGAAATCATTAGATAAAAAAGGCGCCGCATAATAACACTACACATTAGGTAAAGCTATTTAAATGCATAAAAAAAGCAGATATTTGACAATATCTGCTTTTGTATGTTCGATAACTTATTTAGTCATTAATGCTCAAACATAGCTGAAATTGATTCTTCGTTACACACACGACGAATTGCTTCAGACAACATACCACTTAACGTAAGTTGACGAACCATTTTAAGCTTTTGAATTTCTTTTGATAGTGGAATTGAATCAGTGACTACTACTTCATCAATCACTGAATTCTTAAGATTTTCAGCGGCATTACCAGAAAGTACTGGATGAGTGGCATAAGCAATAACACGTTTTGCGCCGTGCTCTTTTAAGGCTTCTGCCGCTTTTGCTAAAGTCCCACCCGTATCAATCATGTCATCAACAATAATACAGTCACGGTCTTTAACATCACCAATAATATGCATTACTTGAGCAACGTTCGCTTTCGGGCGACGTTTATCAATAATGGCTAGGTCAGCATCATCTAATAGTTTAGCAACAGCACGAGCACGAACAACACCACCAATATCAGGAGAAACTACCACCGGATTATCTAAATCACGATTTTTCATGTCTTCTAATAGAATAGGCGTACCAAAGGCATTATCAACAGGTACGTCGAAGAAGCCTTGAATTTGCTCTGCGTGTAAATCAACCGTTAATACCCGGTCAACCCCAACACTTGATAAGAAATCAGCAACTACCTTTGCTGTAATTGGCACACGAGCACTACGTACACGTCTGTCTTGGCGAGCATAACCGAAATATGGAATAACCGCAGTAATTCTACCTGCCGATGCACGACGAAAAGCGTCGATCATCACAATTAATTCCATCAGGTTATTGTTAGTTGGTGCACAAGTTGATTGAACAATGAAAACATCACTACCGCGAACATTTTCATTGATTTCAAAGCTTATTTCACCATCGCTAAAACTGCCAATACTGGCTTCGCCTAAAGTAATATATAGGCGATTTGCAATTTGTTTGGCCAGTTCAGGGGTGGCATTACCCGCAAAAATCTTCATGTCAGGCACAGTCAGTTCCTCAGAAACTTTTGACATTAATATTAGTAACTAGTGTTAACATTAGTAGCGTGTTAACAATCTAGCAATTTATTTGATTCGTTGTTTATCTAGGTTTTCAACAGCACTAACAAGTGGTGATGTGTTTAAGCCATGCGCAACAAATGATTCTACCCCTTTAGGGAGCTTATCTTGTATGACACGAGCCTCTTTTTCACTTTCAAAACGTGAAAATACACACGCACCTGTTCCTGTCATTCTAGACGGCGCACATTCTACCAACCAAGCTAGTAGGTTGGCAACCTCATCATAATGTTTTATTACCATAGTTTGGCAATCGTTGTGATATATTTGCTCGTTAAATAAATCGATATCGCAGTAAAACTGAGTAAAATCATCACGGTCGAATTTAACCGTGTTTCTCGGTAAGTCAGTCGAACTAAAAACACTTGCCGTAGAGATGCTAACATCAGGTTTACTAATTAAGTACCAACATTCATCAGGTTCAACCGGCGTGAGTTTTTCCCCTACGCCTTGCGCGTAAGCAGCAAAGCCATGAATGAAAATAGGGATATCTGCACCTAATGTTAACCCTATAGTAGCAAGTTGTGCTGTAGAATAATGACACTGCCATAGCTCATTTAAGGCTATCAATACTGTGGCGGCATTAGAGGAGCCTCCGCCGAGTCCTCCGCCCATAGGTAATACTTTATTAATCGCTATTTTTGCACCGTAAGGTATTTGTTTGTTTGGGTTGTCACCTTGTGCTTTATCTTTAAGGAGCAGTGCAGCTTTAACAATCAAGTTGTCCTCATAATTAACGCCATTAATTGGTGTTAATAGCTCAATGTTATTTTGCATGGTTGCTATTATGTCTATGGTGTCGCAGTAATCTAAAAACTGAAATAGTGTTTCAAGATCGTGATAACCATCGGCTCGTTGACCTACCACATGCAAGAATAAATTTAACTTAGCAGGAGCAGGAAAGGTAAAGGTTTTATCTAGGTAATTGTTCATTAGCATATATATAAGTTAATTATCGAAAGTCCATTTTTTTACCGCTAGTTTAATTAATAAGTCATCCTTTTTTATGGTAAATTTGGTTGCCATATTAATGTTATTAAAAGTTTTATAATGACTAAAGTCAATTTGCCATAAAGCGTTATGATAGGTGCTTGAAATACCAATGGGTAGTTGTGTGTTCTTGTCTACACGAAGCGTGTCACTTGCTTGATACGGCAAGCCTTTTAACCAAAAACTTAATGCCTCTGTAGGTAAGGTCAGTCCTGTAAGTGAATATATCAATTGGGGTAAATTTGAAGAGCGATATTCTTTACCCTCCACTTTAATTAAATGCTGATGTTGATCAGACGTTAATCTAAGTACATTAATACCTAGGAAAGTAGTAAGGTTTAATTCTTGAGTGTGTTTGTTTTGATCAACTTGCCAAGCAATGGCAGCACTTTCACGTTTAGTTTTATTTACCTTTGGAATTTTTTGAATAAAAGCTATTTTACCCCGTATTCGCCATTTTTTATTTGCTAGTAGCCAATGACTTCTTTGCTCTGCCGTTTTTATTTTTGCTATAGGCTCTGGACTAATAGCTGGTTTGCTGGCACAGCCCGCTAATAAGCTGCCTGTAATTAACATTGAGGTATAGAAAAAAAACTGTGATTTTGACATTAAGTTATAGGGATGCGCATAAATATATAAGCATTTGAACACAGCAACATGTGCAATACAACTCATGTCTGATCAGCAATACCATTTTTGCAAAGCGTTTATAGGCGCTTTAAATAACGTTAATAATTTAAAAAAAATGGTTGTTTCGTGATTTTTATCACAGAACATATTTAAAAGTTTGAGCTTGCGTTATACTTGCCATGTTATATAGCTAAATTATTTATAGGTCTAATACATTGTCCATAGTTGCTGTTGGAATTAATCATAAAACTGCGCCTGTTGCGGTAAGAGAGAAAATCTCTTTTAACCCTGATAAGCTCTCTGTTGCCCTGCAGGAAATGCTGGCAGCGGTACAGTGTCGAGAAGTGGCTATTCTTTCTACTTGCAATAGAACCGAACTGTATATTGTTCAAGATGGTGACGTTAAGCTAACTCAAGAGCGCCTCGTGAAATGGTTAGAGACTTATCATAATGTTCCTGCCTCTACCATTCTACCTAGCCTCTATTTGCATCAAGATCAACAAGCGGTAAACCACATGATGCGTGTTGCTTGTGGTCTAGACTCATTAGTCTTAGGTGAACCGCAAATCCTAGGACAAATGAAGCAAGCCTATAGCCAGGCAAAAGCAGCGGGTTCAATGTCGTTGGTAATGGACAGATTATTTCAGCGTACCTTTGGTGTAGCAAAACAAGTGCGTACTGAAACTGAAATTGGTGCTAGTGCAGTATCTGTTGCTTTTGCCAGTGTTAACTTAGCTAAACATATTTTTGCAAGTCTTGAAAAAACAAGCGTTTTATTGGTTGGCGCTGGTGAAACCATAGAGTTAGTGGCAAAACATTTATATGAGAATAAAGTTGGTAAAATAACGGTTGCTAACCGAACCATAGAACGTGCTGACAGCATGGCTAAGAAGATTGGCGCTGATGTCATTACGTTAGCTCAAATTCCGGAGCATATGTGTAAAGCAGATATTGTCATTAGTTCAACAGGGTCAACTTTACCATTAATTGGTAAAGGCATGGTGGAACAAGCGCTGACAAAACGTCGACATCAGCCAATTTTCATGGTCGACTTAGCGGTGCCTCGTGATATTGAAGAACAAGTAGGTGATTTAGACGACGTTTTTTTATATACCGTTGATGATTTACAAAGCATTATTGCGCAAAATTTAGAAAACCGACGTAAGGCAGCGGTTGAAGCTGAGAGCATTGTAAGTAATCAATCAGACAGTTTTATGGCTTGGCTTCGTGGGTTAAACACACAAGATACCGTAGTGAACTATCGCAAGCAGTGTTTGACTGAACGAGATGTTTTACTTGAAAAAGCACTAGTACAATTGAAGAATGGTAAAAATTCTGAAGCTGTTATGGCTGAACTAGCGACTAAATTAACCAATAAATTTATGCATGCGCCAACGAGTGCATTGCAATCTGCAGCACAAGGTGGAGAATTAGATAAGTTAATTTATCTACGAGATATTTTTAATATTGACTCGAGCAAATAATCAAATTTGAGAAAACTTTGTCTATTGTTCTTCCAATTTAGTCTAGGGCGTTTTTACGTGCTAGAATAGCGCCAGTTTTGTTTTTCCTAGTTTAATAACTCCTTAACAAGAAAAGATTAATTTAATGAAATCGTCCGTTTATCAAAAACTTGAAGCCTTAGTTGAGCGCTTTGAGGAAGTTCAAGCCCTATTATCAGATCCCGAAACAATAAGTAACCAAGATAAGTTTCGAACCTTATCTCAAGAATTTAAGCGCTTGGAAGAAGTCACTTCAGTATTCAATAACTATAAAGTTGCAGAAGGTGATTTTGCTACGGCTGAAATGATGTTGAAAGATGATGATCCTGATATGCGTGAAATGGCACAGGAAGAGTTCAAAGAAGCTAAAAAAGCACTAGCTGATTTAGCCGATGAATTACAAATATTGTTATTACCTCGAGATCCAAATGATGATAATAACTGCTTTGTAGAAATTCGTGCTGGGGCTGGCGGTGATGAAGCCGCTATCTTTGCCGGTGATCTATTTAGAATGTACAGCCGTTATGCTGAAAAGCAAGGCTGGAAAATCGAAGTGATGAATACCAATGAAAGTGAGCAGGGTGGCTATAAAGAACTAATCATGAAAGTCAATGGTGATGGTGTTTATGGTCAAATGAAGTTCGAGTCGGGTGGTCATCGTGTGCAACGTGTACCTGAAACAGAATCTCAAGGCCGAGTACATACCTCTGCTTGTACAGTGGTTGTTATGCCTGAAATACCTGAGTCGCAAGCCATAGAAATTAATAAAGCTGATTTAAAGGTTGATACGTTTCGTGCGTCTGGTGCAGGTGGTCAGCATGTAAATAAAACTGACTCAGCCATACGTATTACCCATATCCCAACAGGGGTTGTTGTTGAGTGTCAAGAACAACGTTCACAGCATAAAAACCGCGCTCAAGCGATGTCGGTATTACAAGCTCGGTTACAGCAAGCTGAAGATGAAAAACGTCGTAGTGAAGAAGAGTCATCTCGTCGTAATTTAGTTGCAAGTGGCGATCGCTCAGAACGTATTCGTACCTACAATTTCCCACAAGGGCGGATGAGTGATCATCGTATTAATTTAACGCTTTATCGCTTGAACGAAATAATGGAAGGTAGCTTGCAATTGATTATGGAACCTATAATGCAAGAGAACCAAGCCGACTTATTGGCAGAACTTGCTGAGCAGCATTAAACGTTGAAAAGTTTGAGAGTATTTTTGTGTCTACTTGTTTAAAAATCGACTTGCAGTCATTATCTTGTCGGCTTCGATTAGTTGGCGATAGTACCATTGCTAACTTAATTTACCAGGGGCGGTCGTTACTTCAGCCAACGTCTGATAGTGCTAAGCTTGATACTGAGATTCTCTTATCTTTTGTACTTGAAAAAGAGCGTAGTTATTTGCTCACTTGGCCTGAAAGAATGCTTAATGAAGCACAACTGCTTAGGTTTGTGGAATTATTAGCGAGGCGTATTCAAGGTGAGCCAATAGCTTACATCACCAAGCTAAAAGAGTTTTGGTCATTACCATTACAAGTGTCAGAAGCAACATTAATTCCTCGGCCAGATACCGAAACCCTTATTGAAGTTGTTTTAGAGCAATATGAGTCGAATACAAACTTAAGCTGTCTTGACTTAGGGACGGGGACTGGTGCTATTGCTTTAGCACTTGCCAGCGAAAACCCTACATGGATGATTGATGCGATAGATTATAACGCTCAAGCAGTTAAGCTGGCACAAGCTAATGCTCAGGCCCTAAATTTATCCAGCATTAATATTTATCAAAGTGATTGGTTTTCACACATTGATAACGATAAAAAGTTTGATGTTATTGTTTCTAACCCACCCTATATAGATTGTGAGGATAATAACTTAACGCAAGGGGATGTTCGATTTGAACCTAAATCTGCTCTGGTATCTAGCGATAATGGCTTAGCTGATATTAAACATATTGCTGATATGTCGCGCCAGTATTTAACCATGAATGGTGCGTTGCTTTTTGAACATGGCTTTGAGCAAGGGCGAGCAGTTCGTGATATTTTAACGTCTTTAGGTTTTTCAAACGCCACAACTCAGCAAGACCTTAATGGTCATGACCGAATCACTTGGGCAAAGTTGTTGACCACTTCTGCCAAAATTGATAAATAACCAATGATAATAACAACTAAATATATACGGGAACAACATGTTTAAACACCTACATATGACACTAGCTGTAATCAGTGTTAGCTTTTTTACACTACGCTTTTTTTGGATGCTTACCCAATCTGCTAACTTGCAAGCCAAGTGGGCTAAAATTTCACCACATATTATTGACACGCTATTATTAGGGTTAGGGGTTGTAATGGCAGTGCAATATAGCATAAACCCATTAGAGCAACTTTGGTTGGCTGAAAAAATACTAGCTGTTTTTGCCTATGTTTTTACCGGTTATTACACGTTAAAACTTGCCAGAAATAAGACCATGCAAATTATTGGTTATTTAGGTGCTATGGGTTGGGTTATGCTGATTGTAAGGTTAGCGATGACACGAGAACCACTGTTTTTCTTATAAACATTATCTGTAAGGTTAGAAATACTTAACGTTTTATGAATACATTATTACTGTCAGAATTGCAGTCTCAAGAAAAAGACTTGTTACAAACCTTAGTTTTACTTGAAGAATTTGTTTTTCAAAATAATCAATTAGGTGTGGAAATTAACCATGCCTTAATTGAGCCGTCGCTACATGGTTTGGAAACCATCATCGAACAATGCCAAGCGGTTATTGCTGAAATTGAATCACCATTAGAACAAGCCGAAATATTGTTAAATGAGCTATATTATCAACATCTTTTTATTGATAAACACAAAAGTCATTGGCCGATAAACTCCTTCAAAGTAGCAAAGAGTTTAGATCAACGTTTGATGTCACCCATAATTAAAGCAGCCTTTGTTTGTGAAATAATTAGCGCCTGTGGGTTTAGTGCAGATTTAGTTTATGTACCAACGAAGGTGATGGTACGGCTTTGTTGTAATGAGCAATATGCCATTATTTTTGATGCAGTGACCGGGGATTCTTTAGACTGGCATGATCTGGATTTAAGACTTGATGAACTGGAAGGTGATCCTAGTCAACATGAAATAGCGAGCATGAACCGTCAAGCAATTCTAGTTGAATATTTAAGTGCATTAAAGAATGTGCTAATTCGAGAGCAAGCATTTGATAAAGCGTTACTGTGCGTTGATCTATTATTGTCATTAAACCCTGACGATCCTTTGCAACGTCGTGATCGAGGCTTTTTGCTGCATCAATTAGATTGTTTTAAAGTGGCAGTTGATGATTATCGATATTTTGTTGAGCAATGCCCTAAAGATCCCGCTGCTCAGTTGTTAAAGATTCAACTTGAAAACATTACGTTAAGCGATACCGTTTTACATTAATATCAGTTCAGAACAACCCTTAAATAAAATTAATAAAAAAGAGGAATATAGATGTCGGCATCGACTTTAGCTGCACCCCTAATTACCAATGACGCAACCGTACTCGGTGTACTGGCATTGATTTTAGGTTTTGTTTTTTATAGCTCAAACAGTCAACACCCTGTTTGGAAAAAGTTCTATCAATATGTCCCTGCGCTACTTATTTGTTATTTGCTACCTTCGTTATTAAATACCTTTGGTATTGTGAGCGCAGAAGTGAGTCAAGTTGATGATGTGGCAAAGTACTATTTATTACCCGCATGTTTAGTATTATTGACCCTAAGCATTGATCTAAAAGCAATTGTTGCTTTAGGAAATAAAGCACTAATCATGTTTTTAACTGGCACTGTAGGTGTGGTTATTGGTGGCCCAATTGCCTTGTTAGCAATTTCAGCTATATGGCCTGAACTTATTGGCGTTAGTGGCCCTGATGCGGTTTGGCGTGGTATGGCAGCATTAGCAGGAAGCTGGATTGGTGGTGGTGCGAATATGCTAGCCATGAAGGAGATATATGGCGCAGACGGTAAAATTTTCACCATCATGGTAACGGTTGATATTATCGTTGCTAATCTTTGGATGGCTGTTCTACTTTATTTTGCTGCTAATCATAAACGAATAGATGCAAAAAGTGGTGCTGATACCTCTGGAATAGATAAACTTATCGATAAAGTAGAAGCTTTTGAGCGTGAGCATGCTAGACGCCCAGAATTGAAAGATTTTATGTTCATCATTGCCATAGCTTTTGGTGCTGCTGGTTTTGCACACCTAATCGCAGATTTTTTAGTACCATTTTTTAAAGTGAATTACCCTGAATTAGAAAAATTTAGCCTGCACAGTAAGTTGTTTTGGATAATTGTATTGGTGACTACCGTAGGGTTAATTTTTTCTTTTACACGATTAAGGCAATTAGAGGCGGTTGGCGCATCTAAAGTTGGCAGTAGTTTTCTCTATATTTTAGTAGCGACTATCGGTTTGCATATGGATATTAGTCAAATTGTTGAAGCTCCTAAATATGTGGTGATAGGTTTAGTGTGGATGGCAATTCATGTAGCACTACTATTTATTGTAGGTAAAATGATAAAAGCACCTATTTTTTACCTTGCTGTTGGAAGTAAAGCGAATATTGGTGGTGCAGCTTCAGCGCCAGTTATTGCGTCAGCTTTCCATCCTTCATTAGCACCTGTTGGTGTTTTATTGGCTGTGTTAGGTTACGCATTGGGTACCTATATGGCATGGATTTGTGGACAACTGTTAAGAATTATAGGTAGTTAGGAAAAGTTATGACGATAAAATCTGTTTCTGTAAGTGGTATTGAAGTTGCTAACGATAAGCCATTTGTTTTGTTCGGCGGCATGAATGTACTTGAATCTCGCGATTTAGCAATGAAAATTGCTGAGCACTATGTTGAAGTTACTCAAAAGCTAAATATTCCTTATGTTTTCAAAGCTTCTTTTGATAAAGCTAATCGCTCTTCGGTACATTCATATAGGGGGCCAGGCTTAGATGAAGGATTGAAGATATTTGAAGAGATTAAGTCGACTTTTAATATTCCAGTTATTACTGACGTCCATGAACCTTATCAAGCTCAACCGGTTGCAGATGTGGTTGATGTTATTCAGTTGCCCGCTTTCTTAGCTAGACAAACTGACTTGGTGGTAGCTATGGCGAAAACTGGCGCCACTATAAATGTCAAGAAACCTCAATTTTTAGCCGCACATGAAATGAAGCACATCATCAAAAAATTTGGTGAAGCAGGTAATGAAAATATCATACTTTGCGAACGTGGCAGTTGTTATGGTTATAATAATTTGGTTGTAGATATGCTGGCCATGGATGAGATGCGTGATTACGCCCCCGTCATCTTTGATGCCACTCATGCATTACAAAAACCTGGTGGTAGAAGTGACAGTGCTGATGGACGTCGAGCTCAAGCAGCTCAATTAACGCGTAGCGGTATGGCAATTGGTATTGCAGGCTTATTTATAGAGGCACATCCCGATCCGTCTGTTGCACTGTGTGATGGCCCCTGTGCTTTGCCACTTGATAAGCTTGAACCATACTTAGCACAAATGAAGGCTATTGATGATTTAGTGAAAGGTTTCGAGGTATTAGTTACTGATTAATGAACATCACCTTTAGGGATAAAAAAAGCTGTCAATTGACAGCTTTTTAATTTCTAAATGAAATGTGCGAGCATTTTTTTAGTATGAGTAAAATGAAATTACTCACTGATTTGTGTTGTTTTAGTTAAGATAACTAATGGGCTTTCTTTAGTTGCTTTAACTTGTTTTGCCATCATTGGGCTGGCAATGCTGTTACTTGCATCATCCGTAATTGCTAAGGTTGAAAATGATAATTTTAAGCTGGCTTGTGCGTCTTGTATTAATGTTACATGCTGTACAGGCTCAGCTTTTAACAGTTCATTTGCTTGTGCAATTGAAGCGATGCCTGAAGTAAAATAAGCCATAACGAGTGCTGTTGCTGCAATGGCGGCTTTGTATGAGTATGTAGTTGTATTTTTCATTTTTTTAATCCTATTTTGACCTAATAATAAATGTTTTCGTGTGTGCCACTCTTTGGCTGATAGATTTATTAGGACCTTTTCTCGCGCTTGTTCTTTTGAGAAAATATAAACTGTGGGTTGGGGACACAGTTTATATTTATATATCTTAGAACGTTGAGATGATGTCCTTCATCTACGGTTGTTATAATACCTAAAGAGATTAAAAAATAAAAACGACAAATATTAATGTTATCCATTAGAAAAACTAATGAATGATTGTTATACTGTGTTTTTACATTTATATTCAGTTTTTAAATTTAAGATAGATAATGGAATAGGTGCATTTTGGCAAGTAGACTCCCACCACTCAATGCGTTAAGAGCATTTGAAGCCTCAGCAAGACAGTTGAGTTTTACCCGTGCTGCGGAAGAGTTATTTGTTACTCAAGCGGCAGTGAGTCATCAAATTAAAGCATTGGAAGAGCATTTAGGTATTAAATTGTTTATGCGAAAGAACCGTGCTTTACTTCTGACTGAGGAAGGGCAATCTTACTATCTGGATATAAAAGATATTTTTAACTCCATTCATGAAGCCACAGAAAAGCTATTAGCTCGTGGTGCAAAAGGTGCAATAACTGTTAGTTCTCAAGCGAGTTTCGCTATTCAATGGCTTGTTCCGCGTTTGAGTGCTTTTAATACCTTGCATCCCGATATAGATGTGAGAATTAAAGCAGTCGATCAAGCTGAGAATTCATTAACTGAAGATGTTGATGTAGCAATATATTATGGTCGAGGTCGATGGCCTAATATTCATGCGGATAAATTACATACTGAATATTTAATTCCTGTCTGTTCGCCATTACTTTTACAAGAAAATGCCGCCAGTGGTAAACCGCCACTGCTATCTCTCGATGACCTTCAACACCATACGTTATTACATGACACTTCAAGGAAGGATTGGAAACGTTGGTTCAAGCAAATAGGGGTCAAAGGTATTAATGTAAATCACGGTCCTATCTTTAGTCATTCTGCCATGGTGGTACAGGCAGCATTATATGGACAAGGCGTAGCACTCGCCTACAGTGTTTTAGCAAAGCCAGATATTGACTCAGGCCGTCTAGTTTGCCCATTTAATGATGTGTTAGTGAGCAAAAACTCCTATTTTGTTGTTTGTCGTGAAACTCAAAAGGATATCGGTAAAATAGAAGCTTTTAGGGAATGGTTACTCGATATGGTTGCCGCAGAGCAAGAGCAAATAACAGATGGACAGATTTCATGATCTCAAAAACAATAAATAATGTTGAATCGCCAATTGGCCAAGTTATATTTGCCCATGGAGCCGGTGCCAACATGCATCATGAGTTTATGGAACAAATAACAAAATTGTTTAATAAAGCAGATGTCAATGTGCTTCGATTTAACTTTCCGTATATGGACAAACGCGATGAAACAGGAAAACGGTATCCCCCAGATAGAATGCCCAAGTTGATTGATTGTTATCAATTTGTCATTGATGAATTTATTGAACAGCTTGATGATAACGCTAAACTCCCGATTTTTATTGGCGGTAAATCAATGGGCTCTCGCGTGGCGGCAACACTAGCAGGTGATGATGCAGTATCGAAAAAAATTAACGGTGTTTTTTGTTTGGGTTATCCTTTTCACCCTGCTAAGAAACCTGAGAAACTCCGGTTAACGCCTTTGCAAAATACTGATAAGCCTATTTTAATTGTGCAAGGTGAACGAGATACTTTAGGATCACAAATTGAAATTGGTGAATATGAAACTTCAACTATGTGTCAATACGTATTTTTAGCGGATGGTGATCACAGTTTAAAGCCTAGAGTGAAATCAGGGTTTACCCATCAACAACATATGGAAAGCGCTGTGAATGCGGTTGTTACTTTTATGATGAGAGACACTGATAATGAATAAACAGGCAATTATAAAGTTTTTAATGGTTTTTATTGGCATCAGTGGTAGCTTTTCTGTACTATTCGGCGCTTGGCTAAATCATGGTGGGCAGGCACTTGCGCTTAATGAACATTTAAGCATAAAAACTGCTCTGCAGTACCAGTTATTTCATACGTTAGCACTGTTAGCCTCTGTAGTGTGGGCAATGAACAAATCAACGTCTAAAATACTTATTATTGCCTGTATCGGCTTTTTTATTGGTATATTGTGCTTTAGTGGTTCGATTTATATCAAAACATTTTTCAGTTTTGCCATTATTGGTAAATTAACTCCCTTAGGCGGAATATCATTAGCAATTGCTTGGATTTTACTGTCTATTGAAGGTATAAAAAATTTATGACTTCCATTGTATTATATTGTCGCCCGGGCTTTGAGAAAGAGTGTGGCGCTGAAATCCAAGAAAAAGCAGCTTGGAATGAAATGTATGGCTATTTAGAGCTTAAAAAAAATCAAGGCATAGTTTTCTTTCATTTACATGATGAGAGCCATGGTGAAGCTCTAATGGGCAAGTTGCCGCTTAGGCGACTTATATTTGCTCGTCAGTGGTTTGTAACCTTAACGGATAACATTACTTTGCCTGATTATAATCGTGTTGAAGCCATTGTAGAGGTGTTAGGCAGTGAGTGGCAATATGATGATTTACGTATGGAAACAGCGGATACCAATGATGGTAAAGCATTAAGCAAGTTTTGTCGTAAACTTGCAGTACCACTTCGCCAAGGTTTACGTAAGGTAAAAGTCTTAACAGATAAGAAAAAAGTTGAAGGTATAGCGCAAGAGGGTTCAATTTTGCATGCTTTATTTTTATCTGGGCAAGAAGTAGTGTTGGGCTTCTCGTTAGCTCAAAATAGTTCAAATCATGTTATGGGAATTCCTCGTCTAAAGTTTCCCAACCAAGCACCTAGCCGATCAACGTTAAAACTTGATGAAGCTTTTTTACACTTTATACCTAAAAATGAATGGGAACAGCGTTTAACATCGGGCATGAATGCAGTTGATTTGGGATCCGCACCTGGTGGTTGGACTTACCAGCTTGTACGTAGGGGTATGATGGTCACAGCCATAGATAATGGCCCTATGGCAGAGTCATTAATGGAAACCGGGCAAGTAAAGCATAAAATGATGGATGGCTTTAAGTATGTGCCAATGAAGCAAAATGTTTATTGGTTAGTTTGTGACATGATTGAAAAACCGCAACGTGTTGCCAAGCTAATGAGCGAATGGTTGTTGAATGGCTATTGTAAAGAAGCTATGTTTAATTTGAAATTGCCGATGAAAGGCCGTTATCAGCAAGTAACTAAAGATCTACAAAGCATTAAAGATGCGTTTAGTGAGCAAAATGCAAGGTATGAACTATATGCTAAGCATTTGTACTATGACCGTGAAGAGATTACTGTTCATGCGAGGCTAATCTCTTAGCGAACAAGGTAGTAGCGAGTATTGAATTTACTTGCTACTACCTAGCTTATTTCAAATTATAACCTGTCTAAAAGTGCTGCTGTGAAGTCAGTGGTACCATGACTGCCACCTAAATCTCGTGTGGTGCGATCACCACTGGCAATAACATCAATTAAGGCAGTTCTAATTTTTTCTGCTTTATCGCTCATTTCTAAATATTCAAGCATTTGTAAGGCGGCTAATATAACCGAGGTAGGATTAGCTAAGTTTTTTCCTGCAATATCAGGTGCGCTACCATGTACAGCTTCAAATATTGCACAGTCTTCACCAATGTTAGCCCCTGGTGCCATACCTAAACCACCTACAAGTCCAGCACAAAGATCTGATAAAATATCACCAAAAAGGTTGGTTGTTACAATGACGTCAAACTGCTCAGGGTTCATTACTAACTGCATACAACAGTTATCTACGATCATTTCTGTTGATTCAATTTCTGGGTAACGCTCAGCCACTTCACGGGCAACTTTTAAAAACAAACCAGAAGTTGTTTTTAAAATATTTGCTTTATGAACCGCAGTAACTTTTTTACGACCTTCTTTACGGGCAGTTTCGTATGCAAAAGTTAAGATTTTTTCAGCACCTTCGCGGGTAATTACACTCATAGCTTCTGCTTGTGTGCCATCTTCAGAAATCACTTGACCAACACCGGAGTACATACCTTGGGTATTTTCACGCACCGTTAAGATATCAATATTTTCATAACGAGCTTTGGTGCCTTTAAAAGATAATACCGGGCGTAAATTCGCGTATAATTTAAATTCTTTACGTAAGGTAACGTTAATTGAAGTAAAGCCTTCACCTACTGGTGTCGTTAATGGGCCTTTTAAAGTAATCTTATTTTTCTCAATAAGATCCATTGTTTCTTGTGGTACTAATTCGCCATGATTTTCTAATGCTGTTAAGCCTGCATCAGCAAATTCATAATTAAAATCACAACCTGCTTTATCTAATACTTTAATTGTTGCTTCAATAATACTTGGACCAATTCCGTCGCCTGGAATTACTGTAATCGTTTGCTTGTTCATATCTTTACCTTGTGATGGGAGTATTATATCTAGTTTAAATATAGCTAAAAAATAAGTGCATTAGCATTTTAATAACGTCAAAATAGCAACTAAGAGGTCTGCTTAGTGTTTTATGTGCGCTTTATATCATGTAAATGTTTGGTAAGCGAGCGTGAAAGTTTTTACCTTTAGTGTCTTTATTACGACATGTTCATGCATGAAAAACACAGGTTGCGTTTAATGTGATAGTAGATGCAATATTGTTTAGCATCAAGGTTACTTAAGTCTTACTTGTAGTAGAGGAAAACGCTGTAGTTATTGATGGTTTTTAATTATCTGCCATTCTTCAGGGTAATTGTCACCTAAACCAATTTCTTTTAGTACCCCATTAACAAATAATAAGAAAGTGCATTCATCTTGAGTGGTAATACCGTCAGATTTCACATGTTGAGTTCTGTAAAACATTACTTGAAATCTATCTTCTGCTACTTTTCTTGCTTCTGTAATATCAGGGCTGCCAAGCTCTAATATTGCCTGCTCGAAGGTGAATTGCTCAAGTTGAAGCTTAGCAATGAACTGGCGATTATATGACTCTCTATCTTTCCATTGCATTTTGTCTGGGCTGTCATCGTAAAATGAAATGACTAACAAAACGAAAATTCCATAAACCGCTAAAGCGAGAATGATGCGAGTAATAACTTTTTTGTTCATTGTTTTTCCGAATAAATATCATGCATTGAAAGCATAAATTGTTAATAAGATGATAACCAGTTATTGGTTAGTTTGAAAGAGTATTTTGATGATTTTGTGTAACAACAGATTGCTCAGTATCTTGCGCTAACCTAATGTCTTTTAAATTAAAGCCTAGGGGAATATTTTGTTTTAAAGTTAGTAATTTTCTACTTAACACAATTTGCTCTTCGCTATTGCTTAACTTCTCTTGGATGGCGGCTTTAACTTGGTCACTTTTTAAAATGGCACCGAGTGAGCCATATTCATTTAGTAGTCCTGATGCAGTAATTTGACCTATACCCGTTACGCCAGGAATTTTATTGGTATTGTCACCGGTCAATGTCCATAAATCTATTAGCTGTGTTGGTTTAATATCGAATTTATCTTTGACATATTTCTCATCCAAATACCTGCGATTGAAATAATCATATATATGAATATTTGGGCTTAATAATGATAAGAAGCCTTTATCAGTAGAGATAATGGTCACATCTTGACCATGTAAAGCCATTTTAGTTGCTAATGTAGCAATAAGGTCATCCGCTTCATCTTCTTCTGATACTAACGAGTCTACGCCAAGTTGTAAGAAACCATCTTGGATATTTGGTAACTCTTTAGCCAAAGCCGGCGACATTTTTTTTCGGCCTTTTTTATAGTCACTAAAAAGCTCGTAACGCCAACAAGGTTTGTGGCTGTCAAAAACAGCAAGAGCGTGACTAGCTTGTTGATGTTTTAATATATTGTCTAATGCTTTACTGCAAGCCTGCTGAGTATTAAATAATACTTGCTGCTGGGTTTTTTCAGACAGCTCATTTGTTAGTTGCTCTTTACTTTGTACAAACGGTCGCTCTTGTACCGCATAAATGCGCCTTATCAAATTTAATGCATCTATTAAGACTAAATGAGCTGACACCTTTATCCCTCTAATACTTGATAACAGGGGATATAGTCACTACCTGGAAGCTTCATCCGTTGTTGGCTAACAAAAGAGGCGAGCAATTTATCCATCAGTACCATTATCTGCTTGTCCCCCGAAATCTGAAAAGGGCCATGCTTTCTAATGGCTTTGATACCGCCTGACTTCACGTTTCCAGCCACAATACCAGAAAAAACACGTCGTAGATTCGCAGCAAGTTCAGCTGTTGCTAAATCATAACTAATATTCAAATCTGACATGTTTTCATGGTTTGGTTCAAAGGGCTGTTGAAAGTCACTTTCAATTGCTAAAGACCAATTAAAATGAAAAGCATCGCCTTTTTCTTTTCGATATGCGAGCACATCATTTAAGCCATTGGCCAATACTTTGGCGACTTGTTCTGCATCGTCAATAATTATCTTATAGAGGCTTTGTGCTTTTTCACCTAAAGTTGCACCAATGAAAGCATCAATTTCACTAAAATACTCACTTGCGCTGCTTGGTCCGGTCAAAATAATAGGTAAAATCTGACTACTATTTTCTTCATTAAGTAGTATGCCTAAAATATACAATAGCTCTTCAGCGGTACCGGCACCGCCAGGAAAAATGATGATACCATGAGACATTCTAACAAAAGCTTCTAAACGTTTCTCGATGTCAGGCATTATAACCAACTCGTTAACAATAGCATTAGGTGGTTCAGCTGCAATGATGCTCGGCTCTGTTAAACCAATATAGCGACCGTTCTTATTTCGCTGCTTAGCATGACCAATAGTTGCTCCTTTCATTGGACCTTTCATTGCTCCTGGGCCACAACCTGTACAAATATTAAAGTTGCGTAAGCCCAATTGGTAACCAACAGCTTTAGTATATTTATATTCATTATGCTTAATAGAGTGACCACCCCAGCAAGTAACTAATCTAGGTTCTGTTTCAGGTAAAATCGCATCGGCATGTCGTAATATACCAAAGGTTGCATCTGTGAGTGACTCAGGAGTGCAATGCATGTTTTGGTATCGATTGTTTATAAACAAAATATCACGCAATACTGCAGATAAATGCTCTCGAATACCTCGAATTATTTTGTCGTCAACAAAGGCATACTTTGGCGGATTGTGTAGATTTATTTTCACCCCGCGTTCTCGTCTCAATACCTCGATAGAGAAGTCTTTATGCTGCTGATAAATAGCTTCAGCATCATCGGTATGGCTACCTGCATTAAGTACAGCAAGAGAGCAGTTGCGATAAAGGTTGTATAGTTCGCTAGTGGAGGACTGCTGTAATTGGTCTACTTCTGCCTGCGAAAGGATATTCATATTTCCTACAGGGTTAAGTTGAGTATGCATATTGAACTCCTTTTTATTGCTGAACGGTGATACTCTTAATTAGTGAGCAAATTTATAATTTATCAATGAAAAGTTAAGAGTAGATGACTTGATTTTTTCCTTGTGCTTTAGCTTTGTACATCGCTTCATCGGCACGCTCAAAAGCGGTATGAATATTATCTTCGACTCTTATATGAGTAGCCCCCATAGAAAGAGTAATGCTAACCTTGTTGCTTTTAAATTTAAAAGGTAAACGTGCAATACTTTTATTGATCAAGTTTAATTCTTTTATAAGGGCGGCTTCTTTAGACTGACTATAAATGATGACAAATTCTTCACCACCATAACGTGCAACAAACGCGTCTTTACTGACTTTCTTTTGGATCGTGTTAGCAATGACTTGCAACGTTTTATCACCGGCTGTATGGCCATAGGTATCATTTATATTTTTGAAATCATCAATATCGATAACAACCAATGATAAATCAAAGGGTTTGTGATGAAAGCGTACCATTGACTGTGTAAAACACTCATCAAAAGCAGCACGATTACTTAATTTTGTTAACGCATCTTGCATACTTTTTCGTTGCTGTTCTGCAAGCTTTTCTTCAAATTGTCGGCTTTGCTCTTCAAGTTTGTCTACTTTCTTGGCCATATCATGGAGTTGACTGGCTAAGGCTTGTTGGTTTTTCTGTTCAAAAGTTGTTTTTTCTTCCAGGGTTAAAGCAATGGTATTTAATTTGCTATTTATATCAACTTTTACTTGCTCTAATGATAACGCTTTCTTAACCGTTCCTGTCATCTCTAACAGTTGGTCCTGCAGCTTTTCATTAATTTCGTCATTGGTACTTTGCGCATTTTCACAAGTAGATAATGTTTTTTTAACTGCGCTTTGAACGGTTGTTAAAGTTTCACTTAAGCTATGTAAAAAGTTCTTAGCACTATCCCTTTCATTTTGTAAATCAGCAACAATTACATCAAATATTTCAATGAAGTGTTGCAGTACGTCATCGTTGGAAGTGTCTTTTAACAGCTTTTTATTTATCGCGAGCAGTTCTTTTGTATGATGAGCTGACAAAGGAAGTTTGCTTAAACACATTGATACTTGTTCAATTAACGCGCTATTGACGTTGGAAGTATTATTGTCATTAAGTGCTTTTTCTTCTTCATGGGGCTGTTGGGATGCAGGTAATAAGCCACCTTTTGGGATATCTACTTTAGCTCTTAAGGAAGTGTCATAGAATCCTAATAGTTGACTCAATAAAGGCACATATTGAATTAAACTATCTTTTGTAGTTTTTGTTTCTGTTAATAAAGCTCGAAGATTTCTGCGTAAGTCGTCGGGTAATCCGTTGATTTTTTGAAGACTTTGACCTGCACTATTAAACTGCTCATGTAAATGTGCAATGTTTTGCTCGTTTGTTACCGAATGCGTTTGTAATAGTTTTGATACTTCTGAAATCTTTAACTCAATATCACTTATCGGTGCAGACTTGGTAAGTAAACCTCGAAGTTGAGCAAGACGGTTATCTAATTTTAAATTAATTCCTTTAGATACTTGAGAAAGCTTATTAATGAACTCAATTAATAAGCTAGATTGCGCTTTAAAATCTTCTTCAAGTGATGCTCGAGATGCTATTGCTGCATTAAGTTTACTTTGTAATGATTTTGACTGGCTATCAGCAACAGTTTTGGTAGTCATAAAACAGGGTAATCCTTATAGTTTTCATGTATCAAAATCAAGCAATGAAGTCCTTACCTTCATAGATAATAATTTACAACATTATCAAGGGGATTGTTAGTCATTAGTATAAAAAGTTGATTATATTGCCTTAATCCAGCTTTTTGCTTACTTAAAAGAAGTTAACTCGTTAAACTATAGCAATCTCATTTACTATTCTAAAGGAAGTTTAGTTTAATATGACTAAAATATCGTGTTTATTTCGCACATTTTTCATCATCAGTTCATATTTATGCTCTCTTGGTGCAGGCGTTGCACAAGCGAGTGTTAAAGTCGATGTTATAATCGATCAGCCACAGCACCACTATGCACAAGTTACCATCAATTATGATAAATCGGCTACTGAACATATTAATTTCCGTTTGCCAACATGGCGCACTGGGCGCTATGAGATTCTCAATTTGGCTAATGGTATTCGTGAGTTTTCAGCAACGGATAGTGAAGGTAATAAACTTGACTGGCAAAAGCTTGATAATGATACTTGGCAAGTTAAGTCGACGCAGCATAAAAATATTCAAATTAGCTATCAAGTATATGCTAACCAGCTAGACAAAAGAACTAGGCACATTGATGATAGCCATGCGTTTTTAGATCTTTCAACCGTTGTTATGTACAGTGACGCCGTTCGTGAGCAAAAGCACATTGTAAATCTTAGTGTTCCTGCAACTTGGAGAAGTGTTTCAGGGCTTACGTCGGGCGGTGAATCTCATCAATTTATTGCGGAAAATTATGATGTGTTAGTTGATTCGCCTATTGAAAGTGGAGTTAATGAACATCATGAATTTGTTGTTGAAGGTCGTCATTATGAATTAGTTATTTGGGGAAAAGGCAACTACGATAGTGCCAAAATGGTTGCCGACCTGAAAGTATTAGTGCAGCAAAGTAAGCATATTTGGCAAGGTTACCCTTTTGAGCGTTATGTCTTTATGGTACATGCGACTAGTGGCGCGAGAGGTGCTACTGAACATTTGAATTCTACCATTATACAAACATCACGATATAAGTTTGCTGAGCGTAAAGACTACCTCAGGTTTATTTCAACCGCAGCACATGAATTTGTCCATACATGGAATGTAAAACAATACAGGCCTAAAGGGCTAGTACCTTATAATTATCAGCAAGAGAACTATTCGACTTTATTGTGGTTAAGTGAAGGCTCTACTAGTTATTTACAAAATCAATTGTTACTGCGTGGCGAGTTAATGTCTACTAAGGAGTTCTTAGAGAGTTTAGCAAAACGCATTACTGGCTATATTCATAAACCAGGTAGAGCTACTCAAAGTATCGCGCAAGCAAGTTTTAATAAATGGTTAGAAGAGGGCGGTGATTATGATAAAAATCATAGCGTCAATATTTACTCTGAAGGTTTTTTAGTCTCCTGGATGTTAGATTTTTCCATAATGGAAAAGACAGATTTAGCGAAAAGTTATCGGGACATCCATAATAGTCTTTATCAAGAATTCAGCATACCTAAAACGTTTGATGAAGAAGATATTTTATCGGTTATAAAGTCGGCAACCAATGAAGATTATCAGGCGTGGTGGCAGCGTAATATTCATGGCTATGCTGATGTCGATTTTGATGAATTATTAGCGAAAGCTGGCTTAACTATGTCTTATGGTAAAAAAGATAAAGTAATTCACAAAGCATGGGCAGGAATAACTACGAAACAAGCAGCGAACGGGTTGCAAATATCTCGAGTTGAAAAGGGTAGCCCAGCTTGGCAAGCAGGTTTAACTTTAGATGACATTATTGTTGCTGTGAATGATTTACGCATAGTTGATAAAGATCTCAGCACAAGATTAAATAACTTTAAACCCAACGATAAAGTGAGCGTTACTTTTTTCAGACGAGATGAATTAGTAACGCGCATGATTATTTTAGGTGAAATACCGAAAAGTAAGTTGAAAATTGTGCCTCTAAAACAGGTAACAGATCAGCAAAAGGCGTTTTTTAAGCATTGGACTGGTTTAGCGTTTCCGAATAAGAAAGATACTTAACTATGTAAGACAGTGATAGCTTCAGCTATCACTGTCTTAATGTTCTCGCTTCAGGGGCTGAATGTAAATGCATACTTCTAAACGGGTTAATATCTAAACCGCCACGTCGAGTATAACGGGCAAACACAGTTAATTGCTCTAATTGACAATGTTTTTTTAAATCACAAAAGATTCGCTCAACACATTGTTCATGAAACTCATTGTGTTGACGAAATGATATTAAGTATTTTAATAAAACATCATGGTTCAATACTTTGCCTTTATAGCTTATATAAACACTAGCCCAATCTGGCTGGTTTGTGATTAAACAATTTGATTTTAATAGGTGACTTACAAGTTGTTGTGTGATGATTTTACCTGAACCAGCCTTTTGAGCTTGGCTGAGTAAATCAGCTTGATATTGATAACCATCTATTGTGACATCTGCTTCATCAATACAAATGATACTTTTATCACTGTGCTTTATTGCTAAAGCAGGACATGATTCCACATGAAAAAGCATTACTTGAGCTTGAGCACCTGCAACGAGCGATAAGTCTTTGCTAAGTAGTTGTTCAACTTCTTCAATAGTTGAAAATTTGCTTTGATTGAAACTATTCAAATACAATTTGAACGACTTTGATTCAATTATATTTGGGCTAGTACATAGAAAACGGAATTCAGCTACCGCAACAACAGGTTTACCCTTGGCGTTTAACCAAGACAATTCATAACCATACCAAACATCTTCGCCAACAAAAGGTAAATGTGCTGCAGTTAAGGATAAATCGTTTCTATTTAAGCTTCTTGGTACCCCTTGCAGTAAATTTGGGTTATATTCACTGCAATATTCGGTAGTTCTCCCTAATGATAAGTTGCTCAGTTCTTTTGCGTTTTGGTAATTTGTCATATTTTCTCTTTTGCCATTTGAAGCTCACATTGGCTATTTTAAAGGATCTGTTAATCAGATGACATCATCAAATCAAATGAATCTAAATTTAGTACAAAGCTTACAACAGTTTTCTCAATGCTTTATTGACCAATTTCAACAGGTTCATCAGGGGTTACCTAAAATAAAGCATGATAAAGATTGGCCTTCCCCCTGTGAACAAGAAAAAATTGAAACTCATGCGTTAGCCAAAGATGAGGTATGTTGGCAACCTATTGATATAGATGAAAAAGATGAATTAGGTTTTGATAATGTCGAGTCAGCTTTGGCATTAATTTTACATAAAGATATTAAAGAATACTTTACTACTATTTATAGTGAGGCTCTTGATGCCAATTGTGAGGAAGGTGATTTAACCTTACTTTTTGCTTGGAATAAAGATGACTTTCAACGTTTGCAAGAGAATATTATCGGTCACATATTGATGAAACAAAGATTAAAGCAGGCAGAAACTGTTTTTTTTGCTGTAACTGACGAAGAAGATATGATCATTACCATCAATAATGAAACTGGTGCGGTATGGGTTGAACGCGTTGGTTGTGAGCCTCATAAAAAATTGGCAGATTCATTAGCACAATTCTTAACGAATATTATACCCAGAGTAAGTTGATTCAATTTTTTTGTTGTTTGATTAATTGTTTTACCAACTGTTTTAATTCGAGGATTTCATTTTTCATAATAGCGAGTTCTACATGAAGATCTTGTTCAAAAGATTCTGATTTAATTCGTGAGTCATCAGGTTTGTTTGTTTTTATTTTTTCTTGTGGGAGCTTAGTAAAGCTTGGATCGTGCTGCCAACCTTTTAACGTTGAAATGAGCACAGGGAGTGGCACCTTTTTACTAAGCTTGGTTTTAATCAATGCAACAGTAGGTTTATTACCTTTATTAGCAATTTTATTAGCTAAGATTAAAATTTCATCATTTATTGTCATTTTGATTAACCACTTGGTGCCATTAGCTATATTTTAGCCAATGTTGCTACCCCTGTCAGGTGTTATTTAGTGTTGTTTTGTTTTGTCTAATAATATCAATCAGTTATCGTTGTAGTCATTGTGGTTTGCTTTTTGCTTTAGAAAGTAAAGAAATAATGTAATAAATAAATTATCTATGGAGTACAAAAATGAGAAAATCAGTATTAGCTTTAATGGTGGCTTTACCTTTAGTGACAGTGTTATCTGGTTGTGTAATTTCAGTCAATGATGGAGAAGTTGATCATTCTTTAATGGGAGATAGTAGTGACAGAAGTTTTGAGAATCGTAAAAAAATAGCTAAAGTTCAATTAGGTGCAAGTTTTATTGATATGCAAGGGAAGTTGGGCGTTGCTGATTTCTCTGAAACATATACTGAAAACGAACAAACTATTCGTGTTTTATACTACAGAACTCAACGTAAGCACAAAGACGGCTTAACAACTAAAGATGAATGTACTTATCTAGAATTTGTTAACGGCGAGCTTATACAAACAGGTAACGGTGATGAATACAGCAGAATAGTGGCTAGGTAATAGCAATTAATACCGACACTTTTTCTGTAATATAAATAGAGTTGTAGCAATATTTTTGCTGCAACTCCAACTCCTCCCTTATTTCTATGTTAATAAAGAGCACCAATTCTATTTGACCTTTTTAAAAAGGAACTGTTAAGGTGGTCTTTCCGTTTAAAATTAATAATAATTATAAAATTGGTGGTTTAGTATGTCTGAAGCTGTTTCGGTTGAAAATGATCTTAATATAAGAGCGACTTATCTTAGTGCAGAAGAACTAAAGCTAGCAGCCTCGTTGTTATTTCAGGCGTATCATGATGATCCTGTTTTTTTAGAAATCTTTAACGGTGAAAAAGAGGGGTATGAGCAAAGACTTAGGGGGTCAATAAGGGAAGAGTTAAGTGCTTTCTGGCAGGCGAAACAGCCAATGGTAGGTGTATACCTTGGTGAATCTATGGTGGGAGTTGCGTGCTTAAATAGCCCCGATGATAGTGTAGGCAGTGATCGGTTTTGGCACTGGCGTCTAAAAATGTTGCTCAGCGCAGGTTATTTTAGTACCAAACAAATGATCGAAAAAGAGCAGAAAGTCATCGATGCAGTACCACTAGAAAAATTTCATATGCTATCGTTTATCGCTATTCATCCTTTGCATCAGCATCATGGCTTCGGACATTATTTAATGGCCGCTGTTAATACTGTGCTCGAAGAGCATGGTGATAGTGAAGGAGTAGCAGTATATGCAACCTCGGGTAAGTTTAGAGCCTTTTTTGAAGACACCGGTTACAAGTTTGTAAAGGATGTTACTGTCGGTAAAGTGTCAGGAGCATTAATGGTGCATTATTCAGACAGTCATTAATATTTTTCTAATGTTTTCAGATACACCAAGTAAAATCACTTTTTATTACGCTTGTACCAAAAATATCTTCTGGTACAATCAGTTTCATTAATTCGTTTTTAGGTAGTTACACTGATATGGTTATAAAAGCTCATAGCCCCGCGGGATTTGCCGAGCAGTATATTGTTGAATCAATTTGGAATGGTGGTTTTCCGCCTGGTTCCATATTACCAGCAGAGCGAGAATTATCAGAACTTATTGGTGTAACTAGAACAACACTTAGAGAAGTACTTCAACGTCTTGCTAGAGATGGCTGGTTAACAATAAAGCATGGCAAACCAACTAAAGTAAATAATTTTTGGGAAACCTCGAGTTTAAATATCCTTGAAACACTTGCTCAGCTTGATCAAGAAGGCGTTCCTGACCTAGTTGATAACCTTTTATCAGCACGTACTAATATCAGCGCTATTTATGTGCGGGGTGCATTGAAAAATAACCCTGAAAAGGCCATTGAATTATTAACAGCCTACAAAGATGTTGAAGATAATGGTGCTGCATTCGCTGATTTTGATTATAAATTAAATAAAGAGCTGGTTGTAGCATCAGGAAATTCTATTTATTTATTAATTTTAAATGGTTTTAGAGGCTTGTACTCACGAATTGGTAGTTTATATTTTGCTCACCCGATGGGGAGAGAGATATCGAGAACCTACTATCAAAAGTTGATTGATTTAGCTAAAGATAACCGCTTCGATGATTCAATTTTTGCCGTACGTAAATATGGTGTAGAGTCTGGTAAACTTTGGGGTGAACTCAAAGAAGATGTATTAAAAGAACTTACCGAAGATTAATAGCTTGCGGTATAAAGTTATTCAGTAACAAGGCGATTAATAAATCGCCTTGTTACACTTAGCTTCAAGAGTCACTACTCTTATCAGGACATTGGGTAATTATTTCATCTTCACCATTTTGTTTTTCTTGAATTATTTTCACATCAAATTTCCACAAATAATGTAAGTGCTTAATTACTTCTGATTTTGAATCCCCAAGTTCAATATTGTTATGCGGTGTATACCGTAATGTTAATGAACGATCTCCCTCAATATTGGCTTTTATAATTTGTATATTTACTTCTAAATTGCTCAAATTATATTGTTCTGATAATTTCTGTCTTATTTTCTTATAGCCTTGTTCATTATGAATGGCGCCTATTTCCACATAATTATTTTGCTCATCATCATGAATATGAAATAGTTTAAAATCACGGATTAATTTAGGCGACAAATATTGACTAATAAAGCTTTCATCTTTGAAATTCTCCATAGCAAAGTGCAGTGTGTCTAACCAGTTGCTACCGGCAATTTCTGGGAAGTATTCTTTATCTTCTTCAGTTGGATTTTCACAAATACGCCTAATGTCAATGAACATGTTAAAACCTAAGGCGTAAGGGTTAATACCTGAATAGTATTTGCTATTATATTCTTGTTGAGAAACTACATTGGTATGGCTATGTAAGAACTCAAGCATGAATTTATCAGTTACTAACTTTTCATCATAAAGGTGATTCAAAATAGTGTAATGCCAAAAACATGCCCAGCCTTCATTCATTACTTGTGTTTGTTTTTGCGGATAAAAATATTGGGATATTTTTCTTACAATTCTAACAATCTCACGTTGCCAAGGTTGAAGTAAGGGCGCGTTCTTCTCAATAAAATATAAGATATTTTCTTGTGGTTCTGAAGGGAAACAATATTGTTCCTCATTTGTATTTTTTTTACTATTTGGCACTGTGCGCCATAATCTGTTTACTTGCGATTGCAAATATTCTTCTCGTTCTGTCTGGCGTTTCAGTTCCTCATCAAGTGATATTTTTTGTGGTCTTTTATATCGATCAACGCCATGATTCATTAACGCATGACAAGCATCTAATGTGGCTTCAACTTCATCAATACCATATCTATGTTCACAGTTTGCAATGTAGTTTTTTGCAAACAGTAAGTAGTCTATTATTGAACTAGCATCTGTCCATGATTTAAACAGATAGTTGCCCTTGAAAAAAGAGTTGTGTCCATAACATGCATGCGCCATGACTAGGGCTTGCATAGGCATAGTATTTTCTTCCATTAAATAAGAAATACACGGACTTGAGTTGATGACTATTTCATAGGCTAAGCCCATTTGTCCACGCTTATAAGTTTGTTCGGTTTGAATGAACTTCTTACCAAATGTCCAATGATTATAACCAATTGGCATACCCACACCAGCATATGCATCCATCATTTGCTCTGCAGTAATAACTTCTATTTGGTTGGTATATGTATCCAGTCGGTAATGATTTGCTACACGAGCAATTTCTGTTTGGTATTGCCCTAATAATTCAAATGTCCAGTCAGGACTATCATCTAAAGCTTTCACCTGCACTGCTTTCTTCTTATCTTTTGTAACCATAATTTCACTACTCCCTATTACAATTGCGTCTTATGCAGCACTGTTCGTATTTTTTTTAAATAGCTCTCTAAATACAGGATATATATCTGAGACTTCTTTGATATGCTGAATGGCAAAGTTTGAATGTGACTCCATTACTTTTTGATATTGCTGCCACAATGTTTGGTGAGCACGCTGGGTTATTTCGATATAACTAAAATACCGAGCTTTAGGAAGTATTTTACTTTCAAGCAAATACTTACAATGAGGCGAGTCATCTGCCCAGTTGTCTCCATCTGATGCTTGAGCGCCATAAATGTTCCATTGATTGTCATTATATCGTTTAGTGATTATTTCACTCATCAATTCTAGTGCGCTTGAAGCAATTGTTCCTCCTGTTTCTTGAGAATAGAAAAACTCATGCTCATCAACTTCTTTAGCTTGGGTATGATGGCGAATATAAACAACGTCAATATTTTTATAAGTTCTGCTTAAAAATAGGTACAGTAAAATATAGAATCTTTTTGCCATCTCTTTGGTTGCTTGATCCATAGATCCAGAAACATCCATTAAACAAAACATAACGGCTTTCGATGTAGGTACTGCTTGTTTGGCAAAATTTCGAAAGCGTAAATCAAAAGTGTCTATAAAAGGTACTTTGGCAATTTTACTTTCTAAGTCGGTTATTTGTTTTTTAAGGTCACGCTCTTCACTAATATGATCATGTTTATCTTCACATAGCGTGGAAAGTGTTTGTTGGCATTCTTTTAATTGCCGACGTTTTGACGATGTCATTGCTATACGGCGTGCAATCGAGCCCTGTAGAGACTTTACAATGTCTATATTAGCAGGCACACCTTCAGCACAAAAGCCTGAGCGAACAGTTTTGTATTCTATTAATTTGTCTAGCTGATTTTTTTCTAAATTTGGTAGTTCTAAATCCTCGAATAATAAATTTAAATACTCTTCTTTTGATATGGAGAAGGTAAAGTCATCTTCTCCTTCTCCACTATCGCTTGCATCTCCTTGTCCACCACCTTGGCCTTGTTGATTCGGAGGTTTGGCAATTCTGTCACCGGTAGCAAATTTATCATTGCCAGGGTGAACCTTATCACGAACACCTCCACCGCCTTGGTGAAATACTGGCTCGGATAAATCCTTTTTCGGGATAATAATATTCTCACCAGAATCAATGTCGGTAACGCCACGCTGATTAATAGCGTCAGAAACTGACTTTTTGATTTGATTTTTATAGCGCCTTAAAAAACGCTGACGATTAACAGTACTTTTGTTTTTACTGTTTAGTCGTCTATCAATAAAATTGGCCATTATAGACTCCTTATCTCTTTCATACATTTTCAATTGAGCTATCAACTCATGTTTAAAGAGATGCTACTTAAGAAGATTTTCTAACCCGTAAATACCACTCAGATAAAAGCCTTACTTGTTTTTGGGTATAGCCTTTGCTCATCATACGTTCAACAAAATCATCATGTTTTTTCTGATCATCTTTCGATGTTTTTGAATTAAATGAAATAACAGGCAGTAAATCTTCGGTATTTGAAAACATTTTTTTCTCAATAACCGTGCGAAGTTTTTCGTAACTTGTCCATAAAGGATTTTTACCGTTGTTATTTGCCTTAGCTCTTAATACAAAATTAACGATTTCATTACGAAAGTCTTTTGGATTGCTTATTCCGGCAGGTTTTTCAATTTTTTCTAATTCTTCATTTAATGATTGTCTGTCAAATAGTTGTCCGGTTTCAGCATCACGGTATTCTTGATCTTGAATCCAAAAATCAGCGTAAGTAACATATCGATCGAAAATATTCTGGCCATATTCTGAATAAGACTCTAAATAGGCGGTTTGAATCTCTTTACCAATAAACTCCACATACTGAGGCGTTAAGTAACCTTTAATGAACTCCATATAACGTTCAGTGGTTTCTTTAGGCAGTTGTTCACGCTCGACCTGTTGTTCTAAAACATAAAATAAATGTACAGGGTTTGCGGCTACTTCAACATTATCAAAATTAAATACTCGAGATAAAATCTTAAAAGCAAAGCGAGTGGATAAGCCTGACATACCTTCGTCAATACCCGCATAATCTTTATACTCTTGGTAAGATTTTGCCTTTGGATCGGTATCTTTTAATGTTTCTCCGTCATAGACGCGCATTTTGGAATATATGCTGGAGTTATCGGGATCTTTCAATCGAGAGAGTACTGAAAATTGGGATAATATTTCCAAAGTGTCAGGAGCACATTGTGCTGTTTTTAATTCACTGTTCTCGAGTAGTTTTTTATAGATGTTAACTTCTTCAGAAACTCGCATACAATAAGGAACTTTAACGATATAAACTCTATCGAGAAAAGCTTCATTATTCTTATTATTTCTAAAAGTTTGCCATTCAGACTCATTTGAATGTGCCAATAATATGCCATCGAAGGGGAGAGCAGATAAACCTTCTGTAGGGTTGTAGTTGCCTTCTTGAGTTGCTGTTAATAAAGGGTGAAGCACCTTAATGGGTGCTTTGAACATTTCAACAAACTCCATTAAACCCTGATTAGCTCGGCATAGTGCGCCCGAGTAACTATAGGCATCTGCATCGTTTTGAGCAAAATGCTCCAGTTGCCTAATATCAACTTTACCCACAAGCGCTGAAATATCTTGATTGTTATCATCGCCAGGCTCTGTTTTGGCAATAGCAATTTGATCAAGAATTGAAGGGTAGACTTTCACCACTTTAAACTTGGCAATATCTCCTTTAAATTCATGTAAACGCTTCGCAGCCCAAGGGGAGATAATACTGTTTAAATATCTAGCCGGAATATTATATTCTTCTTTCAGGATTTTTCCGTCAGAATGTAAGTCAAATAAACAAAAAGGATGATCATTTACTGGGCTTCGTTCACCATCCACACTTAACACATAGATAGGCTCTTGTTGCATTAAGGCTTTTAATTTCTCAGCAAGGGACGATTTACCACCGCCAACAGGACCAAGTAAATATAAAATTTGTTTTTGCTCTTCCAAGCCTTGAGAAGCATGCTTCAGGTAAGAGACAATTTGTTCTATCGCTTCTTCCATACCGTAAAAGTCTTTGAAAGCAGGGTATCGATTGATAACTCTATTAGAAAATATCCGACTTAATCTAGGATCAGTTGCAGTATCAACCGCGTCTGGAGTTCCGATAGCACTGAGTAATCTTTCAGAGGCACTGGCATACGCTAGTTTATTATCTTTACAAAGGGTTAAAAACTCTTGCAAGCTAAACTCTTCTTGTTGAGCTTGCTCGTAACGTGTTTGATAATGTTGAAAAATAGTCATAATCATCTCCATAGTTTGAGTCTAAAACCCACTGAATGTAAATTTTTTCAAGTCCTATTTTAAGATTAGTTGTTTTGGCTGATTTTGCTAATAAAAGGTGTAATTAATTTTATATTCTGCTTCTAAAAAATAAGCTAGATCAATTAATTGCTTCGACTTAAGCATAGGTTTTATTTTTCCTTTGAAAAGTTGTTGATTTCAGTTTTTTTGCCTACACTATTTTTAATAGCATTAACTCTAGATGCAAGTAAAACAGTAGCCAGAGGGTGGTTATGGAGGTTTTGAAAACGTTATCGGTTCGTTATAAGGTGTCCAAATACAGCTGAATAAGGGAAAAAGCCTTAATAAACTCGATAGAGCACTTGTTATTGGAAGTCCTGATTACACAGAGGTCGACAAGGAAGATCAAAGTATGACGGAAACTTGCAAGCGGCTTATTAAAAACTGCTTGATTTGTTGGAACTATATATATCTTTCGCAATGTCTATTGGATGCAAATGACAAAAAGGAAAAACGTTTTCTTATTTGGAGAAAAAAAGAAACCTCAGTTGTAAGTTGGGAACATTTTCAATTACAAGGAAAATTTGATCTATCTGATCGAATACTTATAGACTCGAAAAACTCTGATTTAAACAAAATGTTTGATCCGTCAATAGTTGATACTGATTGATTATTGAAACATAACACAAAGGGATTTGAGTTTTCCTAAATAACAAATAATTTTCATCGGTATTCTAGGAAGTTATAAATCGCTTAACAAACTGTTTTTATTGTATTTATTTTGTTTTTATGTGCTAAAACAACTAAGTGTGGGAATAAACCCACTATTGGCACTGATTGTGATGACAAAATCGTATAACTGGCGGAGTCCCGTTTGGTGATGCATCGGCCTTAGATTAGGTAAAAGTTCAAGACAAACTAAGGTTTTTGGTCAAAACGTGTTTTTCAGGAAAAACTAAGCCGCCACCAATCTTGGTTTCACAAAAAGATGTGTTAATAATGGGTGCTTTAGACGACAATATTATTGCTTATATTGATGCATCAAGTGTGGATGATACTGTAAAGGTACTCAAGACCTTTTAATATTTACATCAATAAAAAAACGAGCAATAATTGCTCGTTTTTTATTGAATAATATAATAAGTTTATCCGAAGTTTGCTTGGGCAAAGTCCCAATTAGCCAACGCCCAGAATGCTTCCATATATTTAGGACGCAAGTTGCGATAATCAATATAGTAAGCATGCTCCCATAAATCGACAGTAATAAGTGGTGTGACACCATCTTCAGTTAATGGTGTTGCCGCATTTGAGGTATTAACGATTGCTAAACTCCCATCCGCGTTCTTAACTAACCAAGTCCAGCTTGAGCCAAAATTGTTAATGGCACTTTCGGTAAACTTAGCTTGAAAATCAGCGAAAGAGCCAAAAGTCGTATTAATAGCATCGGCTAGAGTGCCTGTAGGCTCAGAACCACCATTTGGGCTTAAACTATTCCAATAAAAAGTATGATTCCATATTTGGGCTGCATTATTGAAAATGCCAGCAGATGAATTTTTAACAATTTCTTCTAATGATTTGTCAGCAAATTCAGTGCCTTCAATTAATCCATTTAATTTAACAACATAAGTATTATGGTGTTTTCCATAATGAAAGGATAATGTTTCGGCAGAAACATGCGGTTCTAACGCATTTTGTTCATAGGGTAATGCAGGTAGTTCTATAGCCATTTTGCTCTCCAATTTCTTTATTTTAAAAGTTACTGTGTATTTATGAATAAAGAGTGTCATTTCCATTAAAACCTGAGTAAAATACTCAAGTATTAAGTTTATACTATACCAGTAAGTTACTTTATAGGTATTCTTATATCATTTTTCAAGGTTTAAACTCTTGTATTTTTATGCATTTTAAATATTTATTATATTGAATTGAAAAGTTAAAATTAGTCTCCATTATATTTTAACTTTAGATTCAGCAAGAATTCAGCTCAATATAATGAGTATTATTTATTAGAGGTTATTATGGATACTATCGAACGTATTAAAGAACAAATTAGTGAAAATACAATTTTACTATATATGAAAGGCTCACCGAAGTTACCTAATTGTGGTTTTTCTTCTCAAGCATCTCAAGCGTTAATTTCTTGTGGTGAGCAATTTGCTTATGTAGATATCTTACAAAATCCAGACATTCGTGCTGAATTACCTAAATATGCTGATTGGCCAACATTTCCACAACTTTGGGTTGAAGGTGAATTAGTTGGCGGTTGTGATATCATTTTAGAAATGTTTCAACAAGGTGAGTTGCAAACCTTAGTAAAAGAAGCAGCGGCTAAAAACAGTGCAGCATAGATAAGCACTGAATAATTTTTCAATTAATTTGATTTAGTATTGAATTTTCTTAAATTGTCACAATAATTAATTGTGATTATTAATTTTCATAAAACGGAGCATAGAATGAGCGTATTAGTTGGTCGTCCAGCACCAGACTTTACTGCTGCAGCGGTATTAGGTAGCGGTGAAATTGTTGATAGTTTTAACTTAAGTGAAACGATTAAAGGCAAAAAAGCGGTAGTGTTTTTCTACCCATTAGATTTTACTTTTGTATGTCCATCAGAGCTATTAGCTTTCGATCACCGTATGGAAGAGTTCAAAAGCCGCGGCGTTGAAGTTATTGGTGTTTCTATTGATTCACAATTTTCACATAACGCATGGCGAAACACACCAGTAAATGACGGTGGTATTGGCCCAGTTCAATACACTTTAGTTGCTGATGTTAAACATGAAATATGTCAAGCATACGATGTAGAGCATCCTGAAGCTGGTGTTGCTTTCCGTGGTTCTTTCCTTATTGATGAAGAAGGAAATGTGCGTCATCAAGTAGTAAATGATTTACCATTAGGTCGTAATGTTGATGAAATGTTACGTATGGTCGATGCATTACAATTCCACCAAGAACACGGTGAAGTTTGCCCAGCAGGCTGGAATAAAGGTGATAAAGGTATGACAGCGTCTCCAGATGGCGTTGCTGCTTATTTAACTGATAATGCCGATACTTTGTAAAGATTAACTCTTAACAAGTAAATATAAAAAAACCGCGTGAGCGGTTTTTTTATTTTTATAAATTACTATTCTTCTTCTAAAGGTGTTGAAGCCAGTGGCCAACCACCTAAATCACGCCACTTATTGACGATATGACAAAATAACTCGGCCGTTTTCTCGGTGTCATAAAGTGCAGAGTGTGCTTCACTATTGTTAAAGTCTATTTTTGCGGCTTCGCATGCTTTGGCTAAAACAGTTTGTCCTAAGGCTAACCCTGCGAGTGTTGTAGTATCGAAACTAACGAATGCATGAAAAGGGCTACGTTTTATTTTACAGCGAGTTGTCGCTGCATTTAAGAAGCCTAAATCAAAGGCTGCATTATGAGCAACGATAATTGCTCGTTGACAACCCGCTAATTTCATTTTTTTTCTAACTAATTTAAATAAAGTTTTTAATGCTTCATCCTCATCAACTGCCCCCCTAAGTGGATTGGTAGGGTCTATTCCGGTAAATTCTAATGCTTTTGGCTCAAGGTTGGCACCTTCAAAAGGATTTACATTAAACTGTATTGTTTCATCAATAGAAAGCTGGCCTGTTTGTGCATCTAAGTTTAAAACAGATGCTGCTATTTCTAGCAATGCATCTGTTTGGGCATTAAAACCAGCTGTTTCAACATCAATGACCACAGGAAAGTAACCACGAAAGCGTTGAGCAAAAAGAGGCTTTTCGATCTCAGTTGATTTGGTTTTATTTAATTTTTCATTATCTTGATTTACTAAGCTTTGAGACATGTTTATAGGCAGGGTCATTGAGTAACAGATTTACCGTGATTATCTCAGAAAAACTGAAACTAAGAAAATTTAATTTGTTTGCACATATTAGCCAATAAAATGCTAAAGTTACTTAAATCAAAGTCGATACAGAATTAATCCCGTAATTAACCTTGTGTAAAAATTATGAAAATGCATGTTATTGCAATCGATAATACTTTTATTGCTTCTTCGTCACACTATCAGTTTGTCGTTAAAGGACTATTGCTACTTGCGATATTAATAAATTTTTATGTTAGTGATGCTCAAGCTGGTATTCGACAGTACAGTGCAGATTTAAACAGCTCTTCTTGGCAGCTTGCCAATGACTCTCGCCTACAATGTACACTTGCACACCAAATTCCACATTACGGACAAGCAAAATTTTCAGCAAAGGCAAGCCGTCAGTTAAATATGGAGTTTGAACTCGATATGATGCTCTTACCAGATAACTATTCCTTGGCACAAGTACGTAGTGAATCACCTAAATGGCGACCGGGCTATGGTGGGAGAGTGTTAGCCGACATGAAATTGTATAAGCAATTTAACCCTAGTTTACCAAAAAAAGTAGCATGGACTATGCTAAGTGAATTAGAGCAGGGCATGAGCCCAACGTTTTATTATAATGATTGGTATAGCAAGCAGGATAAAATTTCAGTTGGTCTGTCAACGGCGCGTTTTAAAAATGCTTATCAAAATTTTGTCGCCTGTGTAGGCAATCTACTTAATTATAGTTTTGACGATATTGCTTTTACCGTTTTGAATTACCAATCAAATAGCGATAACTTTACTAAAGCATCACAACGTCGCATTGATATGATCAGAGAATATTTGAGTTTAGATCCTAATCTTGAATTGGTGTTGGTAGATGCTTATTCAGATAGTTATGGTGGGCGTTGGTCTAACTTCAAATTATCAGAAAAACGTGCCTTGAAAATTCGTGATTATTTTGTCAATAATGGCATTGACGCTAGCCGAATAGAAGCGAAAGGCTATGGTGAAAAACGACATATTGCCTCTAACGATACAACTCTTGGTCGAGGGAAAAACCGTCGAGTTGTTATTCAAATGCAAAAACTGTAGCCAAACGATTACATTTATGAACAAAGTTTTTATAAACTAAGTTGATAAATTGTTGAATAGGCTTGTGGATTCACTGTAATCTACAAGTCTATTTTTTTGTTAAATTTTTAGGGTTATCTCAATGAATTTTCTTAGACGTTTGATATTGTTAGTTACATTAACTGTTCCATCGTTGGTCTTTGCAACGATACCAGTTAATAAAACAGTATTGAATGATGCATATACTTACGCCAATTATGATCAAGTTGTTACTACGCATTTATACCTAGATTTGGCTGTGGATTTTAATAAAAAAGCACTTTCTGGTTTTGCTGAGTTATCGTTAAAATGGTTATCTGATGAAGCTCGACCGGTAATTCTGGATACGCGTGACCTCGTTATTCACTATATTATGGTTCAAAATGACCAAGGACAGTGGTTAAAAGCAAGTTATGATTTAGCAAAAAGAGATGATGTTTTAGGCTCAAAGCTGACAATTAATACCAAGTTCAAAGCAAGTAAACTCCGTGTTTATTATAATTCAACAGCTAAAGCTTCAGGTTTACAATGGTTATCACCAGAGCAGACTGCAGGCAAAGAAAAACCATTTTTATTCAGTCAGAACCAAGCTATTCATGCACGTTCATGGATTCCCATTCAAGATACGCCAAGCGTGCGTGTAACCTATACTGCTCGAATTACCACAGATGAAGATTTACTTGCAGTAATGAGTGCGAACAATGAGCCTGATACCGTTCGTGATGGTGATTACTTCTTTTCAATGCCTCAAGCAATTCCTCCATATCTCATTGCCATTGGTGTCGGTGATTTGCACTTTAAGGCAATGAGTCATCAAACAGGAATTTATGCAGAAACGAACATCTTAGCCGCTGCCGTTGCTGAATTTGATGATACTCAAGCGATGATTGATAAAGCAGAAAAAATGTACGGCAAGTACCGTTGGGGTCGTTATGACCTATTAATTCTGCCGCCTAGTTTTCCTTTTGGCGGGATGGAAAACCCACGTTTATCTTTTATCACACCTACGGTAATTGCGGGTGATAAGAGCTTAGTTAATTTAATTGCTCACGAGCTTGCTCACTCTTGGTCTGGTAATTTAGTCACTAATGAAAGTTGGCGAGATCTTTGGTTAAACGAAGGTTTCACCAGCTATGTTGAAAACCGTATTATGGAAGCCGTATTTGGTGATAAACGTTCAACAATGGAACAAGCGCTTGATGCTCAAGGTTTAAATTATGAAATTGCTGAATTAGCACCCGGAGATACCCAGCTATACATTGATTTGAAGGGCCGTGACCCAGATGATGCTTTTTCTGGTGTTCCTTATACCAAAGGGCAGTTATTTTTAATCTTCCTCGAGCAAAAATTTGGTCGAGATCGTTTCGATGCGTTTGTGCTAGCATACTTTGACAGTCACGCCTTTCAGAGTTTAGGAACGGCTGAATTTGTTAAATATCTAAAAGCAAATTTGACCCATAAATTCCCTAATATCGTCAGTGATAAAGTCGTCAACGAATGGATTTATGAACAAGGCTTACCAAGCTATGTGCCAAAACCTACATCGAGTGCGTTTAGCACCATAGATGAACAAATTTCAACATGGATAGGCGATGATAGTAAATTGAGTCAATTACCAACGGCGAGTTGGACCCTGCATGAGTGGTTACATTTTATTAATAATCTACCACTAGATATTAAAGCCGATAAAATGGCAATGCTTGATAAACAATTTGATTTAACTCATAGTCAAAATGCAGAAATTGCACATGCATGGTATTTATTATCAGTGCGCTCAGGTTATGATGTTGTTTTCCCTGCCATGGCTGAATACTTAATTGCTATAGGTCGTCGTAAATTGATTGTGCCTTTATATAAAGAATTAGCACAAACGGAGGCAGGTAAAGTTTGGGCATTAAAGGTTTACCAACAAGCAAGACCTGGCTATCACGGTTTAGCACAGGGTACTGTAGATGGTATTTTGAAAAAATAACCTTTGCTCGTTATTAATTTTTATCAAAAAGGCTCGTTAGAGCCTTTTTTATTGATATAATACTGCCAATTATATTTGTTTATTTTCTTTTTAGAGGCTCTGTAGATGTCGGAAGCTGAAAACCGCCCAACTAACTTTATTCGTCAAATTATTGATACTGATCTTGCTAATGGTAAGCATAACAGTGTGCAAACTCGTTTTCCTCCAGAGCCAAATGGCTTTTTACATATTGGTCATGCAAAAGCCATTTGTTTAAACTTCGGTATTGCTCAGGATTATAATGGTTTATGTAACTTACGTTTTGACGATACTAACCCTGAAAAAGAAGATATAAACTATGTTCACGCCATTAAGAAAGATGTGCAATGGTTAGGTTTTGAGTGGGCAGGTGATATTCACTATTCTTCAGATTATTTTGAAAAACTTCATGGCTATGCTGTTGAGTTAATTGAAAAGGGATTAGCTTATGTTGACTTCTTAGATAGTCTGCAAGCTCGAGAATATAGAGGTACATTAAACAAACCGGGTAAGAATAGCCCATATCGAGATACTTCAGTTGAAGAGAACTTAGCTTTATTTGCAAAAATGCGTAATGGTGAATTTAAAGAAGGTGAGTGCTCGTTACGTGCCAAAATCGACATGTCATCTAGTTTCATGTGTATGCGTGACCCTATTATTTATCGTGTTCGTTTTGCTCATCATCATCAAACTGGGGATAAGTGGTGCATTTATCCCATGTATGATTTTACTCATTGTTTATCAGATGCTATTGAAGGAATTACGCATTCCATTTGTACCTTAGAATTTCAAGATAATCGTCGCTTATATGACTGGGTTATTGAAAATGTTTCTGTACCAGCTACACCTCATCAGTATGAATTTTCACGCTTAAATCTTGAATATACCTTAATGAGCAAGCGTAAACTTAATACCTTAGTAGAAGAAAACTTGGTAGATGGTTGGGATGACCCCCGTATGCCAACTATTGCCGCTTTTAGGCGTCGAGGATATACGCCTGCTTCAATGCGTGAGTTTGCAAAGCGTATTGGTGTGACGAAGATGGAAAATACGGTTGAAATGAGTGTACTTGAAGCCTGTATCCGTGAGGATTTAAATGACAATGCGCCACGGGCTATGGCTGTTCTTGACCCTATAAAATTGGTGATAGAGAACTACCCGGAAGATAAACTAGAAGATTTAATCGTTAAAAATCATCCTAGTAATGAAGAGCAAGGTACTCGTATTGTACCTTTTAGCCGTGAACTTTATATCGAAGCTGAAGATTTTAGAGAAGAAGCTAATAAAAAGTATAAACGTTTAGTTATCGACAAAGCAGTACGCTTACGCGGAGCTTATGTTGTTACGGCAACACGTTGCGAAAAAAATGAGCAGGGTAATGTAACTACAGTGTACTGTAACTATCTTGCAGACACATTGGGTAAAAACCCTAGTGATGGCACCAAACCAAAAGGCGTTATTCATTGGGTTGATGCGAGTAAATCTCTAAATGCTACCGTTCGTTTATATGATCGATTATTCACAGTAGCAAACCCGGCTGCTGAGCAGGATTTTCATAGTGTAATGAACTCTGGCTCATTAGTAACAATAAAAACAGCTAAGGTTGAGCCGTCATTATCAAAAGCGAAAGCTGAAGTAGCCTTTCAATTCGAACGCCAAGGGTATTTTTGTTTAGATAACCATGAGCATGGCGATGAATTAGTTTTTAATCGTACTGTTGGCTTACGTGATACTTGGGCTAAAATATCTAAATAAGTTTAAAGGACGAATGATAAAAAGCCGCTAATTAGTTTTAATTAGCGGCTTTTTTTTATACTTGAGGTTTTATCTCATTTTAAAGTCTAACTGTACTGTAGCATTAGCTTGTATCGGTTTACCATTTTCAAATTTAGGGGCGTAACGCCATTTGTCAAGTGCAGCTAATGCTGATTGTTCAAACAGTTTTCCGCCTTTAGATTTCAGTACTTTCGCATTTTTCACCGTGCCAAAATCAGAAATAGTAAAGCCTATTCTGACCCAGCCTGATTTACCTCGACGAGCATAATCTTTGGGATATCGGGGATTAGATCTAAATATTGGTTGTTGTTCTTGGCTGTCATCCCAGGGAGTCATAGAACCTATAGCAATACAATGCTTTGTTGCCTCTTCACTTTGACCTGTGCTCTCAAGTGCATTAATTAAAAATGCTCTGGTAGATAATTCAAGTGGGTGAGTTGCTCCTGATAATGCTTCAAAGACAGGCAGATTATCTTGCCAATTACTTATAGCTTTATTATATTTATTTCGAGCTAAGTAGTATTTTCCAGCATGAAAGTTAGCATTAACAACGCGCTTGTCATCTTTTGCTAAGTGTTTAGAAAAATATTCTTGAGCTTTTATGATAACTCGACTTTTCTCAGAGCGAAGTTTGAGCAAACCAATGCCTGCTTCTAATTGAATTTGAGCAGTAAAAAATGGCTGTTCTTCTTGGTGCTTTTTAGCGACAGCAATAGCTTTTAAATAATATTTAGTTGCCTTTTTACGCGATTTTGAAGGTAAAGATTGTCCTAACAGAATAAATAATTCAGCAAGTTCGGCAGAATCTTTTCCGTATTCACGTTCAAAGGTTGCTAGTGTAGCAACGAGTAGTGAGTTTGCCTGTGATTTCCCGCGATGATCGAGGTGCTGCTTTGCTAAAATCAAACCTAAGTTTGCAGTATTAATATCATTATCACCATAAAACTGCTTACCGAGCAAATAAGCTTCTTTAGCATGCTCAAATTGTGCTTCGCTATTGTTAGACTTTACGGAGGCTTGATAGGCATAGTAAGCTTTATTAAACTGTGCGTGCAAAGCTTGCTTAGTGTCGGCATTGCTCACGAATGAAACACTTAAACCAAGTAGTATGAAGGCAATTGAGTATTGTCGAAGAGGTGATTTTATTTTTTTCATGTGTTCATCCTTAAATTATATTCCTGTTTCTTCCATGGTATACCAAGCTGCGCTATAAACTTACTTTCAAGTTAATAGCAAATGAAAGTATAGATTCATTAATATTTAATAGGTTAGTTATTTACAATGTCGTGATAACTAACCTATCAAAGATATTAGAGCTTAGGTATACGAATTTTTTTCTCTTCACTTTGACGATAAATAATTAATGTTTTACCGATTACTTGTATTTTTGTTGATTGAGTTTCACGACAAATAGCTTCAACGATTAAAGCTTTTGTTTCTCTATCATCAGTTGGAATTTTTATTTTGATCAATTCGTGATGACCAAGGGCATAATCAATTTCAGCCACAACAGCCTCTGTAAGGCCATTACTGCCTAGTAAAACAACGGGTTTTAGTGGGTGGGCAACACCTTTTAGATATTGAATTTGCTTTTTATTTAGGTTCATTAAAATTTTTCGATAGTCGTTAGCTTGAATTAACGCTATTTTACCCTTATCTAACTGTTAATATCTATAAATAGTCGAAAAAACTGATCAAAAATATGGCAAAGAAAAAGCATACCGCCAGCTCGCAACGTTGGCTTGATGAACATTTTGAAGACGAATACGTTAAAAAAGCTAAGAAATTAGGTTTACGTTCTCGCGCTGTTTTTAAAATTGAAGAAATAAATAACAAAGATAAGCTAATCAAACCGGGTATGAAAGTAGTCGACTTAGGTGCTGCCCCTGGAGGTTGGTCTGAATATGCGGTCAAGGCTGTGGGTGATAATGGCCAAGTAGTGGCTTGTGATATTTTACCTATGGATGCTATTGCAGGTGTTGATTTTTTAGAGGGGGATTTTAGAGAAGAAGCTGTTCTCGATGCGCTATTAACACGAATCAATGGCAAAAATATTGATGTAGTGATGTCTGACATGGCTGCAAATATGACCGGTAATGAAAGTGCTGATTCAGCACGCAGCATGTACCTAGTTGAACTCGCGTTAGATATGTGCAGCCAGGTCTTAAAGCCAAATGGTGCGTTTGTAGTGAAAGTTTTTCAAGGTGCGGGCTTTGAGGATTTTATGAAAGCGACTCGAACGATTTTTAAGGCAGTTAAAACCCGCAAACCTGAGTCTTCTAGAGCCCGTTCTCGCGAGGTTTACCTTGTTGCTACTGGTTTCAAAGGCTAGATGTAACTATCAATACAAGTTAACTTAATTCGGTTAAGTTGTTACTAGTTGTAAATACCGACTAAAGTTAATTAGCGACGGGACTTGAATTGTAGTAAATTAGTCTCAATAACGTATAAAAGCATTTTTTTATAAATCTATTAAACCCAAAGAGGTCATTAAGTTGAGCGATATGGCAAAAAATCTTATTTTATGGTTAGTGATAGCCGTTGTTTTAATGTCTGTTTTTCAGAGTTTTTCTCCAGATACAACCAATGAACAACAAATGGACTACACACGATTTATCACCGATGTTCGTCAAGGGCAAATTCGTGATGCGAATGTAGACAGAAATGGTGTTATTACTGGTGAAAAACGCAGTGGTGAGGTATATACCACCACTATTCCTGGTGGATATGACCGCGATTTAATTAATGACTTAGTGAAACAAGGCGTTCGTGCTCAGGGCAAAATGCCTGAAGAAACGAGTTTCTTAACCACTATATTTGTTTCTTGGTTCCCAATGATATTACTTATTGGTGTGTGGATTTTCTTTATGCGCCAAATGCAAGGCGGTGGTGGTAAAGGTGCTATGTCTTTTGGAAAGTCGAAAGCACGCCAGTTAAGTGAAGATCAAATTAAAACCACTTTTGCTGATGTTGCAGGTTGCGATGAAGCAAAAGAAGATGTTGCTGAATTGGTAGACTATTTAAAAGAGCCAACTAAATTTCAAAAGTTAGGTGGTCGTATTCCATCAGGCATTCTTCTCGTTGGTCAGCCAGGTACAGGTAAAACTTTACTGGCAAAAGCTATTGCAGGTGAAGCGAAAGTACCATTTTTTACCATTTCAGGTTCAGATTTTGTTGAAATGTTTGTCGGTGTTGGTGCTTCACGTGTTCGTGATATGTTCGAACAAGCTAAAAAATCAGCTCCTTGTATTATTTTTATTGATGAAATTGATGCTGTTGGTCGCCAGCGTGGTGCTGGAATGGGCGGTGGACACGATGAGCGTGAACAAACATTAAACCAAATGCTAGTAGAAATGGATGGTTTTGAAGGTAATGAAGGGGTAATTGTTATTGCTGCTACTAACCGTCCTGATGTATTAGATCCTGCTTTATTACGTCCTGGGCGTTTTGACCGTCAAGTAACCGTTGGTCTACCAGATATCCGTGGTCGTGAACAAATCTTAAAAGTACATATGCGTAAAGTACCTTTAGGCGATGATGTTAAAGCGTCTGTTATTGCTCGTGGTACACCAGGTTTCTCTGGCGCGGATTTAGCTAACTTAGTCAATGAAGCCGCATTATGTGCTGCTCGTACTTCACGACGTTTAGTCGGTATGAGTGAATTTGATAAAGCTAAAGATAAAATTATGATGGGCTCTGAACGTAAGTCTATGGTAATGAGCGAATCAGAGAAAGAGATGACCGCATACCATGAAGCTGGTCACGCTCTTGTTGGTCGTTTGGTACCAGATCATGACCCTGTTTATAAAGTCAGCATCATTCCTCGTGGTCGAGCGCTTGGTGTTACTATGTATTTGCCAGAGCAAGATAGATTCAGCCATTCGAAGCAACATTTAGAAAGTAATATTTCGTCTTTATACGGTGGACGTATTGCTGAAGATGTTATTTATGGTAGTGATAAGGTCTCAACAGGTGCTTCTAATGATATCGAACGTGCAACTAACATAGCTCGTAAAATGGTTACCCAATGGGGCTTGTCAGATAAAATGGGACCTATGTTGTTTGCAGAAGAAGAAGGTGAAGTATTCTTGGGCCGGACTTCGGCTAAATCACTGCATATGTCTGATGAAACAGCTAAAGCCATTGATGCGGAAATTAAAACCGTTATTGAGCGTAACTATCAACGAGCTGAGACATTGATCAAAGATAATTTGGACGTATTACATGCCATGAAAGACGCTTTGATGAAATATGAGACTATTGATGCTTTGCAAATAGACGATTTGATGGCAAGAACTGAAGTAAGAAAACCGGCAGATTGGGATGATAGTGACTCTGACTCTGACGCTAATTCAAACTCGAGTGAAGGTGGAGAGGCTAAAAAATCAGCTAAAGCCGCTACTACATCGGAAAGTGCGCCAGAAAGTACACCTGATTTATCTGAGCCAAACGGTGATACACCGGCTAAATAATTAATCATATTAATGATTAGAAGAGCCTCGTTGTTTACTTTAATCAGTAATCATCGGGGCTTTGTTATTTTCACTAAGATGTAAATGATAAATATGTTTGAGAAATCACTAAAAAAATTAGCTAACCAAGTTGAATTATCACACCTAGACACTGTGCAAGTGATGGGGATTTTGAACGTTACTCCTGATTCATTCTCTGATGGAGGAAAGTTTGCTAATTTTGATAGCGCTTTAAAGCAAGTAGAGTTGATGATTACAAGTGGTGCTGACATTATTGATATAGGCGGTGAATCGACACGACCTGGTGCGATTGACGTTTGTGAAGTAGATGAAATAGCGCGAGTTATTCCTTTACTTAAAGCGATTAAAGCACGTTTTGACGTAGCCGTTTCAATCGACACCAGTAAAGCTGTTGTTATGAGTGAAGCTATTATTCATGGTACCGACATGATTAATGATGTTCGTGCACTGCAGAATGAAGGTTGTCTTGACACTGTTGCTCAGTGCGATGTTCAACTTTGCTTAATGCATATGAAAGGCTTGCCAAGAACCATGCAAGAGAAGCCACACTATGAAAATATTATTAAGGATATAGTTGAATTCTTTACTCAACGAATAGAAAACTGTGTTCAAAGAGGTATAAATAAACAGCGTTTGGTATTAGACCCTGGCTTTGGGTTTGGTAAAAACCTGTCCCATAACTTTCAAATGTTGGCACAATTGAATCAATTTAAAACACTTGAATTGCCTTTGCTGGCTGGAATCTCTCGTAAATCTATGTTGGGGGATTTATTAAATCGTGATGTTGAACAACGTTTGTCGGGCAGTATAACGGCTGCGATTGTTGCCATACAGCAAGGGGCCAGTATAATACGGGTACATGATGTAGCAGAAACTGTTGATGCGCTAAAAGTACTCAAGGCAGTTGCTCAATATTAAAATCATATTAAACTTTGCCAATCAAATTGAACTAATTAGTTGCCCAAGTGTTTAATTGGGTTGCAAAGTACTAAATAGAAGGAAAAAGAATGTCTGATCGTAAATACTTCGGTACCGATGGTATACGTGGCTTAGTTGGTCAATATCCAATATCTCCTGAGTTTGTAATGAAGTTAGGTTATGCCGCAGGTAAAGTTTTAGCGGCACAAGGTACCAAAAAGGTACTGGTTGGCAAAGATACACGTATTTCAGGTTATATGCTTGAATCAGCTTTAGAGGCAGGGTTTTCTGCTGCTGGTATTGATATAGGTTTATTAGGGCCAATGCCCACACCAGGTATTGCCTACTTAACAAAAACATTTCGTGCAGAAGCAGGCATTGTTATTAGTGCTTCTCACAATCCCTTTTACGATAATGGTATTAAATTTTTCTCTCAAGATGGGCAAAAACTACCGGATAGTGTTGAGTTAGCTATAGAGTCGGAACTAGATAAGCCGATGGGATGTGTTGAATCCGCAAGTCTTGGCAAGGCTACTCGAATAGAAGATGCAGCAGGACGTTACATAGAGTTTTGTAAAAGTAATTTCCCAAGTCAGTTATCATTAAATGATCTTACTATTGTTGTTGATTGTGCTCATGGTGCTACCTACCATATTGCGCCAAATGTTTTTCGTGAACTAGGTGCAACCGTGATAGAAGTTGGCACATCACCAAACGGTACCAACATAAATGATGGCTGTGGTGCAACGTCAATGAAGGCAGTTAGTAAAGCCGTTGTTGAACATAATGCTGATTTAGGTATTGCTTTAGATGGTGACGGCGATCGTTTAATGATGGTAGATCACACAGGTTATGTCATTGACGGTGATGAGGCTGTTTATATAATTGCTTGTAATGATTTAAAATCCGGCAACTTACATGGTGGTGTAGTTGGTACATTAATGAGTAATATGGGACTTGAACTTGCTTTAGAAAAACTTGATATTCCCTTTGCGCGTAGTAATGTTGGCGACAGGTATGTCATGGAAATGTTAAGAGAGAAAGGTTGGCAATTAGGAGCTGAGAATTCTGGCCATATCATTAACTTAAATCACACGTCTACTGGTGATGGTATTATTGCTGCACTTAATGTGTTAACCGCTGTTTGTCAGCAAAGTAAAACTTTGTTTGAATTACGCCAGGGTATGACTATGCTGCCCCAAGTTTTAGTGAATGTTCGTTTTGCAGGTGATTCTGACCCTATTAATGCGCCAAGTGTGCAAGCCGCGGTAACTAAAGTGAATGAGATACTTGTTGGCCGTGGTCGAGTCTTACTTAGGAAGTCTGGTACAGAGCCTTTAATTCGCGTTATGGTCGAAGGTTCAGAGTTAGATGAAGTAACTAATTTAGCTAATGAAATTGCTGAGGCAGTTAAACAGGCGAGTTAATTAACACTGTTAATTTTTTGTGGTCATTTATGGCTAAATAAACATCAAACAACCGAGATATTTACTATCTAACAGTAGAATTTAACTTAATACTTGTAAGTTATTCTCAGGTTAGTTAATATCTCGCGGCTTCATTTTACAATACATTGAAAAGTGGATAGGGGATAAGAATGGCTAGACGTACAATCGTTGCAGCTAACTGGAAAATGAATGGTGATTTAACTTTAGTGGATACTATGGTTAAAAACTTAAAAACTGTTGAACTACAAGATAATGTTAGTGTAGTTATTTGTCCAAGTTCTCCTTATTTATCATCACTTGTAGAAAAAGTAAGTGAGCAAGCATTAAATGGTGCTATTTGTATTGGCGCTCAAAATGTTAGTGAGCATGAATATGGTGCTTATACTGGTGAAATTTCAACGCAAATGTTGCAGGAATTGTCAGTAGAATTTGTTATCATAGGCCACTCTGAGCGTAGAGGTTATTATAAAGAAACATCTACGCAAGTAGCTCATAAAGTTAAAGCGGCATTAAATGCTGGCTTAACACCTATATTATGTATTGGTGAAAGTGAAGCAGAGCGTGCAACTGAGCAAACAGAATTTGTATTAGCTTCTCAATTGCAACCAGTAATTGATGAAGTAGGTATTGAAAAATTTATTGATGTTGTTATTGCTTATGAGCCTGTATGGGCCATAGGAACAGGAAAAACAGCATCAAGTGAGATGGCACAAGAAACACATCAATTTATCCGCCAATTTCTAGCGAAAGCGAATGAAAGCGTAGCGGCTAAAGTGCCTTTGTTATACGGTGGCAGCGTGAATGCGTCAAACTGTAATGAATTATTCGCACAAGTCGATATAGACGGTGGTCTTATTGGCGGTGCAAGTTTACAAGTTGAGCAATTTAAAGCAATTTGCTTAGCAACTAAAGGAAAGTAAAAATGTTGTATCAAGTATTAATTATCGCCTATGTTCTTGTTGCATTAGCTCTTATTGGTTTAGTGCTGATTCAGCAAGGTAAAGGTGCTGATATGGGCGCATCTTTCGGTGCCGGCTCATCTGCAACTGTTTTTGGCTCAGGTGGTTCAGGTAACTTTTTAACGAGAACGACTACATGGTTAGCGATAGCTTTCTTTGTAATAAGTTTAGTTTTAGGTAATTTGACGGCAAATAGAACTAAAGCGGTTGAAGAGTGGAATAACATAAGTGCTCCAGCAAGCGAGCAAACTATCGCTACAGACACTATTCCTGATGAAAGTGCAGAGCCGCAAACTACATTAAGTGAGAATTCAGATGTACCAGCATCGGATGCTCCCGCAGCGAACCAAGATGATAGTGACGTTCCAAACTAATATTAATTAAGTTTAATTGCGGATGTGGTGGAATTAATAGACACGCATTTTTGAAGGGGTGGTTTTTAAATGAACTTGAGCTATTCACCTAAAAATGAGCAAGATAACTTAGTAAAACAGTCAGTATAGATTTAGTATTGTGCGGATGTGGCGGAATTGGTAGACGCGTCAGCTTGAGGGGCTGGTGACTTAGGTCGTGGGGGTTCAAGTCCCCCCATCCGCACCACTAAATTATACACATAGACATTCAAAGGCCGATTCGTGATGAATCGGCCTTTTTTATTTCATTACACCTAATAGATAGAGAACATTAGTTGTGATCACCCTTAAATAACAAACGCCTGGCATTGGGTGTTGTATCAAAATGTTGTTTAAAGTGTTTTCTAAAGTTTTGCTCAGAGCTGAAACCGGCCAGTGCTGAAATTTGTGTTATGGGCAAATTTGTAGACTCTAACAATGCCTGAGAATGATTCAGCCTAGCGTTGGTTAACCAAGCAGTAAAATTAAGGCTGTAAATTTGTTTAAAATGTCGACTAAAGCTTCGAACACTCATAGAGCAATAATTAGCAACGTCCGCTAAAGAAAACTGTTCTGATATGTTTTCTAATATGTGGTCCACTAATTTGGCTAGCCGTTCATCACTTGCTCTTTCTATTATTGGTTGTTCAATATACTGGTTTTGTCCACCACTTCTTTCAGGATCCGAAACCATTATTTGCGCTACTTTATTAGCTAAGGTAGTGCCATAAAAGCGTTTTACTATGTATAAGCAGCAGTCAATAGCAGCTGCACTTCCTGCTGAAGTAATAATGTTATCATCCTCTATAAATAAAGGGTGTGATTTAAAGTTAACCTGTGGGAATTTACTCACAAAATCAGCATTATACTTCCAGTGTGATGTTGCCTGTTTATTATCTAATAAACCCATATAGGCAAGCGCATATGTACCTAAATACAAACCAACAAATAATTTTCTTTGTTGATGCGCTTTCGTTACTAACTCAAAGAGCTGTTTACTTGGTTGACGATTAAGATGCCAGCTCGGAAAGATAATAAAATCTGCTTGTTCAATGGCTGTCGTATTTTCTTTTATGTCAATATTTAATCCGTTCACTAACGGTATTTGCCTAATGGCTCGAGGTTAAGATTTGCGTACAGTCAAGACGATGGGATTAGATTTGTCTTATTTACTAAACTGGTTTCAATTGTTTAAAGCACAAGGCGATACCTTTTTTACTCGAAGCGATTTTATGGACAAAGTTAGCAGGAACAGATCAGTTAAGAAAGCAAATACAAGCTGGTTTATCTGAAGATGAAATACGTGCTTCTTGGCAGCAAGGTTTAACGCGGTTTACTAAAAAGCGTCAGCCTTATTTATTGTATCGGTAAGTACCGCTGTTACTAGTGAGCAATTGACTTAACTAAATATTGAGTAGATTAACATTTCGATTATTGCGGAGTACAAAGAATGGCAAGTTCTTAACTTGCCATTTCAATGGGAATTAATAATGTTCAAATCACATGTGTTCTAAAATTTTAATTAAATCAACAGGCTTACGGTAACCAGGCATCATAGTACCATTGCTAGTAATAATGGTGGGAGTACTGGTAACACCAATTTGTCGAGCAAAATTAAATTCTTCCTCAATGGGAGATTCACAATTAATTGCAGTTACGGGGCTACCTAGTTTAGCTTGAGTAAGTGCAGTTTTAGGGTCGTTGTTACACCAGATGGAACGTAAATCTTTATAACCTGCGGTTAACTCACCAGCCCTATCTTTGATACCTGAACGCGGATAGGCGATATAACGAACCGTAATGCCCAAATCATTATAAGCGTCGATTTCTTTATGCATTTTACGGCAATAGCTACAAGTAATATCAGTAAACACATTGATGATATACTGCTCATTTTTGGCCGGATAAATAATCATATTTTGCTCGAAATCTTTAATGCCTTGCACTCGAATTTTTGCTAAGGTTTCTTCGGTTAAATTTAGAACTCTCTCATTTAACTTGTAAAGTGATCCTTGAATAAGGAATTCCCCATCTAAACTTGTATAGAACAAGCCCTGATCCGTTGTTACTTCTGCAAGCCCTGGCATAGGGGTTTTAGCAATACTTTTGATTTTTAAGTTTAATACTTCACTCAACTTAGTTTTTATTAACGCTGAATTAAATTCTTGAATTTTAGACGAGGAGGTTACTTCCTTTTCCCATGCAAAAACAAAGGTAGAGCAACTCATCAGTAGCGTGAAAATTAAAATGGTGAATTTTTTAAACATGAAATGTCCTAAAATATTATGGTACTAAAAATTGGTTTTATAAAAAGCACTCTACCACAGTTGCAGAGTCGAACAATGGCTTAATTACATTCATTTAAAGGCCGTAGAATACTATTTATATATCAATAGTATTATATAAACTCTGAGGTCTGGAATCCCTATATCATCAATATATAAACACAAATATACAATTTAGCGAGTTCGGATTTAAACCTAAACAACAAATTCAAATATTCAATATGAAAGTTTCAATGTAATGCTAACAACTCATTTGGATGAACAAAATGCGGTTGGCATTTGATCATATGTCGCTTATTCTAGCTTGCTATATATTACTAAAGAACCATGCTGTTAATTTACTTGGAGATTTCAATGATAATTGTTCGAGAAGCGAAGTTATCAGATATTGATATTGTCTATGATTTGATTATTGCTATCGCAAAACATCATAATCAAGAACAATATGTGACAACTTCTAAAGATGAATTGATCAGTTCGGCCTTTGCAAATCCCCCTTCATTTGGCGTGCTATTAGCGGAATTTAATGGTGAGGTGGCAGGGTACTGCTCTTACACTTGGAACTATTCAATCTGGCTTGGTTCAAACTATATGAATATCGATGATGTATTCGTTTGGGAAAAGTTTAGGGGTAAGCAGATTGGCGAATTATTGATGCTTAAAGCTAAAGAAGTGTGCCTATCTCATGGAGCCAATCGAATTAAATGGGAAGTTGAAAAAAATAATAATGGTGCAATAAAGTTCTATGAGCGTTTAGGGGCCAACATAGATATTAAAGGTGTTTTTCGATGGGATATAGCATAGTCGACCCTACAATTTTACTACTATGGAGCAAAACTATTGACTGTTGTTTTTATGTCGCTAACTTTTGAACTACTTTACCTCGTTAATAGTGCGATAACTGAATAGGAGATTTGATGAAATATTTTGCTTATGGGTCCAATATGTCACTTATTAGACTTCAACAAAGAGTACCTAGTGCCATAAAACTTGAAATTGTAACTCTGATTAATCATCAACTGCGTTTTCATATGAGTAGTCATGATGGCTCAGGTAAGTGTGATGCCTTTCAAACAGATAATAGCGAAGATAGCGTAATTGGGGCGCTTTTTGAGATAAACGAAAATGAAAAAGGTATTTTAGATCATGCTGAAAGTTTAGGCACTGGTTATGATGAAAAAATCGTTACTGTAGTTAGCAATTCGGGTGAAACCTTCAAAGCATTAATATACTGCGCAATTAAAATAGATACTTCATTAAAGCCATATTCATGGTATTTAAATCACGTTGTTATTGGCGCAAAAGAAACAAAGCTATCTCCTGATTACCTCACCGTCATTGAATCAACAGCTTGCATAGAGGACCCAGATAAAAATCGAGATGCGAAAGAACGGGCAATGTACTGTTAACTGATTTTAAATGATAAGTTAATAAAAAGTACGACTTTGTCCATTAAGCAAGTTGTTATAACAACAAGGAAGCGTATGTTTAAACCTAGAATAATTGAAGGTCATCCTGACTGGCTAGATGAGACAGGTGTAAAGATTTATACCATTTCAGCAAGCAATCACTTAGTTGACCAAACTAAATATATGTCGCGACTTACAAAAGTTAAAGCAATGCGTGATATTGATTGGGCTAATACACCCGCTTTTGTTATTTTCCATGATGGCGCTAGTTGTAATTATCTCGTTTTAGTTTGGTGGGGAAATGATAATGAGTTATTCACATCTGTTTCGGTTAACGCTGAAGGGGAATGGCAGGAAGACGCTAACCAATATTCTTTTTGTTTGTATGATTTAGAAGTTATGTGGGCAGAACGTAATATTTATATACAAACAATAGATTGCAAATCACCATCATTAAAGCAATATCAACAGTCGCGATAGTCTAAGCATTACAATTAAGTTGTTCGCTAATTAATACGTTGTTTTTGATTTTGACTTTATTAATTGCTCAACATTAGAGCACAAGGAAAATTTTTATGATTGAGCGTAAACCTGGTTTTTCTGTAGGTCGAAATAAGTCTTCTGCGTATAAAGATTTAGTATGGACAGTAGCTACTTCATCAGATACTACTTTAGGTCTTGAAGGACAAACTAAATTAACCTTAGATATCATTGAAAGTAGCCTTGTTGAGCTTGGTAGTGACAAAACCAAAATAGTATCTGCACAAGTTTTTATTGCCAATATGAATGATAAGCAACTCATGGACGCTGTTTGGTGTGATTGGTTTGGTAATGACTCACAACACTGGCCACAAAGAGCGTGTTTAGGTGTGGCACTTGAGGGTAATGTGTTAGTTGAGATTACCGTAACGGCAGTGCGTTAATGCAAGTTCAGCAAGATTCAAATACAGATTAATTGCATGTGTATCTATTTAATTCCAATTTTGAGTTAGCAAATTTAAGCGGTTAATTGGGAAAAGTCCCTAACCAAGAACAGAGGCTGTTTTTCTAGGGCGCATTAACTTATCTTCAATTGCATAATCACAAATAGTAACAATTTTATTGGTTTACATAGTTATCGTTTGTGTATCAAATAGAGGTTCAAGACATTGTTTTTTGACGATGTAATATAAAAAATCGAGATATTCAAATGAATAAAATAAAGCAGCGTTCAATAATTTTTGCGGTTTGTACCTTGTTATCCTCAACATTTAGCCAAGCGAAATCTGTTACTAACAGTGAATATAAGGCCGTTGTAGACACGGCTTTTAATTATTTTAATGGAGCGGCAAATGGCGATCAGCAGCTACTCTCTAAAGCTTTCGACTTAGATTTCGGTCATGTGAAGATGATTACTGTTGATAAAAACACCGGTAAAGAAACGATCAGAACAGTGCCGTTAAATGAGTTTTCTGGCTACTTCAAAAAAGCGACTCAAGATACTTGGGTAGCGAATATCCTGTCTGTTGATATAGTTGATAACAAAATGGCTATGGTGAAGCTTGATTTTGATACACCAAAAACTCACTACATTGATTATCTTGTGATGTACAAGCGAGAGAATGAATGGCGGATAATTAATAAAACATTTATAGCCAATAAAAAATAGTTGATGAAGGGATTAGTTATGGAAGAAGAGTATATAAGTAAGTTTTTAGACTTGTTTTCACTCGTCATGGTTTTTATTGTTTTTTTAGTTGCGTATTATTTTTATTTGAAGTTTGCTAAATACAGAGCCGAAGTTAAATTGCAAATTGGATTACTTCAAAAACAGCTAGATGATACGAAAAACAGTGTAAGTCTTCAGGACTTGTCTGAATTAAAGGGAAGAGTGGCAGTTTTGGAGAAAGTAGTTACAGAGCCCGGTTATGACTTAAATTCAAAAATTTCAAACTTAGAGTAGCATGAAGTGAGCATTTTACTTGAATTGATAAGTAGGAGTTTATTGCTTATGTAACGGGAGCGTTGATCCTTTTTGCTGCTTCCTTAGGTTCATTAAGGTATCCCTTTCATAGCTATAGTCAATTTAAGGCGTTAAAAGAAAAATCTCACAAGGGATTTATTACACCGAGTATCATCGGCTTTCTTTTTTATGTGCTATTGATAATTTTAATCGCTTGGTTAAATTGAACAATATAATGACAATGGAAAAGCTAAGTGTTTATCATATGAGTAAACATAGTTTAGCAATGGAATTTGAAGCCATAATTGTTTGTTATCTTGGTAAAGTTCAGAAGAGCCTACTTATTTCTCAATAGCTATAGGCAATATGCGCTGTTAAATATTGAAGGTATTAATCATTTAAGGAAAGAGCAAAGTGAAAAATATATATCTAATATCTGCCATTATTGGCGCTGTTGTTCCGTACATGTTTTTTATTCAATTTTTTTCAGTCGAGGGTCTTAATATTACCTTCTTTATTTCCTCACTTTTTGCCAATGGTGCATCAGGTGGATTTGCTGCCGATCTCTTTATCTCATCTTTTATTTTTTGGGCATTCATGTTTCATCAACTGAGAAAGCCTCGAAACCCTAAACCTTATTTATTCATTTTGTTAAATCTTACCATTGGCCTAAGTTGTGCTCTACCGGCTTACCTTTATGCTAGAGAGCATCAAAACGAAAACGATTAAAGTGTTAATAAATTAGAATGAGAATGGTTAGTTTGTTGCTTTGACCTTAATGTTAATTAGCTATGTTTAGTATCAAAAGAGTTATTGTGAGTATTCAATTATGAAAATGGTCTATACCAATCAAAATCAACTTCTGGTGAGTAATGTAAAGAACCTCATTGAAGCAGAAAATATAAATACGTTCCTTAAAAATGAATATGCACAAGGTGCGATAGGTGAAATATCTGCAATTGATTCATGGCCAGAAGTTTGGGTGGTTGATGACTCTGATTATAAACGTGCAACTGAGATTGTGAGTTTATCTCAACGCAATCAAAATACCGCTGCTTGGACTTGTAAAAATTGTGCAGAGCAAAATGATGCTTCTTTTGAAATATGTTGGTATTGTCAAAGTGATAAGGGGTAGTAACTATTAAACGAGATGAACTAAAAGTAAAAATTGTATGCAAGCAGTTAAAGTTATTGTTTGGCGTAGTTCTTTTATTCTCTTGTGCTAGCAAAGCGTATGCTGCAGGGGTAGATGTTATATTATTGGTTCCAGTGGGTTGGCTAATTGCACTGGTATTGGCAATAATATCAATTTTTATTGCTCCAAATAGATTGCATATCACAAAAACTCACCTTGGAAGTATCTTATTCTACCTTGTGGCAAGCTATTGGCAGGAAGGCAGCGATTGGACTTTTATTTTTTTACTTTTATATCCCATTGCTTCATCAATCATTATTTTAATTTACTCTATAATACTTAAAGTTAAGTTAAAATAACGAATAGCAACGTTCTAGTTAGTTGATTCTTGTTAAATATTATTTTTCTTATGAACGTTTTGGTAGGGATTAAGTAAAAAAATGCTAAAGAATTAGCAAGCTAAATTCATAAGACTTTAAATATAAGGTTACTAAGGACAATTTGTGCTTAAAGGTTTAAATCACATTACGATTGCGGTAAATAATTTAGATGAATCATTTGATTTCTACGTTAATTTACTAGGTATGACTGCTCATGCGAAATGGATTGATGGTGCTTATTTGACTCTGAATGACCTTTGGTTTTGCCTATCATGCGATACAGTCGTAACGAGTTCAGATTATAGTCATTTAGCCTTTGATGTCAGCGCAACAAATTTTGAAACACTGAAGTCTCACCTTATTAATAAAAAGATTAAACAATGGCAAGTTAATAAGAGTGAAGGAAGATCCTTTTATTTTCTGGATCCTAACGGACATAAGCTAGAATTGCATGTTGGTAGCTTGTCTAGTCGATTAGCATCTCTAAAATTAACACCTTATGGTGGTTTAGAGTTTTATTAAATCATTCAAACCGTAAATATATTATTTGCCATTATTCGTTATAGTCATTAGTTTATTTTTGGTTTATATGGCAGTTTTAAAATTGAAAATGTTTATGACGAGATAGTTCTTATGGATAAAGGAAAGGGTAGTGAGGCTAAGAGTAGTTTTATCGGCGTTTCAATAGGCATTGGTGCTGGAATAGGGACTATTATAGGAGTTGCTATTGGTTTGGGGGCGGGAACTGGTGTAGCTGTAGGAACTTATTTAGATGCCAATTAAAGTCGTAGCATTACAAAAAAACTAGCGTTTAGTATATGAAATATTTCAGAGGTATTGGATGAATTATGTTATTTGGGTTGCGCTAGGTATATTCGCTGTTATACCACTGCTTGTCTTTGCAAATAGATTGAAATATAACACTATGATTAAGTTGCTTGGTCGTAGCTTGGTAGCTGCAGCGATGATCTATGTAGGTTTTGCTTTAGCATGGGGTGATAATACTTGGTTAGTGATTGAAATTTCAGGTATTATTGTTTATGGCTTATTCTATGCACTCTCTATAAAGTATAATGCCATTTGGCTTGCTTTCGGTTGGTTATTACACCCCGTTTGGGATGTTATTTTGCACTTGTTTGGTCCCGGAACTCATGTGGTACCTTCATGGTATGCAGTCGCTTGTGTATCATTTGATATAACCGTGGCAGCATATATTTTCTATCGTATGAAAGTTCATACTTATCAAATGTAATAGCGTATTGTAATACATACTCCCTATTATTCATTATTTGTAAACATAAGCTCATTAATATAAATAGATGAAAATATTAAAAATTGTTGGCTTTTACTAAAACGTCCCTTATGGTATCTAAAAAACTGGAGTATTTATGAGTAACAAAATTATTGGTATTGCTTTTATTATTGTCGGCTCAGCTTTAGCTATGTGGGGCTACAATATCTATGATTCAGCGAGTGCTCAACTTAGCCGAGCTATAAATGGTGATACGCCTATTGAAGCATGGGCAGGCCTGTTTGGTGGAATTGCTTGTGTAGTATTTGGTATTAGCAAATTAAAATAAAGAATTTATCAATCTGCTAATTAAGGAAATCACGTGGAATCTTTATTTAAAATATTATTATCCGTTGTAACCTTTATTGCTTGCGTATATAGCTCTAGAGTATTTGGTCTTGGGGTTTGGTCAATTGCATTCATCGCTTTTAGTTTTGTCCTCGTTTTATCGATATTTATGCCTATGCTGACACAAGTGGCACGACTTATTGCTAAATTTATGAGTGTAATGGCTACGTTAGCTTTTGTATTGTTGATGTTAGCTGCCACTGTTGGTGGCTCGTTCTCAATGTCAGAAAGTAATGAATTTTTTGCATTCGGTTTAGTGCTAATCGCGTTGCTTGGTAGTGGTTTTTTCTTTATCAAAGACAGTGATGAGAATTCGACTGTTCAAGCAAGAGAAAAAGAATAAAATGGAGTTTAGGTAATGAATTTAATAGTTGGTACTGATTCAACATGGTCTTTACGTGCATGGATCTGTAGTCAAATAGCACAAATAGATGTTGAAATTAACGTGATTGATCTCACTGAGCTAGATTATAAGTCCGAGATAGTTAAGTTCTCTGAATCTGGTTTAGTGCCGGCGTTAACTGTAGATACTTTTGTAATTCATGACTCGTTGGCAATTATTGAATATTTCAATGAGTGTGCCAACGGTGTTCTTTATCCTAAATCAAAGCTTAAAAGGGCCTTAGCAAGAAGTTTATGTGCTGAATTACATGCTGGCTTTATGAGTTTAAGATCTCAATGCCCATTTTCTTTAGATAAAGTAGCGCCTCTAGCCGTTAATAATACTGAAATTGAAAATGAGTTAGCGCGCATTGAAGCTATTTTTAAATTGGCGAAATTACCATTTATGTTTGATGATGCAGGTGTAGTTGATGCTTTTTATTCTATCTTGGCTTTTAGATTAAAGGCATACGGCATCAATTTTCCTGGTAAAGCTGGGGCTTATCAAGATAGCTTGTTGAATTGGTCAAGTTTGAAGCAAGCCATTGCCCTCGCTCATGATTGGAAAACAGCTTAAGCACCTTATGATAAATAGCGGTGACACTTGCCGCGCGGCATCTGGATTTTACTTTTTAACCTTGTTTTTTCGAATATAAGGTTATTTTAAATAAACTTATATGAACTATAACCAACTGTTGAAAACAAGCTTGATAACAGTTTTAGCGTTAATCGCTTTTGCTGCTAATTCGGTATTATGTCGATTAGCATTAGGAGATGGCGTTATAGATGCTTCAAGCTTTACCGCTATTCGTCTTTTTTCAGGTGCTATTGCACTTTTTGTTATCTTAATCTTAAAAGGTAAAAACAAAGGGGAGTTATCAAAAGGAAGTTGGACAGCAAGTTTTATGTTGTTTACCTATGCCGTAACATTTTCTTACGCGTACCTCACTGTAGATACAGGTACAGGTGCACTCATTTTATTTGGCTCAGTTCAAATTACCATGATATTACTTTCTTTACTCTCAGGAACAAGATTACATGTGAGTGAGTGGGCCGGCATTTCAATCGCTTTTTGCGGTTTTATTTATCTTATTTTACCAAGTTTATCAACACCCTCAATTAACGGTTTTATGTTAATGGCATTGGCTGGCTTTTCATGGGCCGTTTATACCTTAAAAGGGCGTAACTCTCAAAACCCGTTAATGGATACAACTTACAACTTTATCAGAACTATTCCATTAGTTGTGCTATTAGTTACTTTTACTATTGACGGCATAAACTATGCTCAAGAAGGTGTTTGGTTAGCGATAGTCTCTGGTGCTTTAACGTCAGGCGTAGGTTATACCATATGGTATTACGCTCTTAGGCAATTATCTTCAACCCAAGCTGCCGTTATTCAACTGTCAGTTCCTGTCATCGCTGCAATAGGCGGCGTAATCTTTGTGTCAGAAGAACTGACAACTCGACTCATTATTGCTGCTGTTATTGTACTTGGCGGTATTTTACTTGTGGTGTTGGGGAAGTACTATTTCATTTCAGCCAAGTTAAATGTAAAAACGTAGAGGTGATATAGTTAAGTTAATTAGGTGAAATTCCGGCGCCAAATATTATTAAAGTGGGGCTTAATAATGGTATTTGCTTATTTTAAAACGAGGCCCTTGATGATTTTTAAAAAGGGTGAGAAACCATGGCCCACATATTGGTACCTTCATTTGACTTGGCTACATCTAAACGTATAACCATTCCTGCTGTTAAAGCCCGAAGAGAAAATCCAACATCAGATTTCCAATCTTTATAAAGTACATGCCTATTGTAGGTTGGGGCGACTCGTCCTCCTTCTATAAATAATACCGCTTGAATCCAGTCTAACTTTAAGAATTTCAGCCACTTAATGTTTTTTATCGGATTATAGTTCAAGGTATAACGGTACTCTGCTGCAGCATAAATAGCAGCTTTATCGTGAAACCGGTTTTGTCTAAAACCTCTCATTCGATAAAAGCCCCCAAGGGTTGCTCCTTCTAAAAATGGAGGGTTATTTGCTACTTGAACTTCATTTCTTTCATTCGTGTTCACCTGCCAACTAGTAGAATAAGCTGTCCAAAAGTTCAAAGCCAAAATTCTCTGTTTGGCAAGCTCTGTTGCACCGAAGGAAAAGTATTGACTAGCTTCAAACTCTACAAAATTCCATTGGCTTTGAGAGTCTAACCATGCTGCATCATGTGAAAAGGCAAAATACTGTGAATTACCTACGGTCGGATTTATGGGAAAGTCAGTATTATCATGGAGCAGCCCCAATTCTATCGCATGTATTGCGCCTTCAATTGATTCGTCGTCTGTTTCATAAAACTGATAACGATTAAATTGGCGAACCGATAGTATTGTTGTTCCATGCTCGAGAGGGTTCCATGCATCAGCATGCGTATTAGCATTTGAAGGCAAGCCATTAGTTAATCGGTATTTGCTTATTGGCGACTTTTTTGCTTTACCAATTGGTAGAACATAATCAACTTGTAGATCCCACCAATTACTCGATCCGCTAGATTCAATGAAATGATCAAATTTAGAATCGTTTGAGCCTGGTCGAACGGTATTACCATCAACGAAATCTTTATTTGGTGGAGCATAAGCACGCATCAGTGGATAATCACCAACCATACCTACTACACTGATAAACAGCCGGTTGGAATACTTTAAGCGATAGTCCCACATGCCTAAACCAAACCCTTTAGAGTCTTCGCCGCCGAAAAGAGTAGTGCCTAAAGTCATTTGTTCTTGGAAACCACCACTTGCCGCTGCACCAAGCCCAAGGGTTAAGCCCATATCATCGGTAGAAAATGCATAGGGCAACCATAAGGTTTCTTTACTGGTTTCGCTCTCAATGCGATCAATACGTAATTTTACAGTCACAGGTGGTTTAGCAACCACTATTGGCTGAAAAACTAATAGCAAAAGTATTAATTTTCTAAATAAAAAATGAGGCCTTAATACATTGATAAGAGTCATCCTTTTAATCATAAACAGCGTGGTAATTCTCATTAATGATAAAGCTAACGTTATTATGTAAACTTTACGGATTAGAATCTCTATTTCTATTTAATCGGATAAACGTAGTTGATCCAGCCCATCATTCGAAGCAATAACTTTCTCATTAGTGATACATGTAAGGGGTCATGCTCCTTATTTATCACCACCGCTTTACCTTGTACTCCTAGAGGCAGGTTATAATCAGACAAATCTTCTTCTAATTCTATTATGCCAATAGCAAAGCCATGAGATGTTAGTTTTTTAGCTGAGACCAGCTGACCACCTGCTTGAAATTCACCTTCAGACATTGCGGGCATTAGTTGCACAAATTTGCCTTTAAAAACATGACCAGGAACACTATCCAATATGACTTCGGCCTCCAAACCTGCTTCCATTCTTAGCAATGAATTTTGCCAAAATAATCCTGCAAACCTTCTTTTTTGTTTTGGTATAAATATCATCACAGGGCGTAATGGCAATGAAGCGGCACGGACACCCGGTTTAAGAGCTATCTGTGTTGCTATACCATCATCGGGTGCTCGTACAAAAGTACTCGAAAGGTCAAATTCAGCTTTATTTAACTGTGCTTGTAGTTGGGCTACTTGTGGATTCATACCTAATATTTCGACATTAGCAATTAAACGAACTCGTTGCTCTTCTGACTCAGCTGCTCGCAATTGTGACTCAGCGGCTTCCAAAAGTTTTTTTCTATTCTCTATTTCTTGTTCGGTAAAAGGAGAGTTCTCACCCGCAGAAAGCTTTCCTTTTAAAAATCTTTGATAGTTCGAGTTTTTTCTATCTCTATCTGCTTGCGCCTGTGCCACATGAGCTATTGCGGTTTGAAGTTTTTGATCACTTTGTAAATCGCTACTTTTAGCGTCAACTAATAAAGCGGTAAGTTGATCAATTTTTGCTTGGAAAGGGGTGGCATCCAAAGTAAAAAGTAGGTCACCTTTTTTTACTGGCATATTAGCAATAACGTCTACCGTTTGTACCGTACCACTGACATTAGGAACGATTGGTATGCTGACAAATATCTCTTTACCGTATTTAGCGTAAGGGTGATTGTAATTCATTAACATCAGTAAAGTTGAAAGAATAGCGATACCGCCAAGAGCTGCTGTTGGTACTGACCATTTATTCATAGGAATTTTAAACACTTTAAACACGACAGTACAAAGCGCTGTATAGGTAAGAATTATAATTAAATCCATGGTTAAGAAGCCTCGTTGTTAGTCAGTTGTTTTTTGATCTCAATAACTTCACGGTTCAAAGATTCTATTTCACCTTTAAGTTGCTCTATTTCTTGATTACTGTTTTGTCGTGAGTCAAAGCCCCAACCCCTATCTTCTCGGTATAGTGTTGCCCAGATCCACAAAAATGGCCAAATGACATGTAAAGTAAAAAGGCTAATCCAACCGGCAACGTGTAATGCGTCTTGATGAGGGTGATTTCGGTGAACTGCTATTTCATAGGGAATGTCATGAATAACAATAATGCCGTAAAATAATACAATACCTACAAAAAAGACCAGAAATAACGCTACATAATCCATAAAAACTCCATAATAATTTAATTAATCATTGTAAAGTGCAATACCGAAATCACACTGAGGTTTTTTTACAAAAACTTGCTGCATCTTGTCATACAGTCCGTTGCTGGAATTGAATTAATTGTCAGCACATAGCTACTTTCAATAAAAGAGGTTCAAATATTGAAAAGTTTATCAACAATACACAAGCTTTATGTTCAATCATGATAATAACACTATACAGTAAGCTGAAAATTAGCAATAAAATCACAGCTTTAATTTAGCTATGCTTAGGAATATAATAGAATTTTTCACTTTCAATTACTTCAGCATCATATTATTGTGTGGCACGACTTTGTTGTGTCTGCTTTCTCTACTGATGAAGTGGTAGATATCTAAAATAATTTCATTAGCGGTGGTCAAGGTAGTAATGCATTTAAAAATGCAATGTTGTTTGGGTCTTAGAATAACTAGTATTTACCAGTTTTAGCCACAGCCCGTGGTGGTTCATATAAGTTCAAAATATTATTTACTTTAGACCATCTTCACTCGTTTGTTAATGCCCTTTTGTGATCAGGTAAACCATAGCATTACATTTTAAGTCGTGTAGATATTCTATTGATTATATATTTTTAATTAACAAACATTGAATTTATACATGTCTTTTTATAATGTTTTTATACACTTCAATTGTTTAGTATTGCACCACTACGAAAGTTGTAGTAGCTTGTAATGAAAAGCACGATGACGTGAGGGACTATTTTGGAATATGGCTATTTTACATTAAAAGGAAAACAGGTTGATAACTTACCTTGTGAGCAATGTAATAATGATACCTTTAACGTAAAAGGTATTATTAAATATGTGTTTGTATTTTTAGAGTACCTCCCTGTTTTTCCTGTTACGAAGAGTGTCATATTGAGTTGCACAAACTGCAATGAAATAATTGATCGAACAGCCATAGAGTCAAGTCTGTACAAATCAATAAAAAAGAATGTATTTAAGTTTTATTTTGTCTTGCCTATGTATGTCGGTTTACTCTTTTTTTTGTCATTGTTGGGTTATTGGCAGTATTTAAAGCACGAAGAAAATACCCTCACAAAAGCTTATATACATTCACCGCAAAAAAATGATTTTTACTTTATTAATTATGAAAAAATCAATGACAATATCCGTCCAACTCAAAAATATCGTTTAGGTAAAGTCGTTAGTGTGAATGATGGCTTAATATCAATGATTTATGGTGGTTTTACTTATACAAGATCATCTTCTCTTATAAGAGATGTGCAAGGAGGAATGACTTATGACGCAAGGTATTTTAATCACAAAGAGCACAGTTTCACTTTAGATGAATTACAAAACCTTTATGCAGACAATGCAATCTTAGCGATAAAGCGACCAAAAAATAATAGGCTCTATGGAAATGTCGTTATTGATAGTATTTCTATCAATAGAAAATATAGCTCAATAGCTGAAATGCATAATGACAGGGGCCTTGCTTTTATGAGGTATTCGCATATCGCATCGAACTTAGAAAACGCCTACAAGCATTTTTCATTATCTTCTGAGGGTGGTTTATCAAAAGGCCAGGTCAATTTATCAAAATTATATATTGGAGCGAGTGATATCAATAAAGCGTTATATTGGTTAGACAAAGCGGCAATACAAGGAAACTATGAAGCGATAAGGTTATATATTGAACATTGCAACGTTGCTGATGGTTGTGATAAAAAACTATTTATCAGTAAACTGGAGATGACGGGTTTTGATTTATCATTAAATTAGTTCCAATTTAGTAAAAGGAACACATAAACATAAAAATAAACAGGTTGCTACCGGACAATATTTATTGTGCTGGTTTTATAGGGGCCTGATCTTTTTGCAACCGATTTTTCTAGCACTCCACCCAATTTAAACGCTCATAAAGCAGGCAGGTTTTGTCTCTGCATTTTCATCTAATTATAATCGCCACTTTTGTTATACAACCTCTAACGCATAATTTGCATTGCATTTTGCAATGTTTTCTATCTTTTAGCGGTAGAAGTCATCACTTGTATTAGCAAAAAACGGTGATTATTTACTACTCGTTTGATTATTAAAGATTTTGTTTCTGTGGTATGTCAATTGCAGTTAAAGCTTAACAAGGCTTGGTGCATACCAAGTTACATTAAGTTTTAACTGTCTTTAGTAAAAGGCGATTTTACGAGGTAACTGATTATGCTTACAGAAAAGAAGTTGCTCATAGTAGACGATGAAAAAGGTGTTAGGCATGCACTCATTCGAGGTATTCGGCATAAATTCAATAAACAGAGTAACCTAGTTTCTATTTCTGAAGCCAGTAACGGTCAAGAAGCTATCGACAAAGCTAACAACATCCCACCAGATTTGATTTTAATGGATATACGAATGCCGATAATGAATGGTTTGAAAGCTTGTCGCATTTTACGAAGCGATAGTAAATTCGCAGCGACAAAAATAATTATTTTAACATGCGAAATAACAGAAGAAAGCGAAGGGTTACTCTCTGGCGCTGATGATTATGTGATTAAGCCTTTTGATATAAAAACATTACTCATTCGAATTGAGCGTGGCTTGTTCCAACCCAGGTTAGAGTCAAATCCCGTCATGTTAGATGACAATGGTTTGATAACAAAGGAATGCTTTTTTGATACTTGCATAAGTTATGAAGTAGCACGAGCCAAACGCTTTCATCATCCATTAAGTCTTCTTTTGTTTAAGGTTGAACTAAGAAATGTCGTTGAGCTTAATGATAATCATCATGAGAGCTTAATAAATATTTTCAAACGAAGAACGTCTGACAAAGTAGTGCACTGGGGCGAGAAAACCTTTGCGTTATTACTTACTGAAACGGATGCAAATGATGCCACATTACTTGCCAAGCACATCGCTCATAAAATTGAACATAGACTTGGGTTTTTACGCGCTTATGTTGGTATTGCTAACCTTGAAGACACCCTATGTGATGACATTATTGGCAATGCAGAATCCTCATTAAGAGAGGCACTGCGAACCGGTAACATTATTTTAAATAGGTTAGCGGTACCTTAATAGCTAGTTTCTGTGCGAATCAGGAGAGTCAAAATGTATATTTTAATTGTGTTTTTCGTGTTGATGTCATTGCCTAGTTATGCAGAGTTCCATGACAACTTGAGGTGGAGTTTAGATGCAAGTGCAAGATTAAATATTAACAAAAAATCAGATCGTACTAGTCGAATTTATGCTCTAGGTTTAGATACTCATAAAGTATTTAGTACAAGTGATGGTGATTTTGGTTATATGGTAGGGCAGTTATATTTCACTAAATTATCTGACCATCAACCTGTGCCTTGGATGTTTGGAGATAAAGATGATAGTGAGTTTATTGTTCGAGAAGCACATATAAATTACACCGCGGGGCCTGATTGGTTACCTAATTTCCGATTGGGACACTTTACTATGCCATTTGGTTTAGAAGAAAGTATAGATACTAATGGTCGCTTACTTGACTACCACCATAATAAAAATTTAGGCACAAAACTGGACTGGGGCCTAGGAATAAATAATGTAATCAATCATATAGAATATAACTTCTCCTATACCTTAGGTGGGAAAGATAAAGTTGAATCAATCAACGACTCGTATGCGCTAACAGGGAGGATAGGCTCACTTAGCTATCAAGATTTTATAATAGGCTTTTCCATTTACCAAAGTGAGATAGATCAAATTAAACGAAGGCGTATTGCCCTTGATTGGCAATATTATTGGGGAACTTGGGGGATTCTTTCAGAAACCGCGTTGGGTGAAGACAAGAAACAAAATAACTGGGTTAAAGAAAAGTATCAATTAATAGAGTTAAATAAAACGGCTATTAATGAACAACTAAAAATATACGGTCAGTTTATTTTCACCAATAGAGATGATCAAACTAAAGATGAAAAGTTAATTAACATAGGTTTGAGTTATCAAATCAATACACAACTAGAAGTTAGTCTGGCGAGTCGTAACCAACTAGTAAATGCTAAATCAGAGAAAAAAGAACATTTGATAAGAGCACAAATAAGGTATAGGTACTAATATGAAAACGTTAATGTTATCTCTAGTGTTGTTAAGTTTTTGCTCTCAAAGCGTTTATGCAGTCGCTTATTGCTCATTACGCGATCCTATAGCGCAAATAACACAACTGTTCCCTAATAAAAGCAATCAACTTTCTATTGTTAAAAATGTTGATGTAGATATTCGTGCGCAAGTCAAAGCAGCGCTACCAAACAACGATTTACACTTTAATGAGCTGGGTAAGCATACCTTATATGTTGCAATGCAAAATGGTCAGGCTTTAGGGTATGTGCATGTCAGATCAGAATTGAGCGATTGGGGGTTAGTTGAAATTGTTTGGGCTATTGACATGAATATGAGAATTAAAGATTTTGTCTTTCAACGCTGCCGTAGCCCGGAAAAGGCGCATGTTGATAATGATAATTTCAAAAAGATGTTTATCGGAAAAAATTATCAAGATTTAAAAAGGCTATTAAAAAGTGATGGTGTCTCAGCCAATGAAACGTTAATAAAACAAGCACCAAAGGCGCCTGCTTTAGCAAACGTAGTGCTTAGGTGTGCCCTTAAAACATTATTGATCACTGACTTGCTCTGGCAAAAAGAGTTAGATAGATTTTACTGAGCATAAATGCTTTATTAATGTCGTGAAATGTAAAGTGAGATAAATGATGAAAATCTCTAATTATAATCAATTGTTGGCAATATCTACTTTGCTATCAGGCATGATAATTTTTGTAACGTTATGGCATCAATATCAAAAAGTTGAAAGCATATCTCGCAATCATTTTGAATCTAGGCTGGTAGTACAGACAGTAGACCATTTGTTTATCATGTCTCAAACTTGGCTTACAGCACAAGATTTACTTTTTTCAGATAGACAAACTTATTTAGCTAAAGGTATTAGCGAACAATCTAGCCAACTTCTACAATTGCTTGCAAGTATAGAGAACAAGCTTACAGCAACGCGCAGCGCTAATTTAATCAAGACTTTGATGTCAGCTATACAAAAGAATGAAGAGGTGGTCAATTCATTTGCTCAACTAGCGACTGAAGATATTGTGCAATGGCAGAACAATATTACTGAATCTGATCGTGTTACCACCGAGTATGTGAGCAACTTAGAGCAACTTTATGAGCAGGTAGTATTTAAAAAGACCTTCTTAGCGAATGAACTGTCGGGAGCCAACGAAAATTTAACTACGTTTACGTTGGGGCTCGTTTCGCTCTATTTAATTTTCATTTTGTTTGTTATTGCTTGGTTTAGTAGAAATATTGTTAAGCCTATAGAAAATATCACTGCTTTGGCATTGCAAGCAAAAAGTGTCAAACAAGACGTAGAATTTAGACAAAGTAATGCGCCAAAAGAGATAATTGAGTTGTCAAAAGCAATTCAGCAGTTTAGTCAGCGAATAACTATTGAGAAACAAAGAGTAGAGCAAGAGCATATAAAAGTACTTAAAGTGAATGAGAATATCAGTTCGATTATGGACACTATTCCCTGTGCTTTATTGTTGCTGGAAGAAAAAGGGGGGATAACTGAATGCAACAGTGAAACGATAAAACTATTTCAACGGAAAAAAGATCAAATTATCAATAAAAATGCTGCAGACTTTCTACCTGTTTTAGCAAAGTTAAATGGTGAGTTTGATGTTAAGGCTGCATTAAAAAATGCCGAAGAGTCTCTACTTGCGCCTAACTTTGAAAATCCTTATGTAGAGTTTTCAGGAAGAACAATTGAAATAAGTGGCGAGATGAAATACCTGATTACGATTAGCGATATCAACGAAAGAAAGCATAGTCAACGAGCACTTTCTGCATTAAACGAACAACTCGTCAATGCGGAGAAACTAGCGTCTATAGGACAGTTGTCCGCAGGTATAGCACATGAAATAAATAACCCTATTGGCTATGTTCGTAGTAACTTGGAGATGCTTAAAGATTATTTTATTCCGATTGTCACTTTTATAAAATTGGCACATGAACAAACACAAAATGGCTCAGTAAATGCATTATATGAAGAGGAAGACATTGGTTACATTGTTAATGATATTGAGCCATTAATTACTTCGGTTATTGAAGGAGCCGGTAGAGTTAGTGAAATTATTAAAGATTTAGGAAACTATGCTCATACAGATGATAAAGAGCCAGAGTCCGTGGTAATTGATGAACTGATAGAACAAAGCCTTACTCTCGTAGCGAACGAACTCAAATATAAAGTAGATATTAGTAAAGATTTAGCCGCTAAGGCGGAAGTGATTGGGTTTCCTCAAAAGTTATTACAAGTATTTATTAATATGTTGGTAAATGCCTCTCATGCTATTCAAACAAAAGGTTGTATAACAATTGAATCGAGTATTGTTCATCAAGAAGTTAAAGTGAGTTTTAAAGACAATGGCTCAGGCATTACTCAACAACACTTGAAGCATATATTCGATCCTTTTTTTACCACTAAGCCGGTTGGTAAGGGGACTGGTTTAGGGCTTCATATAGTTAGAGCGATTATTGATGAACATAAAGGACGAATTGAAGTGAGCTCTATTCTAAATAAAGGCAGTAAGTTTGATATTTATTTACCTATTTCTAAACTTTAACTAAACGGGCTTATGGCTTTTGATAAATGCAGACCTATTACATGTGTATTTTAAATTAATGAGTAATTTATCGAATGTAGACATAAATTATATTGATGGTTACTCTTAAAACATAATATGTCATTAAAGGAATGTAGACTGAAATGAAAAATTCAGAACATTTAAAAAACTTGTTCAAAGACGTTGGTTAAATCAATTCGAACAAACATTAGCATAAATCAAACTAATTTCCCGATAACAGGGCGATATAAGCATTTTTAGGTAGGAGTTAATAAATGGGGTTAGGATATTGGATAGATTTTATCATTGTATTAAGTTTAGGAATTATTCTTGTTCAAATTTCTCATGGTAAACTTCTCGATACAACAAAGTTTAATATAAAATTTAGTCTCAATTTTTTAAAAGTAATCAGATATATGGGCTTGTTTATTATTATTTATAGCTGTTATGGAATAATCATTGATTATGTAGTTAACAATTGAACGGAGCATGACCCGTAATAAATCTTCGTACATATTTATTTAAAAGTTATCCTGCTCTTACAAAGGGCGTAATTGACCTTATTCATTGGCAGTAAATGCTTAGTACTTTTCTTTTACGCTTAAATGATAGCGTTGGACGTGCGAACTTTTATTCATCTCTACGGGACAAATAATTTAAAGCAACTACAATTATGTGATGATTACTTGTTAATAAGGATATTTTTATGTCGGGCTATCTTCCAGAACGACTAGCACAATTAAATAAGAAAATTATTAGTGGGCAGGTTGAGCCATCAGAGCTCTTAGAATATAAATCATTGCTAGAACTTTCCAGTGCAATTATGAGAGCTCATAAAGTTAAACATAGTAATCAGAAGCCTTTAAATTAAAGTAGCTTATTAAAGGCTGTTTAAGGCTGAAAGTTAAACAATTTTTCATCAGCCAACAAACGAGTTAAATCGATGAAGCCATCATGACGCTACTGATGTAATCGCTTTAACACTAATACACTTTAGCAATGAATTAATCCCAAGCCTCTGTATTCGTAACGCTTTATAAACCATATTTGTCTAATATTTGCTGATACTTTTCTGTTTTTACCAAGGCTTTTACTTGTTCTGAGAATTCATGAGCAAGTTTATTTGATCCTATTTTTATTTTAGCAAAGGCGAAATAGGCGGGGGTATTATCTATAGGCGGATTGAGAAATACTAATTGCTCGAATACTCCCTCTTCTTTTGCATGGGCTGTGATAACGGCTTTATTTCCTATTGCAACGTCTATTCTATTGTGAAGCAACATTTGAATTAACTGTTTTTCTTCACTAGCAAACTGTTTGTTTAACTGGTTTGCTTCGTCGTACTTTATACCATGTGAATACCCTCTAATATTACCAAAGTGATAATCGCGCATATTATTTAGGTTGCCATCGAATTCTATTTGGCTTGTCTTTTTAATGAATAAGTAACTCGTATCATAAATATGAGGGGTGTCAGTAAATGTTGCGTATTTTTCTCTATCCGGTGTTTTAAAAGACAAAACCACCATATCTATGCTGCCTAGGCGAAGGTGATGTTGTATTCGAGACCATGGCAATTTTTCAAATACTAATGTATGCCCTAATTCATCTACTATATGCTGTGTAACTTCTAATACCGCACCTTTCATTGCACCTTCTTCTTCGAAGTAATAAGGTGGATAATTTAATAGCCCAACTCCAACTTTAAGCTCTTTTGTCTGGCCTGAAAATGGCCATATGGTCAATAAACTGCACAAAGCCACAAAACGAAAGAAAGTATTCATTATTACTTTATCACTAAGATATACAAACGAAAATTATGGTTGAACAATTCAAACTATGACTTCCTTATTAATTAAAACACGCACATAATAATTATAGTCTACGATGGGCAGATAGTTTTATGTGTAGGGTTTACACCTTATTTTATCTGTATAAGTGATAAAGAAAGTTATCGTGTATATTTACCATTGTTTATTGCGAATTTTATCCAAAGTGCCATTTTGCTCTAATTTATCAAAGGCTTGTTGCAGTTTTTGATAAGACTCTGGCGAAGTTTTTTTACTTATACCACAGAAAACAGGTGCTTTATTTAGCTCAAAAGAATGAAGCACTAATTGCTTGTATTCGGGATCATGTTTAATTCGATAAGCTATGGATGTTTTATTTTCAAAAAAACCTAAAATACGTCCGTTGCTGGTTAGGCCTAAGTTCTGTTTTAAAGAGCTAGTTGTATAAAATGCTTCACTAAACAGTTCCTGTTGCAACCTTGTTGCTAATTTTTCGCCATAAAAAGCGCCTAATTGTAGACCAAAAGTTTTGTTGTGGGCATAAGCTATTTCGGCTATATCATCAAGATTTTCAATCTGGAAATTTTCATTGTCTTTTCTTACCACTAAATTCATAGTTTCATTTCTGATTGGGCCAATCCAATGCAAAAATTTGGAACGCTCTTTTGTTTTAGACAGTCCCATCATCATGTCTAATTTACCGTGCTCTAACATCATTAATGCTCGCATCCAAGGTACATCAAGGTACTTGGGCTCAAAGCCAGCCTCAATGATTACTGCTTTTACGGTTTCAATTCCTGAGCCGGTCCATTGACCGTTTATATCTTGAAAATAATGAGGCGGAGCATGGGTGACTCGAAGCGTAATTGTTTCGCTGCTAAAACTATTGCAAGATATAAGATAAATCGCGCTAAGCAGGGCGAATCGATAAAATATATTTGAGAATCCCAATTAGCCCTCCTTGAATTCATTATTAAGCGTAATTAAATTGAACACTTATTTATGTTTACACATTATCAAAAAAAAACCGAAAAGTAAGGGGGATAAATGAGAAAGTTACTTGTAATTATTATGTTTTTCCCGTTTTGGAGCCAATTAGGGTAATGATGCAGGCACTTTAGTTTTCTGTCATCGGCTGGTTCAATAGATGAGGGTAAAAGTGTTGATTAAGCATTTAAACAAAGAGATTACTTAGCTGCTATGCAAGTATTACTAAATTAGCTGAATAGACAACTTCCCCAAAACTAGTCATTGTTAACCAAACAAACACTTCCTTTTCATAAAAAGAAGCTCACTAACATGATGAAAGTGAGCTAAATGAAGCTATGGGTAATCCTTGACGAGCTTCTTTCATGAAACCCTTATTTACAGTATAGACAAGCACAACCAAACAAACTCAATAGAATGGCTATTTTATAATAATTCATTAGTCATTAGGTTGAATAAGTTGGCAAGAGAAACTGACACCTTCTAATTATTTTCAGAATAATTTACAAAAGAATGACTTATATTTTAGATGTTTAATTTTCCTAGTACTATAAGAAAAATCACGAATAATGCTAGTTTATCAATGGCAAAATATCATTAGTCAAAATATCTCTAACGCTATATTGTTGTATTTCGCCATCTTGATAGGCATGCCCATTAAACACAACAACAGCGTCTATTTCAGGTAAAACAAAGATATATTGACCGCCAAAACCATCGGCGTAATAACTTTTTATAATGTTACCTTCAACGGTGAAATCTGTGGTCCACCATTGGTAACCATAACCCCAATTACCAGAATCGTGGTGTTGTGCAGTTGATTGTGCTACCCAGCTTGCTGAGATTAATTGCTCATTGTTCCATTGACCATTATTCAAAAATAACTGACCAAACTTGGCCATATCTCTTGCGGTTAAATATAAAGCGCTTCCTGTATGAAGTTGACCGTCTAAATTCCAATAATCCCATTTTTTTATGCCTAAAGGGTCAAAGAGATTTTGTGTCATAAAATCAATTACACTCTGATTTGTGGCATGTTCAAGTAATCGACCAATACCAAAAGATACGCCTGTTGAGTATGCAAAGGTTTCACCTGGGTTTGTAACCATGGGTTGATCAAGTAAAAATTGCATAGGGTCTTGGGCATTATTCATTTGAGAATTTTGATTTGAGGAATCAAGATAAGAAACATTCCACTCGTCCCATTGATAGCCATGACGCATAGTTAACCAATTTTTTAAGGTGAGCTCTTCTTTGTTTTGAGACCAATTTGCTATTGGTTGTTTGTGTTGAAAATAGTCATGAATTTTAACGTCAGTGTTTTCAATGTAAGCTTGATCTATCGCAATGCCAATAAGCGCAGAGGTAAAGCTTTTAGTTACAGAGTTTAAAATATGCAATTCTAAATCTGTGTTATTTGCCCATGAGTCAGCTAGGTCGAGCTCTGTTCTCATTTGTTCATCAAAAATGATAGTGTTGTTTTTAATGATAACAACACTATCAATAAATCGATAACCATATTTTCCGGTTCTTATATTGTTCATCATGGCATCGAATGCTGTTGCCTCTATACCAAAATCATTTATATGACCAATAGACCAACCGTCATTAGATAATTCCGGTTGTTGGTAACTATAAGGCGAACTATCTCTTGGGATCACAGGTGCATCTGGGGTAGATTCAGAGCCGCATGCTTGTATCAAAGATATCAAGCATAAAGTTGAAAAAAGCATTCTTGTTTGTTTTGTATAAATCAGTAACGACGTTGCTATCACACTCATACCCCTTTCTAATTTAAGAGAAAATCAACTTGAGTAAATAATAACCGAATGAGAAAGTTTTGCAGGCTAAAAATTTATTTTACCTTAATCAAATGTTACAAAAGATGATTACGGCTATAAATAAAATTTTCTTGGTGCTGTTTATAATAGAATTTTTAGTAACATTTCAATTAGTGCTTTAGCGTTAAATAGCTGTATTATCGAATTTATAAGTACAGTCGATAACATTACACTGCTCAATTATGTCTAAGCAAGAATAGTTATTCTAATTACTAGCCATTGAGGTTTAAATCGTTGAATCATATTTATCATTTACTGGAACAGTACTTTTCGCAAGATACAAAAGAGGCCTGGTCATGTGCCTCTTTAGTAACCCGTTCTGGCTCTAGTTATCGTTGGCCTGGGGCTATGATGATGATAAGTCCTTGGGGGAAAAGTTTTGGCTTGGTTAGTGGAGGATGTCTTGAATCTGACGTTATCCGCCGTGCACAAAAAGTATGGCAAATGGGACAATCAGATTATATGGTTTATGACACGGCTGATGAAGAGAGCTTTGCTGCGAGTTTAGGCCTAGGTTGCAATGGCAAAATAGGCATACTAATTCAGGCAATTAGCGCTAAACATCATGAGTTATTGTCTACGCTTTATCAACGGTTGCAGCAAAAACAAGCAAGCTATTTATTGCAGTGCTATCAATCACCTATTGCAGACTATATTAATCATTGGGTTTTATTAGATGAGCATGGAGAAGTAATAATGACTACTCATGCTGAAGTGACATCTCATTTAACCTCTGGATTATATCCGATAAAGAAGCAGCTTCCTGATAAACAAAAGGTGCAAGTAGTAGAAGATAACCACTGGGCAATTGCTAAAATAACTCCTCCCGTGCAGTTATGGGTGCTTGGTGGAGGCCTAGATGCGGAGCCGGTGGTCAATATTGCCTCAACACTGGGCTGGATAGTAACCGTGGTTGACCATAGAGTAGGCTATGCTCGAGCAACAAACTTTGTCAACGCTAAAAATATATTGGATTTACCCCCCGAGCAAGCTGCAAAACATGCTGGTTTTGATCAAGTTGATGCGTTTATTTGTATGACCCACAATAAAATTATCGATGCAGAATGGATGAAACAATTGGCGGATGTACCTTCAGCCAAATATATTGGTTTATTAGGGCCTCAATCTAGAAAAATTGAGGTTATGGAAAGGGCAGGACTGACAGATGACTTCAGCTATAAGGTTGATGGCCCTGCAGGCACAGATAACATTCGTGGAGACTTACCAGAGTCCATTGCTTTATCCATAGTTGCTCAATGTCACTCTGCTGTTCAGCGTTAGTGTTTAATTTTAGCTAACTTTTGATTACGAAAATATGCTTTTATATTTTTCTTAGTATTTTCAATATGTTTGGAAAGAAGTTTTTCTGCTAGCTCTATATTGACTTCCTTACAAGCCGAAAGTATTGCAAGGTGTTCTTTATGCGGTTTTTCTAAACCAGACAATTGTGTAACTTTTAATGGAATAAAGGCTTTAGTTCGCTGTTTTATTGTTTCTATCATAGAAATTAATTTTGTTAATCCGCAAGGGGCATATAAACAATGATGAAACTGTCGGTTTAACTCACTCCAAATTTCCATATCGTTTGCTTGCTTATAGTTTTCAAGAATAGTTTCAGCCTGATCAAAATCTGCAGATGTCATATTTGGAATGGCCAATTTAAGGGCGTGGCACTCTAATGCGAGCCTAATCTCAAGAGTCTCTATAATATCAGCCTCATTTAGCTCAGTAACAAATGCACCACGTCTTGGTTTAAATTCAACTAAGCCTTCAGATTCAAGTTGCTTTAATGCCTCTCTTACCGGAATTTTACTGACATCGAATTGTGCTGCAATTTTGTCTTGTCTAATTGGTTGATTGGCAACTAATATATTTTCCAAAATCTGCTGTTTTAATGCATGATAAACCTTTGAACTCGTTGTTCCTACAGTAGTAATCTTAGCTTTATGATTTTTTGTTTCCATGCATTTCCTTATCAAACCCTTCGTTACATAAACTTCCAATAAAATCCGATTATAATAAATCCGGCATTGACTGTATACGTATTTTTAAAATAGTATACGATATTGACTGGGATTAATGAAGTAAAGGCAGATATATGAAAAGTTTCAATACAGAGGTAGCAATACTTGGTGGCGGAATAATAGGAATTGCAACGGCTTATTATTTAAAGAAACGATCGCCTTCATGCAAAGTGACTTTGGTTGAACAGAATCAATTTATGGCATTTACTTCGGCACAATCAGGTGAAAATTACCGTAATTGGTGGCCACATCAAACAATGAAGGCATTTACAGAACATAGTATTAAGCTGATGGAAGACATTGCTATTGAAAGTAATGAACGCATTAATATGACTCGCCGAGGTTATGTACTAACGACAAGGAATGATGACATTAACGGTATTATCAAAGAACTTGAATACTCCTATGGCCCAGATAATAATCATTTAATTAGGCACCATGGGCATACTCATATTAATACTTATCAACCTCCTCATTCTGAACGTTGGCAAGATGCACCAAAAGGTGTTGATGTTTTACAAGACAAACAACTTATTCAAGAAGTATTTCCAAACTTTTCGCCAGAGATACGAAGTATTATTCATATTCGACAGGCAGGAATGCTCGACTCTCTGCAAATGGCAACATTTATGTTAGATAAGTTTAGAGCCTTAGGTGGAGAGCGAATATTAGCCAAGGTAACCAGTATAGAAAAGCAACAAAAATTTACGGTCTATTTAACCGACAAACAACAAGTTATAGCGGATAAAGTTGTGAATGCTTGTGGCCCCTTTGTTGCTGAAATTGCGCAGATGTTAGATATTAAATTACCGGTAAAAAATATATTGCAACAAAAAATTGCCTTTCCGGATGTGAAAAAAGCAATCCCTAGAGTTCAACCTTTTTCAATTGATTTAGATGAACAATATTTAGATTGGGATAAAGATGAGCGCCAACTTCTTGCTGCTGATGACGAATTTAAATGGTTGACGGATAAACTCCCTGGATCTATACATTGCCGGCCGGAAGGGGGAGATAAAGGCAATTGGATAAAGCTTGGTTGGGCTTTTAATGAACAGGAAGCTAAAGCAATAATGCAACCACAATTAGATGAACATTATCCTGACATTGTACTCAGAGGTGCAGCAAAGCTCAATCCCGCTTTAAAAAGCTATTATGGCCAACTACCTCGCAATACCGTGCATTATGGCGGGTATTACACAACCACAGAGGAAAACTGGCCTTTAATCGGGGAAACTGAAGTTGAAGGTTTTTATATCAATGGTGCTATGTCAGGTTTTGGTACTATGGCTGCTTGTGCCGCAGGTGAATTGTGTACTCAGTGGCTATTACAAGAAGAGCTACCAGAATATGCCGATGAACTGTCTTTAAAACGTTATAACAATCCTGATTTTATTAAACAGTTAAAAAAATATGACAAGGGCATTTTATAATAAGATTTCTTAGTAGGTTGGCTTTTATTTCATTAGCCAAAATTATCCGTAGCGATTATCTCGATAAGAGCAAAACTATTTAAATTGATAATGTGCTCTCAATAAAGTTAAAAACGTTTCTGCTGATGTGGAAAGAGGGTATCGACGTCGAGTGATAATGCCTACTCGACGGCTAATGGTCGGTGAGGTTAATGGTCTATATTCTACATTGAGCGCTTGCATTTGTTGTTTGTAAAGTGCCGGAATTGCACTAACACCTAAGCCTGTTGCAACAGTTTGTACTACCGTTGCTAACTGGTTGCTTTCAATCATTACTTTTAGAAATAACCCTTGCTCTGAAAGGGTTTTCTCCATCAAAGCCCTTAAACTAGAAGGGGGTTGTAAAGTAATAAACGGATATTTTACTAAATGGTGCCAGCCAACTTTTTTCACCTTTTTTAAAGGATGATTTCGGGGAAATACTGCGACAAATTCATCTAAGAATAGTGCTTCAAAGTTGAGATCGTTCGATGAACCAGGATCAAAGCTAATGGCAAATTCTACTTTGCCTGTTTGCACCATTGCTACAGCCTCTTCTGCAATAACATCGTGAATTTTAACTTTAATATCAGCATGTTTGTGGTGAAATGCGAGCAAATGTTGAGGAAGATGGGTACTAGCATAGGAAGGCATGGCCGCAACAGCTAAATTACCGCGTTTGAGTGAAAAAAGCTCATGAAGCTCTATAAAAGCATTGTCAAAATCAGCCATCAAACGTCGAGCTACAGGTAAAAATAATTCACCTTCTGGCGTCAACGCAAGTGTTCGGGTTGATCTGGCCAATAACTTTCCACCAACAATTTCTTCTAAATTTTTAATGGTAACGCTTAATGCAGGTTGCGATAGGTGAAGTAAGTCACATGCTTCGGCAAAACTGTTGGCTTCTACTACCGCTAAAAAAGCTCGAATCTGTTTAATGGTTATATTCATAGAAAATCTATTTATAAATAAAATTTATCAATTGTTAAGATTAATCAATTTTACAAAATCTTGCAATTGTATAAAGTTAAAACAACTAATTTCACAAGACGAGGCTTTTCTTTAACAGAATAAGTAATACGAATGGCAGGATTTAACAAAGTAGTAAACAGCTATGAAGAAGCGATGGCTGGATTAACCGATAACATGACTATAATTTCAGGTGGTTTTGGTTTATGCGGTATTCCAGAGAATTTGATTAGCGAAATAAAGCGTAAAGGCTGTAAAGGCTTAACCTTAGTTTCTAACAACTGCGGTGTCGATGATTTTGGCTTAGGAATTTTGCTACCCGATCGTCAAATTCAGAAAATTGTCGCTTCTTATGTTGGTGAAAATGCAGAGTTTGAACGACAAATGATGTCTGGGGAATTAGCCGTGGAGCTAACACCACAAGGTACTTTGGCTGAAAAAATGCGAGCTGGTGGAGCGGGTATTCCAGCATTTTATACCGCAACTGGTGTGGGTACGCCTGTTGCTGAAGGTAAAGATGTACGCCAATTTAATGGTCGAGAATATATCCTCGAAGAATCGATCACCGGCGATTTTGCTATTGTAAAAGCATGGAAAGCAGATAAGTTCGGTAACTTGGTGTTTAGAAAAACCGCGCGAAACTTTAATCCAATGGCGGCTACTGCAGGCAAAATCACCGTGGTTGAGGTGGAGGAAATAGTTGAGCCAGGTGAACTCGATCCCGATGAAATTCATACCCCAGGTATTTATGTTAACCGTTTAATTAAAGGTACTTTTGAAAAGCGCATAGAGCAACGTACCACAAGACCAGCAGGAGAATAGACATGGCATTATCAAGAGATCAAATCGCTCAACGTGTTGCGCTAGAATTACAAGATGGCTATTACGTAAATCTAGGTATTGGCATTCCTACCTTGGTTGCCAATTTCGTTCCCGACGGCATGGAAGTTATGTTGCAGTCTGAAAATGGTTTACTCGGCATGGGACAGTTTCCAACTGAAGCTGAAATAGACGCAGATTTAATTAATGCAGGAAAACAAACCGTGACGATGGCAACCGGAGCGTCAATTTTTGATTCAGCAGAGTCCTTTGCCATGATACGTGGTGGGCATGTTGATTTAACCGTGCTCGGCGCATTCGAGGTGGATGTGAACGGCAACATCGCTTCTTATATGATCCCGGGTAAATTAATTAAAGGCATGGGTGGTGCTATGGATCTTGTTGCTGGCGCAGACAATATTATCGTCACCATGACTCATGCTTCAAAGCATGGTGAATCCAAGCTATTAACTAACTGCTCATTACCACTGACCGGCAAAGGCTGTATTAAAAAGGTACTAACCGATTTAGCTTTTATTGAAATAAAAGCGGGTAAGTTCCATTTGTTAGAGCGCGCTCCTGGTGTGAGTGTTGAAGAAATAGTTAAGCTTACTGCTGGCGAATTAGTGGTGCCAGAACATGTACCAGAGATGCAATTCTAATTAACCAAATTGTCTTATTTAAATTAAGAGTGATTAAAAATGAATAATAGAGAAGTCGTCATTGTTAGTGGTGTTAGAACTGCTATAGGTGTATATGGTGGAAGTTTAAAGGATATTGCGCCAACAGATTTAGCTGGCTTAGTGATTGCAGAAGCAGTAAAACGCGCTGATATCAACAGTGAAGATGTTGACCATTGTGTCATAGGTAGTGTTACCCATTCAGATAGAAAAGATATGTACATGAGCCGCTGTGCTGCGATAAAGGGAGGGTTGTCAGAATCAACGCCAGCAGTCACTGTTAATCGTTTATGTGGCTCAGGCTTGCAGGCTATAATTTCTGCAGCACAGCTTATTCTCTTAGGTGATAGTGACATTGCCGTTGCTGGCGGCGCAGAATCAATGAGTCGCGTACCTTATTGGGTACCCAAAGCACGTTTTGGTCTTCGCATGGGCGATAGTAATATGGTTGATCCTATGGTCGGCGCATTAACTTGTCCTGTTGATGATACACATATGGGCATTACGGCTGAAAATGTCGCCCAAAAATGGCAAATATCGAGACAAGCACAAGATGAATTAGCGGTAGAAAGCCATCAACGCGCTGAACAGGCTATTCATGAAAAGCGCTTCGAAGCGCAAATCCTTCCCATTGAACTTAAGAACCGAAAAGGTGTGAACCTATTTAAACAAGATGAGCATGTGCGCTTTGATGCTAACTTAGAAAATTTTGCTAAACTAAAACCCGCTTTTAAAAAGGATGGCTCTGTTACAGCCGGAAATGCTTCAGGTATTAATGATGCCGCTGCAGCAGTGGTAATGATGGACAAATCTGTTGCTCAAGCAAAAGGTCTCAAACCACTAGCCAAGTTAGTTAATTATGCATTTTCCGGTGTTGAGCCTAAATATATGGGCATAGGGCCGGTACCTGCGATTAAAACTTTACTAGAAAAGTCATCGTTAAGTGTGGAAGATATTGATGTATGGGAAATCAATGAAGCTTTTGCCGCACAAGCATTGGCCGTGGTGCAAGATCTTGATATAGACCCTATTAAGGTCAATCCAAATGGCTCTGGCATTTCTTTAGGCCACCCCATTGGCGCGACGGGCACAATAATAACCGTAAAAGCCTTGTATGAGCTGAAAAGGGTTTCTGGAAAATATGCAGTAGTTTCTATGTGTATCGGTGGCGGGCAAGGCATTGCAGCGCTGTTTGAGCTGTTATAAATTACAAACGCTATTGCTATTATCATATGCACTATTCGTGGTTAAACTTTTATCTTAATTTTTTTACATAGCTAATAGCTTGCCCTTCCTATTACTTGATTAAGTTTTGAATTCTCACCTTTGATTGTGAGTTGAATATTAAAGTTAGACTCAACTCACAATATCTTACTCCTTGTTGAATACATTACATTTATATGCAACCCTAGTTCAATACACTTTGTTTCGTAGATGATACTTTAGATAAAATAACTATGGGTTATTAAGCGTCATTACCGCTAAAGCTTACATCATCAACAATGTTTAATCTGAGTAGGAGAGGTATGGAAAACTTAACGATTCGAACCGCAAATTTGCAGGATTATGAAGCTCTACTGACATTTGAACAAGCCGTAGTAGAAGCTGAAAGACCTTTTAATTCATCAATTAAAGCTGAAGGCGCGGTATATTATGATATTAAACATTTGCTTAAAGGTGATGACGCTAATCTTGCTGTAGTCGAAATTAATGAAGAAATTATTGCTACAGGTTATGCGCAAATTCGAGCATCAAAAAAATCACTAAGTCATGAAAAACATGCCTATCTTGGTTTTATGTTTGTGGCTGCAGAATATAGAGGCTTAGGTATCAATAAGTTAGTAATGGAAAATTTGATTGACTGGAGTAAAGCGCAGGGAATACTTGATATTTATTTAGACGTATATTCTGAAAATAACGCTGCCATAAAAGCTTATGAAAAAATAGGTTTTACTCCATCACTTGTTGAAATGAAACTGAATGTAGGCACTTGATACTGGAATCAATGAAGGTCGTACAACAGCTATATTCTGATGTATTACCTATAAAGTACTTAAAAATAATGGAGTTTTTAATGAAAAAATATTTCGCGCTAATAAGTTTGTTTGTAATTTCAAGTACTGTAAGTGCATACGAGACAAAAGTTGATTTGAATGCGTTTGCTCAAACCTATTTTGAGGCGATGGTAGCCAGTCAAGCTCCTGATGCCACTACAAAAGAGCTAGAAAGTTATTTAGCATTGTTAACTGATGATATTGGCCATTCCCATTTGCCCTATGTAATTGATGACTCGCGTTTACCTGATGGCAAAGAAACTATGCGTAAGGGCATGACTTTTTATTTAGGATTGCATACTGAATACAAGGCTAAATTACTGAATGTGTTTGTTTTTAATGATTCAGCTATTGCCATACGCTATAGCAATTATGCTAAAGGAATTCACCCGCAGAATAATCAAGCGATTGAGTATAACCAAGTAATGATGGAAGTCTTGGAAATGGAAGCGGGTAAAGTTGCTGTAATTAGAAAATATCATGAATAAACAAATAGACTGTCATCCTATTTAAGCGTCATATCTAAACAAGTGATTACTAGACTCACTTAAACTTAAACTTAAACTTGCTACTGTTATCATAAATGCCAGTAACTTGGGAAAATTACTGTAACAGGTCAGACTTGTAATAAAACAAAGCATTGATAGCAAGTAACTGTCGTACATTAGTTTTTACAGATGTTTTAAATTAAAGTAGCTCTGGTGTACCAGAGGATTAGTCTTAATTATCATATTTAATTAAGAAAAACCTTGTATATCAAGGTTCTTTTCTAGAATATACGAGCAAGAAAACTCAGTTGGATTATTTCTTTGTTAACTACAATTTTGCTTTGGGCAGAAGTTTTTAAAGAAGTTTTTAAAGAAGTTATAATTAGTTTATATAGGCTTTGGAGCGAAAATTGAATCAGAATAAAGGTTTTACATTAATAGAGTTAGTTGTTGTTATTGTTATTATTGGAATTCTAGCTGTTACTGCCGCCCCTCGTTTTATTGACTTAACGGATGACGCAGATAAAGCGGTTTTTTCAAGTATTGCTGCTGCCTTTAAAGGAGGGGTTAAACAAGTGCATCTGGCTTGGTTAATTCGTGGTAACAATCAGGCGGTATTGAATTTCATCGAAATTTCCGACCCTGTTGCAGGTGGCGATTTAAGTGTTAATAGCTCAGGCTATCCCGCCGATACGCGTGGCACAAGCTTAACCATGAATAGTGAAAATGACTGCTTAGATGTATGGCGAGCGGTGCTTGATTCACAAGATGCTTTAGTGGCAGGTAATAACTCAACGGATTTTGAAGCTACTTATAATGGTAGTAATACATGTACCTATACCTATACTAAACAACCCACTTTAACCGTTGATTATGACTCCAATAGCGGTGTAGTGACCATTAACAATTAAGTTGGCTTTAAAACAGAAGTTTCCTAGAATGCACATATATTTTTAGTTAACTTACATTTGAAGGTTTATGGATTACTTGAAGCTAAATAAAGCAGCGTGGAATAAACGTACAGCGCTTCATGTCGAATCAACATTCTACGACCTAGCCGGTTTTCGCGAAGGAAATTCTTCATTAAATCCAATCGAGCTTATTCAACTCGGTAATGTTCGAAATAAAAAATTATTGCATTTACAGTGCCACTTCGGCCTAGATACGCTGTCCTGGGCGAGGTTAGGGGCGCATGTAACTGGAGTCGATTTATCTTCTGAAGCCATTTCTCAAGCACGTGAGTTGGCGCAAGAGTTTTCACTATCGGCTAAGTTTATTGAAAACGATATTTATCAGTTTGGCCAAGAAAATACTGAACAGTTTGATCTTGTTTTTACTTCTTACGGGGCACTGTGTTGGTTGCCAGATTTAAAACGATGGGCTCAAACTATCGCGGGTGCTTTGACTCAAGAAGGAGAAATACACCTAGTTGAATTTCATAGCTTTAATGATTTGCTATCAGGGTATTCATATTTCTCTCAAAATCAGCCCGATGTTGAAGAAGAAGGAACTTATACGGAGAACTGCGACGGTAAACTATTGCCTGTAGCTACTTGGCCTCATTCGTTGAGTGAGGTTATTAATGCACTTATCACTGCGGGTATGTCAATTGAGCAATTAAATGAATATCCGTACAGCCCTTATAATTGCTTTGAAGGAATGGATTATATTGAAGGCAAGGGATATCAATTAATTCATAAAGGCCAGCAAGTACCTTTAGTCTACGCTATAAAGGCAAAAAAGCACCGTTAGGGCGCCTGTTTGATAAAATGTGAAAGCATTTTAGGCTGTGACTAAATTCGTTATAGAGTCTCGTAAAATAAGGCTTGGCTCAAACGAATGTTTAATGGTGATGTTTTTGTGTTTATAAACATTTTTTAAGACTAACTTTGCTGCCATATGACCCATTTCGTTAACAGGGTTATCGATTGTAGTCAGTTTAGGATAAATATGGCGTGAGAAAATAATATTATCAAAGCCCATAATAGATAAATCTTGTGGCAAAATAAACCCATGCTCTCTAGCATAAGTCATTGCGCCAGATGCCATTTCATCATTGGCACAAATAAGCGCGCTAAAGTTCACTTTCTTTGCTAAAAGCGCTTTAATGCCATCTCGACCTCCGGTTTCTTTAAAGTCGCCAATATAATATAAATCTTTATCGAAATTCAAATTATGTTCAGCTAAGGCACGTTTGTGACCCGCCAATCTATCTTGTGAATCAGGTTTGAATTCAGGGCCAGTAATATAAGCGATATCTGTATGGCCTTGCTCTATTACGGTTTTGGTTGCTAGGTAGCCACCGAGCTCATTATTAAGATGAATACAGTGCTCTTCAAGCCCTTCAATAGAACGACTCATATAGTAAATAGGTGTGTCGCCCTGAGTAAGTTTATGTAGGTCTTCATCACAAATAGCTTCAACATGCACGATTAACGCATCACAATTTCTTGAAATTAAAAAATCGATACCTTCTTTTTCTTTGTCTTGTTCGCTATGACCGGTAGTAATAATGACATGTTTTCCAAAGGCTCTAAGTTCTGCTTCAATACCTGCCATCATTTGTCCGAAGAAAGGGCCATGAAGCTCTGACACCATAATACCAATGCTATTGGTGCAGTTAGACGCTAAAGATTGAGCAATAGAGTTTGGTCGATAGCCTAATTCACTCATAGCGATTTCAACTTTTTGACGAGTTTTATCACTCACACGGGGATTATTATTGATTACCCGTGAAACGGTTGCTAGTGATACACCTGCAAGTTTAGATACTTCGTATATTGTCGCCATGTCTGTCCTATAGTGCTACATCAGTCATTTAAGTGATCGGATTTTCATAATAAAATTCTACCATAATAAATAACCACCTAACTAGTTGAGTGTTGCAGTTTACCTTGGATTTCTAATACTTGACTATCATTTAGGGAATAATTTCTCATCAACCAAGCAACAATGATTGAACCCAGCGCCGGTAAAAGTGAAAAGGATAATAGTAAACCCTGTTTTGTTGTTTCAGATTGTTCTACATCTGCTTGGTAACCATAATAAGACAATAACCAACCAGCAAGGGCACCGCCAATAGCAATGCCCATTTTAATAAAGAAAATAATACTTGAATAAACTAAGCCGGTAACGCGAACACCTGTTTTATGTTGACCATAATCGATAGTATCGGCCATTTTAGCCCAAAGTAATGGTGTGGCCATATCAAGGAAAAACTTCCAAGCTATAAATGCAGCAAACGCAAGCACTAATTGATCCGGCTTAATAAAAAAGCTAGCTGCACACAGTACTGCGGCAATGATTTGCAAGCTAATATAAGCTTTGATTTTACACACGCGTTTAGCTAACGGCTGAGCAATAGCACAGCCTACCATACTGGCAACAACACCAGCAGTTAAAAAGGCGGTAATTAAGTCTTCGCGACCGAGAAAGTACTTTACATAATAAACGGCAAGGGTGAGCTTCAACACTTGGCCTGTTAATAAGAACAGCCCAGACAAGCATAATATCCGCCATTGATCGTTTTGCCATAACGATTTAAAACTTTCTTTATAGGTGGGCTGTTGTTCAACGGATGACTTTACTCGCTCTTTAGTACCAATAAAGCATAATAAAAACAAAACGAGCCCTAAGGTACTCATTAATACCATAGTGAGTTGATAGCCCTTAGCTTTATCACCCTCGCCAAGCCATTGTACCATTGGCATAGTGGCCGCAGCGACTATAACCCCGCCTAACATACCAAAAACAAACCTATATGACTGAACACTCACGCGTTCTTTAGCATCAGTTGTTAATGCAGCACCTAGGGCGCAATAAGGTATGTTAATGGCAGTATAAGCAACCATAAGCAAGGTGTATGTGGTAAAGGCATAAAATATTTTATTGTTGTCGGATAAGTCTGGTGTGGTAAATGCTAAAATACTGACAATAGCAAAGGGGAGGGCTAACCAAAGTAAATAAGGTCTAAATTGTCCCCAACGACTCTGTGTTCTATCGGTTATTGCCCCCATCAATGGGTCGGTCACTGCATCTATGAGACGTACTGCTAAAAACATTGTACCAACAACCGCAGGTGATAAACCAACTACGTCAGTATAAAACAATAGTAAAAACATCATTACGGTTTGGAAGATAATGTTACTGGCAGTATCTCCCAAGCCATAAGCAATCTTTTCTCTAATACTTACCATAATACTACAGCTCTCTTTATGTCAGTTTTAAGCCGTTATCGCTTCATTACGACGATGTACTAAATCGCTACCAATTTGCATGTTTGTTTCATTATTTAGCGGGTAAAACATCATTAAACCTGCAGCTAAAAATGCGAATGTTGCAGGGAACCAACTCATTAATAATTGCATACCAGGCAAAGCAGCCTCAACGGTTGATTTATCCATACCGTCATAGCCAAAGCTTGCCAGTACAACTAGCACAAGAGCACCAGCGAAACCTCCCCCTGTTTTTTGTACAAAAGTGCCCGCTGAATAAACTAATCCTGTGGCACGTCGACCATTTTTCCACTCAGAATAGTCGGCAGCGTCGCCTAGCATAGTAAAAAATAATGTTGGCATCATGGCAGCGAAAAATTCAGCAGCACAACCTAAAGCAAATATTGCACTTATATTGCCTTGTGGTAGCCAATAAAACCCAGCGGTTAATATGCCACTTAGGAGTAATGAAACAATAAATAATTTCGGCTTGCCCATTTTATCTGACAAATACCCGGTACATAAAGCACCTAATATGGATACTACTAACAAAGCGATAAAATATTTACCTGCCAGTAATTCGTCACCCACATAATATTTGAAGTAATAGGCAATGACACCATATTTAATGCCATTAAACATCATGGTTAAAAAGCCCATGCCTAATAGGATCAACCAAGGTTTATTGGTTAGCAAATCAACCATGTCTTGCTGAGTACTGCTGATATTGGCGGTGTTTTGATTAATTAAACGCTTTATCAACCACCACATTAACAATATTACTGCGATAAAAAACACGCCCGTTGATAAGTTACGGTAATAAAAAAACAAGGTCATTGCTAACAGTGGCAATATAATAAAGGGTAAGTTTTTACTTAAATCTTTCAATTCAGATTTTAGGTTAGTCGATTGTTCGACCGCAGGTGTTATTCGTTCTTTGGTTGTAAAGAATGTAACTAACATTAGTATGCACAGCAAGCCAGCAAATAAATACATAGTGTATTGATAACCTAAGGCATCATTACCTTCACCAAAATAGGCAACAAGTTCAGGCAGAAAGCCCATGACCAATAGACCACCGGCAAAAGCGCCGGCAAATCGAAACCCTGACAAGCTAGTACGTTCCGTGTCACTTGGAGTCATAACTCCCATTAAGGCAGAGTAAGGAACATTATTGACGGTATAAGCTAGCGTTAAACCGATATAGGTGATGTACGCATAAATCAATTTATTGGTATAACTAAGATCAGGTGTGGTAAAACACAGCACCATAAATAAAGCAAGGAAAGGCGTTGACCATAGTATCCAGGGGCGAAATTTACCCCACTTGGTTTGCGTTCTATCGGCTATCATGCCCATGATAATATCAGTGACACCGTCAGATAAACGTACCACTAAAAATAACATCGCGGCGGCGGCGGCAGTTAAACCAAAGGTATCAGTATAAAATACCGCTAAATACGCGAGAGCACCACGCCAAACCAGATTGGCAGCGGCATCGCCCATGGCGTAGCCAACTTTTTCGAAGTAGGGCAGTTTAGTCATAGAGCTTGTTGTATTTATCATAATATTATCTGTTACTTATAAGTGCTTTGTAGGCGAGACCGCTATCTTTGATAGTACGAACTTGTGTGTCGTAGTCAACATAAACAATACCAAAGCGCTTTAAATAACCTTCGGCCCATTCAAAATTATCCATCAAACTCCAAGCAAAATATCCATCAATTTTGATACCTTGTTCAATGGCATCATTAACAGCATTTAAGTGGGCGTTGTAGTAACTGATACGGCGTTGATCGCTAACCTCTCCGTTATTAATTTCGTCATCAATGGCGGCACCATTTTCGGTAATATAGACCGGAGGTAATGAATATTTCTCATTTAAAGAGATAAGTAATTCTGTGAGTGCTTGCGGGTAAATCTCCCAACCTATATCCGTTGTAGGCTCAGGTGGTTCAATCTGAATAAAATGTTCCTTCTCATCTGCTTTATAGATTGCGCGGGTATAAAAATTAACCCCAAGAAAGTCTAGTTTATGAGAAATAATGTCCATATCTCCATCAAGAACTTCAGGGTGATGAGCTTTTGGCAATTTAGCCAAGGTTGCAGGGTAACAAGCATCAAATAGTGGTTTTATATACCACTGATTGAAGTAATCATCGGCAAACTCTGTCGCCAATTTATCTTTTTCAGACGCTGACTGGGCATAACAAGGCGTAAAATTAAGCACAATACCGTTCAAACTATTTGGACTGTTTTTTGTTAACACTTCCATAGCTAAGCCATGCGCTAGCAATAGATGATGGGCAGCTTTTCGGCCATACTCTTTACCCACTTTACCTGGAGCATGTACACCTATTTCATACCCTAAATATGAACTACAGAAGGGTTCATTCAAAGTAGCATATGAATGAACTAGGTCGCCAAAGGCTTTGCTAATCAAATCTGCGTATTCGCTAAATTTATAGGCTGTTTGTCTGTTTAACCAACCACCATTATCTTCGAGGTGCTGAGGTAAATCCCAGTGGTAAAGCGTCACAAACGCTTTAATGTTTTTGCTTTTTAATACTTCAAGTATGTTCAAGTAAAATTGAACACCTTCAGGGTTCAACTGCCCTGATTTAGTGATAACTCTAGGCCAAGAGATTGATAAGCGATAAGCATCGACTCCAAGAGATTCAATTAACTCTATATCTTGTTGCCATAAGGTAAAATGGTCACACGCTTGGTCGCCATTTGAGCCATCGACAACTTTATCTGGTGTTGCACAAAACGTGTCCCAAATACATGGAAGTCTTTTTTTAACACCGCCTTCAATTTGAAAAGCTGCAGTGGCAACGCCATAAGTGAAATCTGCCGAAAGCATTGTCGAGTTAGTAGGCAGAGAAAGTTTAGCTGTCATGTAAATGGTACCTATGAAAATCGTAATTTTTATTAATTTGTATGGTTACACCGTGTAAGCGCTTACAATTCCACAGAAAAAAAAGAGAATTGTTTTTGTCATGAAAGCGCTTACATTTAGGTTAGTGTTTTCTAACTCAAAGGTCAACGAATATTATTATGTTTTTACTTTTATTGGCTATGTAGCTGGTAGACAGTCACTATAGTGATTGCTGTTTAAATGAGTTTTAGATGGTTTTATAATTGCAACTGACGCTTAATATCTACTGAGAAGTCAATGCTTTAATTACTTTTGAAAAGTCGAATTGTTCGTTTTTTGAAGAAGAGTTGTTTGATACAGAAAACTCTTCAAAATCTATTTTATCCCAGTTGGGGTTTTCGATAAGTACTAAGTGATCGTTAATATTATCTTTATCAATTAGCTGTAATTGATAGGCTATTGAGCCTTCATTGGAGGGTAATTTTGCATAGCCTTGATGATGATCAAATAATTTCACTAATGCCCATGCCGCTTGCATAAAATGACCACCGACACTGGCAGTATATTGATCGTTTTTGATGGCAATTAATGCCTCATTACTCCAATCAAAACCACCGATAAATAAATTTTCATTTATTTTTCTATCTAATTTGTCAATAACATCCAGTACACCTAGTGCCATGATGTCTGCGCTAGTCCAGACGATATCTATTTCAGGGTAGCGTGATAACAATGACACTATCATTTGCGAAGTAATATCACGTTGCCACCTGGCACTGACAATTTGAGCGAGAGAATGGTGTGGATTTGTTGCCAGTGCTGCCATTAAACCAGCATTGCGTCGATTTGAATGACCGCTTATATCCCCAGAAATACCTACCACATTCAACTTAGATTTACGTGCATTACGTGCACCACTTGCTTTTATTAAGGTTTGTGCAAGTAATTCTCCTGCTTTCTTATTGTCATGAAAAACTTCACCTAACCAATATTTAAAACGTTGCCCAGGCTTGCCAAGTTGTTTTTGTTGCTTACGAAAAAGTGTTTTTTCCAGCGTTAAGAAGGGAACTTTAGCTTGCTCAAGTAAATTAAAAGAATGGTGTGCTGTACCGTCATAAGGAAGAAAAATAATATAATTAGGCCTTTTCAAACTAGTTATAATTTTATTAAGCTGTTCTTTTTGATATAACCTATGCCCGTTACCATGCACAATGGTTAAATTTATACCTAGATCGTTAGCAGCCGCATGCGCTATTAAATTTACTTGTACCCAAAATTGATTATCAACTTTGGCTGGGCTTAATAATACAACCTCAAGGGCAAAGGTCGAAAAACAGCTAAAAAATGTATAAATTATCGTTAGTAATTTTACGTATATGGTCTTTAAGTTCATTGCAGGCAACAACTTATGAGTACTGAGAGTAAATAGTATAGTACATCTCAATATCTATGAGATGAATTGCAAAGGCTTGACTAATAACTAACATAATCAATAAAAGCCTTGAATAAATTTACAGAGTAGTTTTTAATACAAAATGAAAGCGCTTACATTCATGGTTGTTTTTAATGAAGTGCAACCATAAATACTATATTAAGTAATTGAGGAAGAACAATAATGGCAAGTTTATCAAGTTCGGCAATTATGACTGAGCCTCAAAGCGAGCAGTCTGGCAACTATCGTTTTGCATTATCAGCGTTAACATCATTGTTTTTTATGTGGGGCTTTATTACTTGCTTGAACGATATTTTAATTCCTCATCTAAAAGCTATTTTCGAGTTATCCTACAGCCAAGCCATGTTAGTTCAGTTTTGTTTCTTTGGCGCATATTTCCTTGTATCACTACCGTCAGGGGAGTTAGTGAAAAAGCTAGGCTACCAAAAAGGCATTGTCATAGGCTTGGCTGTAGCCGCTATTGGATGTTTATGTTTTTATCCGGCAGCCGCTTTGCATAGCTATCCGGTATTTTTATTAGCATTGTTTATTTTGGCTAGTGGTATTACCTTGCTGCAGGTTTCTGCAAATCCTTATGTGAGTTTACTTGGCGACACTAAAACAGCCTCATCTAGATTGACCATGACCCAAGCTTTCAATGCCTTAGGTACAACTATAGCACCATTTTTTGGTGCTTTATTAATTCTAAATGAAGCAACCCAAAGCCTGTCAGTACAAGCGAGTGCTGAATCAGTACAAATGCCTTATGTATTATTGGCTGCTATGTTACTGGCACTTGCAGGTATTTTTGCTTATATCAAGCTACCGAACGTTGAAGCAAAACAAACAGATGTTGAGTCACAGGCGACTGACATTAGTGGTAGTGCTTGGCAACATAGTCACTTGGTTTTAGGTGCGGTTGGTATTTTTGTTTATGTCGGTGCTGAAGTTGCTATTGGCAGTTTTTTAGTTAGTTTTTTAGCCGAGCCAACTATTGCCGGCTTAGTTGAATCTGAGGCGGCAAAATATATTGCTTACTACTGGGGCGGCGCAATGGTAGGTCGTTTCATTGGTGCTGTTGTTATGCAAAAAATAGCTGCCGGTAAAGTGCTTTGTTTTAACGCAATATTCGCTGTGGTGTTATTAATCATTACCATTTTTTCGTCTGGTTTACTTGCTATGTCGGCAGTTTTACTCATCGGCTTATGTAACTCCATTATGTTCCCAACCATATTTTCACTAGCAATAAGCGGACTGGGTAAGCATACAAGCCAAGGATCTGGTATTTTATGTCTAGCCATAGTTGGTGGCGCTATTATCCCTCTAATTCAAGGTGTTTTGGCTGACATGATCGGTATACAGTTGGCGTTTGCCTTACCTATATTGTGTTATATATTTATTGGCTATTACGGTCTTTTTGGCAGTAAAGTAGCGGCTAAGGGGTAATAGTTAATATGTATTGTCATTACGATATTAAGAAATTTGGCTATTAATGAATTTGGTTTGAACCTCATTGAGAGGCGATTACTTGAGAGCTGAAAGGAAAGGAGATATTGAATTTAACTCCTTTCCCTACCTCACTATTGCACTCAATATTGCCATTTAAAGATTGTGTTACAAGGTTGTAAACTATATATAGCCCCAAACCTGGATTACCACTGCCTCTTTTTGTGGTGAAGAAGGGGTCAAATAATTTGAGCATATCTTGTTGAGGTATGCCGCAGCCAGAATCTGTATAAGTAAATGTGACGTTTTGTTCTTTTTTTTGCACCTCTATGGCTATATCGCCATTATTCATATGTTCAAAACCATGTTTAAAGGTGTTCATAATTAAGTTGGTCATTATTTGCGTTATATCACTGGGCGTACCATAAATATTAATGTCTGCATCACATTGTACTGTTATTTTATGTGAGTTTTCTTTAAATACTGATTTCAGACTGACTAAAACTTTGTTGATATACTCTCTTAGGTTGTAACTACGCAAAGATTCATCGGAATGGTCTATGGCAATTTGCTTAAAATTATCGACCAGATGAGCTGTTCGATTTAAATTACTTTCAATAAGCTCAGTTGATTTCTCGACCCCTTCTTTGTATTGAGCCAACTGTTTTTTTGTGAGTGTATTATTTGATAAATTATCTTTAAGTTTATCAATACTTTCTTTTGCTAGGGAAACGGCTGTAATGGCAACACCTAAGGGAGTATTAATTTCATGAGCAATGCCAGTAACTAGTCCACCTAATGACGCCATTTTTTCTGATTCTACCAGAGAAGCTTGAGCTATGGTGAGTTTATCTAACGACTCTTGTAGCTCTACGTTTTTCCTCGCTAGCATTGAAGGGCTTGGAATACTAAGAAAAAATGGTAAAACAAACCAAATGACAATGCCCGTTGCTAAGGATGCTACCGCAGTGACTGCTTTAACTATTGCCGATACACCATAAATTGGCTCCCAAATAACAATGGCGCTAACTAAGTGGGATGTGCCACAAGCCATAAAAATGATAGAGCCGGCTAAGGTGAAAAACCAAGGGTAGGGCAAATCATGTCTTTTTCTGACAAATATCACCATAGCAATGGTAATTGAAAAATATGCCAAGGCAGTTACTACATCAGAAACAACAGATGTCCATAGAATATCTGCCTGCCATAAGTAACACATACCATGGGGCATAAAATTACTAGTATCAAACAGTGAGGTTGAGTTCATGATATTCACCTAAATTTAATTAATTTAGAGCTAGTTATTGCTAAATATAGAGGCAGTTATAGCTACGTTGGCTGTCTGTTCATAGCGTTAAATGAACATTCAATATGTATAATTGTTTTCAATCACAATATTATTATAGACGAGATATTAATTTGCAGAGTTAGGGAGCTATGTTGAGTTTTTTAGCTGAATAATTATTTTTTGCTCTATCTCTAGTAGTAAGTCGAGAATATCGGCCACACCGATAAAAAAGCCAAAACAATCTTCACCATCAAGCTTATTGTCAGTGCCTTTGGTATTATGTTCAATTATAGCACTACGCCATTTGGCGGGATGTGCAGGCTCTTTTTTATTAAATTGAAATTTATTCAAATGTGAAGAAGCATTGCGAATATGCCTGAAAAATTCAAATTCCGGTGAGCCATCATTATAATTTTTCACAGATTCATAAGCGGTATTCGCTAACATCATGCAGCAAGAAGCGATATGCTTGCTTTTATTTATATCGCCGTTGAGTGCTTGTGTTCTTAATTGAAAAGGGGCTAAATGCTTAGCTTTTGAATAGGCTCCAGGGAAGCTTAATATTTGATCAGCGGTTTTGTATATATCTACCTGCTCTTCGAAAATCACTGGACAACCACACAACGAAATAGAAAAACTTGAAACTAGATCATAAAAGAATAAGTTTTTATCAAATTCATGGGATTTAACTTCTACGATCATTTTATGCGGTCCTTCGTTAACTCTAATTTAGCTTGTTATTAGACTGTGACCTAAATTTCATTCTTGATTATTACTGATATGCAAGCTTATATTACGAAACGTATCTACCCAGTATAGTTCGCTGTTATCAGCTAAAAATTTTACCAATTTGGCGTGAGCATCCTCGCTAACGCTAAGATGATCACCACCTATACCATGAAAAGTAAAATTAACCATAGTACCGTAGTTAGCGGCCCGTTTTACATAAGAAATTAATTGTTCCCCAGAAATATTGCTTGGAGCAATTACACTTACATTTTTAATATCAAAACCTGTCATGCTAGTTTCAATACCTCCAACTCTACTTTTGATTCCGGTAAATAAGTGCTTTATAGCTTCATGATAATTCTTACCGTTTGCAAAAGCATCACCACAAGGCAGAGTAAATGTTCTATGACTTTGTTTATCAAGCTGATGTAATTGCTTGTTGGCTTCAATAATTTCATTGATTAGTTTCGAGAGCGGTATATTGTCTAAATCGTTACCAGCGCTCACCCATTCTCTGTTTGCTTTTGCACCACTGCAAGCATGATTAATAGTATGATTGCCTAATTCATGCCCTTGCATTGCGATTGTTTGCCATTCATTTATCCTTTGCTTGTAGGCCGAAGAAGACAGTGATAAATAAAAGCTGCCCTTTAAATTGTACTTATTTAATGTTGGAATGGCATTGTCAAGCTGGCTATGTAAAGCATCATCATAAGATAGGCTTACCGCAGCCCTAGCATTATTTGGCCATGGATAGCTTTGGGCAGCTAAAGCCGTATTCAGTGAAAGCAATATAAGGCTTGCTGCTATTAGTCTCAAAATTATGCCTTACAAAATCGGTCGATAAAGGTTGCATGAGGCGGTAATTGATTAACTGTTCCATCGATATTTTCTTTAATATGAGCTAGAAAACGTTTTAGTTCATCACTACTCATATTGTCAACAATAGGGTGATAGCTTTCAGGTATTATGCCTTGCCCAATCATTACCTGCATCCATGAGTCATCAAACAGTTCATTATTTTTTCTAAATACGCGCCCAGTTTCTCTAAACAACTGTATTCGGTGAGCAAGTGCTGGTGGTATTTGCATATTACGACAATGGCGCCAGAAAGGGCTGTCATCTCGATTAGTGACTTTATAATGTAATACAATGAAGTCACGGGTGGTTTCGGTATCAAACTTTGTTTGTAGGTTGAATTCATCAATCTCAGTTTGTTTTATACCTGTGTGCGGGAACATCCGTAACAATCTAACAATTGATTGTTGAATAAGATGAATACTAGTGGACTCTAATGGCTCTAAGAAACCACTAGATAAGCCAACAGCTATACAATTTTTATTCCAATGCTTTCGTCTTGTTCCTGTGCGATATTTTATTTTCAAAGGCTTAGTAATTCTTTTACCTTCAAGATTACCTTCTAATTTTGCTAATGCATCATCATCTGAGACAAATTTACTGCAATACACCATACCATTTCCCACTCTGTGCTGTAACGGAATGCGCCATTGCCAACCAAAATCGTGAGCAATCGAGCGAGTATAAGGTTTGGGCTCTTCAACGGATTCTGTTTGGATGGCTATAGCTGAATCGCAAGGTAACCAATGTGACCAGTCTTCAAAACCGGTGTGTAATGCACCTTCTATTAATAATGCTCTTTGCCCTGTACAGTCGAGGAACAAGTCCCCCTTAACTTCTTTACCAGACTCCAACGTTAATGACGAAATAAAATTAGTGTCGTGATTAATATTTACCGAATTTATTTTGCCTTCTATACGGTTAACGCCATGCGCTTCACTCATTTTTCGTAAAAATTTACCATAGCGAGTGGCATCAATATGATAGGCATAATTCAAACCATTATTGGGTAATTGGGCAAACTTTTCTTTACTCGCCGCAGCTTGTTCTAAACAGTAGTCACCAAAGTCTGATGCGACTCCTTGTTGTCTTCCTTTTAACCAAAAATGTTGAAAGCCTGCAGCCCAGCAATCTTTACCAGTAATGCCAAAGGCATGAAGGTAATCTTCATTTTTATTACGCCAGTTTTCAAAACTAATACCGAGTTTAAAAGTACCATGGGTTGCTTTTAGAAAATCAGCTTCGTTTATATTGAGTAATTGATGAAAATACTGCAGGGTAGGTATGGTGGCTTCGCCAACACCAACAGTAGCAATGTCGTCTGACTCAACTAAAGTAATGTTTAAATTTTTACCTAAAGTTTTAGAAAGAGCAGCCGCTGCCATCCAACCGGCAGTACCGCCACCGGCAATAACTACATTTTGTATTTTTTCAGTGTTCATAATAAACCCATTGTTAATAGTTTAATCTCTTGAGTGCATAAGGCTGATGCCTAGCGGTTGAGTTTGTTTAAAAGCATTGATCTTATTTGTCTCGCAATATGATCATCTGTTGGCTTTAACACACCAAGACGCTGCTTTGGTATGTGTGATAGTGCCGTTTCATCAGGGTTAAAAATATAGAATTTGAATACATCAAACCAAGCGTCTTTTTGTGCTTTAGGTAACTCTTTAATATTTAATAATGCATGTAACAGTGCGTCCATCGGTGCGCCCATATGTGCTGAATTAGTCTGCCACCAATAATTAACGAGGATATTTAATTTACTTAACCCTTCAACATGGTGCCACCACATGCTCGGTAAAAACAAAGAGTCTCCAGGCCCTAGTTCGGCAACTTGTGCATTGGCTAACGCGGTTGCAAACTTTGGATGTTTGATAAAATCCACTTGATGAAAGTCTACTAGGCTAATGGCTTGACCTGCAGGGTTAAAATCTAATGGCCCTAAATACAGGTTTTCAATTTGATTTGGCGGGAATAAGGTGAATCTTCGCTTACCTGCAATACAACAAGCAATATTGTTTGGAGTATCATGGTGAGCAGCAATGCGACTTTGATTACCAAGCCAAATACTCACAAGAGGTTTATGCTGGGCTAGGGCAGCTAAGTCATTGGTTGCTCTAAAATTGGGTAATAACTTGTCTACAGGTGTAGAACCAATATACCTTGAAACTGGATTTTCATCGTTGAAAGCAGCTAATACCTGCTGTAGGAAAACATCAAGCTGGGCAGGTTCTTTGGTGAAGTTTAACTGAGTGAAATCATTGCTATAAAACAATCGACCTTTGTTTTCAGGCGAACTGACTCCTGCACCTGTGGTCATGCCTTGATAGTATTGTTCAAGGTAGCTACAAACCTGTTCAGGTGAAGACTTGGCTGCTTGTACTACTGGCCAGTTGCTGACTAAATTCTTTAATATAATAGGCTCAGTAGAAGACAATACCGATGATGGAATGTCCTCAGGGGTGCAGTAATCTAATACTTTAACCTTGGTCATATCTGAAAATATATCAGTGATGGTATTCACCTCGTAAACTTTCTCTTAGCTTGAAAACCTTGCTTGATTTAACGGCTAACAGTTTCTTTTTTCTGTATTAAACTATTTATATTGGCATGAGAAGCAATGACCATATAAATCAACATCAATAATCCTGATTTGTTTAATTTTTCAAGTTGCTCACCCGATAAATTAGCTAACTTATCTTCATTTATGGTATGAAAGCCTGACAAGCGGTTATTAGAGCCATCATTTAGCTGAATATCAAGATTAAATGGTTCAAATAAATCTAATTCCTTTACCGTATTCATAAATAACTCATTCGTTGCTTTTGAATCGTGTATCGCTTTCAGCATAGAGCTAATTTTATTGATATATTCTGAGTTACCGCCATGGGGTAAAAATATATCACTACCTTGCTCTTTACTAACGCGAGGGTGGTCTAAATCAAGATGGATGACAGGTGATTCAATACTTTCACCATTTTCTACTTGTGACTGGTGGCCTATTAGAAAAGGCTCTCTTTCTACCATTAAAGGGATATAACTCGCTTGCCAGCCGCCATTGGATAAATACAGGTTTTCTTTTTCTTGAAAGCCAAATAAAGCCAGCGCTGTATAATTGTTATTGGTTTCATCTTTATGAAAAAAAATAGGGTAATCGGCTTGAGCGTGTTTAAATTCAAAAGGGTAAACAACACTATACATGGTGTTGTTACCGTATTTTTCATCCTTATCCGTGATAATCTTTAAATCTTGATGTTCGATGTTATTTAATAAAACGTGATTTGTCATGTTAACTCCGGATTGTGCTGATAAATTTTTATATGATAGTTTACGGTCAATTATTGCTTTATTAGTTTTGTGTAATGTAGTCTATTAATTCGCGATTGCTGGGTAAGCCAGCTAAATATCGTTGACATAACCGCTGATTTTCCGCTATATGCTTATTGCAAATATCGTCATTATCATATCGACGAGTACTTGCTCTTTCTTGCGTCACAAAGCCCATACCATAAAGAATGTATTGATAACTTGCTGCAGGAAAAATCTCTTCTATTTCGGTAAAATCATTAAAGCTAGGCTCTTGATATTGCCATAAGGCTAATAGCTGTTTTAATCGTGCAGGTATAGATGAATCGGCTCTATTATCTTGCCAATAACGGCTATCATTTCGCTTACTTAATACATAGTGTAGTTTTAGAAACTCAATAATTCTCTGCCATCGATACAGAAATCGTTTATTAAAGCGCGCTTCAGTAATGTGCATGATGCTTTGATGAGCGGGTAATTCTTTAGCAATCATTTTGGCCGACAATTCAACTAAAGCAAGAGCTGAGGCTTCGAGTGGTTCGATAAACCCTGCAGCCATACCGACAGCGACACAATTCTTATGCCAAAATTTCTCTCGATGACCTGGGTTGAAAGTAAGCTGTCTAAACTCGATGTCTACTAGTTGATTGGGTGTTAAGCTTTGACGTAGATAGTCTTTTAAGGCAATTTCAGCACTTATATCGTCAATATACTCACTGGCAAAAGTATAACCAACACCTCTTCGTGTCGGCAGGCCAATATCCCAAATCCACCCTGCTTGTTGGGCTGTAGATATAGTATGTGAATTTATTGGTGCATTTACAGAAGAATAGGGCACTTGAGCAGCGATGGCACTATCGTTAAATAAGATATCTTTTTTACTGATAAATGGAATTTTATAATGTCCGTCAATCAATAATGCATGGCTACCTGAACAATCTATAAATAACTCGCCGGTTAACTTACTGTGATTTGTAGTAGCAATACTTTCAATAGCACCGGTACTATCAGGTTTTATATCAGTGACATGCTCATGTATATGTATAACACCAAGCTTTTCACAGCAATGTTTTTGTAATAGCGCAGAGAATTTTGCCGCATTTAAATGGTAGCCATAATTAGCGACAGCGGCAAATTCTGGTGTTTGTTTTTGTTTAGGGGCACAACCATGATCGCATAAATGGGGTTGAAAACTGATGGCATGAGCAAAAGGGACGTTACGGTTGTTTTGATACCAATGGCCTGAAATATTTGATTGACCAAAGCCCTGTGGCGCAACAAAGGGGTGATAATAGCTGTCGTTTTTACTGCCATCAACCCAACCAACAAATTGTGATCCTTGTTTAAAGGAAGCGTCACAGCATTGAATAAACTCGTGCTCTGAAAGACCAATAGTTTGCAGTGTATTTCGCATAGTAGGCCAAGTGCCTTCACCTACGCCTATTGGAGAAATATCTGGAGATTCTACTAGGGTGATATTAATACCGTCTGTTGAATTGGCATTATGCTCGGCAGCAATAATACCTGCTGTAAGCCAGCCTGCGCTGCCACCACCAACAATAACGATATTTTTAACGGCTTTATTCATAACAGTGTTTCATTAATTAGACCAAATACTTAATTAATAACTTTAAAGTGTCGTGCTACTAGATTACACAAAAATTTATAAATGTGGTGACTTTTCCAGTCAATTTTTTTGTCTTTATTTTTATCCATTTTACTGAGGTTTAAAAAGCGAAGCTGCAAATTACTGCAGCTTCGCTGTTGCAAGCAAACTAATTCAAATGATGTACATTGAACTGGTTTGCTTATGCAAAACCTTTACTAGAACTTATAACGTAAACCAAGGTTATATCTAGCACCTGTTTGCTGGATATTTTTAGTCATTAATATATGACGTCCATAGCTACGTGATATTTCATCAGTTAAGTTGATAGCTTCAGCGAATAATGTAAGGTTGTCGTTATACTCGTAACTTACATTAGCATCCCATTGACCGTAGTCTTCGGTATATACTGGGTTTGAACCTTGACCATCATGTAAATGGGCTAGGAAGTCATCACGCCAGTTGTACGCTATACGAACTTGAATACCATCTTTATCGTAAAAACCAACAAAGTTAGCTGAGTCACTTACACCTAGTAGTGGTGTAACACCGTCTTCAGAAGCATTATCATATTCAATATCGCTATCAACAACAGTGAAGTTAATCATAGTACCAAAACCAGACTCACCAAATAAATGTTGCACAGCAAACTCAAGACCATTAACTTTATTGCTACCTTGGTTTACCGGTTGACTAAACTCAACAGCAACTAAATCATTGTGGGCAGTAGAGCCCCAAATTTGTGCCATAGCACCACCTGGTACCGCAGGAATAATAGATGGGTCATTAGGGTAGGTTGCAATAATATAAGCTCGAATTGCTTCACTGTTAGATGCATCTCCACCTGTTGCTGCAACCGCTTCTTGGAAACGAGCACCAGAGGCTGGATGAGCAGCATTATACGGAGATTCAGTAACCTCCATAGAGCCGATAACATTCTCAACATCTTTTTGGAAGAAACCTACAGAAACATAACTCGCATCACCGTAATAGTATTCTACTGATACATCAATGTTAGTAGATTCTACTGGTAATAAACCTGTATTGCCTCGGTTACCAGTTGCAATACCGTTAGTACGCACTTCACTTAATTCGCTACCAGCGGTTAAGTTACCGTAACCTGCACGCGTTAATGTTTCAGAGTAAGATGCTCTGATGATTAAGTCATCCATTACTTCAATATCAAAATCGATATTTGGTAAGAAGTAATCGTAGCTACCCGTGTCTTCGAAGAACAATGCATCACTACGAACAATCTCAAATTCGTTAGTAGAAACCCAACCAAGGCTAGTAACGTCAGGAAGTAAGGTATTAGCCGTTACATCAGTATTTTCATAACGAAGACCTAATGATAAGCTAGCTGGCATTTCACCGATTTCGAAAGCTAAATTAGCTTGAACATAAGCACTCGTTGTTGCTTCTTCAGTACGTCTATCCGTGGTGAATTCACTCGGTGCACAAATAGTATTGCCACATGGCCACTTGTCTGGATCCGTTGGGTCGCCGTATAAGTCGCCCACTAAGTCAGCAATAGTATTGAAATCAACAGCCCAAAAAGCGTTGATCATATTGCTATGATCGCCAGGCATATTATCAAAGCGATCAACGATAGTTGACTGGCTATCCAATAGCATTTGATCATTGATATCATCAGCAGAGCCAGTACCACCCCAGTTAGGACGTTCAGCCATAGCAAAAGCACTGCGGTTATCAGTAACGTTATGACCGATACCAAAATCAATGCTTTCTACAATGCCATCATCAAATACATAAATACCATCTAATTGCAGTTGTTCTATCTCAGACTTCATATAGCTGTTTCTAAAGCTAGTACCTGTAGTCTTAACGCCTTCTGGAGTTAAACCATTGGTACCATCAGGAAAAACAACCTCAACAACAGGGAAACCAGATGAGAAATCAACAATAGTTTCTGCACGCGTCCATGTCGCCATTTGAATGGTATTACTGTTACCGTAAATACTGTCAGGCTTAGATTCAGCACTTGAGCTATGATAATCTAATTTAAAAGTTAAATTATCAGTCATGTTATATTCTAAGTTTAAACCGATTGATTTATTCTCATTAACTTTAGCACTTTGCTCTACTTGGCTAACTAAATCAGATGGACCATCTATATCATGAATATATAAAGGTGCGGCAACATTTTCACCGTTTGGATCTGTCCACTGTGAACCAGTTGGCTCACCTGCATAATTTAAACTCATCCATACAGAATGGATATTTTGATTTAATTCTTCTTCATTTTTTGAGTAGGTATAATCTAACGTTGCGGTTAACTTTTCAACTGGGCGATATTGTAACGTTAATTGGCCGTTAGTACGGGTACGTTCAACTTCACTAAAACCATATAATACGTTATGTGGTACAGCATAAGTTACGCCATCAGCCGGTACGTTAATTTGATTTGGACCATCACCAACAGAACCCCAGTCGCCTTCACCACCTGTTTGTGGGCGCCAGCCGTTGTCAATACCAGCACGAGCTGAACCACTTTGACGGTTTTGATAACTACCTGTTATTGCAATACCAAATTTATCATCATCAAAAGTATTGCTATATAAACCTGAAAGCTCTGGCGTTAACGTGGCACCATCTTGGCTTGATGTGTCATGCACACCCTTAACACCAAAAGAAGCTTGCTCACCACCTAAATTTAAAGGCTTTAAAGTAGCTAGATTAATTGTGGCACCGATACCACCGGTTGCAACTGATGCACGACCAGTTTTATAAACTTCAACTGCACTGATGCCTTCAGAAGCTAAATTAGAAAAGTCGAAAGAGCGTGAATCAGAAGCACTCGTGTCGTTTATGTTTGCTGATGGCATTTGACGGCCATTCAATGTAACTAAGTTGTAATCTGGACCAAAACCACGAACAGTAACTTTACTACCTTCGCCATTTTCTCTGTCAATTGATACACCTGTTATACGCTGTAATGATTCAGCTAAGTTTGAGTCAGGGAACTTACCCATATCTTCAGCAGAGATAGCATCGACTACACCAGACGAGCTTCGTTTAATGTCCATAGACTTAATTAAACTGCTACGAATGCCTGTTACTTCAATAACTTCAATTTTATCATCTGGTGTTGGTTCTTCAGCAGATATAGCAGGCAGTGCAGTTGCCCCTAATATCATAGACAAGCTTGTCGCTATTCTCGTCTTAGTAAATGTTTTCTGAATCATGTTGTTTCTCCCGGCTTTTACGCCAACTTTTATAATTATTTAACAGTTGTAAGCGCTTTCATTTATTTTACAAAAAAAAACACTTATTGCAATGGATATTTTATGTAAGCGCTTACATCTAAGTTATGACAATAATAAAATAAGATCAATAACTATTTTAAAATAAATTTAAAAAAGTGCATAAGTTTTGGTTGAATATAATTGAATATAATTTGTATATATAAGCTTACACATAAATAAAGTGCATATAAACAGTAGGATAGGTGGTTTTCGTTTTATGTTTCCGTTTATTTAGTTGTAATGCTTTTAAATTAAAGTTAAATTGTAAGCGCTTACATTTTGGCGATGAAATAATCAAAATGGTTGAATAAAGGCTAAATCACGATGAATAGAACAACGTAGTTTAGTACGCGAAAACTTATAAAAATAAACATCACGAGGTCTTTAAGTGAATAAGCCATTAGTTCTGAAAGAAAAAATTGCATATGCATGTGGTGATATTGCATCAAATTTTTATTGGCGAGTAATTGACGTCTTCCTATTTATATTTTATACCGACGTATTTGGTATTTCAGCTGCTGCTGTTGGTACCTTAATGTTGGTTACACGCCTTATCGATGCCTTTTCAGATCCTCTTATGGGGGCACTTGCCGATAGGACAAAAACGCGTTTCGGAAAGTTTAGGCCGTACTTACTTTGGGGAATTATTCCCATTGCCGCAGCAGGGGTATTAACGTTCACTGTTCCTGATGTTAGTGACAGCAATAAGCTTATTTGGGCTTACGGTACTTATATTTTTATGATGCTTGCCTACACCTTTATTAACGTACCTTATGGAGCCTTGCTTGGCGTGATTACCTCTGATACTCAACAGCGAACCAGCTTGACTAGCTTTCGCTTTATCGGGGCCTTCTCTGGCGGCAGCTTAGTTGCCTACCTTACGCCTGAGCTTGTCATATATTTAGGGCAGGGTAACGAAGCCTTAGGTTGGCAATTAACTATGGGATTATATGGTTGTATCGCGGGCTTATTATTCACGCTAACTTTTTATGGTACTAAAGAGCGTATCTCTCCGCCTGCAGAGCAAAAGACACCTGTTTTACAAGATATAAAAGATCTGGGGCAGAATAAACCTTGGCTAATATTATTTGGCTTGGCACTTATTATTATGGTGACTATTTCATTGCGCGCTAGCTCAGGTACCTTTTACTTTAAATATTATGTGCAGCGTCCAGATCTCATTGGCAGTTTTGCTATGGCCTACATGATTGCCTTAGCCGTAGGCGCTGCATCTACGCCATTGTTAACACGCTTTTGTGATAAACGACGTTTATTAATGATCTTAATGTCTATAGTGGCGATTTTATCGGTACTGTTTTATTTTGTGCCAAGTGACAATATAACCTTAATGTTTGTACTGCAGATAATAATTGGCTTAGCGCTAGGCCCTAAATCTCCATTGGTGTTTTCTATGTACGCAGATACAGCAGATTTTTCAGAGTGGCGTACCGGACGAAGAGCTACCGCGATGATTTTCTCGGCTGCGGCCTTTGCTCAAAAACTCGGTGGTGCCTTAGCTGGTGCTATGATCGGCTGGTTGTTAGCTTCTCTTGGTTATGTGGCTAATCAAGTACAAAGTGGTGCGTCAGAGCAAGGTATTGTGCTATTGATGACTGTGATACCTGCTATTTTCGCGGCTATCGCCGTGCCAATTATTTGGTTTTACCCATTGAGTGATGACAAATTGCAAAATGTTCAAACTGACCTGCAAGAGAGAAAACCAGATGTGTTAAACCCGACTAAGCAAGAGGCCATTCTTAATGGATAAGGTATTAGCTAACAGTCAGGAGATGCAAGTAACGGCTGAGATTAATTGTCCATTGAGCATGCCTAAAGCGAACGGTTTTTTGTGGAACAAACAGATGGTTTTACAAGTTAATTGTCGTGGTTATGTTAACGGCCAATACATGCAACCAGAGCCACGTAAATATTCGTATGGACCAAATTTAGAAGAAAAGACCTTTATTCAACCAGAGCATAGTTACTTTGCACACCACCCAGGCCGCTTTTTTTATATCAAAGATGAAGAAAGCCAGCAGTGTTTTTCTGCGCCTTATGAGCCTATGCGAGTAAAATTGGATAGTTTTCGTTTTGTGCAAACCCCGAGTGAAATCTGTTGGTATATAGAACATCTTGAACTTGAAATAACAATTAAAGTGAGCCTAACGGCCAAAGATGTGGTGGAGCGTTGGTCTTTATCGGTAAATAACCTATCTTCACGTGAAAGAAAGTTAAGTATATATCCCTATTTTTCTATTGGTTATATGTCTTGGATGAATCAATCAGCTACTTTTGATGCAAACTTAAATGCCATTGTGGCCAGTGCTATTACACCTTATCAAAAGGTAGAACAATATTTTGAGAATACACAATTAAAAGAGAAGACTTTTTTACTTGCTAATGAAACACCAAATGCCTGGCATGCACAACAATATTCATTTGAAGGCGAGGGTGGCTTACATAATCCTGATGCCCTAAAAGCTAGTTTATTATCGAATAAAGCGTCGCGCTATGAAACACCTGTCGCTGTTTTACAATATAAGAAATCGTTGTCACCGTCACAGAAAGTTGATTATCAATTTTTATTTGGACCCGCGAAAAATGAAGACGAAATATCGCACCTACGGGATAAATATTTTGATAAAGAAACTGCACAGAACACGCAATATGAATATGATCAATATATCGCACAAGGTCAAGCCTGCTTAACCATTAAAACAGACAAGCCTGCTTTCGATGATTTTGTTAATCATTGGTTGCCTAGGCAAATGTTTTATCATGGTGATGTCAACAGGTTAAGTACAGATCCTCAAACCCGTAATTACATTCAAGATAATATGGGAATGTGTTACATAAAGCCGGACGTTGCAAGAGAGGCTTTTATTTTAACCCTGTCTCAACAAAAGGTGAGCGGAGCAATACCTGATGGTGTATTGCTGCACAAAGAGGCAACACTTAAATATATTAACCAAATACCGCACACAGATCATTGTGTCTGGCTGCCTATTTGCCTTTCGGTGTACTTGAGTGAAACCAATGATTATGCGTTGCTTGACGAAAAAATTAGTTTTGGTGATTCACATACTACGCAAACATTTGCTGAGCATATCGAACTTGCTTTAGATTGGTTATTGAATACTACCGATGACCGAGGCTTGAGTCTTATTGAACAAGGTGATTGGTGTGATCCCATGAATATGGTGGGATATAAGGGTAAAGGTGTGTCAAGTTGGTTGTCACTGGCAAGTGCTTACGCTTTAAATTCTTGGTGCGACATCTGCGAGCAATATGGTGCGAAAGTAACCTTGTCTAAAATGGACGAATATAGGTTTGCGGCTAAGGCTATAAATGAAGCGGTAAATAAACACTTATGGCACGACAAGTGGTTTGCTCGAGGCATTACCGATGATAACCGTGTCTTTGGCACCGCTAATGATAGCCAGGGAAAAATATATTTAAACCCACAAAGTTGGGCCATGTTAAGTGGCGCAGCGAATGCAGAGCAACAAGAAGCAATGGTCAGTGCTATAGATGCTCAATTGATGACACCCTTTGGTGTGATGATGCTAGCACCGAGCTACACCCACATGGTTGAGGATATTGGCAGACTTACCCAAAAGCACCCAGGGGTATCTGAAAATGGCTCTGTTTATAACCATGCCGCTATTTTTTATGTCTATAGTTTGTATCAAACTGGCCGTTATGATTTGGCCTTTGAAGTGCTCAGTAAGATAATACCCTGTCATGAAAATCAAGATGGCAGTGGTCAACTGCCGATATTTGTCCCTAATTACTATCGTGGTGCTTTTCATGAATTTCCTGAGCAAGCAGGTCGCTCAAGTCAACTATTTAATACGGGCACACTTGCTTGGTTATATCGCTGCCTTGTTGAAGAACTATGTGGCTTGAAAGGTGAACGTGGCGTGTTAACAGTTGAGCCAAAACTTCCAAGCAGTATTGATACTATATCTGGAAAACGAGTATTCCAAGACGCAATTGTGAATTTCACTATCGAGAAATCTAGAGACGTTACTGAGGTACAGACATACCTTAACTCAAAGCTGTTAAGTCATAACAGATTGACTAATTTAACTGCTCAGCAGAGTTATCAAGTACATGTTTTGGTGCCTTATAATGACTAACCCTAGGGTGAATAAAGAAAGTTATGTGCAGGAAAAAGGCAAATTATCACTATTTATTGTGATGGGCGTTAGTGGCTCTGGTAAGTCAATAGTCGGACAAGCTTTAGCAAAGCAATTGCATAATGATAAAGAGTTTATCTTTATTGATGCTGATGATTTTCATTCGACTGAGGCAAAGCAGCACATGGCTGCTAATTTACCCCTTAATGATGCCATGAGAAAACCTTGGATAGCTGCTATATCAACTAAACTGAAGCAACTTAATAATCAGAATATAAATGTAGTGTTAGCGTATTCAGGTTTAAAGCAACACCATAGAAACTGTTTTAGAGAACTTGAATTCAATTGTCATTTCTTTTATTTATCAGCTGATATTGAATTGATTCGTACACGTATGAAGCAGCGCGAAAATCATTTCTTCTCATCACAATTGCTAGCCAGCCAATTCGAGGCAATGGAAGCTATTGCTAGTGACGAACAAGATATTACAAAAATTGATGTTAACACCTCACTAGAAAATATTAACAAAACTATTTTGACTCTTGCGCAGCAAGCGCTTACCAAGGATTTTCAATGAAAAAATACATTGTTTTACTTTTAGCTTTTCATTTATTGGGTTTTAACGCTAATGCGACAACTGCATTGGAGGCACATAAAGCAACAGAAAAAATTATTATTGATGGCGTAGGTGATGAATCTAGCTGGAACAAAGCCAAATGGCAGCCTTTGGATCAATTGATACTCGGTGCTATGCCAAGCAAAAAGGATTTTAACGGGAAGTTTAAGATACTTTGGGATAACCAACAGTTGCACCTGTTAGTAGAAATTAGCGACGACGTACTTTTTGATCAACATGCTAATCCATTGCACTTTTATTGGGATGATGACTGTTTAGAAATATTCATTGACGAAGATGCATCGGGTGGCAATCATCAATTTAGTTATAACGCCTTCGCTTATCATATTGCTTTGGATAATCAAGTTGTTGATATTGGCCCAAGCCATAATAGCGAATCACCTAACTTTGTTCTGCTAAATCAGCACGTAAATAGTCTTTGGAAACGTAGTAAAAATGCCCCTTATACTCTAACTTGGGAGCTTTCTGTCAATGTTTATGATGATAGTTTTGATGAACGAAAAGAAGCTCAGCAGCCAGTAACATTGTCACTAGGTAAAAAGCTCGGTTTTATGTTGGCTTATTGTGACAACGATGGCTCAAAAGAGCGTGAACATTTTATTGGCTCAACTGATATTAAAGCAGTCAATGGTAGTAAAAACTTAGGTTATATCACCGCCGATGTATTTCAGCAGTTAACACTGATCAAGTAAGAACATTTAAATAAAGGCTAATAATGAAAAACTATACAAAAATTACTGTACTGTCAGCAGTTACAGCGCTTTCACTAGCAGCTTGTATGCAAGAGACTCAGCAAGTGGCAACAATTGTAGATGGCAAAAAAGACTCAAAACGCTTAACTACCTTAGAGCATGATGTCAGTGATCTATTAAGTCAAATGACCTTAAAAGAAAAAGTATCACTTGCCCATGCCAGTGGAAAATTTCATATTAATGCAATTGAGCGATTAGCCATTCCAGAGATGTGGCTTTCTGATGGTCCTCACGGTGTTAGGCATCAGATACAAAAACATAGTTGGGATTCAGCTGGCTGGGACAATGACCATGCTACTTACTTGCCGCATCTTACCTCGGTAGCAGCAAGTTGGGACATCGAAATGGCCAAGTTACATGGTCAAGTGCTCGGTGCAGAAGCGAGAGAACGTCAAAAAGACTTTATTCTAGGCCCAGGGGTCAACTTGGCAAGGTTACCACTTTATGGCAGAAATTTTGAATATATGGGAGAAGATCCTATATTAGCGGCTAAGCTCGTTGTACCTCAAATTAAGGCCGTACAAGAAAACGATGTGGCAGCAACAATCAAACATTATGCACTTAATACTCAAGAATTGAACCGAACAGGTGTAAATGCTAAACCAAGTGAACGTACGTTAAGAGAAGTTTATTTACCAGCTTTTGAAGCTGCCGTTAAAGAAGCGAACGTGTTAGGTGTTATGGGCGCCTATAACGAATACTACGGCACTAATGCCAATCAAAGTAAGCACTTGGTGATGGATATTCTCAAAGGAGAATGGGGCTTTCAAGGGGTGTTATTAACCGATTGGAACGTCGATATTAATACCTATGATGCAGCAATGAATGGTTTAGATTTAGAAATGGGTACAGAGGCTCCTTCTTATGAAGAATATTTTCTAGCACAACCATTTTTAACCATGATTGAACAAGGAAAAATTCCAGTATCTATTGCCGATGATAAAGCTCGTCGTATTTTAAGGGTGCAACATGCCATAGGTATGTATGATGAAAATCGCAAACTAGGCGCAAGAAATACTGAGTTTCATCAAACAGCAGCGAGAGAAATAGCTGCTCAAGGTGTTGTGTTGCTTAAAAACAACCTAGTTAATTCACAAACTATTTTACCATTAAATAAAAAACAACTGAAAAACGTATTGGTACTTGGTCCCAATGCGGATAAGAAACACGGTACGGGCGGTGGTTCTTCTGAAGTAAAGTCATTGTATGAAATAACGCCGCTAGCCGGATTGAAAGCTGCATTAGGTGATGATGTTAACATTGAAGTGATGAGAGCGCGCAGTAGTGAACTTTCAGCCATTGCTAGTGATTATGTGGCAAGTCGCCACTGGACAGGAACACCGGCGTGGAACATCTCCTATTTTACTGATCAAGGCAGAGCAGAGCTTAAGCAAGAATCTTGGATAGTTGATTCAAAATTTCAGTCCGTTAGCAAAGGCGATGTTGAATATATTTCAATGAAAGGAACGATAAAGCCATTGCAAACAGGTATTCATAAATTAAACCTTGAAACAAAAGGTAGTTTTACCTTAAAAATTGATGGCAAAGTACAAATAGCGCATAAAGCCTCCGCTGAAACTTCACTTCAATTAGTTACGATTAGTCACGATGTAGCGTTAAATGAAAATACCGAGTATGTTTTTGAAATTGACTATGATGGTAATGATAATTTTACGTTAGGTTGGGATGCCCCAGGCGAATTGTTTGCAACCGAAGCACAATATTTAGCTGCCGCTAAAGCTGCAGATGCGGTAATTTATTTTGGCGGCTTAAGTCATGGTGATGATAGAGAATCAATTGATCGCCCTGATATGAAATTGCCTAACTCTCAAGACGAAATTATAGGTAAACTACTTAACGCTAACAATAAAACCATTGTGTTTTTAGTTGCCGGCTCTGCAGTAGAAATGCCATGGGTTGAACAAGCCAATGCCCTAGTTTGGGGTTGGTATGGCGGTATGGAAGCCGGTAATGCTTTTGCTGATGTATTACTTGGTGATGTTAACCCTAGCGGAAAAATGCCTATTACTTTACCTGCCAAACTAACTGACACTGCACCCATTGCTTTGAATGACTATAACGCTAAAGAAAGTTTATATTCTGAAGGCGTGTTTATTGGCTATCGTTGGTTTGAACAGCAAAAAATTAAGCCCTTATTTAGTTTCGGCCATGGTTTATCTTATACACAATTTGAACTAAGTGCTTTAAAGCTAAGTAAATCAGAGGTAACCAAGGATGAATCAATAACACTTGAAGTTACGGTGAAAAATACTGGCGATGTTAGTGGCGCCGAAGTAGTGCAACTATATTTGCGCGACATACAAGCCTCTGTGCCGCGTCCAGACAAAGAGCTTAAACACTTCGCTAAAGTAAAATTATCTGCAGGTGAAAGTCAAACCATATCTCTGTCATTAAATAAGCGTGACTTATCTTTTTGGGATGAAAAAAGTAACGATTGGTTAGCGGAAGCTGGCGAATTTGAAGTGTTAATTGGAACGGCTGTTGATGATATAAAACTAACCGAAAAATTTAATTATCATCCATAATATATAGGGCTTAGCGATAGATAGTAATTTTCTATCGCTAAGTTACTATTAATAATCCTGAGTAGCATTTAATTTAACCTTACTCAGAGAAGATATGAATTAAGCGAAAACGTCACTAAATATTCCTTTCAATAAATCCACTTTTACATTTTCTTTTGCTGATTTTTTATATACCAAGGACAAGTCAAATTGATAGGTTAATGAACTAGGTTGAATTATTCTCATCGCACCTATATTAAGCTCTTTTTGAATAGTACTTTGCGGCAAATAACCGATATAGCGTCCAGATAATATCATAGCTTTTCGTGTGTCAAATTGATAAGCCTTTGCTGCTAAATTCAGTTTTGTTAGCTGCTCTCTGCCTTTTACATCTATATCTATTCCTGGGTGAATAGCAGGAGCTTGAGCTAAGTCTATGGCGCTGATGGTATGATCTACACGGGTAAAAAATTCATGACCTTTAGCGCAACAGAGAAAAATGGGTTCACTAAAAAGTGTTTTATAGTGTAAACCTTCTACCGGTTTGTAATTTGGCAACAAACCGATATGCGCTTTGTCTTTAAGTAACTTTTTTTCTATGTTGGCAATAGAATCTACATCCAAGACGAGATGTAAGTTTGGTGCTTGATCATTTATTTTCTCAATAACTTTAGCCATTTGTGTTTGTTTAGCTTCATCCAATGGATCTGAACATAAAATGACTAACTCACCGCTTAGTTCTTTTCCTAAAGAGCCAACAAATAACGAAAAGTCGTTCAGTGAGTCAAACATTTTTAATACACCATGGTAAACGGCTTGACCATCTTCCGTGAGTGAAAAACCTCCTCGTCCTCGTAAACAAAGTTTAAGCTTCATACGAGTTTCAAGATTAGACATATGCACACTAATGGTTGAGCGTGTTACACCGAGCTCGTTTTCTGCCGCTGCAAAACCACCATTTTCAACGACCACTTTAAAGATGCGCAAAAGTCTTAGGTCATATTCGGTAATACGCTTAGGAATGATAGATTGAGTTAACAAAGTTTGATAGCCATAAAACTAAAGGTTTAATGTTTAGTATTTAAACCTAGTTGAAATTGTTATTCAATAGTAGCTATAAAATAATTACCCAAAAATACTTTAGAGGTCATCATGCATAATTTAAACGATCCGCAGTTGTTAAAGAGCTTTTCCTATATCAACGGTAGTTGGCATAGTAGTGCTAGCGATATTGCGGTTAATAATCCAGCAACAGGAAAATTAGTCGCTAAAGTAAGTAATGCAGGTATTGCTGAAACAGAATTAGCGGTACAAGCCGCAAAAGCTGCTTTTAAAGCATGGTCAGCAAAATCAGCAAATGAGCGTTCAGCATTATTACGCACTTGGTTTAATTTAATGATGGCCAATCAAGAAGATTTAGGACGAATTTTAACGCTAGAGCAAGGGAAGCCATTGGCTGAAGCTAAAGGAGAGATAGCTTATGGTGCTGCTTTCATTGAATGGTTTGCTGAAGAAGGAAAGCGTGTCTATGGCGATACTATTCCAGCACCATCAGGCGATAAACGTATTGTGGTAATTAAGCAACCTATTGGCGTTGTTGCAGCAATTACGCCCTGGAACTTCCCTAATGCTATGATTGCTAGGAAAGCAGCAGCGGCATTAGCTTCTGGCTGTACTTTTGTCGTTCGTCCTGCCACACAAACACCGTTGTCGGCTCTTGCGATGGCTGAGCTTGCTGAACGTGCTGGCATTCCAGCTGGCGTATTCAATGTTGTTGTTGGTGATGATGCTCGTGGTATGGGTAAAGTGTTAACTGAGCATGAAGATGTTGCTAAATTTACCTTTACTGGCTCAACCGGTGTGGGCAAATCATTAATTAGCCAATGCGCATCAACGGTTAAGAAAGTTTCTATGGAGTTAGGAGGAAATGCACCTTTCATCGTTTTTGATGATGCTGACATTGACGCAGCAGTAGCTGGTGCTTTGGTTTCTAAATATCGAAATGCAGGTCAAACCTGTGTGTGTACCAACCGAATTTTAGTGCAGGAAGGTGCATTAGTACAATTTACCGAGAAGTTTGTTGCCGCCGTTAAAGATTTAGTTTTAGGCAATGGTTTAGATGAGGGTGTAACCATAGGCCCAATGATTTCAGCACAAGCCGTTGGCGATGTTAAAAGACTGATTGATGACTCTATTAACCAAGGAGCTCAATTAGCCTTAGGTGAAGATGATAGCAAGCTAGGTGATAGCAAGCTAGGTGATAGTTTCTTAGCACCAACAATCCTTACCGGTGTCACTAATGATATGTCAATTGCCCATAATGAAATTTTTGGCCCGGTATCTCCCATTATTAGTTTTAAAACAGAAGCAGAGGCGATTGCAATTGCCAATGATACTGAATTTGGCTTAGCGTCATATTTCTATTCTCGCGATATTGGTCGTATTTGGCGAGTTGCTGAAGGACTAGATTTCGGTATGGTTGGTATAAATGAAGGCTTGATTTCAAATGCAGCAGCGCCATTCGGCGGGATGAAACAATCAGGTAATGGTCGTGAAGGGTCAAAATACGGTCTTGATGATTATTTAGAAATTAAATACTTATGTATGGGCGGATTAGATCAGTAAGTATTGTGGTGAACTAAATAATAACGCAATGAAAAAGAATTAAGTGAGAAAGAAAATGACACAAACAAATGTACAATTACAATCTAGAAAAACAAAGGTTATCGCTCGCGGTCAAGGCAATGTTTATCCTGTTTATGTAGAACATGCAAAAAATGCTGAGTTGTGGGATGTGGAAGGTAAGCGATTTATTGATTTTGGTACAGGTATCGCTGTTTGTAATACCGGCCATAGTCACCCTAAAGTAGTGGCAGCAGTCAAGGCTCAAGTTGATAAGTTTAGCCATACTTGCGTCATGGTAAACCCCTATGAAGTAGCGGTTGAATTAGCAGAAAAATTGACGGAATTAGCGCCAGGTAATAGCGAGAAAAAAGCGATTTTTGTTTCAACAGGTGCTGAAGCGGTGGAGAATTGTGTGAAAATTGCTCGAGCACATACCGGGCGTCGTGGTGTCATTGCTTTTAATGGTGGTTTTCATGGGCGCACAAACTTAACTATGGCTTTAACGGGTAAAATTACACCTTATAAAAATTTATTTGGTCCTTTTCCTGGAGATATATTCCATGCACCTTTCCCAATAGAGCAGCATGATATTTCAGTGAAGGATTCAATGAATGCACTAAATAATCTATTTAAAGTTGATATAGCTCCGACAGATGTTGCTGCTATTATCGTTGAGCCTGTACAAGGCGAGGGTGGTTTCTATCAAGCACCCCCTGAGTTTTTGCAAGCGCTTCGTGCACTGTGTGATGAGCATGGTATTGTGCTTATTGCTGATGAAATTCAGACAGGCTTTGGCCGTACAGGCAAAATGTTCAGTTTTGAACATGCCAAGGTGGAAGCCGATTTGATGACCATGGCAAAAGGTATTGCCGGTGGTTTCCCTATTTCTGCTGTTGTTGGAAAAAGCGAAATAATGGATGCTCCACTACCAGGTGGGCTAGGTGGGACCTATGGCGGTTCGCCCGTTGCTTGCGCAGCTGCATTAGCTGTACTTGAGGTTATTGAAGAGGAAAACCTGATAGAGCGTGCAAATCACATTGGTGCATTATTTAATGAACGATTGTCAGCATTACAAGCGAAATACCCAACGCTTATTAGTGATGTAAGAAATCAAGGTGCGATGATAGCAATTGAATTGATGAGCGATGGGGATGCTGAAAATGCCAATACCCAACTTACTCAAGCCATTATTGGTAAAGCGGCTGAATACGGCTTGGTTTTACTAGCTTGTGGCTTTTTTGGTAATGTTATTCGATTTTTACCTGCATTAACTATATCTGATGAGATTGCTAATGAAGGCTTAGATAAGTTTGAGCAATTGTTTACTAGTTTAATTTAATGTTAGTTTAACAACGAAAAAGAGCCGCTAATGAGCGGCTCTTTAAACTATCTTCTCATTTATTTACTTATATGTTTTTTGGCGATAGTGAGTACTTTCAAGGTATTTGAAGCGCCAACGGTTTCCATCAGATCGCCGTGAGTCAAAATGATTTTATCACCAACAGCAAGTTTCGAGTTCTGACATACCTCTTTCAAAATATCATCGCTCAACGTGCCATCGTTACTGTTAGTTGAGTCAAAGGCGATAGGATAAACACCACGGTAAATAGCCGTTTTATTTAATGTTTTACTATGGCGAGATAATGAGAATATTGGTAAGCCAGAAGTAATTCTAGACATAAGCTTACTGGTTTGTCCTGACTCAGTTAAAGAGATAATTGCTTTAACACCCTCTAAATGGTTAGCCGCATACATTGCTGACAATGCAACGGTTTCTGAAACTTCATTAAAGGTTAAGTCCATTCTATGATTGGAACTATTAACTAAGCGATGTTTTTCAGCACCCACACATACATTGGCCATCGCAGTTACTGTTTCAACCGGGTATTTACCCGCAGCAGTTTCAGCACTTAACATTACCGCGTCAGTACCATCTAAGACCGCATTTGAAACATCCATTACTTCAGCACGGGTAGGCATTGGTTGTTCAATCATGGTTTCCATCATTTGTGTTGCGGTGATAACAACACGGTTTAATTGGCGAGAACGAGCAATAATATGCTTTTGCTTACCAACAAGCTCAGCATCACCAATTTCGACACCTAAATCACCACGAGCTACCATAACAACATCAGAAGCTAAGATGATGCCATCCAAGACGTCATCATCGTTAACCGCTTCAGCACGTTCAATTTTTGATACTAAGCGGGCATCACAACCAGCTTCTTGTGCTAACAATCGCGCTTCACGCATATCTGCCGCATCGCGAGGGAAAGATACCGCTAAGAAGTCGACATTGATTTTTGCAGCTAATTTAATATCTTCTTTATCTTTAGCTGTTAAAGCTGGTGCAGTTAAACCGCCACCTTGACGGTTAATGCCTTTATTGTTTGATAAAGGACCACCCACGGTCACCTCAGTAAATACTGACGTGTCAGTAGTTGAAAGTACTTTTAATTGCACACGACCATCATCAAGTAATAAAACATCATCAACGCGGACATCTTGAACTAGTTTTTTATAATCGATACCTATTTTTTCCTGACAACCCTGACCTTTTTCTAAGGTGGCATCAAGCTCGAATTTATCACCAATGGCCAGTTTAATTGGGCCATCTTTAAAAGTAGAAACGCGAATTTTAGGACCTTGCAAATCACCTAATATACCGACATAAATTCCTAATTTCTTTGCTGCAGCGCGAACATTATTTGCTCTGTCAATATGATCTTGCGGCACGCCATGAGAGAAATTAAGTCTTACTACATTAACACCAGCAGCAAGTACTGCTTCTAATTTGGCTTTGTCATCTGTTGCAGGACCTAAGGTAGCAACAATTTTCGTTCTTCTAGGCATTTTAATCCTTATAACTTTTAAATGTTTTTTATAAAACTATGATGCGATTGAGCCGAATTAATCTTTACGGTCAAAGCGCGAACTTCTTAAACTATCTTTCACTTTCTTTAAATTATCTCTAAATTTACTGCCACGTCGTAAAGTAAAACCAGTAGCAAGTACATCTATTAAAGCTAACTGAGCGATTCTTGACGACATCGGCATATACAAATCAGTGTCTTCTGCAACATCAACGGATAAAACAATGCTACATTCTTTCGCTAGTGGCGTACCTTCAGTTGTAATACCAATTACGGTGGCGTCGTTTTCTTTGGCTAAACTTGCCACCTCAACCAATGACTTTGTTCGACCTGTATGTGAAATAACGATAACAACATCGCCTTGACGACTATTTATAGCACTCATGCGTTGCATTAATATGTCATCAAAATAAACTACAGGAACATTGAATCGGAAAAATTTATTTTGCGCATCATGGGCAACAATGGCAGATGCACCCAAACCAAAAAATGAAATTTTATTTGCTTGTGTCAATAGATCAACAGAGCGATTTATCAATGTTGGATCTAAACTTTTACGGGCTAGTTCAAGACTTGCCATGGTTGATTCAAAAATTTTAGCTGTGTATTCTTCTGCTGTATCATTTTCATCAACATGTCTGTTTACGTAAGGTGTGCCATTAGCCAGACTTTGTGCTAAATGAAGTTTAAAGTCAGGATAGCCTTTGGTATCTAATCGGCGGCAAAATCTATTTACTGTGGGTTCGCTAATGTTCGCTTGTTTAGCTAGTGCAGCTATACTTGAGTGGATAACGGTGCTTGGTGAAGATAATATAACTTCAGCCACTTTACGCTCAGATTTGCTTAGGGTGTCTAGTTCGTTAGCGATCTTTTCTAATATATTCATTATCTTGTGATCCTAGATCTACTTATATAAGCCAATGCTTTTGGCATAATAAATTTTGAATGTAATAGCTTTATCATGGCTATTGCTCGTTGTTATATATGCTTACTGTAATTTATTTTCTGTTTAAGTAACAGGAAAAATGAAATTTTATTTCATAATTGGCGTTAATATAATGCAAAACAGCTGAAATTTGCAAATGTTTAATAAATAAACACCGCAATGATTTATTTTTTTGGCGCAAACTTACTATAATAATTTGAATAAATTGCCTTGATGAACACAATGAGAGCATTTTAAGGATGTTTTTAAATAAAATGTAGTAAAATTACAAAAAGTTCTTTACTGATTAACTTTCAGGCGCTAAATTAGAGGTATATGTAGTTTAGTTACAATGATGCTAATCATTTTTATTGTGAGTAAATAGCCATTAGTGAAGTTAACACAAGTAAATAGTCGCAATTTGGGATGTTAACCATTAATTCTATAGTACTCAGATATGAGGTCAGAGAGTTTTATGAATAAATTAGAGAGTCAATCGGCTAGCGAAATCGTTATTTTTGGTGCCTTAGGTGATTTATCTCGCCGTAAGTTATTACCCGCTTTATATCAGTTAGAAGCTTGTAATTTAATAAATGAACAAAGCAGAGTTGTTGGTGTGGCGCGTCAAGAGCACACCTTAGATGAATTTAAAGCCATAGTATTAGAAAATATTAGAAATTTCGTTAAAGAGGTTATAGACGAAGACGTTTTAGCGCGTTTAACTGCTCGGTTAGTTTATCAGCAACTTGATATGAAAGACGCGACTGCATATAAAAATTTGGCAGTAAGTTTGTCTGGCGCTAATGATACTCGTATTTATTATTTTTCTACACCACCAGCTATTTATGGTGACATTTGCGACGGTTTAAATCATGCAAGCTTAATAAATGATGCCGATCGCGTAGTAATGGAGAAACCTATTGGTCATTGTTTAGAGTCTTCTAAAGTTATTAATGATCAAGTGGCTCGTTTCTTTAATGAAAATCAAATCTATCGAATTGATCACTATCTAGGCAAAGAGACAGTATTAAACTTATTAGTGCTACGTTTTGCAAACTCTCTATTCACCACTAATTGGGATAGAAACAGCATAGATCATATTCAAATTACCGTTGCAGAAAGTGTTGGTATCGAAGGGCGCTGGGGTTTTTATGATGAAGCCGGACAAATGCGCGATATGATTCAAAATCACTTATTACAAATATTATCATTACTCGCTATGGAGCCACCGGCCGATTTAAGTGCAGAAAGTATTCGTGCTGAGAAATTAAAAGCAGTGAAGGCACTTTGTCCAATTGACCGCACTAACGTTAAAGAGAAAACCGTTCGAGGTCAATATGCCGATGGTTTTCTAAACGGTGTTGAAGTACCAGGATATTTAAATGAAGAAGGCGCTGTCAAAGGCAGTAAAACTGAAACTTTTGTTGCAATCAAAGCTGAATTGGATAATTGGCGTTGGTCTGGTGTCCCTTTTTATCTTAGAACGGGGAAACGTATGCCAGCTAAGCACAGTGAAATTGTCGTGCACTTCAAAGATCAGCCACACAATATTTTTAAAGATAGCTTTAGCGATTTACCAGCCAATAAATTAACTATTCGTTTACAACCAGATGAAGGTGTTGAGCTGAAAATGATGAATAAAATTCCTGGTATTGCTACACAAATGAATATTCAAGAAAATAAACTCGACTTGAGCTTCAATGATACCTATCAAGATCAACGCGTCATTGATGCTTATGAGCGTTTAATGTTGGAAGTGTTAAACGGAAATCAATCGTTATTTGTTAGCCGTGACGAAGTCGAAGCAGCATGGACATGGGCTGATAGTATTATAGATGCTTGGCAAGCCACCAATGAAGCACCAAAACCTTATGCTGCTGGCTCTTGGGGACCTGTTTCTTCAATCTCTTTAATAGCGCGAGATGATCGCCAGTGGGTAGAGTAATTATGCATTATCTAAATGATTTCCCGAGCCGAGCACAGCTTGATATTACCCTAGCCGAAAATGTCAGCGCGTTATTGCAATCAGCAATAGCGAAAAAAGGTAAAGCGAGTATAGCTGTGTCAGGAGGTTCTACACCAAAGGGCTTTTTTAGTGCTTTATCTAAGAAGCACTTGGATTGGAAAAAAGTAACGATTACTTTAGCGGATGAGCGGTGGGTTGATATTAATTCTGATGCCAGCAATACCCGCTTAGTGCACGAAAATTTATTACAAAACAATGCCGCATCGGCTAAGTTTTTTCACCTGAAACAAGGTGAAGAATTATGTGAAGAAACGCTAGAAGATTTAAATATTGCAGCAAATAATACATTACTGCCATTAGATGTGCTTATTCTAGGAATGGGTGAAGACGGTCATACAGCTTCTCTATTTCCATGTAGTGATCAAATTAAACAAGGTTTAGATACGGCTAACCCTAATGCCTTAATGAAAGTTGAGCCAACGACAGCACCTCATCAGCGTATAACTTTTAGTTATGCTTGTTTAAAGCAAAGTAAAAACATTTTTTTACATATCTGTGGTGACAGTAAAAAACAAGTATTAGATAAAGCGTTAAGTAGTAAGGATATTTTTGAAATGCCAATTCGTGCTTTTTTGTACGATGAAAATACTGATTCCCAAGTTTATTGGGCAGAGTAGTATTTTTGGCGATTAATGAATACTTAATTAGTCCGATTTTTAACTAAGCGTTAACTTAGTAATAGATAAACATTAAGAAGTAGAGCAATGAAAATACAAATGAAACAAGAAATAGTCGACATTACTGAGCGTATTATTGCGCGTAGTGTTACGACGCGAGCTGCTTATTTAGCTAAAATTAACGCAGCAAAGTCAACTACTGTACATCGCGCGAGTTTGTCTTGCGGTAATTTAGCTCATGGTTTTGCCGCTTGCGGTAAGGACGATAAGCAAGCCATTAAAGGGTTGAATCATTCAGATATTGCTATTACCTCAGCATATAATGACATGTTAAGTGCGCATCAACCTTATCAAACTTACCCTGATATTATTAAAAAAGCGGTTAAAGAAACGGGTGGTGTAGCACAGTTTGCGGCCGGCGTGCCGGCAATGTGCGATGGTGTTACTCAAGGCCAACCGGGTATGGACTTAAGCTTAATGAGTCGAGATGTTATTGCGATGTCAACGGCTATTGGTCTGTCTCACAATATGTTTGACGGCTCTTTAGTGCTTGGGATTTGTGATAAAATTGTTCCTGGTTTATTGTTAGCCAGTATGACTTTTGGTCATTTACCTACGGTATTTGTACCAGCAGGCCCAATGCCTTCAGGTATCCCAAACAAAGAAAAAGCCCGTGTTCGTCAGCAGTACGCAAAAGGTGAAGTTGATGAAGTTGCATTATTAGAAGCAGAATCATCATCTTACCATTCAGCTGGCACTTGTACTTTCTTCGGTACGGCAAATTCGAATCAATTAGTCGTTGAAGTGATGGGACTACATCTTCCTGGCGCTTCTTTTATACCGCCCAATACACCACTTAGAGAAGAATTAACTAAAGCTGCGGCGCGTCAAGTCACTCGCTTAACTCAACAATCGGGTAATTATATGCCTATTGGGGAAATGGTTGATGAACGCTCTATTGTCAATGCTATTGTTGCGCTTTTGGCTACAGGCGGTTCAACGAATTTAATCATGCATATTATCGCGTTTTCTCGTGCAGCAGGCATCATTGTTGATTTTCATGATTTTAATGATTTATCTCATGCTGTGCCTTTGATCACCAGAATATACCCTAACGGGGAAGCTGATATTAATCACTTCCAACAAGCCGGTGGTATGGCGTTGCTCTTTAAAGAGTTAATTGAAGCCGGGCTATTGCATGAAGATGTCGAAACAATTTGTGGTCGGGGTTTATCACATTATACCCAAAAACCTGTACTCGAAGATGGTCAACTTAAATGGGTTGATGGTGTTTCTGAGTCAGGTGATAAAACAGTTATTGCTACCGTGGCCAAGCCATTTAAAGTTGATGGCGGTTTGAAGACGCTTGAAGGCAACTTAGGTACTTCAGTAATAAAAACATCATCCCTTAGAGAGGGAGCGAGTATTGTTAAAGCACCAGCGGTAGTGTTTGAAGATCAACATGAATTGCAAGCGGCGTTTGATAATGGTGAATTAGAAAAAGATTTTGTTGCAGTTGTTCGCTTTCAAGGACCTAAAGCTCGCGGTATGCCTGAATTGCATAAATTAACACCACCATTAGGGGTGTTACAAGATAAAGGGTTTAAAGTTGCACTAGTAACTGACGGCCGTATGTCTGGTGCTTCAGGTAAAGTTCCTGCCGCTATTCATTTATGTCCTGAAGCACTTGATGGCGGATTGATTGCTAAAGTACGTACTGGCGATATGATCGACTTAGACGGTGAAACGGGCAAATTAACCTTATTGGTTGATGAGCAGAAATTAGCCAAACGAGACAATGCTCTATTTCAAGTTAATGGCCATCATCAAGGAATGGGACGCGAAATATTTGGCTTTATGCGACGTAATTTAAGCTCAGCTGAAACCGGTGCTTGCTCACTCTTTGATGAATAAATTGTTCAACTATTGAGTGTAGAAAACAAATATTACAAATTTTATGCTCCATCAGTTTTGGACGCAAAAAAAAGAACAGAGGATTTATGACAGTATCAAAAAATTGGCAGATTATGCCAAAAGAACTATTCGCAATGGGACCTATTGTTCCAGTGTTGGTAATCAATAAAGTAGAAGATGCTTTGCCTATTGCAGAAGCGCTTTTAGCAGCAGATGTAAGAGTACTTGAAGTCACTTTACGTACACCAGCTGCCTTAGATGTAATCAGTATTATTGCCAAAGAACTACCTGAAGCGATTATTGGCTCTGGTACTGTTACAAACCGTCTACAATTACAGCAATCAGTAGATGCTGGTGCTAAATTTGCAATCAGTCCTGGATTGACTAAAGATTTATTGCAAGCAGGTAATGAAGGTAATATTGCTTTAATTCCTGGCATCTCTTCAATTTCCGAATTAATGGATGCGTCAGACTTTGGTTATGATCACTTAAAGTTTTTCCCTGCTGAAGCGTCAGGTGGCGTGAATGCGATAAAGTCGATTGGAGGACCATTTCCCGATATTAAGTTTTGTCCAACAGGTGGTATCAACTTAAATAATGTCCGTGATTATTTAGCTTTGTCTAACGTCGCTTGTTGTGGCGGTTCTTGGTTAGTACCTAATAATGTTGTGGAAAGTAAAAGTTGGTCTGAAATCACTAAACTTGCAAACGAAGCGCGTGCTTTCGTAAAATAAATATAAGAAAGCCTATTTTAAAATGAAATAGGCTTTCTTTTGTGCTGACGAGCAGTGCCATCAAGATCTGGAACTGCTTTTTTTAACGCTATATTTCTATCGTTCGGCTTTTCATACTTAGCTGCTTCTCCAACATCAGACGAGTCTGAATCAAAAGCATGGCTTGATGTTTTCTCTAGCAAGCTATCATTATTGTCATTATGATCTTCGATGCTTAGTTCTTCATTTATAACCACCTGAATAACTTCACCATTAAATTCTACAATATCATTATGGTATACCTTTTTTCTTTTTTGATATTCCACTTCACCATTGAGTAAAACGTATCCTTCGCTGATAACGACTTTTGCCTCTCCGCCACCTGTAACTAAATCGGCAATTTTCAGTAATTTACATAACTCTATTGGTTGTTGCTCTAGTTGTATTTCAAGATAACTTTGGGACATTGGTTACTCGTCGCTTTAAGGATATAAGATTTATTTTGTTATTTTATCAGTTTTTCTAAGAAGAAACGTTCAATATTTTATGACGATTATACCAATACTTAGTGATGTCTATTATCAACCTTGAAAAATAATTGCAAAAATAACTTGAATAAGTGGTACGACCAGTGTTTTAATCAGTATTATTATCTATAGTTATAGTGCTGAATAATTTGAAGCACGACACAATACCTAAACGGTAGGAGCACAGAATGCTGAGTTACAAAGCCCCGATAGCTGACATAAAATTTTTGATCGAAGACGTATTTGATTATTACGGACATTATAAGCAGTACCCTGAATTTGAAGAGGCAACGCCAGATTTGACCGACGCTATTCTACAAGAATGTGCAAAATTTTGTGAAAACGAACTGTTACCTTTATATCAAAGCGGCGATAAAGAAGGTTGTACCTTTGATAAGGGCACTGTAACGACACCTAAAGGGTTTAAAGAAGCATATAATCAGTATGTTGAAGGGGGCTGGCAAAGTTTATCTCACCCTATTGAGCATGGTGGGCAGGGCTTACCGCCTTCGTTAGGTATGGCAAAATCAGAAATGATGGGCACTGCAAACTGGTCTTGGGCCATGTACCCTGGCTTAAGTCATGGTGCTATGAATACGGTACAAACGCACGGTAATGATGAGCAGAAAGAACTATACCTAACAAGATTAACAGAAGGTACTTGGACCGGTACTATGTGTTTGACTGAGCCGCAATGTGGTACAGATTTAGGCCAAGTTAAAACAAAAGCTGAGCCTAATGGTGATGGGACTTATAATATTACTGGTACTAAAATATTTATCTCTGCCGGTGAACATGACCTAACTGACAATATCATTCATATTGTACTGGCTAGGCTACCAGGAGCACCTAATGGTACGCGTGGCATCTCTTTATTTATTGTACCTAAAATAAAAACTGATGCTCAAGGTAACTTAGGCGAAGCAAACCATGTTACTTGTGGTTCAATCGAAGATAAAATGGGTATTAAAGCGTCGGCAACAGCCGTGTTGAATTTTGATAATGCCGTAGGTGAGCTTATTGGCCCAGAAAATAAAGGTTTAGAATGTATGTTTACCTTTATGAATACTGCACGTGTAGGTACTGCATTACAGGGCGTTTGTACCGCCGAATTAGCTTATCAAAACTCGTTGATTTATGCGAAAGAACGCTTATCTATGAGAGCCTTAACAGGCAAGAAAAATCCTGAATTAGTAGCCGATCCAATTATTGTTCATCCTGATGTTCGCAAAATGCTAATGACTCAAAAGGCTATCTCAGAAGGTGGCAGAGCAATGATTTATTACACGGCTAAAATTGTCGATGATATTGAAATGGCGAAAACAGAAGCAGAACAACAAGCTGCTGATGATCGTTTAGGCTTTATTACACCAATTTTAAAAGCCTTTTTAACCGAATTAGGCTCTGAGAGCGCCAACCATGGTTTGCAAATATTTGGTGGTCACGGTTTTATCAAAGAGTGGGGGATGGAGCAAATTGTTCGTGATGCGCGTATTGCCACACTTTATGAGGGAACGACAGGTATTCAAGCTTTAGATTTACTTGGCCGTAAAATTTTACTATCTCGAGGAAAATCATTAAAAGCTTTTGCTAAAGAAGTTTTATCTTTTTGTAAAGACAAGAGTATGATTTCTAGCAACCCGCACAGACGTCAAATGAATAAGTTTATTTGGCCGTTAAGTAAAAATGTAGCCAATTGGCAACAATACTCACTTAGACTGGCGCTGAAGGCAAAGAAAAACCGCGATATTGTCGGCTCAGCTTCAGTAGATTACTTAATGTATTCTGGCTATATTGTGATGGCATATTTTTGGGCTCAAATGGCCCAGTCAGCGTATGAGAAATTAGCAACGGATGTTGAAAACCGTGATTTTTATCGTGCAAAAATAAAAACCGCAGAATTTTATTTTGAGCGTATGCTACCTCGTACCAAGTCATTATCTAAGATGATGATGGCAGATCCAAAAACCTTAATGCAATTAGATCCAGAGCTATTGTCTTTTTTATAAATATATAAGACAAATCTAGGCAAAAAAAGCGCACAAGTTAATACTTATGCGCTTTTTTTAAATTATATTGTTATTGCTTCGCCAACATCACTAGAATTATTAGCGTAGCAAATCTTTTGCTACTTGTTGCTTAATAATTTTTTAGGCCGATTCTTTTGCCATTAGTTCAATATTACTAAAGTCATCAACACTTATTACGGCTTTCCTACCTTTTTCAGCTCTTATAAGTAATTGTGCTTCTTTTTCTGTAATTGCATGAGCAGCTAAACCTAATTCAGCCGCATTTTCTAATTGATAAAAAGGAAGTTGTTGATTAAGTGCGAGGCAAACTTTAGCGAAGATAGGCTCACAAGCAATGATATCTTCTAATGTCTGCTCTAATATACCAAAAACATTTTTTCCATCTCTTACTAAATATTGCCATTTTCCGAGTCGATTGCGTGCCTCACTAGGTGTTTGTAATAACTTAGCTACCTGATGGTCAAGTTGATCGGTAGGTTTTGTTAACCAGCACCCAAAAGGAAAAATAATTAACCTTAACGTGTGTGCTAGCCACCTATTTGGGAAATTATTCAATAAGGAGTCGATGGCTTGTTGAATATTAAATAATGAATCCTCTACTGACCACATCAGTAATGGCAAGTCAGACTCTTGTCTCCCTTCATCGTTATAGCGTTTTAAGCAAGCACTCGCTAGATACAAGTGACTTAATACATCGCCTAAACGCGCTGAAATTCGTTCCTTTCTTTTTAAATCAGCGCCAAGTGCAAGCATTGCTACATCGCTAAGCATCGCTAGATTGGCACTAAACCGACTAAGTAGCTGGTAGTAGTGTTTAGTTTGGTCCTTAAAAGGTGAAGCGTTGAAACGAGAACCAGTAAAAGAACACCATAAGCTTCGACTAATATTACTAAGGCTAAAACCAATATGGCCAAACAAAGCATGATCAAAATCATTGAGTGCTTGTTCTGGGTTAGATTCATGCGCTGCTTGCAATTCAGCTAAAACATAAGGATGGCAACGGATAGCACCTTGACCATAGATGATCAAGCTGCGGGTTAAAATATTAGCACCTTCTACTGTTATGGCGATAGGTGCGCCTTGATAACCTCTTGCTAAGTAATTATTAGGACCTAAACAAATTCCTTTACCACCATGAATGTCCATCGCATCAATAATAGCGCTGCGCATTTTTTCGGTTAGGTGATATTTGGCAATGGCAGAGATGACCGATGGTTTTTCTCCTAGATCAATGGCACCAGTCGACATAGTAGTTACCGCATCCATTAAATAAGCGTTACCACCAATACGGGCAAGTGCTTCTTCAATGCCTTCCATTTTGCCGATAGGGACTTTAAATTGCCTGCGAATACGGCTATAAGCACCAGTTGCCAGTGCAGCAACCTTTACTCCACCGGCACTATTTGAGGGTAAGGTGATCGCTCGACCAACAGACAAACACTCAACTAACATACGCCAGCCTTGTCCTGCCATTTCTTTACCACCAATAATATAGTCAAGCGGGACGAAGACATTTTTACCTTGTGTAGGTCCATTTTGAAACGGGACATTAAGTGGGAAATGTCTGCGGCCAATGGTTATGCCATCCATATCCGTTGGAATTAAAGCACAGGTTATACCTAGCGCTTCAGTATCACCAAGTAAATGTTCGGGATCTTCAAGTTTAAACGCTAAACCTAATACTGTCGCAATAGGGGCGAGGGTGATATAACGTTTATCCCAATTAAGGTTAATGCCCAATATTTCTTCGCCTTGGAATATTTGTCGACAAATAATACCTGTATCAGGAATTGCACCCGCATCCGATCCTGCTTCAGGGCTTGTTAATGCAAAGCAAGGGATTTCCTCTCCTTTGGCTAAACGCGGTAAATAGTAATCTTGCTGGGCTTTTGTACCATATTCTTGTAACAGCTCACCCGGCCCGAGGGAATTTGGCACTCCAACGGTGCTCGCGAGTACTGAGCTAACCCCAGTTAATTTTTGTAATACTCTTGATTGAGCGAAAGCTGAAAACTCTAAGCCGCCATATTCCTTTTTTATTATCATAGCGAAGAATTTATTTTCCTTCAAAAACTGCCAAACTTCTGGAGATAAATCGGCAATTTCATGGGTGGTTTGCCAATCATCGACCATGGCGCAAAGTTCTTCTACAGGGCCCTCTAAAAATAATTTTTCTTGTGCACTAAGTCGAGGTTGAGGATAGTTATGCAATTGTTGCCAATTTGGATTCCCTCTAAATAATTCTGCATCGAACCAGGTAGTGCCTGCATCAATTGCTTGTTGTTCAGTTTCAGACATTTGCGGCATTATACTCTTAAATAAGGCTAGCAATGGCATGCTAATAAACTGCTGACGAATACTATCTATGTTAAGAGGAAGGGCAATTACTGCAAAGAGTAACCAAGAGACAAAACCAATAATATTAAAAAAGGTACCCAGTGCCATTAGCAAAATAAAAGCAATGGTAAAGCTTGATAATGAAGTTCTCGAGTAACTCATAAACCAAGTGAGCAATAGGGCAATAATTAACCAAAGTGAAATATCCACAAAATGTCCTTGTTTTGTCAAATTGACAGAAAGTAATTGAATTCATTTCAGAATTTAGATGTATAATCTAGTTATAGAATAAATAAATAAAATAGCCAAACACTTTATTGGACTGTTTTGTTATAAGTCGCGGTTTTATTTGAATTTAGTTAAGGTTTAGTTATGTGTGAATTATTGGCCATGTCAGCAAACGTGCCAACCGATATTTGTTTTAGCTTTAGTGGGTTAATGCAGCGAGGTGGTAATACCGGGCCACATAAAGATGGCTGGGGGATTACTTTCTATGAAGGTAAAGGTTGCCGAAGTTTTAAAGACCCTAAACCCAGTGCACATTCACCAATTGCAGATTTAGTCACTCAGTATCCAATGAAAAGCGAATCTGTAGTATGTCATATACGACAAGCAAACTCTGGCGGGGTATGTTTAGAAAACACCCATCCTTTTATCCGTCAAATGTGGGGCAAAAACTGGACATATGCACATAATGGCCAATTGAAAAATTTTCAAGAAGCGTTACCGATTAAGTTACATTTACCCATAGGTACTACAGATAGTGAACATGCATTCTGTTGGATAATGGATCAACTCCATTATAAATTTGGTACTCAACAACCGAAAGCTAAGGTATTGTTTGAATTTATCGCAACATTAACGAATAAAATAGACCAACTTGGTGTGGCGAATATAGTGATTAGTGATGGTGAATGCTTATTCGCTTATTGCTCAAATAATTTACACTGGATAACTCGTAGGGCCCCTTTTGGTAAAGCAAGTTTAATCGATGCAGAAGTTGCTGTCGATTTTAATCAGGAAACAACGGATAAAGATATTGTTACTGTTATCGCCACTAAACCGCTAACAGACGATGAAACTTGGCATAAAATGGGCGCTGGTCATTGGCATTTATTCTGTTTGGGAGAATCTATTTCTTGTGGTTCACAAGAGTAATGTTTCAATTTAATGGATTGTAAAATGTAAATTGACCCGTTAGCTTAGACTGGCGAAAAATATAATAATAAAAGGGAGTTACTATGCGTACAAAATTATCAATCGTTGCACTTGCTGTTACATTGGCCGCTTGTCAGCCAAATACTATTACTTCACAAAACCAAGAAAGTACAGAATCATCAAGTAAGGTTGTGAAACAAGTTACTGAAAATAAAAGTGAAAGTGAACGTGTAAATGAATGGTTCGCTGAAAAATATGAAGCGCAATTGCAAGCAAGTCCTATGATGCTCACTTTTCTGGGCCGAAAAGAACATTACGATAAAATCGATATCATGACCGAAGCTGAAGAGCTTCGCCAACTGGCAATTCAAAAGCAAACTGTCGATGAGCTTAAAGCAAGTTTCGATTATGAAAAACTCAATGATGAAGCAAAGATATCTTACGATATATGGATTCACCAATACGAAGAAGCTGCGGAACAGCAAAGATATAATAAAAATGGTTACATTTTTACTCAAATGCAAGGTATTCAAGCTTTTGCGGCACAATTTTTAATAAATTTTCATAAGGTTGATGAAGAAATAGATATGCTTGCTTACGTCAAGCGTATCTCTGGTGTTTCAACAGCAATTGCTGATTTGCTTGTTCGAGCTCAAGAGAATGCCCATTTAGGCGTACGCCCGCCTAGGTTCGCCTATGAAGGAGTTATTGAGCAAGCACAGGCTTTAATTACTGGGGCTCCTTTTGAATTAGCAGATGTCGATTCAGCGTTGTGGGCGGATTCAAAACGTAAGGTTGCTAAGCTACTTGAGGAAAAAAAAATAGATCAAGCCAAAGCTGATGAACTATTGTTACAAGCTAAGCAAGCATTGATAACAGACTTTCTACCGACCTATCAATCGCTTGTTGCTTGGTTTGAAAAAGATATTGAACATGCTGATAAGGTAGCTACTGGCGTTGGTAAACAAGCCAATGGTGAAGCGTATTACAATTTCAGGTTAAAATCCTCGACGACTACAACACTTACCGCGTCAGAAATCCATGAAATTGGTTTGAGTGAAGTTGCTCGAATTACTAAAGAGATGCTCACGATAAAAGAAAAAGTTGGTTTTGAAGGAGATTTGCAAGCTTTCTTTGATTTTGTGAAAACTGATCAGCAATTCTTCTATGCTAATACCGACGAGGGTCGTCAGGGCTATATTAGCGATACTGACAAATACTTAGCTCAAATTAACAAACAATTGCCAAACTTTTTTGGCATATTACCAAAAGCTGATCTTGTTGTTAAACGGGTAGAAGCTTTTCGAGAGCAAGATGGCGCAGCCCAGCATTACTTCCCAGGAACACCTGATGGCTCAAGGCCTGGTGTTTATTACGCTCATCTTTCTGATATGAGTGCAATGCCTAAAAATGAAATGGAAGGTATTGCTTATCATGAAGGAAACCCTGGTCATCATATGCAAATTTCGATCGCTCAAGAGTTAACGGCAATCCCACAATTTAGAACACAAACAAACTTTACAGCCTACGCTGAAGGATGGGGGCTTTATGCTGAGTTGTTGTCTAAAGAAATGGGGGGATATCAAAATGATTTTTCAGATTTTGGTCGATTGGTAAATGAAATATGGCGCGCAGTTCGTTTAGTTATTGATACGGGCTTACATTCTAAAGGGTGGACAGAAGCACAGGCTGTTGCATATTTTAAGGAAAAAACACCAGTATCTGCTGAGGCAATTACTTCGGAAGTCAGGCGCTATATCGTTTGGCCTGGGCAAGCGACAGCTTATAAAGTTGGGATGTTGAAAATTCTTGAGCTTCGCGCCCATGCAGAAAAAGAATTAGGTGCTAAGTTTGATATCAAAGGCTTTCACGATACCATTTTAGGTGGAGGTGCAGTGCCTTTATCTATTTTAGAGCGCCGTATTAATTCATGGATTAACAAAAACAAATAAGTTTAAGGGAAATATAAGCCTGAAGTAGTCGCTTCAGGCTTCTCTGATTAAGTTACTGAGTTGTCTTGTTATCTAGTGCTGAAAAAGCAGACAGTTGCGCTTCAAATTGTTCATTGCCCCCTTTAGTTTGATAGAGTTTTACTAGCAAATAATTTAGCTCAGGCGCAAACCATGCATAGGTAATACGCTTTTTAGCTTTAATCTCGCGCTTAAAGCGCATCGCTTTAACTAAACCATAAGGGAGAACTAATTCCTCTTCACCATCATACTGATAAGTGTAGTCTTTCACTGTGCCTGAGGTATTTATAACAGGATATACATAATTTTTCTTATTAGCATCTGTGATTAAATTCAGTCTATGCTGTAAGTGGTAACTAAGTTTATCTTGTAGGTTAGTAGAAAAGTCAACGGTATGCTCTCTTTTTCGTTTTATATCGCTAGCTTTATTGTCTGAGGCACTATAACGCCACTCATAGTGTTTATCTTTTCCTGTACCTTCACGAATATAAGTATAGTGCTGAGGTATTACTTGGTTGTTATCAATCACTAAAATTGAAGTTTCTTTTCGGGTTTGAGAAAAAATTAACCACTCTACATAAGTTTGATAATGATATTTAATAGCTCCATCATCTTGATAGCTTAATTCTCTAACGGCAGTACCTACCGGATCAGATTTATGTAGTACGGTATACTTTGCTGAAAAAGGTGCGATAACCTGTGTTGATACTTCGCTAGCAAGAAGGTTATTTGACAGTATGAAAGTGAAAAGGGCAGTTAAAGTGATTGATAAGCGTATAATGAACACGAAAAGTCCTGTAAAAGTATAAAGATAACTAATGTTATCTTTATACTAACAGCTTATTCTTCGTTCGCATAACCAGAAATTGGTAGGATAGAACCATCGAGAACTGCTTGTTCAATTTTGCCATTTAAATGCATATTTAGACGCTTTTGACAAAACCACTTTACCACTAATGGATACATTCTGTGCTCTTGTTCGTGAACGCGTGCAGCTAAATCATCACTGGTATCACTCTCGAAAACAGGTACTTTAGCTTGTAAAATTACCGGTCCACCATCAAGCTCTTCTGTAACAAAGTGCACACTAACACCATGTTCTTTATCTCCAGCATCAATCGCACGTTGGTGCGTATTTAGACCTTGATATTTGGGCAGTAAAGAAGGGTGGATGTTAAGTAATTTTCCCTGATAATGTTGAACAAATGCGGGAGTTAATATACGCATAAAACCTGCAAGGACAATAACATCAGGGTTTAGCTGATCAATTTTAGTGATCAATGCTTGGTCATAACATTCACGGCTTGAGAATTCTTTATGCGAAAGCGACACTGTAGCGATATTAGCGTTTCGAGCACGGGTCAATCCATAAGCATCACATTTATTGGAAACTACACCCACCACTTTGCCAGGGTAGTCAGCTAAATCGCAGGCATCGATGATTGCCTGCAAGTTAGTGCCACTGCCAGAAATTAATACTACAATTCGGCTAGACATTTATTTTCCTAATTTGATAATGAACGGGTAATTGACTAAGAAAAGACAACTTGCTCTTGGCCAGCAGCTTTATCAGCAATAGCGCCGATATGCCATGCTTTCTCACCATGAGCAGTTAAAATCTCAATACTTTGCTCAACTTTATCCTGAGGAACGACGATAATCATACCTACACCACAGTTGAACGTTCGATACATTTCATGTTCTGTGATATTACCCTTGTCTTTTATCCAATCGAATATTGTAGGCCATTGCCAGCTGTTACCATTAATAACAGCTTGTGCGGTTTCAGGTAATACTCGAGGAATATTCTCCCAAAAGCCACCACCAGTTATATGTGAAAGAGCATGAACATCAACATCTTTAAGTAACGCTAACACTGATTTAACATAGATCTTAGTCGGCTCTAATAAATGCTCACTAATTGCTTTGCCGTTAAGCAGTTCACTGGTATCGGTGTTATTCACTTCTAATACTTTGCGAATTAAAGAGAAGCCATTAGAGTGTGGACCCGATGCACCTAGCGCAATTAATTGATCGCCCGTTGCGACTTTAGTACCATCAAGTAAGCGTGATTTTTCGGCTACCCCAACACAAAACCCGGCAATATCGTAATCACCTTGGTGATACATACCCGGCATTTCAGCCGTTTCACCACCAACAAGAGCACAACCAGATTGAATACACCCTTCAGCAATGCCTTCTACCACTGATGAAGCCACTGCTACATCAAGCTTTGCCGTAGCATAGTAATCAAGGAAGAATAACGGCTCAGCACCTTGAACGATTAAATCATTTACACACATTGCTACTAAATCAATACCTACAGTGTCATGTTTAGCTAAATCAATGGCTAAACGCAGTTTTGTACCAACGCCGTCTGTACCAGCAACTAAAACAGGCTCTTTATAGCCGGTAGGTAATTGACAAACACTACCAAAACCACCTAATCCGCCCATAACTTCAGGGCGAGAAGTGCGCTTAACTGCACCTTTAATGTTTTCAACAAGGGCATTACCAGCATCAATATCAACGCCAGCATCTTTATAGCTTAAAGACTGTTTTTGTTCGCTCACAGGAAACCTCAAAAAATTACCGATAGAATAATACCTGAATAAGTCTGAATTTTAGTCTCAATCAGGTCTAAAAAGATGCGTATTCTACCAGCGCAAGAGCACATACTCAAAATCTTTATCTTAAATTGATAAATATTTTTATTTGCCGATAAAATATAGTTTGGTTGTGATAATATCGGAAACAGATTTTTTTCTTAATAATTGACTATGTTCAAAAGTATTATTTTTTTACTAATTGTTATTGTTGGCTTTTTACCCATACTCACGATTGATGCCGTTGAAGTAAAGGACTTATATCAAGCTAGTGTTGCTATTAATTCTCAAAAAAGTTCCGATAGAGCCGTTGCGTTGAAAAAGGCACTGGCGGCAGTAATGCTTAAAGTTGGGGGAGAAAAGAGCGTTTTAAATAATGCGGTAATCAAAAAGTCACTATTTAAGTATCAATCTTACCTAAACCAATATCAATATCAGCAAAAATCATGGCAAATAGTAGATACCCAAGGCAATGAGAAACAGTTGTTTTTATCCGCTAGCTTTAATGAAGAAAAAATCAATCAATTATTCCAACAAGCTAATTTACCTTTGTGGGGGAGTTTACGCCCACAGATATTACTTTGGTTAGTTGATGAGCAAGGCTTAACTCGTAGGGTAATGTCAAATTCATCCGCGTCAAATCTACCTTTTATGGTAAATGAATTTTCGGCTCAGCGGGGCTTACCTATTATGATGCCATTAATGGATTTAACTGATAATCATCAAATTAAGGTCAGTGATATTTGGGGACGTTTTCAAGAACCAATAAAGGAAGCATCAAGGAGATACCTACCAGAAGCGATTGTAGTAATGCGTATTTCAAACTCAAGTTTAGTGGTTTCAGATAATAATGAGCTCGAAGATTCAATGAGTGACTGTGGTTTGTTATGTGCTGCACCATTAACAAAAGAGCAAAATTTTGTGCTTGATTGGAGCTTATTAGATTGGAATGTTATTAAAGGCCAACAAAAGTTCAGTAAACAATATCAGGGAACAGTTCCGCATACTTTGTTACTGCAAGGTTTGTCGGATATTACCGAGTTAATCTACCAACGATATGCGCTATCAACTACCAGTCAAAATGACTATGTTATTGAAGTTGCGAATGTAGATACGTTAACAACCTATGTTGAGGTGTTTAATTTTTTAAGTAATCTATCCGCGGTTAAATCAATTACTCTACTCAATGCTAAAGGCAATGCTAGACGATTTGAGTTGCAATTATTAGGCTCAGAAGAATCATTGCTCGCGTCTTTAAAATTAAATAAAAAATTAACCCAATACATCGATCCTCTTGCGCAATATAATGTAGTGGAATCCTTGGAAAGTGCTGAAAAGCTGATCCCAGTGTTTTATTGGGGGGGCTAATGAAAAACACCTCTCAACTTACTTTGTCAGTTCAATTACCCGACGATGAAACTTTCGATAGTTACCTAAGCGACACTAATAAAGCGGTAGCAAAGCAATTATCATTATTTGTTGAGCAAGTACAAACGAGTCAACCCAATTGTTTCTATATTTTTGGACTTACCGGCGTTGGTAAGTCGCATTTACTACATGCTAGTAGTGCCTATGCCGCTAAGCTCTCAAAAAGCTCTGTTTGCCTTTCATGTGCAGAACTTTTACATCTACCAGTTGAGGTATTAGAAGGATTAGAGCAGATAGAAGTCATATGTTTAGATGACATTCAACTATTAGCTCATCATAAGCTTTGGCAACAAGCGGTATTTGATTTATATAATAGAGTGCAAGAACATAACCACCGTTTAATCATAAGTGGCGACCAAAGTGTTGCTCAATTAGGATTAACGTTGCCAGATCTAGTTTCTAGATTAAGCTGGGGGTTAACGGAACAACTAAAACCTTTCAGCGATATTGAAAAAGTTAGAGCTTTGCAGTTTAGAGCATCAAAACGAGGATTGATGTTAAGTGACGAAGCGACCAATTTTTTATTAAACCGCCTCTCTCGGGAAATGGATAACTTAATTGTATCACTTGATACACTTGATAAAGCGTCTATAAGAGAGCAACGTAAAATCACTATACCTTTTATAAAAGATATCCTTAATATTTCTTAACTATTCATGTGTGTTTCAATGAAATCTGTAAAATTAAATAATAAGTGCTTCACGCCTTCGAAAATAATTTGTATTGGCCGTAATTATGTTGAGCATATAGAAGAATTAGGTAATGAAGTGCCAGAAGAACTAGTGGTTTTTTTAAAACCCAATTCAGCTATATCCGAGCAGCTGCAATCATTTCATCAAGAAGCTTTGCATTATGAAGCTGAATTATGTTTTCTGTACCAAAAAAACACCGGTGAGCAGGGTAAGTTTATTGGTGTTGCTGTTGGCCTTGATTTAACTAAGCGAAATTTACAAGCAAAGTTAAAAACTAAGGGGTTACCATGGGAGCGAGCAAAGGCGTTTAATGGTGCTGCTGTTTTTAGTGAGTTTAAAGCAATCGACAGTATTAGTGACGATTTGAGTATAGAACTGTCAATAAATGACGTTATTACCCAAGCCGGTGGTGTTGCATTAATGATGGTTAAGCCTGATGATATTTTAATACAGCTAAATAGTTTTCTAGATCTCGAAGATGGCGATATTGTGATGACAGGTACGCCTAAAGGCGTTGGACAGATAAAATCAGGCAGCAAATTTAGCGCCAAAGTGCTTAGCCATGGTGAAGAGCTAATTTGTGCTAGTTGGATCGCGAACTAGTACATAACTTCTATCTATCCTTAGTGTTTAGGAAGCGCCTTATGGTAATAACGGTTGGTATCTAATTTAGGAACTACTTTAGTTTTCAAAGAGCGATTTTTACTCTTTATTGTATTAATAGTCGTTGGACTAATTACCAAATTTGTAATCCAATCTTCACCGGTAATCATTGCAATTGGCGCAGGAGTATTGTCGATTGCAGCAGCACTTTCAAACTCAGGTAACACTCTGCTAGCACTGAAAAGTACCCTAGGTTTTATGGTGCTCTCACCAATTCTACCTCGCTGACCCCAAGTAACTATGTAGTCGTTTGCCGAAACATCATCGCCTGTGGGTCTGTTGGTGACTGCCACATCTCTAAATACATTGTAGCGAGTTTGCATCATAAGCTCTTCAAATAACATGGCGTAATCTTCTCGTAAACTTGAATAAGCATAATAGTCTGTTGCAAGGTCTGAGCTGAAAATACCTTCTATATCTGAAGGTAAGTAGGACTTTTGAAGAGAATTAGCATCTACACCGGCGAAACTTACTTGAGCTAAGTCGCGCATGGTTTGGCTCTTTAGTGGCAGGCTAATAGCGAGTTGATCGGATTCAAAATTTGAACTGGTACCAGCGTCCAGAATACGAGTTTGAGGTGAATGAATGTACCATTCATTACTCGGAAAAAAATCATTTGCATGCGCAAGTTCATGATACATCAAAGAAGTAATACGATAAATGGCTGCATTTGCATCACGATTAAATCGAACTGAACTTGGCACCGAGCTTGATGCATAATCATTATCTTTTACATACCGCCAGGGCATGACAAATTGTAACTCGTTACCGAAAGAGGCTCTAAAGTCGGGCGCTTCATTGATAGTATCTCGCTCTTGAGCAAGCTGCCAAAAATTATTAGCATCTAGGTAAATTGCTCCTGTTGCTACCCAGTAAAAAGAAGGGCGAATGTCATAACTGATAACGATTGCAGTTGTTGCTCTTAATAGATTTTTAAAATCATTCGACGGGTCATTATTTAATAGGAATTCTTTAAACCTATCCCCCATCCATTGATGAGAAACAACAACTCTATCCATGATATCTTCAATTGCTGGCGTAGCAGTAGAATTTTGAACTTCCTGAGCTATCAAAGGTAGATTACTTAATGTACACGAGCTGGTTAACGTGTTCGAATAAACACAATTGGTTAGCGAATCCTTGTAAGGACTATTGTCGTTATATGGGAATACTGTAGCTACTCGAGTTTCAAAATAAGCATTTTCATCTATAGTATTGGCTGCTTCAACCAAAATAGTAACTATATCAGTGTGTTGTGTGCCATCAACTGTGACTGCGGCTTCAAAACTAATAAAAGTGTCTTTACTAACAAGAGGCGCATCAAAAAAAATGGCTAACTCCCCTGATACCAAGGATGATGTTAATGAGGCCGTTGGACCTTCAACTTGTTGCCAGGTGATCAAACGCTCATCTATATTAGCGTCGATTTGCGCTCTTAAAGAAACCTTGTTGCCGCTACGTACTTCATGAGCAAGGCGGGCTGAAATAAGGCTAGCTGTGTCGGTAACAGTAAAGGAAGTACTAATGGTTTGTCTCGCACCATTATTTTTGACAAAACTAACTTCAAAACCATAATTTCCAGCAACTATTGGCGTAAAACCTATGACCTTGCTATTTTTTGCATAAACATCAATAGCTGCACCAGAGGTTTGTTGCCAAACTATATTAGTGATTACATCATTTGGAAAGAACAAAACTAAATCGACACTTTGGTTTATTTGTAAATTGTCTTCCAATTGTAATATTGAACCTTCACCTTCCTGAACGACTGAAGAAGTATCCGTTTCTGAACTACCACCACAAGCTGATAAAGCGAGTATTGATGTCAGAGCGGTAAATCTTAAGTAGTGCTTTAAGTTCATTATTGACTCTCTTTAACAGGGAAAGTGACTAATTAGTTTTATCATCTTTAGGTTTGCGAATACTAAGACCGAGCTCTTGTCCTTTATATTTCGCGTAGTAGGTGGCCCCTAAAAACATTGTCGAAGCAAAGAAAAGCTCTAAGCAAGCCCAAATCCTGTCTTCGGGTAGTACCCATAGAGTAGTTAAACTATGCAGGAAATAGATTAAAACGATAAAGTTTGACCAAGCATAAGTAAAAGGGTTTCCTTGCAATAATCCTTTTAGAGGAAACAATAAAGGAAGTGAGAAAAAAAGTAATGTTGTTGTAGTACTCAAGCTTTCACTGGGAGATAACACAAGTAGCCATAAAGGCATAAATACAAGCAATGAAAAATAACCAAATAAGGCTATTTTCTTTAAGTTGTTAGTAGAAATTCGTTGAGTTTTCATTTTTTGCTCTAACCTTCAAACTAACATAACGTTAGTGCGTTTGTTGGTGGTCTGCCTATTACAGCTTTTAGGCCATCTGTCACAATTGGACGCTCAATTAGCTTTGGTGTTGCAACCATGGCCGCGATTAAGGCACTATCATCTGCTGTAGAAAGGTTTTGCTCTTTAAATTCAGCTTCTTTTATTCGCATCATCTCTATTGGCTTGCAAGATAAAAGAGTTAACAAGTGTTCAATGTCTGCTTGAGTAACTGGTTCCTTTAAGTATTCAACTATTTTGATTTCTTTAGTTGAATTCTCTTTAATTAATTCGAGCGTTTGACGGCTTTTCGAACATCTAGGGTTATGGTAAATCGTGAGCATATTTCTCTCTTCTTTATATGTTTAAAAATACAGTGGGACTATAATCGTTTGAGTTTGTTTTCTTCTTCTTGGAATTGCAATATTCTCGCTTTGATGCGTTTTTGTAATAGCGGCTGATCTTCAATAAAGTTATAGCTCGTTTGCAGTTCATCTACGGCTTTCTTATAAGCACCTAAAAGTGCTAACACCTCAGCTTTGGTAATATGTAATAAACCTTTATTATCCTGTTTCTGATAAATAGTGGTTAGCAAATCAAATGCTATATAGTTATTTGGATTAACAAGTAGAAAGTCTTGTAAAACCGTTTCTGCCTCTTTATACCGCTCAGCAGTCAGTAACGCATTACCATGATTTAGGCTGACAACTTGATTGTTTGGCATTAATAAGCTTAATTCAGCTAACATCGTTATTGCTTTCTCATATTCTTTTAAGGATAAGTAAACATCGGTTAATGCATCAATATAAAACAAATTATTTTTATCACTTTTTATCAAGTGAAGAAGAATATCTTTTGCTTTATTAAAATCACCATTTTCAAAATATGAGAGCGCTAATCCATAGTTTGCAGCCGCTAATAAAGCGTATGTCTGTTTCTGTATTTGACTAGCATAAAAAGTAATATTATCTTTAGCATTACCTTGATATCGCGCTTTAATACGGGATTTTGCCAATTCAAAATTTAAACTAGCCGGTAAATGTCTAATGCCCAAATTATGAGCACGTTGCCTAGCATCAGCGATTCTTGATTCAGGTAATGGGTGAGTTAATAGCATGGCAGGAGGTTTGCTGGCATATCTATATTTTTCAGACATTTTAGCAAAAAAACTTGGCGCACCTTGGGGATCAAATTGACTATTTGCTAACAAAGCAATACCGACTCTATCGGCTTCCTTTTCGTTGCCTCGGGTATAATTAATACTCGCTTGTTGTGATGCAGCCATAGAGGCACTCAATGCTGCCATACCAACAGTAGGATTAACTAAGGTCAGCAATATACCTGAAACCATCCCTGCAATTGTAAGTGCTTGACTGTTACTTTGTGATTCTAACCTTCTTGCTAAATGTCGTTGGGTAACATGTGATATTTCATGGGCAATTACCGAAGCAAGTTCACTTTCATTATCTGCGGTAGTTAATAAGCCGCTATGAATGCCTACATGGCCACCAAAAAAGGCAAAAGCATTTAGGTCGTTATTGTTGATTAAGAAAAACTTAAAAGCGTAATTAACATCTTGCGCATTCTTTACTAATTGATTACCTAAATGGTTGATGTATTCGATTAAAACAGGATCTTGAATGACCGGCTGGCTAGCTCTGAGTTGGCGCATCATTGCCTTGCCGATTTGACGTTCTTTATCTAATGAAAGCACGCTAAAGCCGGAGATACCTATATCAGGAAGTTTGTTTTTATTATTTTGACCGTTAGCTTGTACATCAAATGCAAAAGTAGTCGCAATAAAAAAGGTCATGGCGCAGCTTAGCAATAAAGGTTTTAAGTTAAACAATACGGGATCCTGTTATTTTTGAGTAAATCGAATGAAATTAGTTAATTTGGAATCTACAGAGCCTCTTGATTATGCTATTTGACTACCTTTTAAAACTAAGCTCTTCTTCCTAGTAATCTTTGACCGCAATTGTGTAAAAAAATTCGGCTAAAATTTCAATTTTCTATTTTAATCCAGTTGATAAATTCTATTTAGTATTGTTCCTGCTATTTTAATAATAGTAGTTAAGATAAGATAGCGAGATAATTGTCTCAGATTAGCCTGTTAAAAGAAATAAATAATGATCTTTCAATATGATGCTAGCCAGGAAAAGTGTCCTGTGCCCTTGGTTAATTTACGGTTAATTTTAAAAAAAATGCAACAAGGGGATACGTGTATAATAAAACTTTCTGATGAAGGTTCAAAAAATGATATTCCTAAATTGTTAATTAAATTAGGTTATTGTTTTGACCAAAGTATTATTGACACTAGTGTGGTAGAAATTATCATATCCCAAAATAGTTGAGTTGAGTTTAGTAAAATAAAGTAAAGGAAGTATATGTTTAAGTTGTTCAGTGATTGGTATAAACGCAAGTTCTCAGATCCACATGCTGTTACGTTGGTGGTGATATTGATTTGTGCTTTTTTACTTATCGCCTTATTTTCTCATTTGCTAATGCCGGTGTTAGTTGCCTTAGCTATTGCCTTTTTATTAGATTTACCGGTAAATCAAATGGCTAAGTTAAAGCTATCCAGAACAGGTGCCACGACTGTAGTCGTTGGCGCTTTTGTGGGGATTTCTTTGATATCTTTACTTGGTTTGATGCCCATTATTTGGAAACAAAGTAGTAATTTATTGCAAGAAGTTCCGCATATGATTACAGAAGGCCAAAAGTACCTGTTAACCTTACCTGAGCAATACCCTGAAATTATTCAAGCATCTCAGATAGAAACTTTTATTTCTACAGTAAAAGATAAATTGCTTGAATGGGGTGAGGTTGCGCTTAAAGCGTCGTTAAATTCTATTTCAGATATTGTCGCTTTAATGGTTTACCTTATTTTAGTGCCACTGATGGTGTTTTTCTTTCTAAAGGATAAACGTGAATTACTTGCTGGACTAATGCATTTCCTACCTAAAGAACGCCGAATGGCTGTACAAGTGGGTCAAGAAATGAATCAGCAAATTTTAAATTATATCCGTGGTAAAGTCATAGAAATACTAATCGTTGGGATTTCAACGACTATTGCTTTTATTTTACTCGATCTACGCTATTCCGTTTTATTAGGTGTATTGGTTGGCCTTTCTGTTTTAGTTCCCTATGTTGGCGCAACCATTGTCACTATTCCTGTGTTTTTTGTGGCGTTATTTCAATGGGGGTTTAGTAATGAGTTAGGTTATGTAATGCTGGCTTACGGTATTATTCAAGCACTTGATGGTAATGTTATTGTACCTCTACTTTTTTCAGAAGCGGTAAATTTACACCCTGTAACTATTATCATAGCCGTAATATTTTTTGGCGGTTTATGGGGCTTTTGGGGCGTGTTTTTTGCTATACCGTTAGCAACCCTTGTTAAAGCGGTAATTAATGCTTGGTCTTCAACTCAAGAAGAATTTGAAACAAACTAAAAAGAAAGGGCAAGTAATATTACTTGCCCTTTCTAATCAAGAATTAATTTAGTTATTTTGTGATATTTTCCAGTACATCTAATACCACTTGATGATGCTCTTTGGTTTTAAATTTATTGAAAACATGAGAAATTTTACCATCTAAGCCAATTAAAAAGCTTAGCCGATGAATACCATCATATTCTTTACCCATAACAATTTACCCTTGGAAGTGGATTATGATAAAAAACATGATTTTCTATGAAAAAAACAACTTTAACAAATGGTTAGTTGAGTAATTTACTTTTAATGATTTTATTATAGCATTTATCAAACTTTTTTAGAAATATTATGCTAATTGAGTTTAAATACAATTTTTTTATGATAAATATCCTGAAGTATCTATAGCTGGCCTACAGTTTTCTTGTATATACATCACTTTAAATTGCACCTGTTATTACTTCTTCATTATTACGTCTATCTTCAGATAAAAAAGAGAGGTAACCACCATTGTTATTAACGACTAAATTAATTAAACCTAACTCATCAAAGTCCATCAATAACATGCTATCATAAGCGCGTATATGCTAATTATCACCTTTAAAAATGGGAGGTATGGGATACTATAATTCACATTAATCAACCAAACACTTTAACAGCTAGTTTTCTTTTAAATCCAGATGCTCTTGAGTATCACCTCTAGTTCGCAATATTATTTCTTCCGGATACAGTTCAAAAGGAGCATGATTTATATTGGCCATACAAAGAACAACTCTTCAATTTTAACGTTTAATACACTTGAGAGTAACTTCACTTCATTATCAGAGACACCTCTCACATTCGATTCTATTTTTGCTAAAGTACTTCTGCTTATGTTCCATTCAATAAGGTGACATTTTGCAGCTAACTGCTCTTGAGTCCAGCCATTTTTTTCTCGGATTTTTCTAACATTTTCGCCAACAATATTCATATTTTATTTGCTCCGTTATCGGAGCTTGATTGTTACAAAAAAACAATCTAAAATTGCTCGGCTAGCAGAGCAAGACCTTTTGGAGTGTTAAAAAGAATGCGAAAAGAAATCAAGATGAACGGTTTTCTTGTTGAGATATTGAAAAATGAAACTTTTGATAACTTTACTGTTACCCAGCTACGAGATAAGTATCTAGAAATATCAAAGTCGGTTTCTGACACGAATGAAGCGCGCAAGTATGTTTATAAGCAAATATTGAGATTGGTTGGCCTTGGGATTTTAATCAAAAAAGGCAAAAAGAACTCACAAACAGCCCTTTATAAAAAAGCAGATTTATTTGAGGCTACTAGTTTCGTAACTAAAGGGGATGGTGACGAGGTAATAAAAGAATGCACTTCACGAATTGTAAAAAAAACCAATGTGTCATCTTCCCTTAAACAACTTGAATGTACCTTAAATGAATACAAGGTAGATATGATGTCAGCAATAGGTGAAACAGAAGAGTACATTAAGGTGCTAGAAACGTTTCCTCAATTGAAAGAGCCATTAAGAGAAAGTTATGAATCGGCTCGAGATAACAGCTCAAAATTGTTAGGACAAATAAAGGCACTGGAAAAAGCTATCTCAATAGCGCAGGGAATTTAATGAAATTAAGGAAGTGGCAACAAGAGTGTGTTGAGTTAGCGTTAAAGCAATATCAAGCCAGTAAAAAACATTTCTTTTGTTTAGCGACGCCGGGTGCAGGCAAGACTATTATGGCTGCTGAAGTTGCAGCTCAATTATTAGAGCAAGATAAAATAGATTTTATTTTATGCTTTTCTCCATCAATCACTGTTTCTCAAAGTATGTCTTATACTTTTTCAAAGCGTTTAGGTACACGTTTTGATGGAGTTATTGGGGCAGTAGGGTGCTCTTATACTTATCAAAATATGCTTTATTTCAAAGGTGATTTCTGGCAAATATTAAGTAATAACCGAGTGATGGTGGTTTTTGATGAAATACACCACTGTGCAGGAACGTCAGTTCATAATGCTAATGTTTGGGGAGAAGAAATTCTTCTAAACATTCAGGCTCAAGCAACTTATACGCTCGCGTTAACGGGTACACCTTGGCGCTCAGACAATATGCCTATTACACTGGCAAATTATGCAGAAAGGGATTTTGTGCAATGTGATTATACTTATGGACTTAAAGCCGCAGTAAATGATGCAGTTTGTAGAAGTCCCAAATTGGTTTTGATTGATAATGAGCGCCTCACTGTCAGAGGGGATGATATAGAGCAAAGAACATTTGCTAGTTTTAAAGAGCTATTACAAGAATCTTTGGTTTCATATCAATCTGTGATCACAAATACTGAAGTAATGCGTCATATTCTAGAGCAGGGATGTAATAAACTCACTGAAATTAGAGAGACCAATACAAATGCAGCGGGTTTAATTGTTGCCTCTTCTGTTCAACATGCAAATTGTCTTCTAGATATGCTGAACAAAGAGTTTCATCAAACAGCTGTCATGGTTACTTACCGACAAACTGAGCCTTCTAACATTATTAAAAAGTTTAGAAATGCTAAAACTCAATGGATAGTTAGTGTTGGTATGGTTAGTGAAGGTACGGATATACCAAGGCTGCAAGTATGCTGCCATTTAAGCCGGGTAAAAACGGAGCTATATTTTAGGCAAGTACTAGGTCGTATATTACGTATTACTAAAGATAAGAATCAAGAAGCTTGGCTATATACCTTTGCAGAGCCTACTTTGGTTGAGTTTGCTCATAGAATTGAACAAGACCTACCATCACATAATGTTGTTATTAATGATGAATTTGAATTTATAGATGCTTCTGTGGCAGGTGCTTCTCATGAATTGATAGATGTACATGATCCATTTATTGAATTGTCTGGTAAAAAATTGAATTCACATAGCACTAGCTCTAATGCAGAAATCAGTTTGAATCAAAAGTATGTGGTCCAAGCCAATACATTAGAGGTTTTAGGTGGATTTCGTCAACAAGTAATAGCGACATTTAATTCTCCGTTTGGCTGTTAGAGCCATTTTATTGATTACTTCAGGTTTAAACCTTAACTTCTCCTTACTTTCTTGGAATATAATTAATAATGAAACTAGTTCAATTCTCGCGGTATGTTGCCGCATCGCAAATATGCAAACCACATTCATTTCATGTAGAAGGGCTCAGTCAAAGGATTGAGGGACTTATTATGAGACTTACTTATGTTAATCGACATGAAAAGTATGATTACATTGCTTACGAGCCTGTGTGGATTTCAATGAGTAGAGAGGAAGAAAGCCAACTCGCGACTTTATTTCCTAACATGGAAGAAGAGCCACTTGATTGGTCATTAGCCTACTCGACAGATGAGCTTGACGATAAAGTTTTTTGGCACCGAAGTGAGTGCGCTAGGCGCAAAAATAGAAATGAGTTTTATCTTAGTATTGGCAAATTGTGCATTATTTGTCAGTTAGATAAAAATTGTATCATTGTTGACCAAGATACTTTCTTAAATCCAAATAGCGTTTTAAGTTGCCATAATGAAGCTGAGATTTCATCCCTTGTGCATTGGGTGATTGATTCATTAATGCATGAATACTCAGAGCGCGTTGAAAAAGGTGCACAGCTTTATTATCAAAACAAGCATGTGCCTGTTGAGTTTCAATTCTCTTACATGCCGTATGCTGAGTTTGTTAAATATAATCATGGTGAGGACTGCAGTCCTAATTATCTCATTAATGAATTAACCCGTGATGAAACTAATCGATTTCGGATAGTAGGTCTTGGGCTCGATAATAAAAAGAGACAAGGTATTCCACTCAGTAAAAACACTTATTTAGCTATTGTGAAAGAAGCTTACATTGCTGCAGGGTTTGACGTCGATGGTTTAAGTGATGTTGAATCATACAAACGCTATGCTGATGGTCGTGATGGTGGCTTATTATCACTTGAGGATAATGATGAATCTGCGTTTCTAGATTGGTTTAATTCAACGTTATGGGAAGGCTGTCATCCCTTTGAAATTATCAGGGGCTCTACCAGTAGTAATCGTGTTGCTTTGCTGCCCGTTCACCAACGCTCTGGCTTTACCTTTGACTTATTTGCTGGTGATGACTTGTCTCGCGCCGTGCCAACCGTAAGAATTGCCTTAAGGTTAGCTAAATTACATGTCCCATTTTTTATGAATCAGGCACTTAGATATATGAAAGTACTTAATGGTAAAGCGATGGTCGGTATACTCCCAGTAGGAAGTGATTGTATCTCACCTCATTTTTTCCCGCAAATAGCAGAAGATAATATTGATGTTGTCGCCATTGAGTACATGGAAACAATTAAAACGTTAAATATTCCTTCACATTTGATAAGCCGTTATCCCATCTCTGCTTTGTTTAAATAATACTTAGTTCGTTTAAGGAAAATAGTATGCATTCAACAGTCACATTATCCTCTAAGTTAATTAAACGTATTGCTGCAAAACTGACACCACCAGTACACGTTAATGGTTTTATCAATAAATCAGATGAAGAAACGCGTTTAGTAATACTTTTTGGCAATGGATTAAATGATGCGATATCTGATGTGTTATTTAACAAGCCTTATGACATCGATAAAGCATTAGGCACTGAGCATCAAAATGAATTTAATCTATATAGAATGTTTTTTGAAGGGATAGGAGGTAGCCACTTTTACTTTAATGAAAGTGCCTTAATCGAAGATATAAAGGGAAGTATCACGCTTAATGATTACTGTCAGCGTGACCATGCATTTCAACAAAAGGTAATGGCACAAGAAAGTAAGGAGTATAAAGGTAAGCAATATACGTTTAGCTGTGATTATTGGATACGTTATATCAATCAAAGTCATGAGCTTGTTTATGCAACACTGCGCTCAGCGGATAGGGATTTGTATTGGCAACTTGAAGACTTATCAACCCAATTAATCGATAACGCAATTGAGCATACGGTAGAGCTAAAGCCAAGTGAGTGCGATAGCAAAAACAACGAGCCCAATGACCAAGAAACAACACCTTTTGACATAGTTATTGATGCCAACGGCAAAGAGCAGCAGTTAGCTGAGTTACAAGAATATTGCAGAATCACTATTGATAAATTAACTGACCGTTACTTAAAAGGGATAGTCAGTGATGCACCCTCTATTAGCATTCGATGTGAAGATGATGAGCATACTGAGCAATATTTTATTTTTGTTGTAAACAATGAACAAGCAGCAAAGCAAATACACCTTCGTGATTTTGAAAAAAGCGTCATCCAATTTGAATCCTTGAGCCAAAACATTCACCAGCAGCATGAAAAGGTTATTGATGAATTTAAATACTTATTCAAAACGAAGATGAAAAAACCACACAATAATAATGAGGACTACCACCATGAATAAACACATTTTAGCTTTTCGGGTGATTGACTTTCGTGACCGTTTTCCAAAACCATTCGATACCTTCACTCAAGCATTAGAGGCACTTCAAAACCCTAAGGTATATATGCCCGAGTGCGGAGGCATCATTTGTTATTTAAAAAACAGGCAAGAAATCATTATTCCTCGCTCATTTTTTATTGAAAGTACACCCAGATTCAAGGACGAGCAAGAAGCTAAAAATTGGCTAATAGAGCGAAACCAGGTGCTTGAAAGCTCACCTGGAAAATCAGAAGTTTTAGCCATTGGTTTTGATTGTCTTGATTTCACTAGGCCCTTAACTGAACAAGTTGAAGAAGCACTATTACAGACTGATGATGAAATTGTTGGCGAGGATAAAAACGAAAAGGTTGCAAAAATTACTGCCCAATACTTAGATGAAAAAATTAGTGACATCATTCATGAAGAGGGAAAGCGCATGCGGCACTACACAAAAGAAACTGACGATAAAGTTGGAGCGCTAACGTGTGCTAAATGCCATAAAAAGGTTACGCATGACTCTGATTGCTATGAGTTTGACGAGTTTATCTCTATAAGTCACCACTGTGGCTATACCAGTATCTTTGAAGATAAGGCAAAATTGACGTTGGATTTATGTCAGCGTTGCTTTAAAGAGGTATGTGGTGAGTATATGAAGTTAAATGGTAAACCCACTACAGCAACGGAAATAGATGATTAAATTCTATAAATGGACGAATACCTAATACATTAAGGCCTCTGAGACAGAGAGATTTTTCAAAGCTAACATCAATGATATTGTTGGAAACTTATTCCATCAAGTTATTCAACAAAATACGCCTATAGTCTCAAAGGAGATATTATCGCATGTTAACCATTGCTGAATTTGAAGAGAAAATAAATATTATAAATGCACCCGGATGGTTGAGTATTTCGGTAAGTGAAACGAATGATAAAGCAGTGTATATAACTGGTTATGCAGGTATGGGCAATACTATGAGTATGCCTATTGCCTCATTCGGTGATGAAATTGCACGCTATGTCAAAGAAAGGTTAAAGCAAGGCACTCTCACTAAAGATGAAAATAATCGTCATTTCCTACAAGAACTAGGGCTTTGGGTTTATGCAATTGTAACACCTGAGAATTTATCATCGTCATAACAACGTCCACTGCAAGAGTCGGTTATGTTATGCAGTACTAAGAATGTAATGTAATCATTACGCCTCTTTATTTATTCCATCACAGGGATAAATGAGTAAAACCTATACTCAGCCATATTATTCTCTTATTTCTAATAAATACTTAAACAAAATTGACATGCCTATAACAAAAATATTACTGTACAGTTATTAGGTTAACGAACGTTAATTAACGTATTCGATTACGTATTTAATAAATCTTTCTAATTATTGGATTTTACTATGAGTGATACGCGCCAGACCATTCTCAATGTCGCGATGGTTTTGTTTTCAGAAAAAGGCTTTGATTCGGTTTCAATGCGCAATATTGCCGATAAAGTGAATATTAGCCCACCCGCACTTTATAACCACTTTAAAGACAAACAGGCAATGTATCTTGCTGTTATTGACGAATCTTTTTGCAATAAATCGATACAGTTAGTAAGTGCGTTAACCATTGAGGGTACAGCACTTAAACGTATGGAAACTTTTGTTTTTACTTTAAGCCAAATTTTAGCGGATGATCCTCAGTTTAGACGTCTAATACAGCGAGAGCAGTTAGATGGTGATGAACAACGATTGCAATATCTAGCAAAGGAGTTATTTGGTCCTGTCTTTATCGAATTAATGAAGTTAATTAAAGAGATAAAACCTGATTGCGATACTCACGGTATTGCCGTCAGCATCATTGGTATGGTGCAGAAACAACTTGAAATGGAGTCTTTAGCGCAGTTCTTCCCTGACTATAAAAAAGAGCATCATTCACCTGCTTATGTAACACAATTAACTATGTCGATGTTATCGGCATTTTTTGGAACTCAATCATGAAAAAATCATTATTCATCAAATTACTATTAGGCCAGTTATTAACGTTAAGTGTTGTGCAGTTTAGTTATGCGCAGGCTGATAACCCATCTGAGAGTGAAGAAACAAGAGTGCAAATAACGCCGGTTACTGTAGTAAAAGCCGTGTCAAAAACACTGCAAGCGACAACAAGTGTTAGAGGGCAAATAGAAACAGCCACTAAACCCAATATAGCGGCAAAAGTTGACGCGGAAGTGAGTGATATTTATTTAACTGAAGGTGATAGTGTCAAACAAGGGCAAATATTAGCAGCCCTTGATGATGAAGCCTTTATTATAGATAAAGAAGTTGCCAATGCAGATATTACTTATCTAACGGTTTTAATTGAAAATGAACAAAGACTGCTAAAAAGAAATCAGGACTTATTCAACAAAAAGATGATTTCCCAAGCGATTTTAGATGATAGCGAAACTTTATTAAAGCAATCAAATGCCCAATTATTAAGTGCTAAAGCCAAATTAAGAAAAGCCATTTATAAGTTATCCCATACAAAAATTATTAGCCCGATAAATGGCATTGTGCAAACTCGATTGGTATCAAAAGGGGATTATGTCAAAACGGGTGATAATTTATATTTTATCATTTCAACCGATGATATTTATGCTCGCTTATATTTTCCTGAAACAGTCGCTGAGCACATTATGTTAAACATGCCAACAACTTTAATGCGACAACAAAATGGTCAAATGAATAAGGTTAACGGTAGTATTGAGCGAATACGGCCTATGTTGGCGAAAGGCAATAGAGCCTTGCACGCCTTAGTGAAATTTCCTAATACCCATCAATGGAAAATAGGCACTAGTATTCAAGCCCAAGTGGTGTTGACTCAACATGAAAATGCGATCACTGTACCAAAACAAGCTTTGGTTCGCCGACCTAAGGGGTTAGTGGTTTATAAAGTGATAGCTAATAGTAATAAAGCTGTTGAGCAGATAGTGACCACAGGCTTAACTAAAAATGACACTATTGAAATATTATCGGGGCTAGCGCTTAATGATGTCGTGGTATTAGATGGTGCTGCTTGGTTAACCGATGGCGCTATTATTGATATTGTGGAGCCTTAAGCATGAGCAATAACACAAGCGATGGTAATTTATCAACAGGCTCTTCACCAGATAAACCTTCAGCAGATAATTCGTCACTAGAAAACTCATCATTAGAAAAGAGCACTGCCACTAAAATGAATTTACCGGCATTTTCAATCAAAAATCATGTGCTGACTTATATGTTAAGTCTAGTTTTGATTTTATTTGGTCTGATCAGTTACGAACGCATAGGTGTTGATAGACTGCCCGCCATTGAGTTTCCCATGTTATCGGTATCCACCATCTTACCCGGTGGCGATCCCTCCATTATTGATGCCTCCGTTACCAATATTATTGAGTCTGCGGTAAATGGTATTGCCGGTATTGAAAGTATTCAATCGTCATCATTGGCTGGTGTTTCAGTAGTGGTGGTGCAATTTAATCTAGCTAAAAATATTGATATTGCCTTTAATGAAATGCAGGCAAAAATAAATGAGATCATCCGTTTATTACCTAACGGAGTTGAAACGCCTATAGTTAAAAAAGTTGAAATTGGTGGCGCTCCGGTTATGTGGCTGTCCCTTGAAGGCGATAGAACATTACAGCAATTGAATTTGTATGCAAAAAATGTCGTCAAAAAACGATTAGAAACCATCAGTGGTGTGGGTAATGTGCTTATTGCTGGAGAGCGCGAGCGTACGCTAAGAATTAATCTTAATATTCAACAAATGGCAGGACTTGGTGTAACAGTAGAAGATGTGATTAATGCCTTTAACCGAGAGCACATCAAAATGCCCGGCGGCTTCACCGTCGCGGCTAATCAAGAGCAACAGCTAAAGCTTGATCTTGAATTTCATAGTGTTGATGAACTGAAAAATCTTATTGTCGGTTATCAAGGCAATTTACCTATTTATTTACAAGAAGTTGCTGATGTTGAAGATGGTTTAGAAGATTTTAGGCGTTTTGCCAGTTACAACGGTAAGCCCAATGTGGGCTTAGGTTTAGTTAAAATATCAGGTGCTAATACCGTTGCTATTATTGATGAAGCTAAAAAAAGACTCGCCGAAGAAATATTGCCACAGTTACCTGACGGTATAAAACTCAACATTATTGTCGATGATGGTGATTTGATCACAGCGATTATTGATGGTTTAAAAGCGCATTTGTTTGAAGGCACCTTATTAGCCGGTGTAGTAGTGTTATTATTTTTAATGAATATGCGATCTACTTTAATCGTTATTACTGCAATCCCCGTATCCTTATTAGGCGCTGTTGCCGCTATTTATTTTGCTGGTTTTACCTTTAATACCATGACTATGTTGGGGTTGTTGTTATTAATTGGCGTAGTGGTTGATGATGCCATTGTGGTATTAGAAAATATATTTCAAAAAATGGAACAAGATCCCGATGCAGACCCAACCACGGTAGCTATTGAGGGAACCTCGCAAGTGATGTTTGCTATTTTAGCGGCCACATTTACGTTAGTTGCTTTATTTGGTGCTGTGGTCTTTATGGACGGTATTATTGGCCGCTTTGTTGGCTCATTTGCCGTGGTGGTAGTTTTTGGCGTAGTTATCTCCTTGTTTGTCTCGGTTACATTAACCCCGATGCTTTGTGCTAAATATTTGCGCGTACAAAAAAAGCATGGTCGGGTTTACCAAACGTTAAATAATGCTTTTAATAAAATGGAGCGCTTTTATTTATCGACATTGAAGTTTTCAATTAATCATAGGTTGTTGGTGGTTGGCTTAACGATTGCCGTGGTTTATTCCAGTGGTTGGTTTATGGGGCAGCTCGGTAAAGGTTTTATGCCTGAAGAAGATCAAGGTCGCTTTATTGTTTCCCTAAAAACCCCACTTGGCTCAAGCATAAATTACACTTTAGATCGGCTAAAAAAGGTTGAATCAATTCTACAAAAACATGAAGAAGTTCACGGTTTATTTTCAACCATAGGCACAGGCGATAAAGGACAAGTTAATCAAGGTGAGATTTATGTTAGCTTGATTGCGCGAGAGCAAAGAGAACTGCATCAAACTAAGATTATCGAAAAAGTACGACTTGATTTAGCAAACGTGCCCGGTGTTAAAGTTTTTGCTGCACCTGTCCCTACCGTAGGCGGTCAGCGGGGTGAACCATTACAGTTTGTGTTAAAAGGTCCAAACCTTGAAAAAGTGGCTGAATTATCAAAGGTACTCACTAATCGTTTAGAGCAAATAGCCGTTATTGGCGCACTAGACAGTAATTTACAATTAGATATGCCAGAGCTTGAAGTAGTAGCCTTAAGAGAAAAGGCTCGTGAAGTCGGTCTTGACTCTTCTAGTATAAGTAATGCGCTAAGAGTACTTGTTGGCGGTTTTGATGTTGCTAAATATAACGATATTCCAGGTGATGGAGAGCGTTATGATATTCGTTTAAAAATGTCTGACAATGGTTTAAATACGAATAAATTACAGCAGATATATTTGAGAAATAACCAAGGCCAATTAGTCCGTTTAGACAGCGTTACACAATTTAATACCGGTATTGGGCCAGCTACCATCGGCCGATATAACCTACAATATGCGGCAACCTTTTATGCTACGCCTTCAATACCTGAAGGTGATGCATCGGTGATTGTATTAGAAGAAGCCAGTAAAATTCTCCCTAACGGCTATCAAATAGAGTTAATTGGTCGAGCAAAAGAATTCAGTAAAACCGCTAAACATATTATGTTTGCTTTTGGTACAGGACTTATTCTTATTTACATGACCTTAGCTAGCCAATTTAACTCGTTTATTCAACCACTTATCGTGATGGTGGCTCAACCACTTGCTATTATTGGTGGCATCGCAGGTTTGTGGATAGGAGGGCATTCACTTAATATTTATTCGATGATAGGGCTCGTCTTATTGGTGGGCTTAGTGGCAAAAAACTCAATTTTACTCATCGACTTAACTAATCAAATGCGAGCTGAAGGTAAACCCATTAATCAAGCATTGCTTGATGCTTGTCCTAGACGTTTAAGGCCAGTATTAATGACTTCACTCACGGTGATTTTTTCAATGACACCTGCTGCAATGGGTTTAGGCGCTGGTGCTGACATTAATGCACCATTAGCTGTGGCTGTAATTGGCGGCATGATTAGCTCAACATTGTTAACCTTGGTTGTTGTTCCTGCTGTTTATTCATTGGTGGAAAATGGCTTGAGTAAATTAGCAGGTTTGGAGTTTTTGAAACAAAAGGTTAATTAACCTTTAGCCAAACATGGTTATCACAATTATACCGTACCTCATAGTGAGGGCGGTTGCGTCATAGAATATAAAGCCTAAAATAATTTCTACCTCCTACTCCTATAAGGGCACTGAGTAAGTTAAGATTTCAACTCTAATTTATACTTCTTTCGTTAAATGCCATAGCTATGTTTTATAAGCCAAACTTGCCTTCTGTTATAGCAATGCGCGCATATTGATATAATTAACACTTTTAGATCTTAATGTTTTTTGCTACACTTACTGAACGTTCGGTCAGTAAGTGTAATTAAATGAAAAATAAGCCCACCAGTATTCCTGTGAATAATAGTCATAAATTTTCTAAAGGTGCTTTAGGTATTATTAGTGTTGCAGAATCACTATTTGCCCAAAAAGGTTTTAAAGCAACGTCTATTAGTGAGATAGCTAAGAAAACAGGTGGCAGCAAAGCTAATATCTATCACCACTTCAAATCTAAAGAACATCTTTATCAAGAAACTTTAGCGCTAGCTTGTGAACATGTATTTGATGTTTTACAACCTTCAAAAGGGCAACTTTCGAGTGATCCTAAACAGAGGTTGAAAGAGTATATAACGCTTCATTTGAAAAGCATGATTGAACAGCCTAATTCAACCAATTTGATTAAAAGAGAATTAATGGATAGCAATCAAATTGAAGGTAGATTATTAGCAAAAGATATTTTTACCACTACATTTACTAAAGTTGCGGCGTTAGTCTTTGATGCCCATGAAATTGAAAAAGAAAGTAATAATATGAGTGCATCATTGCAAGCTTTTATGCTTATCGGGGTAAATATGTTTTTCTTTGACTCACAATCCGTGATGAAGTACTTACCAGGCATGTCATCTCTTTCTGAGTCACCTGAAGCGTTCAGTAATATGATATTTGATCTTATTATTAATCAAAACTCTAACAGTGGCGTTGATTTTACTGAGGAGACTTCAAATGCATAGAGCTGTTGTTTATATTTGTATTGCAGTCTTTACTTTAGCTGGTTGCCAAGAGTCTGAAGTGGTAAAGAGTATAAGCCAAAAAAATCAAAAAGTTTGGAACCTTAACTCATGGTCAGTTCAATCAACGCAGATGCCTATTAATTACAAATCTATTGGTACAGTTGTGTCTGATCAGCGAATCGATGTTTCGTCTAGAGCCACAGGTTATATTAAAAATATTTTTGCTTTAGAAGGAGATAAAGTATTTAAAGGGCAAGTATTGATCGCACTTGATGATGCAGACGTTGAAGGGGCGATTTTACAGGCCGAAGCATCAATAAATACTGCTAAATTAGCGGTTCATGATGCTGATATTGATGTTGAAAGGTATAAGGATCTTTTTAAAAAAGGTAGCGTATCAGAAAATATTATGCGCAAAACTCAGTTATTTCGTGATAGAGCAAATGATGCCTTAGATACGGCCAAAACGACCTTGTCTATTGCTCAATCACAGCGTCAATATATAAAAATGTCTAGTGAAGTAGAGGGTATAGTTGTTGAAAGGCACCTTCGAAAAGGCGATCTTGCTACGCCAGGAAAACCGATACTGACTATTGAATCAAGCCAAGGACTTTTTTTTGATACCTATGTTGCAGAGAGTCAAATAAGCAAGATAAAAAAGGGAGCTAGTGTTGCAGTCTTTATCGATGCATTGAATAAAAAAGTGGACGCCATTATTGCTAGAGTTGTTCCTGCTGGCGATTCTACTACCCGCCGTTATAAAATTAAAATTGCTTTGTCAAATGATGAAGGCCTTTTATCTGGCATGTTTGGACGGGTTAATTTTATATTAGGTGAAAAAACTGCTGTTATTATCCCTGCTTCTGCATTGGTTGAACGAGGAGGATTACGGGGCGTTTTTGTGATTAATGATCAGCAAGAAGCTTACTTTAGGTGGCTTAATTTAGGTGCGGAAACGAAAGAAGGCATTGAAGTTAGAGCCGGGCTAGTAATTAATGAAAAAATAATATTACAAGGTAATAGCCAAATTCGTGAGGGCGATATTGTAAAACACTCAGCCATATTGGAGACAGTAAATGAGTGAAGTAAAGTTAAATGCTGCAGGAAAACTAGCTAATGTTTTTATTGAGTCCAAATTAACGATTTTGGTGATGATGACTTGCCTTTTACTAGGGCTAATGGCTATTACACTAACTCCAAGAGAAGAAAACCCTCAAATAGTTGTGCCAGGTGCTGAAATTTTTGTTGCGCTACCGGGTGCTACAGCGGAAGAAGTTGAACAATTAATTGTTAACCCGTTAGAGGGAATTGTTAGAGAGATAAAAGGCGTTGATCATACTTATGCTGCTGCATTTAACTCTTTAGCTGTGATTAATGTTCAATTTGAAGTAGGAGAAAATCCTGAAGAGTCGTTAGTGAGGCTTTATGATCGCGTTTTAGGTAAACGACACTTGCTACCTCTAGAGGCTTCTACGCCATTAATTAAAAGTGTTGATGTTGATGATGTGCCTATTATCACTATTACATTATCTTCTGATAAATATAATGATTATGCTTTAAAGCGTTTGGCCGATCGTATGGTAGAACGTTTACATTCGTTGGAAGAAATATCTGTAACCGCAGTTAAAGGTGGTAGAGACTTAGAAGTTAGGGTAGAACTTGATCCTGAACGTTTATTGGCTTTCGATCTAACATTAAATCAACTCACTCATAGCTTACAACTAGCTAATATCTCTGTACCCATGAATTCACAAGTAAGAAACGGTCAAAATAGCCGTATTCACCTTGATTCATTATTATCATCGGAAGAGGATGTTAATCAGCTTATTGTTGGTGTTTATAATGATAAACCCATATATTTAAACGATATCGCTAATATTATTGTTGAGCCAAACCAAGAGCGTGAAGCACTTTCTCGTTTTGCTTTTGGTATGGCTGATCCTCGTTATAATCAAAATACTGATATTGAAATGCCAGCTGTAACCATTTCAGTTGCAAAAAAACAAGGAACTAACGCGGTCTTTGTTGCTAAAGATATAATTGCACGTGTTGAGCGTCTTAAAAATAGCATGGTACCTAAAGGTGTTCATGTCATTATCACACGGAATGATGGTGAAAAAGCCAATGCGTCAGTTAATAATTTAATCGAACATTTAGCTATCGCTATTTTTTCTGTTGTTGTTGTCTGTATTTTCTTTTTGGGTATAAAAGAAGCGTTAATTGTTGGTATAACGGTGCCTTTAATTTTGGGTTTAACACTTGGTATCTCTTATTTATCGGGTTTAACGATTAATCGAATTAGCTTATTTGGTTTGATTTTATCACTTGGTTTACTGGTTGATTCAGCTATTGTGGTTATTGAAAATATACACCGTAGATATAAAAATTTAGCAGGTAAAGACAAAAGTGAGGTGACGGTATTAGCGACCAATGAAATAGGTAATCCTACTAACCTTGCTACGTTTGCCATCATGTTAGTGTTTTTATCACTCCTGTTAGTAACAGGTATGATCGGGGAGTTTTTCTATCCCATAGCATTTAATGTACCTGTTGCCATGATTTCTTCACTTGTTGTTGCCTATATCGTCACACCTTGGGCCGCTAATCGTTGGTTAAAACCACACGAAGGGCGTGATCTAGAGGATCATGATGCCACGGATAATCTGCATAAATTTTATCACTGGGTAATCACACCTTTACTTAATCAAAGAAAAGTACGCTATATAAGCATGTTCTTAATCTTATGTACCATTGGCTTGTCTATATTACAGCCTGCTTGGCAATTTATTCGTCCTGATGGTGTTTCGGGGGCAATATCCTCAGGTGGTGTTGCGCTTTCTTTGTTGCCTAAAGATAATAAAAATACCTTTAATATAACTATTGATATGCCAGAGTACACGCCTATTGAAATTACTGATCAGCTAGCGCGTGAATTGGGTCATTTACTACGTAAAAACCAGTATGTTACCAATTATCAAACTTGGCTTGGGCAATCAGGAATAATCGATTTTAATGGTTTGCTTAGAGGGAATAGCAATAAGCTAGGGCCTCATATTGCTGAAATTAGAGTCAATCTTGTGGATAAAAAAACGCGTGATATTAGCTCTATATTATTAGTGAAATCGCTTCGTTCAGAAATTTTAATGATTGAAAAACGTTATCCGGGAAGTGTTATTCAGCTTGTTGAAGATCCTCCTGGACCACCTGTTCGCGCAACCTTATTAGCTGAAATTTATGGACAAGATCTCGACGTAATGCGAAAAATATCTGCTGTCGTTGTTAAAGAGTTTAAAAATACCTTTGATGTTATTGAAGTAAAAGACTCTGAAGTTGAAGATGTACGTCAATACAGACTGGTTGTTGATAAAGAAAAGGCCGCACTTTCAGGCGTGTCGGCTGTAGAAGTAGCTCAAGCTATTCGTCGCCTTGTTAATGGTGAAAACCTTGGACGGTTACATCTTAGTGATGAAAAGCACATTGTGCCTATTCGATTGCATATACCGCGAAAACATCAAATAGATCCTGCATTATTATCTCGTGTTTTTGTAACCAATAAAGCGAATATCAAAATACCACTTTCGGAGTTAACCTATGTTATTGAGTCATGGCAAGACAGGCCTATATTTCATAAAGACTATGAACGAGTCAGCTACGTAGGCGCTGAATTAACAGAAACTGCCCCAGTTTATGCGGTGATTGATTTAGATAATCGTCTAGATAGCATGATGATAGAACACAATCAACTTCGCACGGGGAATCTACAGCTTGCTCCTGTTGTGCCAGACACTATTGATGGTTATCAACTGTTATGGGACGGTGAAATTAGGTTAACACTCGATACCTTTAGAGATATGTTCTTAGCGTTAGGCATCGCACTAGTTTTTATTTATTTGTTACTGGTTGGTTATTACCGCTCATTTATTATTCCGTTAATAGCTATGTCGGCAATACCTTTAGGCTTGGCGGGGGTATTCCCTGGACATTGGTTAATGGAACAGCCTTTTAGTGCTCCGTCGATGATTGGTCTCATTGCATTATCAGGCGTTGTTGTGCGTAATTCCTTGCTTATTATCGATTTTGTACTTGATTATATGAAACTCGGTATGCCCCTGCATGAAGCCGTAAGTGAAGCGGGGGCAGTACGCTTGAGGCCTATTCTACTTACCGCATTAGCTATAATACTTGGCTCTGCTGTTTTATTAAAAGATCCTGTATTTGGTGGCTTAGCCATTTCCCTTATATTCGGTACTATTGCCTCAACAATATTGACGCTAATTGTTGTGCCCGTTTTACTGCATTCTTTTTTACGTAGAGTTTAGATAAATACTGGATATAATTTTATGGTTAATCAACAAGACCAAAATTTAAAAATAGGCATTGCTTTAGGAAGTGGTTCGGCAAG